>Ga0209831_1002210_pt1 | contig 17123 bp, 14 predicted proteins | sample Maine_Asex4_meta_FD_187451 | JGI IMG/M metagenome (GOLD analysis project Ga0209831, IMG submission 187451) | Marine algal microbial communities from Maine, USA - Maine_Asex4_metaG (SPAdes) (version 2) | ecosystem: Host-associated > Algae > Red algae > Unclassified | place: Maine, USA | collected...
CCCGCGCCCATTCGGATAACCGAGCGTGGTCTGCGGCAGGCCGTCCGAGGCCAGCGCGGGGTCCACCTTCCCCTCGGCGACGATCTTGCCCAGGATCGGGTTGCCGCGCCTGGGGTAGCCCGAGAGCGTCAGGGCGTGCGCGTGATCGGCGGTGACCAGGATCAGCGTGTCGGTCGGATCGCTCGCCTCGCGGGCCGCGATCACGGCACGTGCCAGCGACAGCGTCTCGTCGAGTGCGGTACCGGCGCTGCCGGCCGCGTGGGCATCCCCGATGCGCGCCGCCTCGACCACCAGCAGGTAGCCCTCCGGATCGGTCGCCAGCAGCTCGACCGCGCGGCGCGTCATCTGCTCCAGCGACGGCTCGCCGGCCCGGTCGTTGGCACGATCGGCCTCGTAGTGCATCTGGGAGGCGTCGAACAGACCGAGGACCGGCAGCGAGTCCACCGACTCGAACCCGGCCGAGTCGATCACCACCGAGCCGTCCGGGTAGGCGATCTTCCACTCGTCGACCAGGTTGCGGCCATCCGCGCGGACCCCTTCCGCGGTCGTGTCCGCATCGACGGTGTCGGCGCTCGCCTGGTTCGGCAGGAAGTGCCGCCGCCCGCCGCCGAACGCGACCTCGATGCCGTCGATGGCACGAGCGTGACGTGCCTGCACACGCTCCCCGAACGAGACGAACTGGCTGGCGATGTCCTCGCAGCCGACGGCCCCGGCCGGGACGCTCGCATCGTCCTCCCAGTCACGCTCCACGCTGTTGGCGTAGCCGGCGGCCGGCAGCGCGTCGGTCAGGCTGCCGGTGCTGACGATGCCGGTGGCGATGCCCTTGAGCTCGGCCAGCTCCAGCGCCGAGACCAGCCGGTTGCCTTCGGCCGAGGCGCAATCGCCGCGCACGGCATCCGCATCCACGCCCAGGGTTCCCGCGTTGGCCTTGACGCCCGACATGATCGCGGTGGCGGAACCCGCCGAATCGGCCACCTGGACATCGACGCTGTAGGTCTTGACCAGGGCGGTGTGGGGGAACCGCTCGAACGGCAGCAGGTTCTCCTCGCCGGGCTCGCCACGGCGCTGCCCGTCCAGGATGCGCGCCGCGGTCAGCGTGGACACGCCCATGCCGTTGCCGACGAACAGGATGACGTTTCTCGGCCGGTCCATCGGTTGCCCGACGAGACCGCCCGTATCGAGCTTGCGCTGCAGCGCCGCGGCGGCATCGGTGAACCAGGCGCTGCCGGCCTGCCCCTCGGGCAGGGTCTGGGCACCGGCCAGCGGGGCGATCAGGCCGAGCGCGCAGCCCACGCTCACGGACAGGCCGGAGCGCGCACGGGCGCGAACGGGGGCGGGCGGACATCGACGCATCGTCAGGCGTTCCGTTGCAGGGCGTGCAGTATGCCTGCTGCGGATTCGAGGATTCCCGTCAATCGCGTCATCCGTGAACGGTGCCGGAGCGCGGTGCGCTCGCACCCGCAGGCTGCACCGGGCTCCGGAGAGCGCTATGGTATTCGCACCGGGCCGGGATCCTCCCCGCGGTGGCCCGTGCGGCACCCGCCCTCACCGTTCGACCCTGCACCCAGATGACGCTCACCCCTTCGCCGTACCGGTTCGCCGCCCTCGCCTGCGCCGCCCTGCTCGTGCTGCCGCTCGCGTGGCCGGGCGGATCGGTCCGGGCGGATGCGGCGGGTGCGACGGCCGCCCCCGAACGCGTCGGCCCGCTGACGCACCGTCCGGTGCCGGGCGGTGCGGCGCTGGTGCCGCTCGGCCAGCCGGTGGACGAGCTGATCGAGGTCACGCTGGACGATCGGCCGATCGCCGTCCACGAGCTCGACGGCGAGGCGATCGCGCTGGTCGGCATCGCGCTGGGCAGCGCACCCGGCGAGCGCACGCTGCGGTTGCGCACCGCCGAGGGATCGGTGCGCACCGTGCGCTTCACCGTCGAGCCGCTCGACTACGCCGAGCAGCGCATCGTCATCGCCGATACCGGCAAGGTGAACCCCGCACCGCTGGACCTGCAGCGCATCCGGCGCGAGAACCGTCGCCTGGCCTCGGTCAAGGGCCGGCGCGGCGACCGGCTGCTGGCGACCGAACGCTTCCTGATACCGGTCGAGGGCGTGCGCTCGAGCCCGTTCGGCCTGAAACGCTTCTACAACGACCAGCCGCGCCGGCCGCACGGCGGCATCGACATCGCCGCCCCGACCGGCACGCCGATCGTCGCCCCGGCACCGGGACTGGTCATCGATGCCGGCGAGTACTTCTTCAACGGGAACAGCGTGTTCATCGAGCACGGGCTGGGCCTGCAGACCTTCTACGCCCACCTGTCGCGCACCGACGTGGCCGAGGGCGACGTGGTGGCGGCCGGGCAGGTGATCGGCGCGGTCGGGGCGACCGGTCGCGTCACGGGGCCGCACCTGCATTTTTCCGTCGGCCTGAACGGTACCTGGATCGATCCGGCGCTGGTGCTGGAATGAACATCGTCCTCACCGGTGCCGCCGGCCGGCTCGGTTCGCACCTGCGCGGCCCGCTGGCCGCCATGGCCGACACGCTGGTCTCCTCCGACATCGTCGCCGGCATCGACGCGCCGGCCGACAACGAACGCTACGTGCGGGCGGACCTGGCGGAGCTTGCCGCCATGGAGGCCCTGCTGGCGGGGGCCGACACGGTGGTGCACTTCGGGGCGATCGGCGACGAGGCGCCGTTCGACGACATCCTGCGCGCCAACATCGTCGGTGCCTACAACGTGTGGCAGGCGGCCCACCGCTGCGGCGTTCGCCGGGTGGTGTACGCCAGTTCCATCCACGCGGTCGGCATGCACGATCGCACCGCCATGATCGGCATCGATGCGCCGCACCGCCCGGACACCTACTACGGGCTGGCCAAGTGCTTCGCCGAGGATCTGGCGCGGATGTACTGGGACAAGCACCGCATCGAGGCGGTGTGCCTGCGCATCCTGTCGGCGGCACAGGTCACCAGCGCGCGCGCGCTCGGCACCTGGCTGTCGACCCGCGACCTGATCCAGCTGGTCACCCGCGCGATCGACACGCCGAGCACCGGCTTCGCCGTCGTGTACGGGGTGTCGGCCAACGACCGGGCGCCGGTGGACAACGGCGGCGCAGCCTTCCTGGGCTACCGGCCGGTGGACAATGCCGAGGCGTTCGCCGAACGGGTACTCGCCGATGCGCCACCGGAGGATGTGAACGACCCGGCGCACCGTTGCCTGGGCGGACCGTTCGCCGCGGTGGAACCCGGGCAGAGCGGCCTGGCGTCGATGACGATCATCGACGAGGCCATCGACGAGGCTATCGACCGGACCGTCGACCCGGGGTGAGCGGGCACGGGCGCCCTACCCGCGCCCGCCCCGCTTGCCGCCGCTCGCGGCACCGCTCTTGCCGTCCGCCCGATCGGGCTTGCCGCCCTTGCCGATCGGAGCCACCGGGCCGGCTCGCTCGGACCGGTCGCTCCGGGCGCCCCCCTTGCCACCCTGGCCACCCTGCCCACCGGCACCCTTGCCCCGGCCGCTCGCACCCCGGCCGCTCTCGCGCGCCGCACGGTGCTCCTGGCGCTCGCGGGTGACGCCGCTGCGCGCGCCCGCCTGCGCCGAGCGAGCCGCGAACGGGTTGTCACCCTCCCGGAACTCCAGCCGCAGCGGCGTGCCGAACAGCCGCAGCTGCTTCATGAACCAGTTCGACAGGAAGCGGTGGTAGCTCTGCGGCACCTTGTCGGCCTGTCGGCCGTGCACCACGATGATCGGCGGGTTGACCCCGCCCTGGTGGGCGTAGCGCAACTTGATGCGACGCCCGCCGTGCATCGGCGGGGCGTGCTGGGTCACGGCCAGCTCCAGCAGGCGGGTCAGCTTCGGGGTGGCCAGGTTCACGAACGCCGACAGGTGCGCCCGGTCGATCGACTTGAACAGCTCGCCCACCCCCGAGCCGTGCAGCGCGCTGATGAAGTGGATGCGGGTGAAGCGCAGGAATTCCACGCGCCGCTCCAGATCCTTGCGCATCGCGTCGCGTTGCGCACCGTCCAGCGCATCCCACTTGTTCACCGCCACGATCAGCGCCCGTCCCTTGTCGATGACGTGCGACAGCAGGTGCAGGTCCTGCTCGGTCAGCCCTTCGGCGGCATCGATCAGCATCACGCACACGTTGGCCTCCTCGATGGCCTTCAGCGTCTTGATGATGCTGAACGTCTCGACCTTCTCGGTGACCTTGCCGCGCCGCCGGATGCCGGCGGTGTCCACCAGCGTGTAGCGGTTCTCGCCGCGCGTGAACGGGATAGACACCGTGTCGCGCGTGGTGCCGGGCTTGTCGAAGGCGATGACCCGCTCCTCGCCGAGCAGCCGGTTGACCAGCGTGGACTTGCCCACGTTCGGCCGGCCGATGAAGCCTATGCGGACCTCGTCGGGACGGTAGCCGCGCCCATCGGCACCCTGGCGCTTGTCGGTGCCGGGAAATTCGGTCGGGGACGGTGTCGCGGCGGCTCCATCGGTGGCGAGGGCGTCGGCCGCCTCCGTCGCCCCGCCGTCGCCAGCACCGTCGGCGTCATCACCATCGCTCGCCCCTCCGCTGCCGTCCGCACCGTCCGCCCCGTCCGTCAGCGCGGCCACGGCCGCCGCCGCGTACGCCGCCTTGTCGTCCTGACGCCTCTGCTTGCGCGAGCGACGTCGGCGCAGGTTCTCGTCCCCATCGCGTTCGCTCTCGGGAATGTCCAGTAGATCGGCCGCGGCATCGATCAGCGAGCGCATGCCGCGGTTGTGCGAGGCGGCGGTGGATACCGGGTTCTCGAACCCCAGCTCGTGGAATTCGAGAGCGGCACGCTCCTCGCCCAGCCCGTCGCTCTTGTTCACGCACAGCAGCACGCGCTTGCCGCCACGGCGCAGCCGATCGGCGATCTCGCTGTCGGTCGGTACCAGACCGTCACGGCCGTCGACGATGAACACCACCAGGTCCGCCTCCTCGACCGCGGCCAGCGTCTGCCCGGCCATGGCGGCGTCCAGCGACTCGGGCTCGCCGGACAGCCCACCGGTGTCGACCACGATGTAGGGCCACCCGCCGACCTTGCCGGTGCCGTACTGGCGGTCCCGGGTCAGGCCCGGGTAGTCGGCCACCAACGCGTCCTGGCTGCGGGTCAGGCGGTTGAACAGCGTCGACTTGCCGACGTTGGGGCGCCCCACGAGGGCGATGGTGGCACTGGTGCGTCGGGGGGTGTCGATGTGGGTGTCGATGACGGTTGTCGGTGTCCGGGTCAGTCGGTGATGGTGACGAGGCGCAGGGCCACGACGCGTCCGCCGCCGGATTGCACCACCACGCTGTCTCCCTCGCCCGCGGGCCGGGCCCGGATGGCGCTCCTGGCCACCCGGCGGCGCGCGATCGGCTCGCCGGTCGCCCGGTCCAGCACGTGCACGTACCCTTCCAGGTCGCCGCTCACCAGCGCATCGCCCAGGCGCAGGGGCGTGGTCAGGCGCCGGCCGCGAAACCCGTCCTGCGACCAGCGCAGGCGCCCGTCGCGCTTGTCCAGCGCGTGCACCACGCTCTCGTCGTCGACCACGTAGACGCTGTCCTCGTCCACCGCCAGCCCGGCGGTGGAGGACATCGGCACGCTCCACACGATCTGGCCGCGAGCCGGCTCGATGCGGGCCACGCGGCCTTGGAATCCGACCGCGTAGATGCCTTCGTCATCGACCCGGATATCGGCGTCGATGTCGGCCAGCCGCTCCACCTCGGACCGTCCGCTGGCGGTGCCCAGCGCGGTCTCCCAGATGGGACGGCCGTTGCCGGTGTTCAGCGCCAGCAACCGGCCGTCGTCCAGACCGACCAGCAGGCCGCCGTCCAGCAACAGCGGGCGGCTGTAGCCGTTGACGGTCAGCGCCGGCGGGGTCCACGAGGCGGACCAGCGTTCCCGACCGGTGGCGGGATCCATCGCGGCGAGCCGCCCGTCGGCGCTGCGCACGACGAGGGCACCGAAGCCTGTCGACACCGGTGCCAGCACTTCCGAACTGGCACTGGAGCGCCAGCGCTCCTCGCCCGTGGCGGCGTCCAGCGCCACGATCTCGCCGTCGAAGCCTGCCACGTACACGGTGTCGTCATCGCCGCCCACGCCGCTGGCCAGCGCACCCGCCGGTTCGGCGGCCCAGCGCACCTCGCCGGTGGCGCGCTCGAACCGGCGCACGCCACCTTCGGCGTCGGCCACGTAGACGGACGCCTCGGTGACCAGCGGCTCGAACCGCCCCTGCCCGCTCGGCTCGGTCTCCGCACGCCACACCGGCTCCAGGCGGGCACCGGCGGTGAACGCCTGCAGCTCGCTGGGCGGCACGCGCACCGGATCGGCCGCACAGCCCCCCAGCAGCGCGGCGAGCAGCACCCCACCGGCGATGAACGGCCGGATGCCCGGACGCGCAGCCGGGCCGACGGGCAGGCCGACGGCCGGATCGGCAGGCGAGCTGGCAGACCGGTGGGCCGGGAAACGGTGCGTGGACAGCGTCATGGTGCGCGTCAGCCGGCCGCGACGGGCGCGACCAGCGCGTCGATCTTCATGCCCAGTGCGTCCGGATCGGCCGCCCGGCCGCTGGCGCGGGCCGCCTCGTAGGCACTGCGGGCAGCGTCCGGGTCGTCGGCCAGCAGCAGCAGGTCGCCGCGTGCCTCCTCCACCAGACCGGTGAACGCCTCCGGGTACTCCTCCGGCAGGCGTTCCAGCCCGGCCGCCGCATCGCCCTGCGCACCCTGGACGCGGGCGAGCCGGATGCGCGCGATCAGCCGCACGTCGTCCTGCGGTGCCTCGTCGACGACCCAGGCCAGGCGCTCGGCCGCGGCGTCGAGCCGGTCGTCCTCGATCGCCACGCGGGCCGCGGCCAGCTGGCCGTAGGCGGCGTACAGCGTGCCGCCGTACTCGTCCACCAGGGTGTCGGCCAGCCGCTCCACCGTGGCGGCATCCCCCGCCTCGGCCGCCTCGACGGTCTGCGACCAGGCGTCGCTGGCCGCCACGGCGTTGCCTTCCTGCCGATCCTGCCACAGCGTCCAGCCACCGATGGCGAGCACGCCGATCACCACACCGGCGATGACGGCGCGACCGTTCTCGCGCCACCACTGCTTCAGCGCATCGACCTGCTGCTCTTCTGTCTCGTAGTCCACGTCGGGCTCTCCAGCGGCGCCGTGCTGGCGCGGTGTGTCGGTCGGGGGGTTACGGTGTCTGACCGGGCGCGGCCAGCAGCTCGGAGAGCGCATCGACCATCTCCGCGGTGCCGATCCGGCGTTGCTCGCCACCGTGCAGCGGCTTGAGCGTGACCTGGTCACGGGCCAGCTCCTCGGCGCCGACCACCAGCGCCACGCGGGCACCGCTCTTGTCGGCCTTCTTGAACTGGCTCTTCAGGCTGCCGCCGGCGACATTGTGCACCACCGACCACTCCCCGTCGGTCGATCTGAGCCGCTCGGCGATGCCGAGCGCGGCGGCGGCGGGCACCTCGTCGCTGGCGATCAGGAACACGTCCGGCGTGCGCGCGGCCGGCACCCGCTCCAGCACCGCCATCAGCGCCACCGTGCGCTCCAGTCCCATCGCCCAGCCGACCGCCGGCATCGGCTTGCCGCCCAGCTCGTCGACCAGTCCATCGTAGCGGCCGCCACCGCACACCGCGGACTGCGCGCCGAGCCGATCGGTGGTCCACTCGAACACGGTGTGGCTGTAGTAGTCGAGTCCGCGCACCAGTCGCGGGTTGATCGTGGCGCGGATGCCGCTGGCGGCGAGCAGCTCGCGCAACGTGTCGAAGTGCGCGCGCGAGTCGTCACCCAGGCTCGCGTCGAGCCCCGGGGCCGCCTCGATGATGCCCTGCAGCGCCGGGTTCTTGCTGTCCAGGATCCTCAGGGGATTGCGCTCCAGCCGGCGCAGGCTGTCCTCGTCCAGCGATGAGCGGTGCGCCTCGAAATGCTCGACCAGGGCGGCCCGCCAGGCCTGCCGGTCCGCCGGACTGCCCAGCGTGTTGATCTCCAGGCGCAGCGCGTCCAGCAGTCCCAGATCGCGGAAGATGCGTGCCGAGAGCAGTATCAGCTCGGTCTCGATGACCGGGCCCGCCAGACCGAACGCCTCGGCGCCGGCCTGATGGAACTGGCGCTGGCGGCCCAGCTGCGGCCGCTCGTAGCGGAACATCGGACCGCGGTAGAACAGGCGTGCCACCGCGCCCGGCTGCACCAGGCCGTTCTCCAGCACCGCCCGCACCACGCCGGCGGTGTTCTCGGGACGCAGGCTGAAGCGTCCGCCCTTGCGCCCTTCCAGGGTGTACATCTCCTTCTCGACCACGTCGGTGGCCTCGCCGAGCGAGCGCTCGAACAGCACGGTGTTCTCCAGCAGCGGCGTGCGCAGCTCGGCGTACCCGTAGCCGGACATGGCGCGCGCGATGACGCCCTCCAGCCGGTGCCAGGCGGGCATGTCGGCCGGTACCAGGTCGGGCATGCCGCGAAGGCGCTTGAAACGATCGTCCAACGAAAGGGGTGTCCCGACGGCTGCGTCAGTGGTGGAGCGGTGATGGGTCCGCGATGGATCGGCGGTGGGTCGGAGTGCGGACGACGGACCGGTCAGTCGAGAGGGCGCGACAGGTAGTCGCCCGCCTCCAGCGAGGCCGGAAAATCGCTCAGCAGGCGACTGGCGAACGTCTCGGCCCCGCGCAGGTCGCCGCTGTCGCGTCTGATGAGGTGACCGAGCATCAGGCTCTCGGCGGTGGCGGGCCCCAGCACCTGGTAGCGCTGGAAGTAGGCGTCCGCCACGGTCAGGCGCTCCTGCCGGTGCAGCAGCTCGGCCATGTGCAGCCAGGCCGACGCGTGACGCGGGTTCACGCGCAGCGCATCGCGCAGGTACTCCTCGGCGGTGTCCAGGCGATCGTTGTCGAGCATGCAGAGCCCGGCGTTGTCGAGCGCGGCCTCGGGGGTGTCGTAGTAGGGGTCGGTGGCGGCGGTGCGGAACTGTGCCTCGGCCTGCGACAGGTCGCCCACACCGCACAGGAACGCGCCGTAGGCATTGCGGTGCTCGGCCTCGTCGGGCTGCAGCTCGATGGCGCGCGCGAAGTGTATCCGCGCACTGTCGTCGCGCCCGACGCGCTGCTGCAGGCGCGCGTAGGCGACGTGCGCCAGCGCGTTGCCCTCGTCCTGCTGCAGCGCCCGCTCCAGTTTCTCCTTGGCCTGGTCGATGTCGCCGCGCTGCAGGTAGGTTGCCCCCAGCTGGGCGTTGTACTGCGCGGCGTTGGTCGGATCGGTGCGGGGTCCGGACGAACCGCAGGCCGCCAGCAGCGTCACGATGCCCAGCACCAGGGCCGCCGGCAACCCTGCCGGCAATCGGGTCGATGTCCGGGTCGATGTCCGGGTCGATGTCCGGGTCGGCGACGTTGCTTTCATCGGGCACCTCGGGTGGCGGGAACCGGTGCGGATCTCTCGCGCGTGTCCGGCTTGATGGCGATGACCGGGCGCGTGCCGAAGCGGGGTTCGACGAACTTCTCGGCCCGCCGGCTGCGATCCTCGATCGCGCCGGCCAGCTGCCCGCAGGCGGCATCGATGTCGTCACCGCGCGTGGTGCGCTTGAGCGTCAGGATGCCGGCCGATTCGAGCACCTCGGCGAACCGTTCCAGGCGTCCGCGCGAGGAACGGCGGTAGCCGGACTGCGGAAACGGGTTGAACGGGATCAGGTTGACCTTGGCGGGAAAATCGCGCAGAAGCTTCGCCAGCGCACGCGCCTCGGCCGGCGAGTCGTTGACGCCGTCGAGCATCACGTACTCGAACATCACGTGCTTCTTCCTGTCGCCATCGACGTAGCGTTGGCAGGCGGCCATGAGTTCACGGATCGGATACTTGCGGTTGATCGGGACCAGTTCATCGCGCAGGTCATCGGTCGGTGCGTGCAAGGACACGGCCAGCGAGACGTCGATGTCGTTGGTGAGCCGATCCATCCAGGGCACCATGCCCGAGGTGCTGACCGTGACGCGGCGCTTGCTCAGGCCGTAGCCCAGATCGTCCAGCATCAGCCGCAACGCCGGAATCAGGGCCCGGTAGTTGGCCAGCGGTTCGCCCATGCCCATCATCACCACGTTGGTGATGCGCGCCGCGGCGTCCACCTCGGCAAGCTTCGCGGTGGCCAGCCACACCTGGCCGATGATCTCGGCCACGCTCAGGTTGCGGTTGAACCCCTGCCGGCCGGTCGAGCAGAACGAGCAGTCCAGCGCGCAGCCGACCTGCGAGGACACGCACAGCGTGCCGCGCCCGGTCTCGGGAATGTAGACGGTCTCGATGCGATTGCCGTCGTCCAGCTCGAACAGCCACTTGCGGGTGCCGTCCGTGCTGGTGTGGTCGGCGGCGATCTGCAGCGGCACGCGGGTGAGCGCGCGGGCAGCGAGCTTGTCGCGCGTGCCGCGTGCCACGTCGCTCATCGCCGCCAGGTCCGTCTCGCCGCGCCCGTACAGCCATTTCATCAGCTGACGGGCACGGAACGGCTTCTCGCCCAGCTCGGCCACGAACGCCTCGAACGCGGTGCGATCGAGATCGAACAGGTTCACGGGCTGGACGCTGGTCATGGGTGACGGTGCGACGTGGTGGGGCGTCTGGGTGGCGGGCGTCGGACGCTGCCGGGACTAGCGGGTGCGGGCGTGCAGCTGGTCGGCGTCGAAGAAGAACGCGATTTCCTGTTCGGCGGTCTGGGGAGCATCCGAACCGTGCACCGCGTTCTCGTCGATCGAGCTCGCGTGCTTCTTGCGGATCGTACCCTCGGCAGCGTCCGCCGGGTTGGTGGCACCCATCACGTCGCGGTGCTTGAGAACCGCGTTCTCGCCCTCGAGCACCTGGATCATGACCGGCCCGGAGGTCATGAAGGAGACCAGGTCGGCGTAGAACGGCCGTTCCTTGTGAACGGCGTAGAATTCGCCCGCCTGCTCCTTGCTCAGGTGGGTCATTCGAGCGGCGACGATCTGCAGGCCGGCGGCCTCGAACATGCCGTAGATGTCACCGATCGCGTTCTTGGCGACGGCATCGGGCTTGATGATGGACAGGGTACGTTCGACGGCCATGCTGCAGGTTCCGGGTTCAGGTTCGGGAAAACCCGTCATTGTAACGGGTTCGACAAGGACCGTATTCATTGCGCAGTCAGAGGCCAGATCCATTGCACGATCAGGACGCTGCCAGACGCACCATCCTCGAGGTCAGCGGCAACTGCGACGCGGTGTCGAACGCGGCACCGGCCTCCGCCCCCGCCCGGGCGATCTCGCGCGCGCCCTTGGCCCGGTCGTACACCGCGTGCATCGCCCCCAGCGCGTAGGTGGCCCCCGAACCGACCGCCCAGAAGCGGCTGTACTCGTACACCTCGCGCAGGCTGTACAGCCCGAAGATGCCGTTCGGGTTCACGAACACCGCATCCATCTGACTGGCCTCGTACGGATCCTCCTCGGCATCCTTGGGGTTCAGGAAGTAGCGCTCCTTGAGCACCGGGTGCAGCCTGAGCAACGTGTCGAAGGTGGTGTCGCGATCGCTGAAGTCCGCCTGCACGTCCTTGTCCCGGAACGCACGCTCGGCCACCAGCGTGTGTGCCGCACTGCCGACGATGCCGATGTGGGTGCGTCCGAAGCTCTGGATCTTGGAATGGTTCGGATCGAGATCGTGGCCCAGGCGGATGTCGCCGAACGTGGTGAGCGTGTCGGCGGCGATGCAGGCCTGATTGCCCTTGCGGGCGACGACGATGGTGGACACGGCGGGGAGGTTCTCGGCGAATGGACGGTGTGCGGGGGACCACGGCTGCGGGCAGAGCGCCCGAGCGATGTCGACGGGCGGAACGCTACCGCTTGCCGGAACGCTTTCTCGAAGGCTGATCGGCGGGCGGGGTCACCGGCACATCGACCCCGTCGTCGGCCGGGGCACTCTCGGCCCGGTGCGCTTCATCCGTGCCGCGCTCGGTCGGGCCGCGCTCGGTCGGGCCGCGCTCGGCGGGACGGCCCTTCGCGGAGCGATCATCCGTCTCCTCCAGCAACGACAGCTGATTGGCATCGACCTTCAACGACGGCTCGACCCGCTGCAGCGTGTCGAGGGCGGCCCGGAACGCCGCCGCATCCTCGAAGTGCCGGTAGACGGAGGCGAAGCGGATGTAGGCCACCTCGTCCAGCTGCTTGAGCTCGTCCATGACCCAGCCCCCGATGCGCTGCGCATCGATCTCGCGCTCGCCGGCGATCAGGCAGCGGTGGCGCACCCGTCCGACCGCCCGGTCGATGGCATCGACGCTGACCGGACGCTTCTGCAGCGCCTTCTGGAAGCCGGATTGCAGCTTGTTCTCGGAAAACGGTTCGCGGTTGCCACGCGACTTGATCACCCGCGGCAGGTTCAGCTCCGCGGTCTCGTAGGTGGTGAACCGCTCCTCGCAATCGTTGCACTCGCGACGGCGCCGTACCTGATCGCTGTCACCGACCAGGCGCGAGTCCACCACGCGGGTATCGATCGCGCCGCAGAACGGACATCGCATTGAAACGCATTCTCGAAGGGGGCTGCCGACCGGGAAAGGGCGACCCGGGGTAGACGGCGACACGCGATGCCACCGAGCCGCGGGAGGCTACCACAAGCGCTATGCTACGCTTTTCGCCATCCCCTCGGACCCGACCCCATGACCCAGCCCAAGCGTATCGCCGTCACCGGTGCAGCCGGTCAGATCTGCTACTCGATGCTGTTCCGGATCGCCAACGGCGACCTGTACGGGCCCGACCAGCCGGTCGCCCTGCAACTGCTGGAGATCACGCCGGCCATGGGACTGCTCGAGTCGGTGCGCATGGAACTGGAGGATTGCGCCTTCCCGCTGCTCACCGAGGTGATCTGCACCGATGACGCGACCACCGCCTTCGGCGATATCGATGCCGCCCTGTTCGTCGGTGCCAAGCCGCGTGGGCCGGGCATGGAGCGCAGCGACCTGATCACCGACAACGGCAAGATCTTCTCCACGCTGGGCAAGGTGGTCAACGAGGTCGCGCGTGCCGACGCCCGGATCCTGGTGGTCGGCAATCCGGCCAACACCAACGCCTACATCCTCAAGGCCAACGCGCCGAAGCTGGACCCGCGCAACATCACAGCCCTTACGCGTCTGGATCACAACCGCGCGATGAGCCAGCTGGCGACCCGCGCCGGCAGCACGGTCGCCGACATCAAGCGCATGACCGTCTGGGGCAACCACTCCACCACCCAGGTGCCGGACATGACCCACGCCACCATCGGCGGCAAGCCGGCGGTGGACGTGGTCGATCAGGCCTGGACACGCGACACCTTCATGCCGACCGTGGCCAAGCGTGGCGCATCGGTGATCGCCGCCCGCGGCAGCTCCAGCGCCGCCTCGGCCGCCAACGGCACCATCGATCACATGTCCACCTGGATCCAGGGCACCCCGGAGGGCGACTGGACCAGCATGGCCGTGCCCAGCGACGGCAGCTACGGCATCGAGGAGGGGCTGGTCTACTCGTTCCCGGTCACCTGCTCGGGTGGCGACTACACCATCGTGAAGGATCTGGAGATCGACGACTTCATCCAGGCCAAGATGGGCGAGAGCGCCGCCGAGCTCGGTTCGGAGCGCGACACGGTCAAGGCCCTGCTGCCCTCGTAACCCGCTTCCGGGCCCGGGACCGGAGAGGGGTCTGCTCGGGGGGCGCCTGAGTGTCGGATCCGGACTCGATCCGGACTCAGGCACTCTTCAGCAGACGGGCGAATCGCGCCAGCAGCAGCGCCATCAGGATGCCCAGGTAGACGTACGGCTCCACCCGATCCCCCTTGGCCAGCCAGGCGAAATGCACCACCGCCGCGGCCGCCGCGATGTAGACCAGGCGGTGCAGCGCGAACCAGCGCCGCTTCATGCGCCGGGCGATGCGCTGCGTGGAGGTCGCCGCCAGCGGCACCAGGATCGCGAAGCCGACGAACCCTGCCAGGATGTAGGGCCGCTCGATCAGGTCGGCCCACATGGCGGCCAGGTCCAGCTGCTGGTCCAGCACGCTCCACACCGTCACGTGCAGCAGCACGTAGAGAAAGGCGAACAGCCCGAGCATGCGCCTGAGCTTCACCGGCCAGGTGCGACCGATGGCGAAGCGCAAGGGTGTCACCAACAGGCCGAGCAGCAGGAAGCGCAGGCCGAGCTCCCCGGTGCGATGGGTCAGCTCCTCGATCGGGTTGGCCCCCAGGCCACCGGTCAGCAGCAGGTGGACCAGCGACAGCAGCGGTGTGAGCGCGAGCAGGAACACCGCCGGCTTCAACGCCCGGCTGCGGACGAACGCATCCAGCGGGGCGACGAGTACCCGTTTCAGCATCGCCGCGCGTGCGGGAACGGTGCCCGCCCGCGGCGGACCGCTCGCCTCGCCCGTCACGCGTGTCTCGCCCGTCACGCCCGCCATCGGGCGGCCCGCCGTCGCCGCGTCAGTGAAATTTCGCCAGATCCATGCCGTCGTACAGCGAGGCGACATCGTCGGCGTAGCCGTTCATGAACCGCGTCTCGATCTTCGACCGGAACAGCGCGGCGAGACCCCCGGCCTCCCCGGCCAGGCGGCGCTCCTTCGCCTGGGACCAGCGCGGGTGGCTGACGTCCGGATTGACGTTGCTGTAGAAGCCGTACTCGTTCGGGGCCGACAGGTTCCAGCTGGTTTCGGGCCGATCCTCCTGGAAACGGATCTTCACGATCGACTTGATGCTCTTGTAGCCGTACTTCCACGGCAGCACCAGACGCAGCGGCGCACCGTTCTGGTTGGGCATCTCGTCACCGTAGATGCCGATCGCCATGAAGGCGAGCGGGTGCATGGCCTCGTCCATGCGCAGCCCCTCGCGGTAGGGCCAGTCCAGCACCGGCCGGCGGATGCCGGGCATGCCGTCCTGCACCACGGTCTCGAAGGCGACGTACTTCGCGTTGCCGGTCGGTTCGAACCGCTTCAGCAGGTCCGCCAGCGCGAAGCCGTTCCACGGGATCACCATCGACCAGGCCTCCACGCAGCGCAGCCGGTAGACCCGTTCCTCGATCGCGTGCGGTGCCAGGATATCCTCCAGCGTGAAGGTGCCGGGCCGGTTGCACGCGCCCTCGACCGTGACGCTCCAGGGATCGGTGACCAGCGCGTCCGCGTTGCGTTGCGGATCGGCCTTGTCGGTACCGAGCTCGTAGAAGTTGTTGTAGCTGGTCGCGGTGTCCATCGAGGTCAGTTCCTCCTCGGTGGTCCAGCGGCTCTCGCCGACCGGCATCGACAGCGCCTTCGCCCGCACCGGCAGCGATGCCCCGCCGATCAGACCGCCCACGCCGGTGGCCAGCGAGGCACGGATCAGCGTCCGTCGCCGTTCGAACAGGGCACGATCGGTGATCTCGCTGCTGCGAATGCCGGCCGCCTTCATCCAGTCGCGCATACGCTCGGGTTCCCATGGGTGATGTCACGCACGGTCAGACCATCGGCACTCCGAAGAATTCCCGAGCGATATCGGTCCAGTATAGGCAACGGGTCTCACTACACTCACCGGGCACGCATTCCGACGTGCCGGGCTCACCGACGTGGCCCGATTTCTGATACCGGCATTCCCATGAGCACCGCACCCCCAGCAGACGGTTCCACCGTTCATGTCTGACCACGGCAACCTGTCCGCCCTCCGACGCCGCGCCGGCGATCGTGCGCCCGGTGCGGCACGCGCACTGCTCTGGGCCGAGCGCGCCAGCGATATCCTGCTGCTGCCCCATTCCCCGCTCGCGCTGGCGAACGTATTGAGCCATCCCGAAGGACGTTTCGATCTGCTGGCCTGCGAGTCGCCGGATCCGGCCAGCCGCTTCCCGACCGTCGACGCACCCGTCGATGCACCCGTCGGTGCACCCGGCGTGCCATCGATCGCCGCGGCACGCTCGCGTCACCGCCGTGCGCGTGCGAGCAGCAACCTGCTGACACGCCACGCCCCGGATGCGCTGCGCGAGCGTGCCCGCTCGGCGGTGGTCGAGTCGGCGCTGGTGCGCCGCCGCGACGAGCGCCGCCTGTACCTGGTCGCGGGCTTCCTGCGCGCCGAGGGGCTGGACGCACCGATCCTGCTGTACCCGGCCCTGCTCCTGCCGCCACGCGGCACGATCGGGCCGCAGCTGCGCATCGAGGACACGGTCCCCGACCAGAATCGCCAAGCGATCGCGCATTGCCGCATCGCCCACGGCATCGACCTGCCGGCGCTCGGGTCGCACGAACCGCTCAGCGACTACTTCGCCCGCCTGGGCGCCGCCGTCGCGCCGGTCCCGGGCCTGGAACTGGTCTACGAGGTCGGCATCGGCAACGCCGACGCGGACTTCCTGTGCGACCCGGCCGACGGCGACGCCCTGCCGGCCATCCCGGCCGATCTCGATACCTCGCTGGCGATGGCACTGGCCAGCGAACTGTCGCTGGACCAGCTGCAACGCGTGCTGCAGCTGCTGCCCGCCTCCCGGCGCCCGGTGCCCGACACGGCGGCCGCACGCACGAGCGAGGACGAGGCGGCGGACACGCTGCGCGACTACGCGGTCAAGCTGGCCTCGCGCGGGCTCGATCGGGTCGCCTTCGGGCAACTGGCGGAGCTGCCCGAACGCATCGATCGCTGGCTCGACCTGATCGGTCGGGCACGGCGCAGCCGGACCGTGGCCGCCCTGTTCACCCATCACGTGTTCACGGTCCGGCAGCTGGCGCGGCTGGGCGGCATCATCGAGCTGGTCGACAAAGCGCCGCCGGCGATCGAGAGCGCGCGGCACGCCGATCTGGCGTACGAATCGACCGCGCAGCTGCTGCGTCGGGCACGCCACCAGGCGCAGCTGATCGAGGAGGAGTTCGAGGCGCTGAAGAGCGTGTTCGTGCTCGAGAAGGTGCCCGGCAAGAGCGATCTGCTGCGACTGATGGACGAGCTCGGCGGCGCGCACGGCGAGCTCGCCGTCGTCGATCAGGACTACTTCCACGCGCGTCGCCAGTTCACGGAGTTCTGCGTCGAGAAGCCGGCAGCACTCGACGAGGAACACCGGCGCCGGCTGGTGCAGCTGGTCAAGGTGCTGCGCTTTCGGGAGCTGTTCGTCAACAACACCGAATACCGGCGTGCACTGGGCACCGGCTACCGCGGACTGCGCACCGACTGGAAGGCGCTCGCCGGCGTGGTCGACTACGCGCGCGAGGTGGCCACGGTGCTCGG
>Ga0209831_1002213_pt1 | contig 17117 bp, 14 predicted proteins | sample Maine_Asex4_meta_FD_187451 | JGI IMG/M metagenome (GOLD analysis project Ga0209831, IMG submission 187451) | Marine algal microbial communities from Maine, USA - Maine_Asex4_metaG (SPAdes) (version 2) | ecosystem: Host-associated > Algae > Red algae > Unclassified | place: Maine, USA | collected...
ATTTTTCCCTACAAAAATCCTTACGTAGCGTAGGCTATGTGCGGTTTTTGTAAGAAAAAATATCGAAAAAATAACCACGTCAAAATTGTAAGCCTATTTTTGTCCCACTACTTACGTGGGGGTTCACATATTATACGCGAGGGCGCAAGCCGGAGGCATTACGCTGTGGGATTTTTAAAATTGAAAATAAATAAATTCTCCTTTCTGAGAAAAATCACCTAACACAACAATCGCCACAATCAAGGCAAAATAAATCCCCCAACGGATAGGCTTTGCAAAGGGCAATTTTTCTAATGGATATTTTTGGTGTCGGCTAATCCATTCCACCAAAAAGAGGAAAACCACATAAGGAATAAAGTTTTTATACGGTGGCAATGACAATAGGCTGCGGTCGAAAATTCCTGCCAAATATTGCAGTGCATCCGCGATGGACGGACTGCGAAAAAACGCCCAAGTCAGCGTGACGGCGGTGAAGGTGATTGCCCATTTATGCCACTCGTTGGGGGCTGGTAGCCAGCCTTTTCCGCCCATGATTTGGGTGCCGCGCTTGCGTTGGAAAAAGATGAGGGGTAGGTAAAAAAGTCCGTGCAATGCGCCCCATACGAGGAAGGTCCAATTGGCGCCGTGCCACAAGCCGCTGATGGTGAATGTGATAACGATATTGATGGCAAAAATGCGTTTCCATGCCTTGCCGCGGCCACTGCCGCCGAGCGGAATAAAGACGTAATCGCGAAACCAAGTCGAGAGCGAAATGTGCCAGCGATTCCAAAATTCGCTAATGTCGCGCGAGAAAAACGGATAGGCAAAATTCGTCATCAGACGGAAGCCAAAGAGCCTTGCCGTGCCGATGGCAATATCCGAATATCCCGAAAAATCGCAGTAAATCTGGAAGCCGAAAAAGATAAGTCCGAGCAAGAGTGCCGAGCCTGACATTTCCGTATAATTCGCAAAAATGGGGTCAACCGCAAGCGCGAGATTGTCGGCGATGACGATTTTTTTGAACAAGCCCCAGAGGATTTGTCGTGTGCCGTCGCGGGCTTGTGTGAAGTCGAATGTTCTTTCTTTTTGGAATTGTGGGAGGAGGTTGGAGGCGCGTTCGATGGGTCCGGCGACGAGTTGGGGAAAGAAGCTCACAAAGGCGAAAAATGCGACGGGGTCATCCGTTGGTTTGAGTTTTCCTCTGTAAATGTCAATGGTGTAACTAAGGGTCTGAAAGGTGTAAAAACTAATCCCGACAGGTAGAATAACGTAGAGGGTGCTGAAGTTGGCGTGGATGCCAAGACTCGTGAGCAAATCAATGAGCGAGTCGGTGAAAAAGTTGTAATATTTGAAGAAGCCGAGTATGCCGAGGTTGACGGCGAGACTGGCGAATAACAGTAGTTTTCGGGGGCGTTTTTTTTCCTTTGGCAATGCGCCCATGCGCCGACCAATCAGAAAATCGACCAGTGAACTGAAGGCTATCAAGCCCAAAAAACGCCAATCCCACGCCCCATAAAACACGTAACTCGCCACGATGATGAGTACGTTTTGCAGTCGTAAATTGCGATTGGTAACAAACCAATATAGGCAAAATACGATGGGGAGGAAAAGGAAAAATTCTATTGAGTTGAAGAGCATTTAACGAAGTACAAGCGCAAGTATCAAGTTCAAGTTCAAAACAAAATCAACCGTCATTCCGCGCTCCGATGTGGAATCTGTTTGGCTTTTAGCACCATTTTAAATTGAAGCTACTGTCTGACATTGTGCCAAGACTCGGCAGACCCCGCATCGCGGTGCGGGGTGACGTTTTGCTTTTTGATTTTTTTGGGTTAGGGGATTAAAAAATCCGGTTCTGTTTTAAGCGTTTTTTGAATTAAATCAAATGTATCTTTTGCGGAAATGGAAACGATTTGTCCGCGTCCGAGATTGATGGTTTTCGCTAAATTTAATGCTTTTGCTTTCGCGTCAAATTTGGTGAAAACGGGCGCGTGTTCGGGCTTTTCTAAGTCGCGGACGTAGTGGTAAAAGGTCGCTTTTTGGGCTTTTCCATTCGTGATGATATTGCCTTCAAATGGCTTGTCCCAACGATAGGAAACGTCCGCTTCGCGCTCTGCGTAATGTACAAATGTACTCGCCGCATCGAAATTGAAATTGACGAAAATACCGCCTTTTTCGAGAAATCGTGCGAAGAATGAGTTTTTGCCAAATGAATGATTGTCAATATTTTGGATGAAGTATGCGGCTAATTTTCCGCTTGCGGCAATAGAAAAATTCGGGTCGTGCGAGCGTGTGTAATCCGCATCTTGTCTTGCCATTTCGGATAACATGCCACAGATTCCGGATGTAGTCGCGGGGTCAAAATCTTGTCCTTTACAAAAGCTGTATGAAAAGGTCGGGTGAATGACCGTTCCCGCTTCGCCGACGGCTTCGTGCATGGCATTTTTGAATGCCAAATACACATCATGTTCGTCATTCGCGCCAGCTAATTTTCCGAAAAAACCAATATTGCTATGTACAAATATATGGTCGCCGTTTTTGATGCCTAATTCGCGTAGGACGTGTACGATGTCGCTTGGTGTAAATTCGCCATCGGAAGTGGTGGCTTCGCCTTCGGCGGAATTATGGATGATTTTTGCCAAGCCTGAAATGGAGGCAAATTCGCGGTCTTGAAATTGGTCGTTGTCAAATTCGACTTCGTATTCGTCCTCAATATCGCCCAAAAATTGGATGAATTTGATAGAATCCAACCAACCTGAATCGAAGTAATTTGCTTCTACATTCGCCTCGATGTCGGCACGGCTTTCGGCAGTGTTTTCCTCAAACCAATCTATTAACCAAGTCGTTATTTCGTTCATTTTTTATTCAAGTGTTCTTCGACCTACGGTGTAGCAATATAGCGATGCCGGCATATAATCGTAAGTGTAGTTATCAAATTGGAGTTCATTGGTGATATCTATTGTTGTAATGACTGCTTTTTTTAAGTTGTTGCTTATCAAAAAGTTAGATAAACTTTTCAACTCTTCGGGGCGTTCAAAATATCGGTTACTCCACTTTATTTCGACTGCCCATGCAGGTTTTAATTTATCAGCTGTTAAGCCTACAATGTCAACCTCACCGTTTTTCCATCGCGCATAAAATGGCGTACGCCAGTAGCGATGAAACCACTGTGAGTAAATGGCTGTTTCTACCATGTTTCCTATGACTTGTGCGTTTGAGTTTATAGGCGAAAATAAGGCACTTCGCAAAGAAGGGTTCGTCAAGTAAATTTTGAAAAAATTAGCTCGTTTGAATTTTTTACCGCTTAGGTCAATTCTATTAACTATCCTGATTAAAAAAGCCGCTTCGAGATAACTGATATATTTTTTTATCGTATTTTTTGAAACACCCGATGATTTTGATAATTTATCATAAGAAAATTCATTGCCTGAATTGAATGCAATCGTAGTGAAAAGGGAGTTGAGTTCTTGAACATCTTGTATGCCGTACAAACTTGGCAAATCCCTCAATAGCACCTTGTCGATAATATCGCTTTTTATATATCTTCCCGGGTTGGCTTGAACTTCTTTTGATAAAGAAACTTCGGGGTAGCCCCCAAAATTTATATAATCAATAAAATGATTATTTAATACCTCTATATTGATGGTATCAAATACTGTAACCGTCCAATGACTCCATTTTTTTTCGCGAGAAACGATTAAATGCTCTAAATCCTTTAGGTGAATATACTCGTGAAATGTCAGCGGTGGAAGCGTAAAATCCGTAAATCTGCCTGCCCCCGATTCGTTGCTTTTTAGCTTTAAGGCAGCCGCCGCAGAACCCGAAACTACAAATTTGACTTGATGGTAAGAATCAACCAAAGATTTTAGGTGTACTTCCCAGTTTTTTAGATATTGTACTTCATCAAAAAACACATAATAGCCGTCCAAATCATTTTCTTTCCCTACGGCTTTTCTGCAAAAATTAAATAAATCTTCAATACCAATACCCGTAAAAATGGGCGTTTCTATAGATAAGTAAAATATTTTTTGTGGGTCAATTCCGACGTCAATCAATTTTTGAATGGTATGGAAAATCATTACTGTTTTTCCAACCCTCCTCGGTCCCATCAGTACAGTGGCTCTCTTGACAGGACTATTCCGGACAAGTGGAAAAAACTTTGAAAAGTATAATCGCCTTTTCATGGATTGATAGAAATTGTCTATCTGACTATCAACCCACCATGGGTTCTCAAATTTAATCCGATTTAGAATCTGCTCCTCTGTAATTTTAAAAAGTGGCATAATTGTTTATTTGGGTTAAAGTTATGATTTTATTCCTTTAAAGTCAATAGATTGACCTTATTTTAATAATTTAGCAAGTATAAAATTATTCTGACTGCATTAAGTGTAATGTTGTGCTTATTATTCCGTTCATTTATTTATCAACATTTCATGAGTTAATCATTATGAACATCATAATTACCATCATCAATAGCTTTTATTATATCCCCTTGACTTATGATTTTTACACTATTTTTTTTGACAATATTCAACTCTTCTACTTGTATCAATTTTGAGAAGCCGTAGTAATTACCAATCACTAAAAAGTCAATTTTTTGCGAAAGCGTTTTTTTAATTACTCCTCCTCGTTTTAATATCAATGCTTCTATATTTTGTCTTGAGATGCTTGACTCTCCCGATATGACGAATAGTTTATGTTTAAAAAAATCTTTATTTTCTATGTCAAGAGGCTGGTAGTAAGCACCCAATATTCCTCTTGCTCTTAATATCTCTTCATGAGTAGTCTTTACAAAGCCTTTTTTGTTTTTCCCTTTTATTGGAAACAACTTATTTACATTTGTAATATTTTTATTATATACTTTTCTTGGAAATTTTCGTCGATTTTCTCTTTCAATTTCATCTTTTATAAAATCAGTTCCCGCAACCAAACCAATGTCCTCACTTGATTGAATTTTTGTTTTAAGCCAAACGCCCAATTTTAAAATCCATTGAATTTCTTCGGGTGAATAGTTCCACCTATAATTATTACAGAAATTACAACAGGGTAAAAAATTATCTATTTCATCAGTACCTTCTTGTGAATAGGGTTTTATATGGTCACAATGAAAATTATCCTCACTTAGTTCGCAACCACAAATGTGACACAAACCTCCCGTTTTACTAAGAACTAATTTACGTTGCAGCGATGATAAAACGCCCCTTGTATTGTCTTTGGATTTATTTGCTTGCTTAATAAATAATCTATTTTGATATAAGTCATTAAATTCTTCTACTAAGGAATTTATATCGTCAATGAATGGAATTTCCTGTTTTTCTTTCATTTTTTTATGATTATTAATCCTCAATTTCTGTATTTGTGATTCGTTTTCGGGCGAACGCGAGGCACAGACAGGAATGTCTGTGTTACGTGCGATGCAAACAAGTACGGACAGGTGCGCCATCGCAACCGCCGATTTTCATGGGCATGACGGTCCAATTCCAGCCTTTTGTGTCGGGTAATTTATCGAGGTTGGCGAGGTATTCGACCATGATAATATCGTTGCCCAAGAGGATTTTATGGATGGGTGAATCGGCTTCGGTGCCACGTGTTTCGTTGTCGAGACTGATGCGGCTATTGTCGGGTGATGGGCTGTCCATGCCGATGATTTTTACGCCTTTTTCGACCAAGTGATGTGCCACTTCTTCGCTCAAATATGGGTAGCCGACATAGAATTTTTTACTCGTCCAGTTTTTGCCCCAACCGTATTTGAAAATGATGCGTTCGGTCACTGGTTTGTCGAGCATATCGAGGGTGACTTCGGCGTCTTCGGGGAGGTGGCTGAGGTCGTAAATCGTGACGGGACCGAGCATTATATCCATCGGAATTTGGTCAATGGTCATGCCGTTTTCGATGAAGTGCAGGGGCGCATCCATGTGCGTACCTGTATGCGAACCAAAGGAGATTTTGCGAGTGGCGCGTCCTTCGTGTTGATGTCTGCCGAGTTGGTGGATTTCGTAGCCGAAATGCCAGAATCCGGTGAAGGTGGTCATGCCTTCTTCTAATGTGTAAGTTATATCTATTATGGTCATAATGTGGCGTAAGGCGAGCTTCCAGCTCGGTGTATTTTTATAAATTAATTTGTATTGTGTTGGAGTATTACTGCGAGCTGGAAGCTCGCGTTGCGTTTTTTTGCGTAAGGGATAGGAGGTGTTGTTTGAACGTAGTGGAGCGATAGCGGAACGGAGAGAGTGCCGGATAGCCCGACCCCCGACTGGTAAGGAGGGGGATACGCCCTATTTTTTTGACATAAAATAATTCCGAATATTTATTACTGCGAGCTGGAAGCTCGCGTTACGTTATTTGCGATTGCAAATAATTAGATGCCAATGGTATGCCAAGCCAAAACAATCGTCGTGGATGTCGGCGTGGATGAAGTTTTTAAAATGAGGAGAAAAGGTGTCTTCGATTTCTTGTGCGTTGTCGAATATTCGGAGGATTTCGCCGTCGCGGTAGCCAAAATAATCGTTGCGAATGGTGGCGTAACCTTTGTGTGCAGGTTCGCAGCCATCGAAGATAAAACAGGTTTTTTTCGGGATGGAAAGTAGCAATGTTGCACCCGATTTCATGACTCGCGCAAACTCGTTGACGTAGTTGCCAAAGTCGGTTTCTTTGCCCATATAGTAGCAGGCGTTCCATGACATGAGGTAGTCGAAATAGGCATCGTTGAAGGGAATGTTGTTGTTCATTCCGGCGCGAATGTCGGCATCGTTGATTCCAATATTGGCGAGGTTTTCCCTGATTTTGGCGACTATATCTTCGGTGATCTCTACGCCGTGGGGCTTGAAACCGCATTCTTTGGCAAGGGTGATATTTCGCCCGTCGCCGCAACCCACATCCAAAAATTTCGCATCTTTAAAGGCTTCTTTATCAAGGTTTAAGCGCGGATATTTGCCCTTTAATATTCGGATGACGTATTCGGATGGATAAGCCATTGCCCGCTTTTCGCGGTAGGCTTTGTTCCACATTTCTTGTGCGTTGTAAGACATTGTGTTATTGTGTTGTCGTGTTGTTGTGTTATTGTGTTAGCGTGTTCGGTAACACAGTAATACGATAACACAGTAACACATCTTTGAGAGTTACAGGTCAGTTTGTTTGACAATTCTGACGGTGGTTTCTGTAACAACGATAAATTAAAATTTAATTTGGTCGGGATAATGAAGGAAGAGTTTTTCGAGTGTATTGATTTTGTCTCACTACTTAGCGTTCATTATTCAATCACATAAAAATGACCCCACAATGCTCGTAGTTCTTTTTGAAGATTAACTCAGCGAAATCTTTATCGTTTGTAATAATTACCCAATCTTCATCGGCAGCTTTTTGGATAATTTCTTCGTCGGTTGTACCGCGATTTTCGTCAAAAATAGAGTGTACTTCATAGCCTTCGCCCAATAACCATTCGGCTACTTTTTGAACCTGTACATTCATCGACAATAAATTTGACGTTTTAATCGCGGATTAAACGGTTTGCAAAGAGAGTGGCATAAACAATTCATTATCAAGTGATTCTGATGCAAATTTCAGGCAAGCCAAAATATCTTCTTTTTCGATACCTTTATATTCGTCCAAAATTTCCTCAAAATCCGCACCGCTTGCCATCAATCCAAGAATGAATTGAACAGACAGTCGCGTACCTTTAATAACGGGTTTACCAAGCAAAACCGCTTGATTTATTTCAATTCTTTCTAATGATTGCATAATCTATTTTTTTGCAATTTAAGGGTTTTTAGACTGAAAATCAATTTTATGCGTAGCTGATAATTTCTATTAATTCGTTGGATGGTCCGGTGACGAAGAAGACATTTAATAGGCGATTGTTGACGGTGATTTGTCCGATGTCGCCTGTTGTGTACCCCTTTTTTTGGAGTTTGGGTTGCTCTTTTTCGGCATTGGTGGAGACGAGGGCAATGCTGTTGAAGCCCGGTGTGTCCATGTAGTATTTTGCGGTGGTTTTTGTTTTTTTTAGGAGAACGTGGTAGGCGGTTTTTTCGATTAATGCAGTGAAGGTGAGGCGTGGTAATTCGCTGATTTCTCCATTGGATTTGAAGCCGAGTGCTTGGAAAAATTTCGTAGATTTTTCGATGTCATTCGTGTGGATGATGAAGGTGTCGAGTTGGGTGTTTTCGTTGAGTTGGTTTTCGTTTTTTTGATTGAACGGGAAAATAAAACCCAGTTCATTTCCTAATTCGCCATGTTGTAATAATTCAATATCGAAGGCATTGTTTTTTCTGTATAATGCAAGGCTGTGTCTTGATGTAAATTCTTGCAAATACGGACGTTTGACCGCCATATTTTCCAATTCAATTTCTTCAAATACTTTTTCGTAACCTAAAGCGGTGAGGTGTGTGCCGTCTTTGATTAGGTCATTGGAGGATAAGCCGATATGGTCGATGTTGATTATCACTGGTGAAGTGTAAGTTCAATTTGGAGTTTCACATTATGCCTCTCGGGAATCCAACAAGGCATTTCAGAAATAGCTTTTGTATAAGAAAAATACAAAATAAAATGGAGTTTTGCAATAGTAAACGCAAATGATGAAAGGTATATTTTCTTAGTTTAAGGCATCAATAATTTTTAACTTCAATTCCTCATTAAAGTCATCTTCGGTTAAAATAGATACAACAATTTCACGAAGTAACTCCTTGTTTATCTTATTATCAGCTACGTGGATACTGATGTTTTCCATTTCGATGATAAATTTATCTACGCAGTATTCTATTCCGTTAATTTCCATGAAATAAACACCGAGTGCAATTGAAGTCCTTTTATTTCCATCACTGAAAGCATGGAATTTATTCACAGAAAAAACCAAGTGGGTCAATTTGTCTACGAATTCGGGATAGTACCAATCATTTTGAATATTCTCAAACACACTTTCAATCCTTCCCAAATCAATGATGCCATGGTTTCCTCCTGATTTTTCAAGTATGAAGTCATGTGCCTTTACGGCATGGCTTATATCAAAGTAGTTGAAGTCACTCATTATTTGTCTTTAAGTCTTTTGAATACTTCGATATTTTCCAAGATTCTCTGTTCTAAATCCATACTTTTATCTCCCAAAAATTTGTCAAATTCTTCGGCAGAAACATGAGTAACGTAATTACTTAGCTTTTCATGTAAAGCATCTCTAAAAGCCATATCCCGACTCGCCATTAAACTTCTAACTTTTTCTCTAAGCGGTTCATATATTTTATTGGTTGAGTTCTCAAACTCATCAAATAACTTATTTGCTTCGGATAGTTTCAGCTTTTGCCCGGTTTCCTCGAATCGTTCTTTCAAAAAATCAGCAAACCCATTTTCATAGCTTGCAATCAAATCCAGAACTTCGGAGTACATAGTACTTTTTGCGCTATCCTTTTTTCCCAATTTAAGTACTTGTTTGTACTCTTTTGTCTTCTCTTTAAAAATACTCTGATATACCTTATTAGTCAATTGACCATACTTGTATTTATTTGGTTTTATATAGTAATCAATTGCATTCGTAAATTCTTCCCGGTAGTTATATTCTCTTATGGCACTTGATAAAAATTCCTCCTCCCTTTGATTAATATATTTTGTGTTTCCTCCCGCTTTTTGATTAATAAAATCAATTACAATATCCAGAATGAATGCTCTTAAATCCTTTGCTTTTTCACTATTTGTCATAAGCATTCCTACATTTAAAAAAGATTTAAATGTAAAAACACCTAAAACAGAAGCACTTTTAAGCGACTTATCGACGGTAACGACATTTATGTCGCTACCATAGGCATCTTTGAATTTATTTAAATCTTCACCCGATAAAATCTCGTACCCTGTATCTTTAAACTCTTCTTTATGATTTTCTACATATCTTTCTATTGTTCTGTTATCTACTTCAAAATATTCGGCAATTTGTTTTTTGGTAAATCTATATTTTCCTTCAAACATAATTCCCGGAAAAGATAACTCATCGTAGATAGCGTATAACGCTTCGCTATTATTAAGTACATTTTTCCTATGTAAGCCTGATGTTGTTAAATCTTTATTCATTCAGTAAAGTTAATTTTTTCTTATCAATCTTCCCATTCGCATTACGTGGAAATTCTTTTATCGGAACAAATTCATCCACCACATAATCCTTACCAAGTTGGGTCGTAAGGTGTTGGTTGATTTGCTTTTGGGTGTCTTTTTCTATCGGGTCATTTTCGAGGTAAAAACAGACGGTTTTTTCGCCTGTGATGGGGTCGGGCGTACCTGCGATAACGCACTCGCCTGTGAGTTTGGTGACTTGGATGGTGCGCTCTATTTTGGCAGGGCTGATGTTGACTCCGCCGCGAATGATGAGGTCTTTTTTGCGTCCGTTGATGGTGAGGTAGCCGTCTGTGAGATAGCCTAAATCGCCTGTTTTATAGCGGTCGTTTTCGATGAATTTTGAGGTGTCCATATTGTAGTAGCCCAACATATTATGTGGGCTTTTTATTTGGATTTCGCTATCTTCGGCAAAGTAACAATCTACGTTGCGGATGGGCTTGCCTACGCCTTGTATGCGGTCGTGCGCGGGCGAGTTGGTGCTGGTAAAAAGTGCCTCAGATGAGCCGTAACTTTCGTAGAGTTGGAAGCCATATTTTTCGGTGAATTGTTGGCGCAAATTCTGGTCGAGGGCAGCCGTGCCGATGCCCGCGAGGATGTTTTTTGACTTGCAATAATCCACACCTTTTGTGCCTTTATCAACTTTCATCAAGAGAGAAACCATCGTCGGAATCAAGAAAAAGGCATTGACTTGATACTTGATAATCGGCTTCCAAAATTTCATCACCTCAAAGATGCTAAAACGCCTGCCAATGACAATCTGCGCACCTGCGCCAAGCGGCACAAAAAACAGATTGAGCAAACCCGCCATGTAGGTCATCGGCAAGTTGTGATAGAAGGTGTGAGTGTTGTTGAAGGTCATCGCTTCGGCAAAATCGCGCCCTGCGCCGTAGAGGTTATCGAAGCTGTGCATCACGCCTTTTGGTTTGCCGGATGTGCCAGAGGTGAAGGTGATGGCGTAGCATTTTTCGCCGTCAATTTGGAGGAGACGCTGCGGGTCGAATGTTGTGTTGTTTTCGTAAAATTGTGATTTGATTTCTTCTATGTGGAAAATGGTTTTTCCTTGTTTATTTTTTTCAAAAATGGTTGAATGACAAATAATTACCTCGCATTTCCCTTCCTCTAATATTTCTTCAATATCGGGTTTTCCTTTCGTCGGGTCGATGGGAATCATCACCACGCCTTCCAATAATGCGCCAATATACAAGGCGAGTAATTCTACCGAATTTTCGATGATCAAAGCAACTTTTGTGACCTTATTTTTTCGTAAAAAAATACTCGCATTATGAGCGATTTGGAAGAATGATTCGTAGGCATAGCTCTCGCCGTTGCGACTGTCGGTGATGAAGTGGCGAGTAGGGGCTTGGGTGACTATTTTGTGTAAATCTACTTTGTGCAAGGAGAGTATTTTGTGAAATGCGGGTGTTTTGAATGCTTAAATATTAAGAAATTAGTAATCCCTCAAACTTTACTGGACTTTGGGAATTAGGTAAGGGAAGAGAAAGAAAATAAATAACTTGCCCTATTATGTTTGTTCTTTTCCCTTCTAAAAAACACAAAAAATAGTTCTGTAGCTATGGCTATGCAACGATTTTTTGAATTCTTTAGAAGGTTCTGCTGAAATAAGGATATTTTTAAATTATTTTATAATAAAAAATATTTATAAATAATTCATTTTTAATAAAAAATAAATTACAAAATAATTTTAATTAATTAAAAAATGGCTATATTTCAGTGCGACCTTAGAAGAAAAAATTACGGCGCATTATGGAACAATTTATTTAATTTCTTTCGCTAAGTATCAAGTCGAAATTATTATTTGAGTTTTAAAAATCGTTTGGTGGCATGTATGCTGCTCCCAAAATTTAGTCGAATATAGTAAACACCTCCCGGAAGTGTACTGACAGGTATGCGTATGTCAGTTACTTCAGTTTCGGTAGGTTGTTGCCATATTGTTTTACCACATGCAGTAATTATTTCAATGATGCCATCTTCGCGAATATCTTTAAAGCTAACGTCAATGAAATCTGTAACAGGATTGGGTGATATTCGGAATGTGGGATTTTCCGGTGAACTCGCTTCATCGGAGAGTGATGTTAGAACGACACAATCTGCACAGCTACCACCACAGTCAATACCCGTTTCGTCACCATTTTGAATATCATCGTTGCAAGTCGGGGATGGTACGCAGAACTCTGTTACTATTGTGACACTTAAATTTGCTCCTAAGACCAGCGTATCGCCGTTATGATCGGTCACGCTATATGAGCCGTAATACAAGCCAGCAAAACTACCATCTCCAATGGAAGTAAAGGTGTAACAGCCACCTGCAAGGCAGATATCCTCTGTAACTATGGAATTGGCAGGCTGAGTGTTGTCATTAGAAGCTACAGTAGTTCCATTTTCATCGGTAATATTCCAACTGGTTTCTATGAGGAAGTTTTTAACGTCAATGTCAAGCCTTATTATATTGCCATTGCAAGGACAGGGTTCACAACTACCGCCGCAGTCGATGCCTGTTTCGTCACCATTTTGAATGCCATCGTCACATGTTTCAAGTAGTTGGTCGCTATTTGAGATGGCTTCGGGAAGAATTGAAATATCCTCTTTCAAATCAAGGATTACTTCCTGTGAAGGCTTGTATTGGGCAGTTTGCTTTGTTACCTCTAATCGCTTAGTTGCTTTTTGTTGAATGGTATTTAGACCGAATACACTCAATTGAAACAAGAGCAAGCTAATAATTAGTATGAGTAATTTTTTCATAATAGTACAGTTCGTTTTTGTTTTTTAATTATACATTGGTCGTACTTAAATATAGCCATTTTTTAATTAATTAAAATTATTTTGTAATTTATTTATTATAAAAAATGAATTATTTATAAATATCCTTATTTCAGCAGAACCTACATTGGTATCAGGAACAAAATAAATGCATATTCTCGACTTGTTCTTTTTCCTTTATACTTCACTAAATCTTCCTTAAACACAGTGAGTATTCGCGTCAAATTTAGTTCGTCTAAAAAAAAATAACAACGCGAAGAATCAATATGTTCGCCAAATTCAAAATTACAAATCGAACGCGAGTAATTTATTTATTTTTATTTTTTTAAATATTTGAATTTTAGGTAAATATAAATTAATTTTTAATTAACTTGTAATCAAAAAACGCTCAACATCTAATTTGGCGAACATATTGGAAGAATGTACATTTATTTAATTCCTGATACCAAGTTAATAGTGTCGGATAAATTTGAGTGAAATTTATTTGAGTACGAGGCGAAGCTTAGGGAAGAGGAAGAAAATAATCTACCCCAAATAACTTCTTCATTTGGGGTAGATTATTTTCTTCCTCTTCCCTTACTTTCTTCGTCCTCCCTTATTTAAGTTTTACAAATCGTTCGGTGGCATACGTACTGCTTCCAAAATTTAGGCGAATAAAATAAACACCTGCCGGAATATCGCTGACGGGTATGCGTACGTCAGTTGTTTCAGTTTCGGTGGATTGTTGCCATATTGTTTTACCTGATAGATTAATTACTTCAATAGCACCACCTTCGCGAAGATATTGAAAGTTGACATCAATGAAATCTGTAGCGGGGTTGGGTGATATTCGGAATGCAGGACTTACCGATAAACCTGTTTTATCAAGCACTTCTGATGGCGGAAAATTTTGCGGAATATCTGTGATGTTTACTGTATAATCCTCAACTTCTCCGTATGCAAAAGATTCGCAAGGCATAGCTGATTGTGCCCACTGCATGGATATCCGCATTTTAGTAAGACCGAGGGTGGCATTATTGGGTATTTCGATATTACTTGACAGTGTTCCTGAGCCCATGCCATTATAAGCATTTTCCGAATTACTAAAGACGCCATCTCTGTTAAAATCAATCCAAACATTCCAGACTTCAGCATAAGTTGCTTCTGCAAAGCCGGGCGTCAAGGACATAGGAACAAAATCACCTCTCCCTACTACAATGGTTTGGTCGGTATAATCACCGTAACCGTTATCATCGCCTGATGTATTGTCTATATTTCCGAATAGAACTCTTTTGATGTATTCATAAATTGTACTAAAGCCTTCTGAGGTACAGTAATCAAGTACATCATCACAAGTATTGGTAGGGTCAGACGGGCAAGGATCTAAGACATCACATATGTCGTCTTCGTCGCTATCTATAAATTTTCCGACGCATTCGCAATTTATGTTAAAAATGTCTAAATCTGTACAAATATCACCGTCGTCGCAGAAATTTCCAACTGTACAATCTTGACACTCCTCACAATCTCCCCCACAATCAACACCTGTTTCGTTACCATTCTGTATGTTATCATCACACGTAGGTACTGGTCCACCTCCACTGTCTAAACAAAAATCTGTTGATTCTGTTTCGCCAAACTGCGCTCCCGAAGCCAAGGTATCGCCCTCCTCGTCGGTCACACTATATGAGCCGTTTCCGTAGCCACAACAGATACCGTCTCCGTAGGTATCTTTCATGATAAAGGTATAACAACCATCTTCAAAGCATATATTTTCTACTTTCGTGGAGCCAGCAGATTGATTGGTACCACCAGTAGCTACAGTGGTTTCATTCTCGTCGATAATCTCCCAACTAGTTTCTTGTGGATAGTCATCAAAATTGACACTGATCGTTATTGTACTGCCGTTGCAAATGCAGGGTGCGCAACTACCCCCACAATCAACACCTGTTTCATTACCATTCTGTATGTTATCATTACAGGTAGGATCTGGACCACATTGATCGAGGCAAGAAGCTGAATTGTAACGACTTCTGATTAGGTTACCGGGTTGCGTACCAAATCCGTTATTGAAATTAGTTCCAGCACTTATGAGGTGACAGTAGCTCATAATGACACCACCGTTTTGAGGTATCGGACCATTGCATCCTGTGCTATATCCTGCTGCGGGTCCACAACCATCTATAGCAGTATTATTGCCATTCCAAGCGCAGTCATGTGTGTGCGGTGAGCCAAAATTATGACCTAACTCATGAGCGATGACATCAACACTGAAAGTATAGATTGGTACACTCTGATAAGATCCGACAGCACTTACTCCGATGTTATTAGTTTGTGAACACAAAGCATCTAGGTAAGCAACTCCACCGCCGCCACCACCGTGAATGAGGTGTACTAAGTCGCCGTAGGTCTTACCATAGCCCTGATTAGCTAGCCTATTCAGCCTGTCACCGGAGGAGTATGGTGAAGGTGTATCCCATATCTTCATATAACTAATCTGAACAATTATATTTTCGTTAGTATAGAGTGTAGCAACTTCCGCAAATAATCCATTGACATAATTTGTTGTACCTGTAATGCCGTTCTGTTGCTGATACAAATCATAATCTACCTCCATGTGTATTTTGACGCAAGGAGCAGCGGGAGAAGACTTCTGGGCTAATGTTTCATCTATAATGATATTGTCACCATCATCTGTACTGATTGCATTACAAGAAAAGTCTGGCATATAATTGAGGTCTTTAGTATTGTACAAGATATGATAATCGTTATCTTCCATTTTACCAACGGTATATTGGCTATTGTCAAAGTTTATTAGTCCCATGATTTCGTTCTGAAAGAATGAAATCGTTACAAGGCTTTTTTCTTTTCCCTTTACAATACCCCAATAGTGTACTCCCATATCCACATCCAATTCTAAATCAGGGTTGGATGCTGCTACGACACGGAATTCATCCGCAAAGATGTCGGCTTTTAGAAGCTGTAACTCTTCTTTTTGGCCATTTATTGGAATTGTCACCTGTAAGTGTTCGCTTTTCTGATTTAGAATAGATTTGTTTACTTCCTTACTGATTTGAAAAAATTGCTTGTTGCTCAAGATGCTTGTAGGAACGATCGGAATATTCTTTACCGAATTAGTAGGTATTTCTTGCAAGGGGCTGTACTTGGCAGTTTGTTCTATTGTATTAATTTTCTGGGTTATTTTTTGTTGAATGATATTCTGCCCAAATACAGTGAATTGAAGCAAAAATAAACTGATAGTTAATGTAAGTACTCTTTTCATGATAATGTGTTTTATCAGCACGACTTTCCTTGATTTTCTAACAGCTTATCACACAGCACAAAACAAATTAAAACTATGTTTAACTTGTTTTAAAGTTCAATAAGCTATATGTATTAATATTAAATATCAAAGATGGCATAGCCGATATCTTATTACCAATAATGGCAATAAAAATTAAAAAATATTTAATAAATAACAATCTGTAACTTTTGAACTATAATTTTTAGCATAGAAAAAATACATTCATCAGTTGGTTTCCAGATTTAACTTTGACTATAAAAAGAGCAAATATTATTTTGCAGTAAAGGAATAATTAACTACAAGAAACTCTATTTTAGAGACAATGCAATACAAATATACTTATTATTTTTTAATTTTCACATACAGTTCGTATGCTCACAATTACTTACATAACTTAACTAACTGATAATCAGACATCTAAAAGGACATATTACACTATGAGAAGCAATTTAAGTAATTAAGCTGTATAAATAAATGACTATCAGTTTTTTATTTAAAACTTAAAATTATAAGCTATAAATAGCTCTATGTAAATATATTGACTATCAGTGTTATATTTTTACAAATTTTTTTTTAAAAAAATTTTTATTACGTGAAATGTTTTATTTTAATGAGTATGTCACAAATCAATGGTATTGTAAAAGGTACGGTAGTACCGACACCGTTTTTAGCAAGGTCTAAAGAACAATCGATTAAGGTACGTAGTACCGACACCGTTAACGCGTACAAACGGTGTCGGTGCTACGCACCTTGATTAACTTTGGGTTTACTTTTTCTACAAACGGTGTCGATACTAACGCATCTTGTCATTGAAATGTATTACCACCGATTTGTGACGCACTCTATTTTAATTATTATAAAAGTACTAAGTACACTGTTTCACAAATTTATTTACTTTTTTGAGTATTTCTTTTAAAATGACTCTTCACCAAAAAATCCTTAAATACAGTGAGTATTCGCGTCATTTTTGATTCGATTCATTTCAAAA
>Ga0209831_1002214_pt1 | contig 17111 bp, 13 predicted proteins | sample Maine_Asex4_meta_FD_187451 | JGI IMG/M metagenome (GOLD analysis project Ga0209831, IMG submission 187451) | Marine algal microbial communities from Maine, USA - Maine_Asex4_metaG (SPAdes) (version 2) | ecosystem: Host-associated > Algae > Red algae > Unclassified | place: Maine, USA | collected...
TTCTTTTCAGTTAGGATCTTGATATCATCAGAGAAGATCATCGTTACTGGATGTATACTCGTATCAAAATCTACAATCTCCTGAGTCTCCTTATCTAAAAAAGTCACTGGTACTCTCCATGGCCATATCTTATTCAGCGAGCCCAACATGAAGCCAGACATCACCGCAATTGTTATATCATGATACTTCTCAAATGCGAAAGATACAATCCGAGAGAATACCGCCAAACCTGTCAGACAACCCAATCCAAAGACTGCTAACAAAATAAACTCTGACAACTCAGGTGATGATAAGAAAGATCTCAATGTCGGAATGATTAATATATAGAGACCCAAAATCAGCAACATGAAGCTGCCAGAAATTCCAGGCAATACAAATGCACTGATGGCGATAGTACCCGCAAAGAAAATATATAGATAGCTCTGAGAACCACTGACAGGACTGATCGACGTCACCCCATAAGCAATCGTTGCACCTATAGCAAAAGGCAATACATAACTCCAACTAAAGCGATGCATCTGACTGAACATCAATGGAATAGATGCCAATATCAAACCAAAAAATAAGGACCAGAGCAACTGAGGATATGACTCTAATAAATGTGTAATCCCAAACACACCGACTATGATACCAATCAGCATTCCTACCACCAGTCTGATGAGAAATCCACCATTAAGCTGAGTCCAGACTTCCTTAATCCTAAATTTTAATAGATTAGATATAAGTGACTTATCTATTGACTTAATACTATCTATAAGAGTCTTATAGATACCTGTGATAAATGCAATAGTGCCACCAGAGACCCCAGGTATCACCTCTGCCATTCCCATACACATGCCTCTGAGAATGAGTCCTACCGTGCTAAATGATTTCTCGATCTGATCAGTGTTCTCTGCCATATATTTTCCCTTTTTGATATGCAGCGTCTAATGTTTTCTTCTGCTCTTCTATAGTGACCTCTACCCCATCTACCAGCAACTCGAGATCTGGCTGGCCTGCTTCTACCCACGCAGAATACCAGAAGTTCCCTACTGACAAAATAGATTCCTGCATTCGCTTCTCTACCATATCACCCATCGAGTCATGATAAGCTTTACTAAACTCTGGACATTGTGTCCATATCGTTCGTCCAAGCCTCTCATCATAGCAGAATTGCTGATCTTCTGGGTAGGTTTCTTTGATCATTTTCTCCTTTGCTAATACTTCTGGAAGTAGTCTATGGCTCTCGGATACAATATCCCATATGTATGTCCTTATATCAGGAATGTACTCTGCCTTACCGACCATGAAATCATAAGTCTCTTCACTATATAACTCGGGCAATCGACTCTCCCAGAAAGCATGTATCCCTATCTGATCTGTCAGCTGTCCATTATAATTAAGTGTCGTATGCAAGGGTACATGTATGTCCGATATGTAATGACCGATATCTGCACTGATTTGCAGAATCATCACCTTATTCTTCTTCTGATATGCCCATACTAATCTGCTGTAATAATGCTCTAAGAAGTACGGAGCTATACCATAATTGACGATATCGTTATCATAATAATGTTGCTCATAATTCTCCGACCGTATTCTCTCTGGCAGGCTCTCAGCTTCTACACTTATAACAGGTGAGAACCGATCGATGTATAAAGCGTTTTTATACAACTCGATGCTTTCTTCTGCTGTAAGTTCTATGTGAGTGGTGTCCATTCCATCTATACCATCCAGTGTTCCATACTTCAGGATAGCGTCCTGATACAGACGAGGGACTGACGGAAAAGGTAGTGTATCCCAATGATCTATATCTATATAATGTCTGGCAAATTCATTCTTAGTTGCATATCTTCTCTTATCGGGATCCACGGCATGTTCTGTGACGAAGTCTATATTCTTTTTGTAGAAAAGAAGCATATCTTCAGGCAATGTAAATACCGCCATCCGATTGATCTTACGATGTCCGAAGAAACCCCAAGCAGGCACAGGAGAATAACTCGACAAGCAGACTCCCATCAATAGAAAAAATATAATGATTCTACCTATCAAAATAATAGAGCGGTTTGAATATATCTTTAATCAATCTATGCTGCATCGTGTAGACCTCTCCATCAGAAGTGAATACATAGTATCGTTCTATCGTAGCAAGATCACCAGCACCTCTTCTGACAGCATCAGGGTCCAGACTATTGACGATGGTGTAGAAAGTATAGCCTAATTCCTCTCCTCCTTTCATATCGATAGCCAACTCGGCAAATGGTATATGATTACTAAGAGAATCCATCGATGGGTTACCAGTCATAATTCCTTCTGCATCAAAATTCTTAAGCGAGAGAATATATGATTCCATGATATTCTTATTCTGCTTTATTTCGCGACCTGCCAGTCCTTTGAGCGGAGATAGTTTATAATCACTTCCATCCTTTTCTATCATGAATGAGTTAATACGATCCTTCTTATAATCTAATGTTACCTTCTCGATATCATCAGTATTAATCTCCATGATCCGCTTATCTCTAAGGTCCATATCCGTCAGGGTAAAATAATTACGAATACCTCCAGACACCGCTGGAACGACTACGACATATGGTTGCTTAGCACCCTTTTTTAGAATATAGGTGCCACTCTCGACATTATTATTTTTTCCTAATATAAATTCTGACAGGACATTACCTTGCTTGTCATAACTGGTTACCTCTATGCCTAACTTATTGATACCATCCATAATACTTGGAAGTGTGGCTCGTGGCGGAATATAATCGATCTCTAATTGTGTGAGAACACTAAGGATATTCTTCATGACATGGCTACTGGCTTTCCTTCTTTCATTGAGCATCCACCCATCTTTAGATTTGCTAAGGTGTATCTGAGGGTAGCCAGGCCTTTTGATCGTTACAATATCTATTAGCTTCCTATCTGATACCACAAATTCTCGATCCTCTATTCTAATAGAGGTATCATCGGATGGTTTATTTTTAGTATAAAAATAAAAGCCACCGAGGCATATCAGAAGCAGTAATAATAGGAGTGTTCTTTTCATATATAAATTCGAAAGTGGCTAAATAATTCTTACAAAAATAGCATTTATTATTCCAGCTCAAGAACAATTGCCGACCCTTAGGGTGTTATCATTGTGAAGAAAATGTCTCAGACACAGATTAAGAATTATAATTATGCATACGAGTATTTTTCCAACTTGTTTTCAGTATCAGCAATTCACTAACCTTATCTTATCAAATGAAGTACGAACTTATAATTTTTGATTGCGATGGTACATTGGTAGATACGGAAACCTTAACTAACGGTCTGATTACCAATATGATGATGGAAATAGGCATCCCGATGACCTTGGAGAAATGTCTACAATTATTCAAAGGAAAGAGTTTTGTAGATATCAATCAATATGTAGAAAGTCACTTAGATCATTCCTTAGAATTCCACTTCGAGACATCATTCCGTCAACGATCCAAAATCCTATTCGAAGCAGAACTAAAAGCTTTCGATGGTGTAGAAGAATTCCTTAAAATATTAGATATCCCAATATGTATCGCCTCTAATGGACCACAGGTGAAAATGGGAACAACTTTGGACGTCACAGGGCTTAATGTTTATTTTAAGCCAGAGCATGTATTCTCCGCATACGATATAGGAATCTGGAAACCAGCTCCAGACTTATTCCTCTTTGCATGTGAGCAGATGGGTGGTAAGCCAGAGACTACATTAGTGATAGAAGATACTAAAGTAGGTGCCATTGCAGCGGATAAGGCGATGATGGATGTCCTAATATTCTGCGATGAAAACAACACAGAATTTAAGAAAAGTAGTTATACCACCTTTAATTCATACAATAATATTCCTTTAAGTGTATGAAGTGATACAAGAATAGAAAGCTTTATATACTTTTGCGACTTAATTTTTTTTACAAACAAATAATTATGGCAAAGAAAAGAATTGCAATCAATGGATTCGGAAGAATCGGAAGACTGACTTTCAGAAATCTTCTTAATATGAAAAATGTAGAGGTCGTTGCGATTAACGACTTGACTGACAATGCGACATTAGCTCACTTACTAAAGTATGATAGTGCTCATGGCCCATTCGAAGGAACTGTAAAATCTACAGATACTCATCTCATTGTAGGCAGAAAGAAAATTCTTGCTACTGCTATAAAAGATCCAGCACAGTTACCTTGGAAAAAGAATAAGATAGATATCGTATTAGAGTGTACTGGATTCTTCAGAACTACAGAACTTGCAACTAAGCATATTAAGGCAGGTGCTAAGAAAGTACTACTATCTGCGCCAGCTAAGAGTGATGAGATCAAAACTGTCGTAATCGGTGTCAATGATCATGAAGTCAAAAGAACAGATAAGATTATCAGTAATGCATCATGTACAACCAATTGCTTAGCCCCACTTGTCAAAGTGATCAAAGAAAACTGGGGTCTGGTACAAGGATCTATGACAACCATCCATGCCTATACTGGAGATCAGAATATGCAAGATGCTCCACATAGTGATCTCAGAAGAGCAAGAGCCGCTGCTTATAATATCGTACCGACATCTACTGGAGCTGCTAAGGCGGTAACTAAAGTTATAGATGGCATGGAAGGTAAATTATTAGCAATGGCTGTAAGAGTGCCGATCATAACAGGCTCACTTGTAGAACTTAATGTTCTAATAGATAAAGACACAACAGTAGAGAAAGTCAATAAGGTATTTAAAAAATACTCTAAAGGTGCACTCAAAGGTGTCCTTCAGTATATGGAAGACCCTATCGTATCATCCGATATTGTTAGAAATCCACACTCTTCTATCTATGACTCACTACTGACACAAGTGTCAGGCAGAATGCTTAAAGTCGTCTCATGGTATGACAACGAAGCTGGGTATTCTGCGAGATTAGCACAACTGGCAGGACAGGTATAAAAACTAATTAAGTGCCGATTATATGATCGGCACTTTTTTTTGGATTCTAATATTTCTATACTACACATTAATTATGAAAACGGATCAGCTAAAAGACAAAAAGGTACTCATCAGAGTAGATTTCAATGTTCCACTGGATAACAATCATGCAATCACAGATGATACACGTATAACTAAAGCGTTACCTACTATCGAAGCAGTCTTAGATGCTGGAGCCTCTGTAATATTAATGTCACACTTAGGGCGTCCTCAGAAGAAACTGAATGACGACGGAACGATCAACGTGGAGAAATTTACGCTTAAGCATATTGTTTCTCATCTTTCTGAATCTCTCGGAAAAGAAGTAAAGTTTTCGCCAGACACGATCGGACCAAGAGCATTCGACCTATCATTAAGTCTGCAGCCTGGTGAGGTCTTATTATTAGAAAATACGAGATTCGAAAAAGGCGAGACTAAAGGTGATGAAGATATGGCGGCTAAGCTCGCTAAGCTCGCTGATTATTATATCAATGACGCATTCGGAACGGCACATAGAAAACATGCTTCTACCTATACTGTAGCGAAGTATTTTGACAAGGAGAACAAACAACTGGGACTACTTATCCAGAACGAAATATCCAGTGCCGACAGAGTGCTTAATAGTCCTAAGCGACCATTGGTTTCTATTCTTGGTGGCGCTAAAGTATCTGATAAGATACAACTGATAGAGAAGCTATTAGACTTTACGGATTACCTACTGATAGGTGGAGGGATGACTTATACCTTTATCAAGGCACAAGGTGGAGAGATCGGAAATTCACTATTCGAAAAAGAACATATCGACTTAGCTAACGAATTATTAGCCAAAGCGAAAGCCCAGAATGTAGAAATCTTACTGCCCGAAGATAGTGTCTGTGCAGACAACTTTGCCGCAGATGCCAATAGTAAAGTATGTCCCAGCAATGAGATTCCAGATGGATGGATGGGACTGGACATCGGACCAGCAGCCATTAAGAAATATAGTGAAGTCATCAAGAAATCACAGAGTATTCTATGGAATGGTCCATTGGGTGTATTCGAATTCGAGAAGTTCTCTAATGGAACATTTGACATAGCTAAGGCTGTTGCAGATGCGACTGATGGAGGTGCATTCTCTCTAATAGGTGGTGGTGATTCTGTTTCGGCAATTAATAAGGCAGGGCTGGATGAGAGAGTAAGCTTTATTTCTACAGGAGGTGGTGCTATGTTGGAACACTTAGAGGGTAAGGTACTACCTGGGATAAAAGCAATGGACTTGTAATTTACCAATCTTTACTGTGGGAATAATGTTTTTATTTTTTTCGTAATTCGCTCATCGTCATCATTTGGCTTTTTCCATTTTCGATTATAGAGCTTACCCTTTCATTACAATTCATTGACATGATGTGCTACGTAATTGGCCATGCTTGCACAAGCTTGTATGAGGTAGCCACCAGTCGGAGCATTCCAGTCGAGCATTTCTCCAATACAATAATTATGAGATAATTTCTTAAGTTCATAGTGCTCAGATATTTCGCTAAGATCTATTCCTCCAGATGTAGATATCGCTTCTTCCACTGAGGCTGAGCCAGTGAGAACAAGAGGCATCCCTTTGATTGTATTGGTTAAGGTATTGACATCTAAGAACTCTTGCTTACTGAGATCATGCTTAATTAGCTGTATCTGTAGTGGGCTTAAGTTCATTTTTCGTCTTAGGGTCTCCGTAACTTTTAGCGTTGATTCCGATAGTTTGTTAAGGACAACTTCCCTTGTAAGCATTGGCTTAAAATCGATCTGAACAATCGCCTCTCCCTTCGACTTAAGATCGTTTTGTATCAGTGGACTGAGTGCATAGATGGCATTCCCTTCTATTCCAGAACTGGTAATGACAGCTTCTCCTTTCTGATGCTGATTGCCGATACTGCATGAGATATTTTTTAATGGTTTTCCTTCATATTGGCATAGAAACCCATTTTCCCAGTCTACATGAAATCCACAATTGGCGGCAACAAAAGGCACCGTATCAATTCCTTTGTTGCTAAAGGTATCTATCCAAAGTCCATCTGATCCTGTAACACTCCAGCTTGCTCCACCTAGCGCAAAAATATTGATATCCGAATGGATTAGCTCTTCTTTACCAAATACTAGTTTGCCATTACTCCATCCTGTGAATCTCTTGCCATAGATAAATGTGACTCCCTTACTTTTCAGATAATCTGTGATAGCACTTAGTACTTTGATAGGCTTAATTCCCCACACAGGAAATACTCTTTTGCTGCTACCTACGAAAGTTGGAATACCGATGGATTCTAACCACTTTCTAAGATCTTCATTAGTAAAATATCTTAAGGATTGGCTGAGAAAGCCTGATGGGGTATATCGGTCTACCATTTGATCTATGTGCTCAGAATGAGTCAAATTAAAACCGCCAGTTCCTGCAACTAAGAACTTACGTCCAGAAGTCAACTTCTGATCATAGATGGTAATGTTATATTTAGAAGGATCTAAGAAAGCGGCAGCTAATAGCCCTGCCGTTCCACCACCGATTATGGATAACTTAATTTTCATTGAATTATTAAGTTATAGGAAAGACCTAATCCAGTCTCTGAATTAATAAAATAAGAGTCAATATACTCATTGCTTGACTAACGGAATCTCCCAGTAACTGAGTCCAGTCCACATCTGACTTTTTCTCTTCTTCCTCTTTTTCTTCTGACTTGTACCCTACAATAATTGTCGATCCTTGCATAACCTTGGGATACTTCTTGACAAAAAATCCTCGACCAGGCTCTTTGATCTCACCATTGGCATGCTTAACGAATATCTTCTGCTTATCTGCTCGCTCATCTAATCCTCCAGCAAATTCATTAATATAGAACATAGCGTCCTTATTTTTGTGGTATGGTACTCTGATGGCATTACCTTCTTCTATAGCTTCTTCGCTGACGACCTCTCTCACTCTCGTAGCTCCACGGATCGTAACGAACTCTGATATCTTAGGTATAAATATCTCGTCGCCATTCTTCACTACAAAATTAAATTCAGACTTAGGATTAGCGTATATCTCGTCTAGCTTAATGACGATAGCTCCTATTTCTTCTTCATTACGAATTAGTGTTGCACCTGCAGGGAATGCCTCTTCAGTCAATCCTCCAGCACGTTCTATTACATCAGATATTCTGAGGTTCTTTTTCCAGATTGCATATGGCCCAGGCACTTCTACTTCTCCATCTAAGAATACCCGCTTCTGCAGTTCAAAATCCTTATTGTATCTCACTGCAACATTATCATATGGCTCTAATTTAAAATTGCCATTCTCTGCTCCTTTTGACAATACCTCGAAATCTCTGTTCATCTCCAGATTAGCGACTTGAGTTCGGGTAGGCATATTATTGGCAATGATGACACGTGACACTTCTATGTTATTAGTAGATGCTGCTAATCGAAATCCTCCCGCTAATCTCATAAGATCTACTATCGTCAGATCTTCACCATATTGGTATTGACCTGGACGATTGACTGCTCCTTCTATTCTTACAAATGATTCTTCCAAGAATACGTTATTAGACTCGACGACCAGACTGTCAAATGGCTCCATAATGAAGTTTCCTTCTGTATTTGGATTAGAGAATATCTCATCTAAGTTGTCTACTGTTTTGTATCGCTTATTCTTAGTGTCCAGAGAATCATTTCTATGAATGATAGCAATGTTAGAAGCATCTCTTCTTAGACCACCTGCTAATAGAATCGCATCTCGGAGTCTGATCTGTCTACTTGCGTCAAATGGGAACTTACCCTCGTCTCTGACCGATCCCGCGACTGTAATCTCTGCATCATCAGAAAATCTTTCCTGAGACCAAATTTCTAACTTGTCTTTATTTTGTAAGATAATATTCTGGCTATTAGATGGATCAGCTATGATATTATCAAGAAATATTTTCTCGTAGCTGATAGTTCCATCTGCATTTTTTCTATTCAGGTATACCAGTTCAGTGCTTGACAATTCTGTCAGACCTGCCTTTCTTACAGCATCGAGTATACGCATGCCGTTAGTTCTTTCGAAAGACCCCTCTTTCTTTACTTCACCTATTATTTCTATATAATTCGTGGCTTCGCTATCTATACTTTCTACGATAACAAGATCTCCATTGAGAAGAGGGAAATTGGCACCGGACTTCTCGTATTCTCTCCAGTCAAGATCTATAATCTTTTGATCATCATCTACATATCTTAATACTTGAATTTTCTGGCGGTATGCATTTTCTGCAAATCCTCCTGCAAATTCTAACAACTCTTTGACACCTTCACCTTTAATAAGTTCGTACTTAAGAGGTCTCTTCACTGCACCTTCCAGAGTGATAATATTTTCTGAAGCTGGCACGATGATTAAGTCATTATCCTCTAAATAGTACTTATTTCTCACTGAAGGATTATTAAGCAATTCGTAGACATCTAAGGTTACCAGTTCTCCAGAGTTCTTATGCAGTTGTATTTTTCTGAGAGATCCGATATCAGTAGTACCACCGACTGCTGCGAGTGCATTAAATGGAGAATTAAATGCGGATAAGACAACAGTACCCACATTGTCGATCACCTCTCCATATATACTAATCTTAACTGTACGAGAAAAATTAAGCGCTACGTCAAACTCTCCATCCCTAAAAGAGTATTGCTTAGACATGATATTTTTGATCTTATTCCTTGCTTCTCCTAATGTAGAACCTTTAAGAAATATTCGCTTTGATCCAGACCTATTCTCGATAACAATATGACCAGACTTATTAATAATAGTTTCTAATTCTCCAGATGATCTTCCCCACATAGATATCACAATCTTATCTCCCGGTCCTAATACATAGGAATCTGGTGCATTGATCTCATCATTCTTATCAAGTACTTTGATTACTTTATTTCTGAATAACTCCTGACCATAGATACTCACTTGTGATAGTTCCTCTTCTTCACTATCTTCCAGTTCCATTTCTAAAGAATCTACCTCAGCATTGATAATATCTTCATCGCTTAGGTTGTTTCTGTTATCCTTTTCTAAGCTGCTTAGTTTTTCCGCTTCTTCTTGTTCTTGCTTACGATTCTGTAATTCTAAGATGACTCGCTGAATAGTCTGACGTTGCTCGATGGTTAAGTTTTCACTGTCTAGTGTATTAATATCTATACCATTTTTGAGCATTTCTGATTCGACTTCTTCATAGTCCAGACCTCGTTTGTCTAATTCCTTGACAATGTCTTCTTTAGTGATTTCAGGAAATATCTGTGCAGAAGCGGATACAGCCGCTAAGGTCAATAGTACTACTAAGGATGAGAGAAGGAGTAACCTATTCAATATCATTATCTAAGCTTGGTTATACTAGGAGAAGTAATCATGAATTACATTAAAATTAATTCTCATGTGTAATATCAAGCGAAAATAAGTAAATCCAAAGGTATTCAGCGTATTATATATATAATTTTTCCATAATTGAATTTGTTAATGTCTAATTTACATTCATGGGATCTTCTCTTAATTATTGTACTGTAAAGCCAAAAATGAGCTTAGAAGTATCAGTTGTATCCATTAATATTCTTTTAATAGCTTAGTACTAAGGTATTTAATTGAAGAATTTGATTTTTGTTCTGACATCTTGATTATTTGGAAATGGAAGGAACCATCATTGGTCATGAATCCATTTGGAACCAATGCCTATATCTTGAACTTGAGTAGAGAAGCTGAGAATTGTGACGACGCTAATAAAAAGAAAATTGCACATGGCTGTATACTTTAGAAATCAAGCATTTAATTCTAAATGCATGTTGTCGTCCAAGACATTTAAGTTTTCTACTCTGAGGTTAAGCCTACTTATATCTGGCAATAATGTCGCTTTTATTGATAAGCTTTTGGCTGATATCATTAGTTTTATACTATGCTTAGAATTTTGTACTTCGTATTACTCTTACTTTTCACACCTTTCTTATCTCAGGGCCAAGAACAGCGAGAAGAAAGTTTCATGGGCTTAGGATTTAGTTATGGTTTGGATTTTCCTGTAGGTCAGCTTGCAGATCGCTATGGCTCGAACTTTAATGCTCAGCTATCTATGGATATATTTAACATTGGGCTTAATGGGGTTTTCGGTATAGAAGGTGGTGTCTTATTTGGAGATGGAGTGAATGAAGATGTCCTATCACCACTCAGATCAGAAAATGGAAGAATTCCTGGTAATAATGGAGTCTTAGCCGATGTATTCCTTAGACAAAGAGGGACGATCTTAGGTGCATACATCAATAAAATTATCTTGCCAAGAGCCGGTAATAAAAGATCAGGCGTGTCATTAGGGCTAGGGGTAGGGCTTATACAACGTAAGATAAGATTCGTCGTAGATAGTCAGAATGTGGGACAACTCACAGGTGACTATATCGAAGGCTATGACAGAAATACGGTGGGTCCCTATGTCAAAGAATCCATCAAATTCCAAAATTTTGGGAGAAACAAAAGCGTCAATTACGAAATTGCTTTAAACTTCACTCAAGGATATGTCCGTAACACACGCAGTATAAATTTCGATACAGGAATGGCAGATAGAAGTCGGAATGTAGATCTCATGATCGGTCTGTCTGCTAAGTGGTTTCTACCCATTTTCGGATCGAGAGAACCTGAAGAGATTTACTATTAGTAGTGATACTATTTTTATATACTTGTGGAATAAGGCTCTATGGTGGACTGCTGTGGCTGATATCGCCATTTCACAGCAAAGCAATGCAATGGACCAAGGGTAGAATGGGACAAATTTCTCGTATAGAAAAACTCGTACCTAATTGGCATGAGGGACCGAGAATCATGATTCATACTGCTTCCTATGGAGAATATGAAATGTCGATACCCATCATATCAGAGTTACAGAAAACGATTCCAGAGCTTAATTGTATTATAAGTTTCTATTCCCCTTCTGGATATGAAAATGTTACATTCTCAGACTCAAAATTTGTAAAAATATACTTGCCTCTGGATACAATAAGTAATCAAAGAAAACTCATCGAGCTTATCCGACCAGATGCAGTGATATTTATCAAATATGAATTCTGGTATAATCTGCTAAGAGTCCTATCTGGCAACAATAGCAAGTCCATAGCTATCCCTTATTACTACACAAGTATCAATATCCCCGAAGACAGCTACCTCTGGAACCCATTGGCTAAATCATTATTAAACCTGATCAAAAACGGAAGGCTATGGTGCCATAACGAAACAAACATGGCATTCCTAAAGAATAGAGGAATCGAGAAGTTAGAATTATTAGGAGATACTCGTATCGACAAAGTTATTAAAAATGTATCTACTCATAATCATCCCATCCTATTCGATAATACAGATAATGTAAAAATAATCTTCGGAAGCCTATGTCCTGAAGACTTGGATATGGCTGTCGATTATATAAACAACAACCAAGAATATAATTACGCCATTGCACCTCATGATGTAGAAGAATCATTCGTAAAAGAAATTAGAAATCGTCTCAAAATATCTTCGGTACTTTATAGCAGAATGATTACGGAGAGTGATAATCATAATTTAGTAATCATTGATACCTTGGGCGATCTTAAGTTTCTATACAAAGGTTTTGATATTGCTTATGTAGGAGGTGGATTTAGTAAAGGGCCGCATAACTTATTAGAACCGTTAATTTATGGTACGAAAATTATTTGCGGTTCTAATATTATAAAATTTCCATTGGCTCAAGATTTACAAAAGAAAGGATTACTATTAGTGATGAATAAGCAGATGGAGTTAGAAACTTATATCGATGAAGCTATCAACACTGATGAGAACTTATTCATACAAAAAAAAGAAGCCTACATCCAAGATAATAAAAGTCGGCTACCACAGCTCATTAAAGAGCTTAAGCAATTACTAAATCCTAATCCTTCATGAAGAAAAAGTACAACTTTCTAATTGTAGGTGACGTCATGATCGATGAGTATGTGATGGGAGATTATCTTAGAAATTCGCCAGAGGCAGATTGTCCTATACTGAACTATACTTCTAAGGAATATAGATTAGGAGGAGCTGGTAATGTTGCATCCAATCTTATATCCCTCCATCAAAATTGTCACATAATAGCTCTGGTAGGAAATGACACTATCTCCAATGTGGTCCAAAAACTATGTGATGACATAGGAGTGAGCAACGATCTTATCAAAGACGAAGATAGACCGACTACGCTGAAGACTAGATACGTAGACAAGAACTACAAACAATACCTAAGAGTAGACACAGAATCTACTCACGATGCTTCCATTCAAATACAGGAAAAAATTTTTCAAATATTAGAGAATGTAAGTTATACTGATTATGACATGATCATCTTGCAAGATTACAATAAGGGGACTCTTACGGAAGAAGTCATTAATTTCTTATTGGGAAAAAGTAGAATTCATAATATTAAAATCGCTGCTGATCCTAAGTACAATAACTTCATGCTTTTGTCAAAGTGTGATCTATTCAAACCCAATCTAAAAGAGCTGAGTGCATTCGCAAAGATGAGTGTCGAAGCTAATCCTGTAAGCATAGAAAAAGCAATATTATCTATCGGCATTAATGAAACTTGCTGCGTGATTATCACCTTGGCCGAACAAGGAGTCTATTTTCGAAGTATAGACAAAGTGGGAAAGATAAATGGCAATGTGGTACAAGATCCTGATGTTTCAGGAGCAGGAGATACTGTTATGGCTGTACTATCTCTGATGCTTGTAGACGGTTATAATATAGAGGATATGGCAGAAGTAGCTAATAATTGTGGCACAAATGTCTGCAATAAGCAAGGCGTATCGAATATACAATCTACTGATTATCAAGCATTTATAACAAAATTAAATTAATTAGTAGACTTCAAGTCTAATTAGATGTCAATTCGACATCCTACTCTATCAATGTTTTACTATTTTTAAGTCTCAGTATACAAATATTTAAATCAATAAGAATTACTTTTTAGACATACCAATATTTAACAAAAAAATTATACGATGAAATCAAACCTTACACAATTAGGTATTTTTCTCTTTACACTTTTAAGTATTACTGCCATAGAGGCGCAAACGGCTAATACCCTTACTATTACAGCCCCTGCATCTGTTGCAGGTGAGTATTCTACTATCGTTTCAGATGATTTTGGTGAGCAGCTTACGGCTGACTTATCGGGAACAGCAACTTTCGGTAATGACAATGTAGATGTCGTCACTGATCTATGTGATAGTACTATGGTAGATGATCTAACTGGTCTTATCGCATTTATCGATAGAGGCACATGCACATTTGTAGAAAAAGCATTATTTGCAGAAAGGTCTGGCGCTATTGCAGTAATTATTTGCAATGACGAGGCAAGAGCTAATGAAGGATTCCCACCATTAGGAGGCGGAGATCGAGGCCCTGAAGTATCTATTCCTGTATTAGGTATTACTTACGATGACTGCGTAACTATAAGAACAGAAGCAGAAGGCGGTGAAGTTATGCTGACTTTAAGTTATGTAGAACCTGTCGTAGGTCCGTGTGACCCAGTAGAATATGGAGCTGATGTTATATGGGGAGCTAATGGAGAAGGCTCTTTCGATGGTGGTCTTAATGGCTGGTCTGTCGATAAAGGAACAGGACTATCATTAGATGATGGTGGATGGTACTATGATATGGAGGCCAGAATAGACAGAGGCGCATTCGGAGGAACAAATACGATGATGTCACCTACAGCTTGTAATGGTGTTATGGTATTCGATTCAGACTTCTACGATACAGCTGGAGAAGCAGATGGAGCTGCAGGAACAGGATTCAATGATGGAGTATGTATTAGTGACGCAGGTAATAATATATTCTGCGAAGGTCTACTAATATCGCCAGAAATCGACCTATCTGCTTCACAAGCAGAAGGCTTAGAAATCGTATGGACTCAAGCTATCAGACAATTCCAAAGCCAATTCTTTATTCTACTAAGTGAAGATGGTGGAACGACATGGAAGGACAGTATAACTATTAACGCTGATCTTCCTGCTAACACTGGTGTAGAAAATAATACGCAGAGATCTCTCACAATTTGTGGATACGAGAACACAGAAAACTTTAGATTTGCATTCTTTTATAGAAGTGCATTCTACTATTGGGCAATAGATGATGTGCATATTAGATCTACCCCTACGCAAGTAGACTTAAGAGCTAATCCATTCTTTTCTACATACCCTAACTTAGTGACGCCATCATCACAAGTAGATGAAGCGGCATTTATAATCGATGTGGAAAATCTACAGTCAGGTACCGCTACTAATACTACTGTTGATGTAGAGGTAATTAACTTGACAACATTAACTACAGTCTATACTGATAGTCAAGATTATCCAGATATCGGATGTTCTTTCTTAGATGAAAACAGAGTGTTCCCTAATAAATTTATGGATGACTTAGAGGAAGGCAGTTATAGAATTACATATACTGTAAATACAGATGATGATGTAGATATGAGTAACAATACTCAGAGTTGGGATTTTGAGATCGGAGGGGATACTTTTAGAAAGGTAGATAGAACTCAAGCTAATTTAGTGGGGATCAATGCGCCTAACCAAGCTTATTATTCTATAGGTCAATTCTACCATGTACCGAATGGTGCTGGTTTCAAGGCGACTTCTTGTAGGTTTGGATTTGCTGCTCCGGCAGGAACTTTTAATGCTATTATTAATTTCACGCTTCATAGATGGGTAGACCTTAATGGGAACTTTCAATGTGAAGGTGGTGAAAGAATACTCGTCGGACAACAGAGAAAAATAGTTTCTAATAGTCAACCTGAGGATTTCAGTAATCTATTTATAACATTAGAAGATCCTAATGATCCAGATGCTGAGATTGAATTAGAAGATGATGCTAACTATCTCTTGCTGGCTAATTACTCACCTATCTCATCTACAGCTGATCCACTTGGTACATTAGCAGTAGCGCAAGCAGATTTGAGATATTACTACGGAGCAACTGCCTTAGCATTCCAGAATCAATTTCAAGAAATAAGAGGTTCGGGATATTACTTTGCGACAGGAATAGAAGGTGATGAGGATGACAGAACATTAGGACCTGCAGGTAACTTCACAGTATATATGCCATTAACTATCAAGCCGTTGGGCGCTACTGATACAGAAGACTTAGCAGACGATCAGTCTATACAGATCTTCCCTAATCCAGTGTCAGAGAAGCTATATGTAGATATGAACTTAGGTAATGATGCGACAGATGTTAACCTTGAGTTAGTAAATATCCAAGGTCAAGTAATATTGAACAAGAAGTACTCTAACAGTGCTGGTAATCTTACATTAGATGTGGCTGGTCTACCTGCTGGATTCTATAGTTTAAATATCAGAACAGAAAATGGACTTACAAGTAAGAAAGTAATTATCGAGAACTAAGATTCTTTTTAGTTATTCATAAATAAAAGAAGGGAACTTGCATCTGCAAGTTCCCTTTTGTTTTATTTTAATCAATCAATGTTACCAAATCACTTATTGGCCTCCGGACTTTCTCTAATTTCACTAACCAATCTTCCTCAGCATTTCTATATCCTAATGGCAGCAATAATGTGCTTCTAAGATTCTTCTCTCGTAATCCTAAGATCTCATCTAATGCATCAGGATCAAATCCTTCCATCGGTGTGCTATCCACACCATCATATACCGCTTGCATCATAGCAGCCATCAGGGCAATATAAGTCTGCTTAGAAGCATGCTCAAAGTTGAGCTCAGGGTCACGCTGTGGATAACTTCCTAACAACATCTGACGATAATTCTCCCAGCCTTCATTCTTAAAGCCTCTAATCTCATTCGTTAGGTCAAACATATGATTAATCCGATCCGCAGTGTAATTATCCCATGCTGCGAATACTAAGAGATGAGAGCAATCCGTTACTTGACGTTGTTTCCATGCGATCTCTCGTATCTCAGCCTTCAGCTCATCATTAGTAATTACGATTACTTCAAAAGGCTGCAGCCCACTGGATGTAGGCGCTAATCGAATTGCCTCTAATATATTGTCAATCTTTTCTTGTGGTACCACCTCGCCATTCATGGCCTTAGCAGCATACCTTTCATTCATCTTCTCTAAGAAACTCATAGTTATATTTTAGTATGAAAGTTATAACTGAGTTGGTCTTCAAAAAGTTTTGATGAAAATTTAGTTAGGTGATATTCTCTGTT
>Ga0209831_1002216_pt1 | contig 17108 bp, 14 predicted proteins | sample Maine_Asex4_meta_FD_187451 | JGI IMG/M metagenome (GOLD analysis project Ga0209831, IMG submission 187451) | Marine algal microbial communities from Maine, USA - Maine_Asex4_metaG (SPAdes) (version 2) | ecosystem: Host-associated > Algae > Red algae > Unclassified | place: Maine, USA | collected...
ATTTGGAATATTCACGGATCGGTACAATTTGAGATCCTGTCCAGGGCCGTGCACCAGCCTGTGGTTTGGATGCAACGACGCTCTCCATCCCTATTGGTCGATAATGAAATGAACGGATGAGAGTGACGGAGCTCTGCCGCAGTCCCTCGTTTCTGCGGTCCTCAGAAGCCCAGGTATGCCGCTTTTTTGCCGTGAGGAGGTCTCAGACACCGGTCAATGTCTCACTGATGCCGTTTTTTTCCGGTATACTTGGGTCCCCTGAAGGGCCCTGTGGTGCGTCCCAAATTTTAGGAAACCGGCATAGTTCTCGATAGGAGTATGCCTGTTTTTGACTCCGGCTTTTCCCGTAGGGCGGTCTCGTGGATCATCGAGGGCGGACGCGGCACAAATTTCGCGGCATCTATGAAGGCGCTAACGCCGCGCCGCGTGAGCTCAAGTCATCGTGGGGGGCCGGTCGCCTCCATTGTCATGCGGTGTTTGCTACCGCCCGGTCGCCGCGCCGCGTGCGGTCATGTGAATCGGCGTGGACGGACGCAACGGTCGTCGCGCGGCGTTCTTTTCCGCGCGCGCGCGAAACTGCGTGCGCCCAAAGCGTTGACAGCGGGTGTGCGCGTCCGCGGTCTCGCGGCGTTCGTTGCGTCGCAAACGAGGCGGTGGGTGCGGTCAGGTGGTTGAGGGGCTGCGTTAGCGGCGCCGATTGCGCGGCGTCTGTCGCATTGCGGGGTCTCGGAAGCAGGCGAGCGAGTGGCCGGGCGACGTCTGTCGAATTGCAGTGCCGGTGCGGCGGACGGTCGAGTCGTTTGAAGGGACCGGACGCGGCAGTGCTGTTGTCGTGGTCGCGCGCGTCGTGAGGGCGTCAATCGGCCGCTGCCACGGTGTGCAAGCGGCGTCGTTGCTCGTAGCTGCGCTTTTCGGGGGCACGTATAGCAGTCGTGGGACGGCCGCTGGTGCGGTGCGCAAGCGGCGTTGCTGTTCGTGCCATTTTCGTTAAAGGCCAAGGCGTGCGGTCGTCGGTCGGCCGCTGGTACGGCGCGCACGTGGATCTGCTGCTCGTGGTATCGTTTTTTTGGAGCACGTCGTGCGATCGGCGGTCGGTTGCTGGCTGCCGCGCACGCGGCGTTGATGTTCTTGCCCTTGTCGTTGGGGGGCAAGTCGTGTGGTATTCGATCGGCCGCTGGTGCAGCGCGCACGCGGCGTTGCTGTTCGTGCCGTTGCCGTTTGGGAGCAAGTCGTTTGGTCGTCGGTCGGCCGTTGGTGCTGTTCGCACGAGGCGCTTCTGCTAGTGGCACTGTCGTTGGGCGGCGCGCCGTGCAGTTTTCTGTCGGCCGCTGGTTACTGCGCGCACGCGGCGCACCAGGTCGTGGCGTCGTCGTTGGGGGGCACCAGGGGTTGGTGAGGATGAATCCTTGGAGAATATATCCGCACAGGATACTCGTATCCATCCGTGATATGGGCTGAGGCTGGAAACTCGTACAATACTCAACTTGGAGGGAAAAGAGTAGAGCCGTCCTTATCGGAGCCGTTGTGCCTGAATAGACGGTACTCAGATCGGACTTCGGACACTCCGCTTGATCCGGTAAGAACATCGGTGAAAACGATAGCAGCAGTGGCGCCTAGAGATTCATTGGCTGGCTCGCAATCGAATATTCAAACAAGCCACCTGTCCCATTCGTGAGAGCACAGTTAGTGCAGTTTCCCGAACTTTGGTCGATCCCGACGAGAAGAACTGTGCTGAACAGATGTACGGCAGTCATGCATTGGGCCGGATACGAGCTCTCGGCAAATCAGCAGTTGTGCGGACTGCAGGTTGCTCTTGCTCTCATGGTCCAGAAGTGATAAGATTGTAAAACGTATCTCGACTGCTGATGCGACGCTCTGAATTGGGTCCAGCGAGACCTGGTTTCAGCCTGCAGCACACGCGTTTCTGACAGTCCTGCCGAGGGCACCAGATGGCGACTGAACCAGGGCAGGCGCCTGTCCGGCCGATCTTTCTATGTTTCCCATCCCGCTCGCCATGCCAGAAGAGTTGCGATGTTATCGAATGTCGCAATCGGATTTTGTCCTAGATCGTTGCAGACGCTGAATCCGATATGCCTCGTGATCTCCTCCAGAAAATCTCATTTCTGTCGAATTTGAGATTTCGCTACCGTCATGAGCCCGGCATGCAATCATGATGGATTGCTGATCCCCGAATGTTGTCCTGAGGGACAAGACACAGAGACTGACTGTGAATAAAAGCACTCCATTGGTCTATCTCGACAGTAAGAAGGCATCAAAGCCAATAGAAAGCCCGCATTCGGTTCCAGGACCTTGCATCCGGCAGAACTCCCTGTTTGTTTCCGCATAGTCCGATTTTCTTGGCACGGAACAAGCTGCCCACGCGAGATTTTTAGGATGTCCACTGTCTCCTTGCGAGAAGTGGAGAATGTAAGAGGAGCTGATGTTGATTTCCAGGCTGCATGGGCTTATGTAAGCAGTCAGGAGCACCAAGTCAGTCCCAGGAGCGCATCTGATAGGTGGAGAGAGCCTGTCCGCAAGTGAGTCTCTGTCCACCGGGACAAAATTGGGGGAGCAGCAATATTTCCACGGTTTGTATCGGAGTACTGACCAAATTTCAGATTCCACTAATCTCTTGGGGACACGTCGTGCGGTCGTCGGTGGGCCGCTGCTGCGGCGCAATCGCGGCGTTGCTGTTCGCGCCGTTGTCGTTTGGCGCAAAGTGTTGCGGTCGCCGGTCGGCCGCTACTGCGGTGTGAACGCGGCGCCCCTGCTACTGGCATTATCGTAGCGGGAAAGCCGTGCGGTCGTCGGTCGGCCGCTGGTTGCCGAGCGCACGTGGCGTTGCTGATCGTGGCGTTGTCGGTGGGGAGCAATTTGTGCGGTCGTCGGTTGACCACACGTACCGCACGCACGCGGCATTGCTGCTCGTGGCATTTTCGTCGAAGGGCATGTTGTGCGGTCGTCGTTCGGCCTCTGGGGTGTTGCGCACGTGCAGCTGCTTCTTTTGGCATTGTCGTTTGGGGGCGAGTCGTGCGATCGTCGGTCGGCGGGAGGTGCGGCGCGGAAAGAGCGGTCGTCATTCGGCCGAGGGTGTGTCGCGCACGCGGCCATGCTGCTCGTGGCATCGTAGTTGGGAGTCAGTTCGTGCAGACGTTGGTCGGCCGCTGCTGCGGGAAGCACAAGGCGTTCCCGTTCTTGCCGTTGTCGTGGAAGGTCGAGTCGAACGGTCGTCTGTCAGCCGCTGGCACGGCGCCCACGCGGCGCTGCTGTCTGTGGCATTGTCGTTGGGGGGCAAGTCGTGCGGTCGTCGGTCGGACGTCGGTTGCCACGCGCACGTTGCGTTGCTGATTGTGGCATCGTCGTTTGGGGGCTAGTCGTCCGGCTGTTGGTCGGCCGGAAGTAAGGCGCGGACGGTGCAGTCGTCAGTCGGCCGGGGTTGCGGCGCGGGCGCGGCGGTTCTGCATGTGGCATCGTTGTTAGGGGACAAGTCGTGCGGTTGTCGATTTGATGGAGGTGCGGCGCGCACGCGGCGCTACTGCTCGTGGCATCGTAGTTCATGCGCAAGTCATGCCGTCGACAGTCCGGTGAGGGAGTGGCAGCTGCGGACCCGAGCGAACATGTACAGGTTATGAGGGATGTTTGTTGCGCTGGCCATACTTCGCAACAGCGTAGCCAGTCACGTTATCCACGAGAATGTCAGTGTCAAGCGGTCGACCCTCAAACGGTGGGCGGCGTAATTTCGCAACCAGGAATCCCCCTGGCGCGATCTCGTTCACCGAAATTTCCACACGACGAACTTTTGGTTCGATGACCGCCTCATGTTAGCTTTCATCATTCTCATTCGGGAGAGCCTCTGGGCGCTCCTCCGTGAGCGCGCGGCGATGCCCGCTGCGATGCGCGACCACCCAAGCGGAACTTTTGTGGGTTTGCGGTGCTCACACAGCACAGTCGACCTCCACATGCGACGGCTTGGTTTAACGCGAAAGGTCCTCTTACATTTTTTTCGAAAGTCGCTGGAAGCCGTTCGATGGGCCCACGCCGTCGCTCGTGCGAGGATTCCTCGGAGGTGCATCGTATCAGTCGACAAGGCGCTCACGGATTGCGGCGACGTTTTTTCGCCGGTACGGTCGTGCGCTGGCCGTACAGCGATCCCAGGAGCGAGGCCGTGATCCACGGGTTGTGCCCAGAACCAGCACGACGATGGCTGTCTCGTGTGACGGAAGCATCGTCAACTTCTAGTCCGTGGCTGATCGCGATGGGGGGCTGAAAGCGGCAGACTGGCGTCTTTTTCTGCAACTGCTCATCCCGAAGCTCGGTGTGTACGTGCCTGGGTGGCCGTGGCATCGACAGCTGTCCGATTGCGTGGTCATGTTTACCAACGCGCCCATACATAATGTCACGGACGACACCTTCCTGCGCAACAACGGCGTACCGTTTTGGCGTCTTCCTGCCTACAGCCCGGACCTGAAGCTGATCGAATGTGTTTTCAACGACCTGAAAGTGAATATCAGAAACCTGGTCTGCATGTGACCCGATTTGCTCGACAATCCGCACTTGTTGCAGGCCCTGGCGACACGGTTCATTACGCGCCGCCCAGAAATTGGCCAATTGGATTGTGTCGAAAAGGTCCTGGTATCGATCCTCGTTCAATGAATTCCAGTCGATCATGATCGGACGGACAGATTGTTGGCCCCCAGCAATCCTTCCTAATCACCGGAAGCGACTGACAGCGAGTGTGTCGTCATCATGTGTCCCAACGACCCTTCTCCAGCGATGTCGTCCCTCGCGCGTCTGATCAGCATCTGTGATCTGACAGGGAGTGGTTGGAGCGCGTGGCCTGAGATGGTAGACAGCTGCCTGAACATTCAATTGACGTGATCAATCGTTTTCTGTTGATTGAATGGTCTGTGATGATCAACGATATCGGACTGCTGTGCGTCATGGTCGTCTTGCCACCGCTGGGGGTATGTACATAGTCATTCAGCATCTGCAGCCACGCCATCGATGAACACGAAATCTTGGCTTCATTTCTTGAACAACGCCTCCAACTCAGGCCGAGACGTGCGCGCGTCAGGTGTTTTCAGCAACAGCGTCTCAGCACGGCACGTCTGGGACCGCAGCGACCGCTTCGACATATGGTTTCGCGCGGTCCGTCAATCCGTTTGATGCCATCCCCAGCGGTGACCGTGGAGTCTCTGGTGTGCTTCCTCTCACGTTAGACACAAGCAGTTGACATTGTCCCACGTCGCTGTCTCTTTTCTCTCTTCGCTGTCCATTCGACATCAACAAAGCACAAAGAAAGAATCATGAAAGAGAGTCCTCGTGGACTGGTCCCCCGAACTGGCAGGCTTCGATTGCAGCCCCAGGCGCGCAGCCCAGTCCGTGACGGCCGCACTTGCCGATTTCTTGCAAGTCGAAGAAGTTTAATTTAGTCAAGTGGTCCACAAAATTCCGCATTTACACACTCTCACGATTTTCGAACGAGATGAAAACGGTGTCCGGTGGACATCAGTGGAAACGAGGTCGTTTCAATTCGCGCAGATCGACTATCTCGAGCGTTTGTCCTCTCGAAACGGAACATTTTTGAAGGAGTGGCTCTCGTCGCGCGACTATTGTCGCGCGTCCCTCCCCAGAATTGCGCCACAACCCGCCTTGAGGAGAAGGTGGCGCCTCGGAGTGTCCTGAAGGTGTGTGTACACAGTGTGGTGCTCCAGGGAAACCGCAGCCTTCGACTTGGAATGGCCGGTCGGGGATCTGGCGACACAACTATTCGCTTCGGATGGCATGTCCAACGGCTAAGGCCCGTTCCGGGACACAGGCAGGCGTTTGTGATAGCGTTTGTGACGAACATTGTCGAACGCTGGTTGGTTGAAACCAGTCAAGCGCCAGGGTTCGCCGAGTCGATCCTGAGCATGCCTGGACTGCGCCACTCCACCAAAGCCGTGTGACGAGGCAGGCGTAACTGGCTGGCTGGGGGATTTCGTGAGGGGCCAAAACGAATGAAGCCGGAGCTCCCGGTCGCAATTGAATATGAGCACAGGTAAACTGCATACAGGTCGCGGCTGGCCGCCGGCACGCCGCCGCGGCTTTTAAAGGAGCGGTCTGTAGCGGTGTACCCTCGCAAGGCACGTACAGATGCTGCGCGCGGTCTGCTGAATTGGCCGGTTTTGTATCAATCGCATCCAAGACGAGTGTGTCCCGCCACCATCCGCACGTTTGTTTCGTTTGCGCTCTGTGAGGGGACCGGCGGCGGGGGGGGGCGGGTCGAGTGAAACCGAAACCAGGTGATGCAGGCGCCGGAGCACGAATTAACTGATCACCATCGTTATTCACATGATCAGACACCTCGAGTTGCCTCCCTCGCTCCTCGGTTGACTGTCTGTCTGCTTGGATCCACACTCTGCGTCTGTTCGAGCGACCAAGTGTTCAAGCGCATTGTGCCCCCACACGCTCAGACCCAACCAAAGCAGCAGCGAGATGCATGTCAAGCGTAAATGCTTTATCCGCGGACTCTCCCGACGACTCCTTACTCTCTTGCAGTGCTCGCGACGCACCTCGGAGGTGAACCGACCGTGCCTGCTCTCGGGGCCCAAACCCGCCCCGGTCGGCGGAAGCCCACATCGTAGGTGCGTCCGGCCACAGCAACGGCACACACCGGTGATCCCTTGCTTCTCTGGGGCGAGCAGGCGTAGTGGTCAGTCGTACGGCTTGGTGCACGCCCCAGTGCAGAGCGTGTCGACACGGCGTGGGACCATACGGTTAAAGGTAATCAATCATCTCTCAAGCCGACAAACCAAGGCACGGTCAGCTGTAAATGGTTCGAACGCAATTAAGAATGGCACATTTAATTCCTGGCCATCACAAACCTACCTCCCAGCCAGTGTCCCAGAATGGCCCCAACAGTGTAGTGCGGCGTACCTGCGTATCAAACGCCCGTCACAAACCTGTTCCTGTGTCCCGGACCGAGCCCCAGACTACGAGCATCAAGCTCACACGGCCAAGTACCAGGCTTGCGTATCACTGTAATGATGCAATTTCACGAATTCAGGAGGGGTCTCGCCCCCGGTGCACTCAGGCGAGATCACTGTCAGCACTGGATGGTGAGGACAGCAGCAGACCGACATGGGCAACCCGGAGCCTGGTGAAACTAGAAACTGGCGATCCCACTGGCCGGCCCGTGTTGATTGAATTGTGAGACTCAACAATGCCTCCTGCCGACGGTAGCCCCAGTCTCTGGTCCAAAGACCTGAATTGTCCCGACTGCGCTTGGCGCTTCAAACTTATTCAAGTTTTGAACCATCAGGGCCCGAGGGAGCTGGCCAGCCGACTTCGCGTGGCTTGTCCGGTTCGGATAGACGGATGAGTGGAACTACTGCGGCAGTCAGCGTGACAGCGTCGCGCAGCCGCCCGCCCCCAGCCTCCAGTACCCATGTTACACCTCGACGCACCTTCTTCATCCACCGCCCCTCCCACACAACCTACTCACCCCACTCTTTCTTCTGCTATCCCACCTGTACTCACTGCCGTATCTTTCGTCGACCACTTGGGCATGACCATCTCATCTGGCGCCTCCGCGGTGCAAGATACCCACAGTGCTGAACCGCCGCCGTTTGTAGCGGATGCCTTGACTGCAGCCGCGCGCCGAGTGGCTACAGGGTCACCAACCACCGATTTGGTCGGCACTGCCGCGTCGGCAGTGGCTGCAGTGCGCGCTGCCGGCGCGGCGGCCGCTGTGGCGCCAGTGTCCGCGTCGACATCTATCGGGCCCACGTCAACCGATTCCGACTTCCTGGCAGCTGCTGCTCTAGCCGTTGCGGTCGGCCGTGCAGATGCACGTGCCGGAGCGTCCTGCACAGTCGCCATGGGCGTCGCACCTGCGGCAACGGACAGACCACTTCTCGACACATCGGTGCGTGATACACATGCTGCCTTTACTGCTGCAGCGGCAGCCGTGGGTCGGAAGGCCGCTGAGGGGTCAGTCGCTGCTGTGCGCCGAGCATGCACCGGAGTAGCAGCGGCGGCGGTCCGTGCACGAATGACTGGGGGGCATAGCGGAACGGTAAATGGATCTTGCAGTGTGGCTTCGTCGGCTCGCCTTCGGGCGGCGTCGGACCGAGATTCGCTGGAGGCGACGATGCACATCGAGGTGGACGTGCGCATGGAGCATGACCGGAACCGTGCGGTAGCGCCTACCCGTTCGTACCTTTCCCATGTGCCTGTGCAGTTGCTCCGGAGCGAGGAGACAACCAGGGAGACCCTGCAGCACTCATGCAGGGAGCGGGGGCTCCCGTTTGGTGTCGCCGACTCCGAAGCATCGCTCGAAGCCAGCCTCGTGCGGTGCAATGCCCAGAACCGCATGACCTGGGGTGCGCGCATGATGTTCATGGCGAACTACGTGCGCGGACAAGCTGAAGAGAGCCGGGGGGACGTCAAGGGCTTTCAATTGGCCATGCTTCATCCCGCTGGGGTGGGCGTGGACCAACCCCCAGAGATTGCGAATGCCGGCCTCCCGGTCGCTCCTTCGGCTACTCTCGAGCATCGTGCCGCAACCCTCTGCTCACCATATACCTACTTAACACCGTCGCTGGCACGACCCCCGCATTGCCCGCCTGCACAAATCTGGGCGCGTCTTGCACCTGATGGTACGCCTACGGTCGAGTCGACTCAAAGCGGTCCTGCTTCCCAGCTCACCCCGTCACACGACGCTGCTCCACTTGCGTTGTCGTTTGAAACGCCTGTTCTTCTGATGTCCCAGACGAGACGGGGTCACGGTTTACTCCTGCACTTTTTTCTGTCTCTGCCCGGGTCGCCCCCGCGTCAGCCGAGTTGCTACCGTCGTCCCACCACGCCGCCCTCATGATGCAGTCGTTTACTGCCAAACAAGCTGCGCTCGTGAACGTGAACGTGTCTCACTTTCACACGCTCCGTGGGATTACACAGAACATCGCGACTGCGGTCAATGAAAGCTCCCAGTCGGCTGCCGCATCTTCCACCCGCCTAGACTGTGCCATGACCTCGGTCCTCGCCGGAAACGACGAGGTGAAGGAGGCGACTGCCGCCATCAAGGCTGCTCTACCACATTTGTTTAACTCCGCGCACCGGCCAAGCAAGCGGGCCAAGAGCATCGCAGGCAGCCGAGTACGGCAGCCTGCGGCTCGCAGCGGGCTCAGCGGCGGTGATGGCAGCGGGCGAGGCGGGGGTGGCGGGGGCATCGTGGGAAGCAGGTGCAGCAGGGGAGGTGCGGGCGGCCACCGTAGGTTGGCAGGCGAGAACGAAGGTGCCAAGAAGAACGACGGGGGTGGATTGGACCAGTACGACGGCGACGTCGCTGGCACTGCCACCCACACAATGCTGCCGCCTGCCGTGGTGACCAAGTACTACGACCCCATCGTCCAGGACATGACGATACCCCTAGTGATGAGGACGGACACTCTCGACACGCTGTCGCTCTTCACGCAGCTCAGCACAATGCTCAAGCTTTGTCGCGTGACGGCGGGATGTCAAGGCCTCTTTGGGGCGGTAGTTGTCAGTGCCATGTACCACGATGGCGTCAAGCGCACCAAGGACGTGCGGGAAAGGGGCGGCCAAGCGGGCCCAAACAACAACGCCAAGACGACCCGTATGACCAACATTGCCAAGAACAAGGTCCATCTGTACCTCCGGCAGTTGTGCTGGATGCACTCTGTGGTGCCACATCTGATCAAGGCACCAGCCGAGGCCTCTTTTGATGCCATGCAGAAGATCAACGTCGAGACGGACGAGCAGAAATTGCTGACGCAGGCTTTGCGCTGCATGGCGGACGAGTACGCGTTGCCATCGAGCCATCCCTTACGGGACCCCATCAAGGCCACTGCCAGCGTCCTCCGCAAGCAGCTCCAGAGGATGTCCAAGCGGCCAGGCGGCGGCCCCCTGGCTTCTATTCTCAACTCATCCCCTTTCAGAGAGCTCTTGGTGGAAGCAAAGAAAAATGTGCTCGCGAGGTATATGTAGCGTGTACCATTATACAAGAGGATTTTTTGTTCACTCGACCTGTCTTTGTCGTCGCAGTGAGTCGAGCAGCTGGTTGCCGGTGTGGTAGAATACAGTGGTTCAGAGCAGGTCGACGACTGGCGGTGATGGCAGAGTGCTGGGCAAGACAGCACGTGTTTGCCGCTGCCAAGGCCAGTGCAGCTGGCCCGCTGAAACATGTAATGCACCATGGTCACAATGACTACCACCTGAGCTGCATGACCTGCGCGAACGATCAAGACTCGCATCGAAATGCCAAGGCTGGTGTTGGGGGTGACGCATGGAAGCCTGAAAATGACAACCCACGTGAAACGAGCACAATTCGGAGTATATGGCAGCCCTCGTGAAGTGTTCAAAAATGCAATACTTTGTGTCGGGGCGGTGTCTGAGGGCTCAGACACATCCGAAAGTAACGTATCGTGTCGGTGACGTGTCAATGGTCCCTAGAGCCTATCAATGCGCCTGTTTGTTTCGATATATCATCTGATCTTGACGGTGTCTGGCGTGGCAAAGTGTCAGCCCTGGATCATCTTCTAGGCCGTGCAATTGGCTTGACACTGTGTCTGGGCTGTGTTTCGCAGCGTGTCAGGGGCTACGTCAAAGTCAGACAAGGGGCTTGTTTGGCCAGATCATGTCTGAGAGTGGATGGTTACCGCGCGGCTACGTCGTTTGACTGCGGCAAGAGGGCGCTAAAGATGTCGTGAGGGGGTCTGTTGGCTGCACGCAAGCGAGGCTTTAGTGGCAGACATTGTGAGAAAACAGCGCAGCTTCTAGACTATGCTACTCATACAATGCGTGTGTGACAATAATCAGGTCGGCCGCCATCGACTGGCTGTGCTGGTCACATGGCACTTCGCGCATGCCGACAGTCTGGCCAAAGGTTGCCACCGTCGACTCGCGCTTGCTTGCCGACGTGATGGGCCCGCCATTGAGGGTGAAGACGAAGCCTGTCTTCGACCGATGGCCGTCAACGACGCCCGCCCAGTCGGCGTCGGCAAATCCCTGCAGCGGCTCGCTGCCGCCGTAGACCACCCCAAGGCGGGTTGTCACGCGGAGGTAGCGCTCAACCCTCTTTGCCGCGCGCGTGTGGTTTCGCTCAGGGCAGTACATGAAGCGCGACAGCACCCCCACGGCAAAGGCGATGTCCGGCATTGTCGTGGTAAACAGGTAGAGGAGAGAGCCGACCAACTCAGCGTACTGGTAACTCTCCGGCAGCAGGTCCTCGCCGGTCTTGGTCAGCTTGACCTCTCACGCCTTTGGCGCCTTGCTTGGGGTGGAGTTGTTTATCCCAAACGCCTCCAGCAGCGTCGCCGTGTGCCCCGGGTTGCTCAGAGTGAGCGTCTTCGCCTCGCGGTCACGCATTACCTTCATGCCAATGACGTAATTGACCTCTTCCAAGTCACATACATCGAACTTTGCCGACACGGAGCGCTTGACGGCAGCAACTCCAGCCAGCTTCTTGCTGGCCACGATCAGGTTGTCGACGTACACGAGAATAAAGACGCGCCCGTGCACAGGGTGGCACCCCTCGTAGAGGCACGGGTGCACGCTGAATCGCACTGCACCGTCCTTCTTGAGCTCCTTGTCGAGCTTGATTCCCACAGCCGCCCAGCCTGCTTCGTCCCGTAGAGCGCCTGATTGAGCCAACGCATCTCGTCCACGTCCTCCGGCTTGATACCGTCGGGGAGTTTGATGTACATCTCCTTGTCCATTTTTGCGTTGAAGAATGCTGTCTTGACATCGACGTGGTGAATCTCGCAGCCCGTGACTGCAGCCACAGCAAAAAAGCCCGTGTGGTAACCGCGCTAGGCACCGGCGCCCACGTCTCGTCAAAGTCCCGCCCAGGCACTTTGTTTAAACCTGGGGCCACGAGGCGGGCCTTGTAGCGCGTCATCTTACCCTCCGCGTCGTGCTTGATGTCGAACACGAAACGCTTCTTGATGGCCTTGCGCTTCTTGTTGTTCCCCTTAACCTTTGACCAGGTGCCAAGCCTTTTGTGTGCTGCCACCTTCTCCTTGATGGCCTGCTTCCGACGCGGCCAATCGGAACGAGCACGCGCCTTCGTCTCGCTTGCCGGGGGCTTTTGTAGGTCGCAGCCCGACTCAGCTGCACTCTTGGTTCCACTTGCCAAGTACGCCTTGGGTTCCTTCTCCCACCATGTTAGCTCGGGAGCTGGCTTTCGCATTGAGCGACGAGGCCCAGGTGCGGCGCTGTCACAGGTAGCAGGGCCTTGACCGCACGCCGGTGTCGAGCCATCGGGGCAATCCTCGACGCCCCTTTCGCTATCTTCAGCACAGGAGGGAGGGCCGACTTTGTTGTCGCCGTCAGAGGTGTCGTCGGGGTCGCACTCGTCCTCTTGCCCGCTGTCAGCGTCGAGCATGTCCATTGCCCCTTACTTGGCATCTCTCTTGCCGTCTTCACTGCCCGCCGTCAGCCGGGGACCGGCGCTTGACCCGCCTGCCGACGCCTCAAGCTCAGCCGGGTTCTCCTCCATCAGCACGTCTCGACGCTCAAAGACGTGGTTCGTCTGATCATCGAGGATGCGGTAGACCTTGCCACCGACCGTGTAGCCGACAAAGCGGCAGACGTCGGTCCTTGGCTCCCGCTTGAGTTGCTGCTTCTTGGGTTTGAGCGCCCACGCCGGGCTCCCACGAACGCGGAATTCCGCGACGTTGGGGCGTCAACCCGTTAGGGCCTCCAGCGGTGTTACGTTCAGCCCCGTCTTTCGGGATTTGCCGAGCGCATGCACGACAGAGGCCGACGCCTCAGCCCTAAGGTATTCCTCCGCTCCGGCATCGAGCATAGCAGCACGCACGCGCTCTATCAGCGTGCGGTTAACCCGCTCCGCTCTGCCGTTCTGCTGTGACTTGTACGGTGCTGTCATCTTCGACGTGATGTCCTTGTCCTCGTACCATGCCTTGATGTCCTGTGTGACGTACGACTTGGACACGTCATGACGGATGCGCTAGGCCTTGACTCCCGCCAGCGTTTCAATCTTCTCGATACGCGGCTTGAGCACCTGCGGTGCCATCCCTTTCGTCTTGATAGGTGTTGCCGTAATGAACCCCGTGGAGTCCTCCAGGGGCGTGACAAAGTCGATGGAGCCACCCAGCGAGTCAACGAGTAGGCCACCAATGTCAGTGTGTACCAATTTGCACTTGGTAGTCTCTGCCGCCGAGCGGGGGCTCGGCGCCTGCACCATCTTGCCGTCCACACATGGCACACACACAGTACCATTGACGCGTTTGGTGTCGGTCACTGACGACGGCATTCCGTCGACCATTGTGCCCGCCAGCTTGAGGTGTTCCATCCCAAAGTGGTTCAACCGACCATGCCACAGCTCCGCCTCCCCAGCGATGCGCGTCGATGCCGCGTTGGCCGACGCCTTGACCGACGTCACCTTGAGCACATACTGCTCCAGGTCGTTCATCTTGTCGACCACCGACGCCTTGTCGAGCACACCGCTCGAGCGAACAGCATCCCCGTCGCAAAGGTTGTAGCAGGCGATTCCGACAGACACCACCGCACCTCGATTGCGCTCGACCGCTCGAGCCGGGAGCAGTTTGCTAATGCGTTCCTGGACGACCATAGCCTCCCCGATTACCATGCGTGTCTGGGTATTTCCTTTGCCAACGTCCATGGAGACGTGGCCGTGCCCCTTGATTGGCACCTTATCGCAGTTAGCCAGGGTCACCTCGGTTTGGCTTCCCGCCGTCCGGACGTTGAAGCCCTCATTCCCGGCGACCATATGGTTGGTTGGGCCAGAGTCCAGCACTCAGGTTGATATCTCGCGTGTGCTCCCGTCAGCCTTGCTGCTGCCGGCATTGACGGTGAAAGAAGTGTAGGCCAGAGCGGCACCCGCGTAGGACGCGCCGCCGTGGCCGCCTTTACGACCGCCACCGCCGGGCTTTCCCATTCCCTTGATCCCGTTCGCCTTTCTCTTGTACCACTCGCGCTGCATGTGCCCTTTCTTGTTGCAGCAGAAACACACGACCGAATTCTTGTCAAACGACCTCTTGTGCGCCGCTACCGCAAAGGCTTGTGACTTGACGCTGTCAGAAGGCTTGGACGCGGCGACTGTAATGCTCCGCTGCTCAACTTGAAGCAGCATAGCCGTGACGTCCGACATGACGAGTTTAGTGTCCTTGTTCCCCAACACTGTCCTGAGCATCCTGTAGTCTGCCGGGAGCCCTGCCCGGACACGCAGCGCAAGCGTGTTGTCGTCCACTGGGGTGCCGAGCATGGCAAGCTCGTCCCGGAACATCTTGGCGCGCGACGCAAATTTGATGATGTTCTCATCGCCGCCCTTCTTCAGGCTGCTCAGCTCGTCCATGAGCCGCAGAAGCTGCCCGTTGTCTCGCGCCTCGAACATGACCTTGAGCGCGTCCCACGCCTCTTTGGCCGTGTGCACCGACGTTACAGTGTTGAGATGCACGGGCTTGACCGACATCGGGATGGTCGCCAGCGCCGCCTCGTTCATGGCATCCCACGCGTCGAATACCGGGGCGGAAGTTTTTGTTGGACTGTGATGCTGGTCGCCGACTCCACTGGCGGTCCGCGGATGGATGATGGTCGGTGACCCTTATGGTACCCCACATGGTACAATTGCAAGACGTGGTCAAGTTGCACACATTCGTGTTGGGTCATCTTTGGGCGCTACTTTCGGCATGTTTTGGATTTGATCTTCGCTTTGCTCTAGTGGCTTTTGATTTGGTGAGTGATTCGATTTGGTGCGAGGGCGTGGGCGTCGGTGTGGGCGCGAGAGGAGGGAGCACTTGGGCCGGTGGGGACCAGCAAAGCATGTTCGCACACACACACACAAGCTCAAGCGACGCAACCACTTCACCGTGGTCCCCCAACCCCTATCCCCACTGCGATTCAACAGGTTATGGGCCCAGAGCCGGGGCTGTGACAAGAGCAAGGTGTGCCGGCTGCTGTCACGGCGGTCGCGGCAAGTGCGAAGCGGACGAGGTCAAGGTTGTTCGAGGACGTGACGGTCAAGGCTCACGGCTGGGCAAGGTCCGGCGCTACGACAAGAAGACATCATGGACGGAGGCGCTGCCGGCATGGGCGGCGTCAAGATCGACAAGTTGACGGAGACGAACTTCCACGAGTGGTGTCAGCGCATTAAGATGGTCCTCGCACTGCGCGACCTGGACGATATGCTTGACGAAGACGGCAAGCCGACGGACGCGGAAGACCGCGAGTTGGCTTTGTGGAAGCGTCGAGACGCGAGGGCGAGCCCCATCATCGGGCTCACCCTTGGGTCTGAGCAGCTCGAGCACGTGTCGGGCTGCAAGACGACGGAGAAAATGTGGTCGATGCTGCAAGGTGTCTTCCAGCGCAAGAGTTTGATGAACAAGATGAAGGCGCGACGCGAGTTCTACACCGTCGAAATGACCGTCGGAGAGGGCATGCTGGGCTACATCAACCGCGTGCGCAACTTCAGCGAGAACCTCGAGGCCATGGGCGGCGAAGTGACGGAGATGGACGTTGCCATGAGCGTCGTCAATGGGCTGACGTCCAAGTACGAGAGCCTGCTGGTGGCTCTCGACGCCAAGGGAGAGGACGAGCTGAGCCTCGCATTTTTCAAGAGTCGCTTGCTTCAGGAGGAGCGGCGGCAGGCGGACAAGTCACCGGCGACCAAGCGCATTGGCGACATGGCACTCGTCGGCGCCAACTATCGAGGTCAAGGCCGCCGTGGTGGCCTCTCGAAGATCGAGTGTTACTACTGCCATAAGTTTGGGCATATCTCTCACGATTGCCCAGAGCTCAAGGCCAAGAAGCAGAGACAGGACAAGGTGGCCGCGATTGCGGCTGACGATGGTAGCGACAGCGACGACGCCATCTGTCTGGTGGGCAATGCAGCTGACAGCGATGACCTCTCCAAGTCGTGGCTCGTCGATTCTGCGGCGTCTGCACACACGTGCTGGATGCGCAATTGCTTCGACGACTACAAGACGACCACGGGACGCAGCGTCACGATGGGTGACAAGCGGTCCTTAGCCACGGCGGGCGTCGGAACCGTCGTGCTCAACGTCATCGTTCACGGGAAGACGCGCAAGATCAAGTTGGAGAAGGTACTCCATGCTCCTACGATGCGCGTTAACCTCATGTCGATCGGCATGATGGCAGAGCGTGGTGCGGAAGTGTCATTCAAGGGCGGTAAGACGATCATTAAGATTAGCGACAAGGTCGCTGCGTGCGGCACGCGGAAGAGCGGGCTCTACCACCTGGACATGGCCCCTATGTCGGATATTGCTGCGGTGGCCTCTCTTCAGATCTGGCATGAGCGCCTTGGGCACTTTAACGTGGCTGGCGTTACGCGGATGATCAAGAACAAGGACATCAATGGACTCAAATAGTCTTCCATGGCGGTCAAGGACGTCTGTGAGCCTTGCGTGTATGGGAAGGCGGCTATGACGCCTATGCCTAGTGCAGGAGGAGGCCGAGTGACCAAGCGCCTGCAGCTCGTGCACTCGGACCTGGGCGGGCCATTGTCGGAGCCGTCGCGTGGCGGTGCGCTCTACTTCGGCACCTTCACCGACGACTTCTCCCGCTGGACCGACGTGGTCTTCCTGCAGAAGAAGAGCGATTTGCTCTCTGAGTACAAGAAGTGGCTGACTAAGGCCCAGCTGCACACGGGAACCAAGATCAAGATTTTGCGTTCCTACAATGGCGGCGAGTACGTGTCGAACGCATTCAAGGCTCTTCACGATGAGAACGGCACGACGCACCAGACCACGGTGCTCGACACGCCGCAGCAGAACGGAGTTGCTGAGCGGCTCAACAGAGTTTTTTTAGAGATGGCTCGCACCATGATGCGACACAAGGACGTCGATCAGGATTTTTGCGCGGATGCTGTGAAGTGTACTTCCGCAGTCCCCTAGGGACAATTGGCCCTTGCGTAAGTCGTAAGTCTTTGTCTTTGTGTCGTGACACTGCATGTACTTGATTGTAGATCTTTCAGCGGGGAACCCATTAGGGGTTGAGCTCCGGGGGAGATTTGTGTGGGGAGCGGCGCCTGGAGTGTGAGGCTGTGGGCGCCGTCCACGGGTGCGGGAGCTGCCCTGGGAGGTGCCGTGCGGGCCTTGTCGGCC
>Ga0209831_1002226_pt1 | contig 17083 bp, 24 predicted proteins | sample Maine_Asex4_meta_FD_187451 | JGI IMG/M metagenome (GOLD analysis project Ga0209831, IMG submission 187451) | Marine algal microbial communities from Maine, USA - Maine_Asex4_metaG (SPAdes) (version 2) | ecosystem: Host-associated > Algae > Red algae > Unclassified | place: Maine, USA | collected...
TTGAGCCAGTCTTCCAACAGGTATGTTGTGCGCTGTTTGTGGTTGGTTCCTCTCCTGTCTATCATTCGTCTGTCTGTCATTGCGTGTCTTTCATCGAGGTCATTGCACCGGATGTTGCACTACCGCATAGGGAGCCCTCGTTCACTGCCATCTGTGGTAGCTCGCATCTGACTCGTGCCAACTTGTGCTACCGTCCATGCAGGTTTTGTTTCTCTGTGTATTGTGTACGTCTTTCTCCCACTCCTGATTGCCTTTCTCCCTCCTCCCTCCGCCCTACATCCGTCCCCCGCTTCCTGCCCTCTATCTCGTACGTCCCCTGTTTTGTTCCGACGTACCGTTGTTCTTGTTTCTTATTCTTGTACCCTCTCGATATCTCGAGCTCTCGATTGATGTGGGTGTGGATGGCACGGCATCTGTCGCGGTCTTCGTGCCTCGTTCCCCGTACTACCTGCCGACTGTCCCCCCCACTTGTGTTGCTGCCGCCATTGGTACATGGCCAGCTGTGACGGTGCACCGTTTGGTTGTCCTCAAGGCCGGAGTCCCAGCCGTAGCCCCTCGAGAAATAAAGGAGAGCCGTATAAACGAGCAGTGTGCACGGGCCGCCAGTTGGAGCACACCCAACAGTCCGTATCGAGTCCACATCCCATCAGATTTACGAGTGCCACGTACACGAACGTGCCGAGAAATGATTGGGTGTCGATCCTCGTCCAACCCTGATGTCAACACAGGTGCGCAGGCAAGGTGTATTTAGTGAAAAACAGGGGGCTACGTCTTGAAATCAATATTAACATTTGTGGAAATCCGAACCCTCACTGTTGGCTCTGCGGTTCCACAAGAGGCAGGCTCAGACGCCTTCTGTGGGACGCTCGAGGTGCCAGGTGTGAGAAGCGCGATTGGCATGGAATATGCTGGCGATCAGAGTTGAATTAGAGGCAAGCGTCTCCGAGCAGAGGGCCACTTGTCCAGAAATCTTCTGCTATGAACCGATCGCCCCGCCATTTGAGACGTCGTTTCAGGTCACCACGTTTCTTACAGGCAGCAGACGCAATATGAGGTCGCCAGATTATGTCGGAAACTCACGCCGAAACTTCAAAAGTACAGGTGACCTAGCTATGATGCTTCACGGGTCCACAAGCTGAGCACGAGTCGTTGAGATCTCGTTTCCATACCCTTTTCAGGCAACAGCAGGCTGCGGTCGGCCGAGCTCCGTTGCCAAGAGACGCTGACAGAAGCGCACGAGACGCGGCGATATCCGCCGCCTGTCGCACTTGGGGGCCTTCGGGCGATAGCTGGCCCGGATACGTTGCCATTCCGCCTACGCGGCAACGTACGAGCCGTAGAAGCACTGTCGGTGGGTGGTTCTTGTTTTGCGCGCTCTAGTCTGATGTGGCTCAGCTTTTTTGTTGGCAGGCGCAGCCAGCAAGGCGCGAGCCGCACAAAAACAGTCGAAGAGCTCCTCTTCGCAGCCCCACAGTCGTTTTTGACACGTCCACACAGCACCTCACGATGCCCGGAAAAGCTGACCACTGATAGCATTGCACGTCCGAGATGACCCTCCCTTTTTCGACATGTTTGCAGGCCTAGAGCAAATCCAGAACAAGGATCGTCGCAGCCTGGCGGGAGCCGTCTCTGTGGAGCCTCGTATCGCATTGGCGCAAGCAGTGTTCTCGAGAGGTCCATTAGCATTTGCGCAGGCGCTGTCTTCCAGGGTGCCGGCAGGCAGCGGTGCGGGGCACAGGCAATCACGACTTCCTTCAGGGTGTCGGTGAAGCCTGCAGGGGTGCGACGGAGAAAGCGCAATCACAACAAGCTTCCTAGAATCGTGGAAAGCTGACAGCCATAAAAGCTGTGGAGCCTAGTGGCCCGTCCGTGCAGCCGCTGTACTTTGAAAGCCCGCACGGGTCTTTTGGAAGGCCCACGGTGCTTTCAGGGTTGGGAGGTCACAGGCCATGGAGGAGGCGCTCAAAAACGGGTTAGCCAGCGGAGCCGGCCGTTTCCCGTCCTTTCGACCGGCGCGCTCACCAGTCTCCACAACGGCGCTCACCACCGTGCCGGGTCTACCCACTCACGCCTCTCTCGCCTTCCTTCATGGCACCCACCCGCCGACCGCTCACCTCCAACACGCAGGCACACACTTTCCGCCAACCTACATATCTCTGTGCATCTCACGTCGTGCACGCATGAGACCTCACTCGACCAGGCCATCGCGACTGTCACCGTCGCTGCTCCCTTTGCGCGCACGCCTTTGCTTCAGGCCTCTTCACTGCGACATTGGCCACTCTCTGGGCCACGCCGTCTGCGTCGCAGTCCCACGGACTCCTGGCTCAGCCGTGCTGCGCGCAGCGCTCGCTCGCCATGGACGAGCGCGACATGGCAGAGGCTACCATGAGTGGCCGGAACGCGGCCAAAAAGATCATCACTGTCATCCACAAGGACTTAGCGTCGTTGGCGGCCTTTGACAAGGCCGGTGGAACCAGAAACGCCGGAACGGGCGCGGTCGATACCCCGGTGACGTACAAAACGGCCTAAGCGGGAGGTGCGGCCTTGGACTAGGCTGGTGCCTGCCGATGCAAGCGCAAGGCCGAAGAGCATCCGTCAACAGCTGGCCAGGTCGTCAAGGACGCCCAGCGCCGAGAGACGAAGGACCAAGGGCACGCCAACGCTGCCGCGATGCGTGGCCACAATGTGTCGCCCTCGAATCACGGCGAAGTAACCAAACAAGCGCGGGGGCAGGACCGCCGACGATGGCTGCCGCGTCGGCGGCCATCCGCGCAATCCGCTGGAATGCCACCGTGCAGGGGAATGCAACCGTGCAGGGGAAGGGTCATTCCAAAGCCGGCGCGTCGTCGACCCGAGCGCCGGACTTGGTCAAGGGAGAGGCCGCGGCGGCCTCTGTGGGGGTGGCGGGGATGGCAATGGGCAAGGCCGGTCCGGCCGCCGAGCGCGCGTCAGGCAAGGGTAAGGGGAAGGCCTAGGCCGTGGTGGCCCATGTTAAAGACGACGATGCTGACGACGTCGTCATCGTCAAAGTGATTTTGGCCCATCCGCTGGCCAAGCAGGTCAAGACAAAGGCGGAGCAGGCCAAGGCCAAGGCCCAGCCGGGTTCGAGCGGGATCGCCGGCATGGCGTCCGCAGCTGCCAAGGCCGGGGTTATCGGGTACGGGTCTGCTGAGCACGACGATATTGAGTGGGCGGATTCATAGGGAGCATGTGACGCAAGAGTGACTCGGGGTAACCTGGAGGGGTCCGTCTATGATCTTTGTGAGCAGTGGGGAGGGTAGCGCGGCACCGTTTTTATGACTTGGCCGCAATGGGGAGTGTTGGGCGGCCGCCTGTACGACGCGGCTGCCCTGAAAAGGTTGGCCCGGCCGCTCGTACGTGGCGGCCGCGGTGATGCTGGTGCGATCACATGATAGCGTAGTGAAGTTTTCTCTCTGTCATGACGGCGTGGGCATATTACGTTCGTTTTCTATGTGTTGTGGCTTTGTCTCAAAAACGGTCGCGCGCGCGTGGCATCTTCTGCACATGCAATGGAGGCGTCGGGACATTGTCGCGAGGAGCATGCGAGACCTCCACTTGGCCCGAGAGCGTCAGCTCCTTTTTTCTCAGTGGCTTGATGGCAGGCTCTTTTTACTTATCGGCTTCCAGAAAGACAGTTGCTCCTTGGCGCAGGACTAGTGCTCGAGATGTGGCGGAGACTGAGTCAGACGCGTGGCCTGGGAGGCACCAACCCGCAAGAGCGTGTCTCTCGCCTCATCGCATTGAAAATGTGCAGGTTTTTCAACAAGAGGCATCAGTGCCACCGTTTCGCACTCGTTCCGTTTCAAGCATCTCACCTTCCAACATCGGGCACAGCTGTCCAATAAAAACGCCGATTAATCATGCCACGCAAAATGGCACGTCGCGGGATCTGGATGCCCAGCCTCGGGATCATGAGCGATGGAGACACGTACGCGTGTGGCAGCAGGTTGCCCGGCCGCGTGGCTGCGGGTGGCCCGGTATGGTTGGCGGCCCGTACGTACATGGCTGTCAGCGGCGGTTCTGATTGGCCGCAGGGATGAGCGAGTGCGTCGACAGCTGAGCGTTTGGGCGCCACTGCGTCCGATTTCGACACGTGCGTTAAGGGAAGCGTGAAGCGTGGCCACGGCCTTTTTTGGTGGCACCGGATGTGCTCTTGGTGAGGCCATAGGCTCCTGTGCCACTCTGGTTTTCATTGACACGGCGGGCCCGACGGGATTGGCGAGGCGCCGCATGGCGGCAGGCCACGACCTGCACACAGATATCATCGCACAGTTGACAGACGCTTGAGACGTGTGGCTGCCCCTGCTCGGTCGGCCCACGTAAGGTGATCTCTGTTTTCCGCGTGGAACCACAGTCTACGGCTGTGTTTCAAGCACAGCAAGGAATGCCAACATCATATGCCTTCACGTGATTCACCACTGTCTCTCGGGCCCATAACGCATCCCTTTCAGAGTGGCCATCTGCGCTGCTCGCGGACAATTTAAAGATCACACACCTAGACAGGCTGGCCCGAGCTCGACAGCCAAGCTGTCGGGCGGGGCTTCCGATCCTTCCTGACAGGGGCTCAGACGATCGCAGTGTAAACTGAGGTAGAACATGCAATCCGGATTGCGTGATACCAAATCTGAGGCACACGAAGCGAGCACCCTCTCTCGTGAGATCCGACAGCACCCTCTGAGAGGCCTCTCGACGGCGTGCCGCTTATTTCCTGGCCTGAAACTAGATTTCCTAGCCTCGTCTTGCCCAGTCTCATTGGGCCTGTACGCCTCGTTTCGGGTCTCTGACTCAAACCCCCTCTGCCCTGGGCCCTCAGTGAAGCACAGCTGCCTTCACTTGGCCCGAGTTGGTGCCCAACCCCTCTCTGTCGCGCTCTGGCCTAGGGGTCGCAAGCCCCGTGCAGGGCGCCGTCTGCGCCCGGCCGGTCGCAGGGCGCCGTCTGCGCCCGGCCGGTCGCAGGGCGCCGTCAGCGCCCTGCCGTTTGCCACCGCTTGCAGGGGGTTGTTAGTGCCCTGCCTCTTGCAGCGGGCCGTCAGCACCCTGACGCTTGTGAAGGCTTTGACGCGGCATTGCGCTTTCCTGTACCTGCGCCGAGCTGCTGCGCTGCCATAACCTCTGTGTCGGCCACTTGCGAGCGACGGCCGCTTTTTTTGACCGCGGTCACTTCCAGGCCGTCACCGGCCTCACCTCCCATCGTTTCTACACTGCGAGCGGCGGCGACCCAGCCACCTACCTGCCGCTGTGGCTGTGGTTTTGCGGAACGGCCGGGTCACCAACTCTCTACGGCTCTTTCCAAACTCAACCCGAGCCGGCCACATGGCTACCCCCCTCCCTCCTTTCCGTATGACGCCGCCCCCGACGCCGCCACGCGTAGCCCCGGAGGCGTCAGCGCCAGCCCCTTGTGACACAGAAGGGGAGACGTGCCCAAGCCCCTCATCCCCTATGCCGACCTGCTTCGACACTGGCGGCGACGATGCTTCTTCACCACCAAATTGTGCGGCGGGACCTGCTGCTTTTGCGGTGATGCCGGAGGTGGCTGACACTAGACCTGGGGTGGCCGAGATGCAGACGATTTGCAGTCGCACCCGAGGCGACTCCCCGGCGTACACTCCCCGCGCGCGGTATGGGCCCTGGGCCCCCACCATCTCCAAGCTGCAGCTGCAGCGGGGGCTACGGAGCATCTGCACCCTTTGTAAGCGGTCGCAGCGGGTGGGTGCGAACGTTGCAATGTGCCCTAGCATCTGCCATTGCCCGTGGCCTGTCCGGCCCACCGCACAGCCGGGCTGGGGGTGGACGTGGATCCCGCTGGGGAACCGTGGGTTTCATAGCCTCACGGAGGAGCGGCGTGCGCATCGCCGCTTTGCTTTGTGTGTCGGTGCGCTGCTTCTGTCGGCAGCGAGTACGTGACGTGCTTGCCGTGGTACCCTTGCCCCTGGGCGTCACCGGAGGATATCAGGATTCCCCCTGACGAAAAGGGCCGTGAGCAGACCGTCAACTAGGAAGGCTACCAGCACGGACTGGCCCAGCATCGCGAGGCCGAGGTGGAGGCCACACGAGCCAAGCCACCGCGCTGGGAGCGCACTCTCACGCTGTATAACGCCGAGGGCCGGCGCGAGGAGTTCTGGGTCAACCTCAATCTACCCCAGCCGAAGGTCTGGTGGGAGCCTGAGGCGTTGGGCTGACTGCCTCTCCCTCGGGACAAGTAGCGGCCTTGGCCGACTTTCTCGCGACGGCCGCTGTGACTGTGGCCGCGCTGCCCGTGTCGACATCTGCAACGAATCTCGAGAACAAGGGCGATTGCAATCTTCTTATTCCTCTTGAACGTCTGGCCAGCACATGGCCGACGCGGACGGCCAGCACATGGCCGACTTCACCTGAAACGATGGACCGCTGGATACTGTTGCAGAACCGACGCCGACGGACGAGATCGCCCAGGTTGTGGCGCCACCCGCACGGCCCGCGTCACGAAGGTCGGCTGCTGAATTGACAAAACGACCGGGGAGAGACGAGCAGACAACGACGGAGGGCGACGGCGATCTTGCCGGGCATGCTGCCTGGCGGCTGGAGGGGTCGTTGCTTGCTCGAGTCTGAGAAGAAGAGGCTGCGTGCCGAAATGACCAGGCTCCGTGCCGAGGCCGCCGCATCTCGCGGCATCTTGGAGGAGCGACAGCAGCAGGCTTACCCCCGTGCCAATGCCGGCGGCTGCGGCCGCGGCACGCGCGGTGTTTCATGGATCGAGGTCGAGCGTAACGTGCTCGCCTGCGTCTCTAAGGAGGCGACGTTGAAATCGGAGGTGGGTGTGGACCAGACCCTGGAGACTTTTGACAAGGTCGTGTCGGACCGCTTCCGCCGCCGTCTTCCAGATGACATGAACCAAGTCCAGCGGCGGCGAGCACGTTCGACATCGGCCATGATTAAGGAGCTGAGGTACGGCATCTTCCCCGGCGTCAATCGCTTCAAGGCATGTTACTTGGCGGTACTAAGGCTCAAGATGACGGGGCACCCAACGACGGAACAGCTCATTGGCGCGGCCAAGGCCAAGTACAATGGCCTCAACCCTTATGATGGGCTCAACCCCTCTGTGTGTGACAAGCTCCCGTGCCCTCCACTGAGAAACTGGCGCATCCTGAAGACGATTGACCGCTTTGATGGTGGGGCGACGGTCGTGGCTCTGGCAGGTACGGCGGCGCACCGCACCCAGACAACGCCGAGCGATTCACAGGCCGAGGCTGCTGACTTAGATGCACTATCTCTTGGCAACATCGACAACGGTGAGGACGCTAACCTTGCCACCGACGGCAACGACGATGGCGACGGGAGCGCCCTGCTGTCTTCCACCTTTTCCCGTGGCAAGAAGAGCGTTTTTCAAGAGCGGCCTACAGGCTGTAAAGCCGCCAACGCCGTCACAAGAGCTGAGGTTCATCACATGAGCGAGGCGGCCTCCAGCACGGCTGCCCGGGAGTCGCTCGCCGACTCGTCGGCGCAGCGCACTGCTTTTGGCGTCCTGGTCAACTCCGACGGCGGTCAACTCGGAGTGCGGCCGCAGATGGTGGGCGCTGGAGATCATGGGCTTTGGAATCAGGCACTTTTGGTTGCATTAGGATATAAGCCACATCCCCTCACATGCACTCTGGATTAAGTATTTGACGAGGTCATATATCCAAAATCAGATCTTGCTGGGACGGACCGAGTCAGGATCAATATTATAGTCGGATATTCAAATAGTAGGATTTTGAATATAGTTGGGATAGACAGATAGAATATATTCTCTTGGATGATGGATCTGTAAGAAGACTAAAATTGAAACGCAATGAAATGAAAGAAGACATCTCTCCAGGTACAGTCTTACATGTGATTTAAATACGCGTGTCTCTTCACAAGCGTTTGTCGCGATGAACCGCCGCCAAGTACTATTTGGTTGTTGAAACTGATTTCGATGGTGCAGCGGTCCTCGTCAGTAGTGATCGTTGGAACTCTCGTGTGCTCACCCAGAAGTGCCCGTTCGGAATGTCGCGCGGGCGGTTGACAGCAAGGAAAGCGGTCTCAGACACGCAGCAGAACCGTTCGGGAATTTTCCGGCAAGATCGCCGCTTGGCACTGCCAGATGATGGCGGTTGAACAGGGTGGGGAGGCATCCCCACGCGCCAGCACTATGACCCAGAATATGTGAGCCGGATCAGGCAAGGTGGAAATTCGATTCAGATTATATTATATCCGGCCTTTGGAGAGTCATTCAGGCTCAGTATATCCGGCGGTAAATGAACAGAGTACGATATGGATACGCGGCTGCGGCATGGATTATTGATTACTACGAGTAAAATGTGCGGATATGTCTGGCTCTACTTTATCCACCTCAGGCCCTGCTGGAGATGCGCCGGCGACTGCAGCAGGCCGAGGACCAGGACAGGGACGAGCGCTGCCCACAAGACGGCGGGGACTTTAAGGTGTCCTCTGAGGGGCCGCTGCATCGTGGCCGTGGTGGTTCCAGCCGCGGCGTCGGGCGCCGCCGTGGACGTGCTGAGCTCCAAGGTGATCTAAGCGGCAACGAGGATGAAGACCTTCACGCTACTCACTCACGCTTTGGTGGCGGCCGTGGTCAGGCTTCCGTTCGTGGCCGCGGACGCGGTCGCTGTGCTGCCCATGGTCGCGGCCAATTGAGCAAGCGAACACGGACGGTGCGCTTTGCTAATGTGACTTCCTCCTCTTCCACTTCCACTTTGTCTTTGCCTGCCTTCCCTCCTCCACCGACGTTCAACCGGCCGCGTCGTTTTCAGCCGGTGCGTTCTTCTCCCAACGACAACGAGACTGATGCTGAGATCTACGACATGGGGGACGACCACCATCAAGTGCCACCGCCGACTCCTGTTGGCTCCCAGGTCGAGCCGACCACTTCTGTCGAGGCGGCCGCTGACGCGGCCGCCGCGCGGGTGGCAGGCGCCCTGATGAGTGGCAGCGCCGACGAAGGGATCAGCGGCGGCGTGGGAAATGACGGTTTCCCTGATGGAGAAGGACTTGGATGCTGAGGTGGCCGGCCGAGGCCGACGCGGTCGCGCCAAGAGATCTGACGCGTCCGGGACAGCGGCATCGTTCAACATCGGCCTTGGCTCAGGCCGAGTGGATTGACTACTCCACGTTCGAACAAGTTAAGGCCCTCAGATCGGTGCCGCGCAAGAGGACGGCCGCGTGTCGCGGCCGCATCAACACACTGAGCGTGATACCTTGTGTCGGGCAGTAGTGTCCGCTGCATCACTTGTGTCTTGTGCTTTTTCTACTTCCTTTATATTTTCTTTCGTGTCTCGTTCTCCCTTATCCTTCTCCACCACTTTGCATTGTGCATGTTCTCTGCGTGATGATGCCTATACTTAGCATCAAGCGCTGTACAGCAAATGGCCCGTCTCTTTAGGCCGACATCTAAACGACAAAGCCGACAGAATAACTCTTTGGGAAATATGGGTTGTGTTGAAGGTCCAGGCCAAGGGAGGCAGAAAAAGGCAAAGGCGAGGCTGGCGGAGGGAGGAAGAGGGAGGCGAAGGGGTGTGGTGAAGGCGGCCGCAAATGGGCCACATGTGGTGTAGGGCAACGTAGGGGTTGGGGCTAGCTAGTGCGCGAAGCTCAGGCTCAAGAAATGATGAAGGCCGTGCCAGGCAACGTCAGAATGTCGGCCATACTATGGCCGCAAGCACATGGAGCACCCAGAGGAATCGACACGGCCGGAACCCGGAGCCGAAAGCACACACAGGCCGTCCGAATGTCTCATCCAGCTGTCTTGAAAAGTGTCTGGAGAGACTTGTATCATTATTTTTCATTCGTGGTGCGGCCAACGCACTATGCTCACACTCGCTTTGCGGCCAACGCACTTGGCTGACGCTGGCATTGCGGGCAAAATGCTGGGCTGACGCTCGCACTGCGGCCCCGACGAACGCAGTGGCCACTGTTACGCTGGCCATCGTTGACTGGTCACCCACGCTCGGCGTCATCCCCTCGAGGGCAAGACATGAGGACAAGTGTGTCAAGGAAAAACATTTCCTGCCCAGCGGGGGACAAAGAACCATTTGTTGTATGACGCGCGCTACACACGCCCCCGGAATGCTGGCCAAAATCAAGAGTGGGGCAACAGTAGACGGCCCCTGTCCGCAAAAATGTGCTCAGAGAGGTCATGGAGCGGCGCAAAGTGAGCGTCGCGGTCCTTGGCCTCGCACTCGGCCCCGTCCGTGTACCTCAGGGATCCAGGTACCACTTCTTGCTCGGTGCCGGTCTCCACCATATCGTCTTGGGCCTCGTGCTCCCCGGGCTGTGGTGAACCCCAGGCACCTGGGCCCTTTGGTCGATTGTCAATAAAGAACTCCGGTTGGCGCTCACTTGCAGCGCGAGCAGCAGCAGGACGTCCTTGACGACTCCCACAGTCCGACTTCTCGTTGCCCGGTCCTTGGCGCTGCCCTTGGAGATCAGCAACAGCTTGTCGCGCCTCTGCAGCCGCGTCGATGCGCCGTTGGGCCAAAACATCGCCTCGCGTGCACTCAATGGCCATGTTGTGCAAGATGGCTACCACGTTTCCGGTGTTGATCATCCGCAATACCTTCGTGAAGCATGCTGGTCGTAGAATGATGTTTAAGCGCGACGGGATGAAGGCGTACAATCGCTCAGCGTCTTTCCGGACAGCTTGCTGCAGCCTGTTGTACATGCGCCGCTTGGGGGTGACCGGGTTGGGGTGGGTCATTGCAAACAAAGCATACCGGAGATATCCTTGGTCGGCCGTGTAATAATGCAAGCGACGGGTACGGCCGTTCAGTGTATAGTTGATGTTCCGCGGCGGCCACACATTCGCGTTCACGTCACGCATCAGGGATGAACACGTCAGCACGTTCATGGCGTTGTAGCTCCCAGGAGCCCCAATAAAAAAGTGCCAGATGTACGTGTCCTCATCGCAGATGCTCTCAACGACCACGGAGCGCTTACCCTTGTGGTCATGGTACTGGCCGGCCAGAGCGTTGGGGCACTTGAGCCACTGCCAGTGGGTGCAGTCAATAGAACCGATACAGCCCGGCATTCCACGGGCCGCGTTGCGGGTGAGGATGTGCTTGAGTTCGTCTTCGGTCGGGCGGCGCAGGTACGTCGCCTCCCACTTGTCGCCGATTAGGTGAGTGAGGCGCCGGGTTGCCTCCGCGATGGTGGACGGCGACAAGAGGTAGTACTCGTCGGGACAGTCGTACGGCTCCCCGTTGCCCAACACCCGCAACGCCGCCAGCAGATTCTGGATGGGGTACGACTGCAGCCGCCCAGTCGCGTTAATCGAGCGTCGCCACCACGGCTCATTGCGCACGGCCGTGAAGAGCCGCTTAAAAAGTGCTCGCGGCATGCGATTGCACTTCTAAAAATCTCGCTCGCTGTAGACGGGCGGCTCCCCGCCGACTCCAAAGTAGTCACGCATGATGGAGTGCGCGCCCAGGTCAAAGTTGCGGTCCCGAGTCGGCCGTCGGCCAGGGCGAGAACCACCAAACGGGCGCTTCTCCACCCGCCCGCGCACGGTCAGCAGCGCCCTCCGGATGCGCAGGCCAGCCTGATACCCAAGCACCACGGCCACGGCCAAATCGTCGTAAAATGAGCCATCGGCAGCCGTCACAGTATCCATGAGGAGCGGGCCCGGTATGGGCCACAAAAACCAGAGGGGGAAGAAGATGGTGAGCACGACGGTGTGAATGCACGTGGGGGGCACGACTACGGTGGTCAGGGGCGGTCGCCACGACGGTGGGTGCGGTGGGGAGAGGGTGTGGTCGCGACCGTCGGCTGGGCCACGGGTGACGAAATGGGGAGGCCAGTGGCGCGGCCCTCACCCCCCCCCTCAAATCAGGCCCGTTTACGCGGGCGCAGCCCGGCGACACCAGCCCCACCACGCCTGACGGGGCCACCTCACAGTGTATCTCCTCCAATCAGGCCCGCGCGTGCGGGTCCAGCCCGATCATGCGAGCTCCCACCCTTTTTGGCCCCGTGGGCACTGACGGGGCCTCAGTCCAGTGTACATCGTGGGAACAAGCGCTGCATGGCTGTGAGCGAGCCACGTGGGTCGTCGTGTGCGCTCGACTCGGGCCATGACTCTCCCTCCACTCCTCCTCGGCCGTGACTCTTCCACTCCTCGCTTTCTGAGCCTGGGCACGCGCGAGGTGGGGTCAATACATTTGAACAGCGTGGCTCACTCTCGAGGTCGAGCATTCGCATGTCCTTACGGCCGTTTCAGATCGCCTGTAGGCCCTCAATCCCCTGCGCGTGTGCTGCGGCTTCGTTTCCCGCACAATAACGCCGCCTGCGACGTCCCTCGCTTACGGACAAAAACGAGATATTGCTCTCTTCCCAATTTCGGCCGATGCCGTCGATGTCAAGAGGGGTGATCAACTGTGCGAAACAGGTTCTCAGCCATCCATTCAGCCGGATAAAGTCGTTCGACCAATGGGCAGTTGACCAAGAGCCTGTCTTGACTTCGACCACATCGGCCAAAATTGGGAAGACAGCAATACGATCATTCGGGATCATTGGGGCTACACGTGGTGACCGCAGCGGTCGTCCGAGTCCTCCAGCACGTCGTGCCAGCAATGAGATTAGCTCTAAATTGGTTCGGATCCGTTTGAAATATGGCCTCGACGCCCACATCGAGGCCCTCTATGGAGACCGGGGCCCCAGATTACGAAAGGCCTATGTATGGCACATCCCCTAATTCTGATGGCACCTCTTTTTTCGGAGGTTACAGTGGGAACTTTTTCCTTTTTTTCTCGAGACGCTGGACCAATGGCGGACGAGGACTGCTGGTCCGCCGTTCCATCAACAGACTGCTCTTGTGCGTGTTCCCTGTGCAAGCTTCTCATTATCTCCCCGTGCACTTGGGGCCAGCTTCTAATGACCCTTCGTCCTCATCCTCGCCTCCACCTCCACCGCGGCGGCGGGCATTCACGCCCCGTAGTGGTGCTCTCGACTCTCTGTCAGCGGTTGTTGTGACAGTTATCTGCAGATACGCGGCGGGCGTGCGTCGCACGGCCGTCCTTCTTCTCTGCTGGCGGATATCGCTCGGCGGTCAAGGCGGTGCAGGTGGTCCGTGTCGGGTCTTTCCGTTGGTTTCGAGGGCGGTCAACGCGGTTGTCGTCGTTTTTCTTGGCGGTCAAGGTGGTGGTGGTTGTCCGTGTTGTGGGTTCCCGTTGGTGTCCGGGGCGGTCAACAAGATCGTGCTCGGGGCATTCGACAAACCGGCGGTGGTGGTCGAGGTGGGGGGAGTCCATGTGGTGGTGGTGGTCGTAGCTGTCGGGGACCAGACGGTGGGGCACTTGGTGACTGAGCGATAGCTGAACGGGCTCGTGGTTTTTGAGGAGAAGCCTTACTGCCATGTACACTCCTGCATTGCGCTACGCTGCAGTTTCGATGGTCAACCACAATGTGCCCCGGGTCGTCATCACAGCTGTCATTGGCGTGCGCTCCGCTCAACTCGAACGCTGGTTGCGGTACTTTCGCGCCAACCAGAGCGTTTGGCGGGTGCCAGAGCGCGAGAACCGCCATGAGGACTCCTGCTGGGAAGACGACACTCTCCGCCGCGCCGTCATGGCGTTGGTACGCGACCATCCTCTGGCGTTGCTGCGCGAGCACTCCGCAATGATGACGGCGATGCGGGCTGTCCCTGAGTTTGCACACCTCAGGGTGTCCAAGAGTACGGTCGACCGCATGTTGCGACGTCTGGGGTTCACCCGAAGAGTCATCATTCGTTTGTATCGCGCCGCCAACCCTGAGCGTCGACGTGAACATGCCGTCATACGAGAAATGATTGGCAGTGGGTGCCTCGTGTCTGTGGACGAGACTCACACAGATGGCAACGACGTGCTTCGGCGCCACGGGCGGGCGCTTGCGGAGGAGCGTGTCAACCTTCTCGACATTAGCCCTCGTCACGTTGATCATGTCAGCACAACGATGGCGGTGTCATCGGACGGCCGCATCCTCGGTTTGCACTCTGTCACGGCCGAGGTCGCCCTGACCAGCCACGACTGGCGGCTCTTCCTCGGCCGTGTCATCCAGAAGATAGGGCGGTTCACCCCAGGCGTTCCCTGGGCCCTGCAGGCCCCGCCGTGTGTTTTGCTGTTTGACAACGCGCCCATTCATGACGCCGCGGGTGACGCCTTTCTCGAGAAGAACGGCATCCCTTTTTTGCGGCTGCCTCCCTACTCCCCGGACTTCCAGCCTATTGAAGGTGTCTTTAATGACCTCAAGGTCATCATTCGCAACTTGGTCTGCTTCAACCCGCACCTGCTGCAGGACGGAGTTCGACTGCAGGCGTTAGCCGCGAGCTGCATCACTGAGCAGCAAATAGTTGGCCAGTTCACTCGGGTTGAACGAAACCTGACCCGTGTGCTTGCTGGTCAAGCCCTATAGATGGTGTTTCTTACTTCTTCTCACTCCACAACCTAGTCTGAACATGCACGAGCTTTTTTGGTGCCAAACGCGCTGGCCTTCCGACCAACACGCCGCATGCGCCCAATGCCGCATCCACAGCCGACACGTCTGGGTTCTGCAGCAGCCGAGATGACTCCTCAAAGTGCGCCCGGTTCGACGGGTCCAGCGTGGCGGCCTTCATCCCCATCTCGCCCATGCGAGCGAGAATGGCAGATGGGTTCAGCCCAGACCGAGAGGTGTTGCCGACCAACTCTTTCGTCGCCCCGGCAAGACGCGTCGAGTCGTCAAGCTTCTTCTGGTAGTTGGTCAAGACGGCTTTGACAAAGCCACTGGCCTGTAGGTCCTTGATCTCATGGCAGACAAAGTCCGCGCCGCACAGCGGCGGCGCCCCCTCCTTGCGTAGAATGCTACCTCCGGCCCCTGAGCGGAAGTGTACGCTGTTGACGGCCAAGGTGCGGTTGTCGTGGCCGGTGATGTCGCATGTAGGACACGTCTTCTTGCACACACATGCTAGGTCGGAACAGCTGGTGGCGTACCGCTTGAATGGGTTCCCTGCAGGCAACGTTCGGCGGCACGGGAGGTGACGCAGGTCGCACGAGACTTGACCATGGCCCGTTTTGTCCTTTGAGCCAAAACCACATAGCAGACATCGCGTCATGTCTTGTAGGTTGTAGGGCGCCCACGGGCGCCGCCGCAACGAGGGATGTAGGACCACGAAGATACCGCCGGAGCAAACGACCACGACGGACCAACCGCCGAGGCACACTAACACGACGGCCTTGTCACTGGCAGCAACGAAAACCAACTCCTCAGCTGGCGACCTTGACCGCGCGCGCCACATTGCTGCCCACTACGGCAAGCGCTGTTTTGGGGCCGACGTCTTCGTCAAGTCACACCGGGCCGCGACAGCCACGACAAGCGCCGCCTGGCGACCGACGTCCACGACCGCCAGGGCTTCTCTCAGGACGCGCACAAGCACGAGGGCCTTGCCCTCGAGGCAGTCGAAAATGACCGACTGGCCTCCCACGCTCAACACATCAGCACCTTGGCGACTTCAGCCACGGCGCCAATCGTCGACGCACACGACAAGTGTCCTGGCGCCAACAGCCAGGGCACGCACCGCCTGGTCGTTCTCGGCCAAAAGCACAGCCAATCACCCCCGCACGCCGGCCGCGCCACCGCGTTCGTGCCCACAGCGAAGAGCACCGCCGCGCTATCAGCAAAGCTGACGAGCACGGCCAAGTGCCAGCGAGCGACGTCGACTATGCGAGTGCCCAGCCAGCACCATCATGGAAACCTCATTGGACGCCCATCCCAGTCGCAAGAGGACAATGACTTGCCCCCTCGACTGGATTGTCGGGAAGGGCCATTCCGCCCCCTCCACGGCCGCCCTCAGGGGACCACATGCGCGACCTCAGCAGCCCGAGGAGGAACAAAGCACCTCGTTTCCGCCCCTCATTCCAGCTCAGAGGTCGACGCCGCGATGGCCACAAAGAATTGTGTGATTAGCCGCTGGATGCGCCTTCCGAGTGGCCACGTGTGGCTGGTTGGATGGACGATCCCGGAGGATGCAAAAGGTGCTTCTGAGCTTTTTTCGACTCAGGTCCAATCGGGCCCGTGTTCCAGTGAGCCGAATTGACGGCACACGTCCCAGAAGGACCGGAGGCGGCTCCGGTAAGAACTCTTAGCCACGCACTTGGGAAGAACTAAGCTTTTTTCATATCTGCGCCGACAGCTGCCGCCTGCGTTTCGGAAATTTCACATGTGGGCCACCAGGGACGCTGCATTCCGTGGTTTCACACGCGATTAGCACGATAGCAACGGTCGTGCCACCTGGGCTGCAGGCCGATGAGGTCGGAGGTCCGGGAGAAAATTCCTTGGATCGCCCTTGGCGGGCCTCCTGCGGGGGGGAAAAAAAAAAGCACTGTATCCGTTCCTCGGCATCCCATCAGAAATGGGGGATGTGCCATACCCTGATTATTTTTATTCGAAAAGGACATATCTTGGAATATTATCGGTTTGACAAGTCGATACCCTCCGTTTGTGGACGGATCCGCATAGAACGGATTGCTGTGTGTGATGCTTTCTGCATACGCTGCCACGTTTGGCGACGTTAGACACGTGGCTCTAATATTTGTGGAATGCGACATTGGTGGGTCTGCTCTTACGTTTTTTTATGTCTGTGTCCACCGGGCTGTTGGTCGTCGCGTTGAGCGTAGAGATGGTAGCGCGCAAAAAATGGACCTGGGCCTCTCGGCATATCGGGAAGGTCCAGCATCGGTCAGACCAAATCATTAAGTCCCATATATTTAAATTGCAGGCAAAGGACTCTGGAATACTTTACCTCATTGCGTAACAGCCCCAGTAACAACCCCAGTAACAACCCCAGTAACAGCCTTTATCAGCCTCTAACAGCCCGAGTAAGAGCAAAGCCAACAATGTCGGTCTATCACAACGTGTCTATATTATTGGTGAAACGTGTCTAAATTCGCTTAATAGGCCACAGACGGCTGTGTTTCAATGTGAACGTGCCCTATTGAACGTCGAACCACCTCCTCGAATTTAGATAATTCCAACTCGGTTCGATAGTCCGAGTGTCACAATAGATCACGCATGTCCTATTCGAAGACGAAATACGGCACGC
>Ga0209831_1002229_pt1 | contig 17066 bp, 30 predicted proteins | sample Maine_Asex4_meta_FD_187451 | JGI IMG/M metagenome (GOLD analysis project Ga0209831, IMG submission 187451) | Marine algal microbial communities from Maine, USA - Maine_Asex4_metaG (SPAdes) (version 2) | ecosystem: Host-associated > Algae > Red algae > Unclassified | place: Maine, USA | collected...
GCCGATCGGCTCAGTCGTCAGTCGCCGGGGAAGACGCTGCCCGACAGCACGAACTCTGCTGACTCAGGCCGGATCTCGAGCTCGCCCGTCCCGTCAACATGTGCGATCAGGTACATGCTCTGACCCATGAACTCGTCGGGGCCTCGGAAAGTCGTCTCATCGCCGATCGCGAGTTCATCGGTCACCCCTCCTGTCCTGGGAGTGATCGTGACGTCTCCGTCGAACTGATTCGTGAAGACGTCGTTGACTCCCGAACCCGGAACACCAGCCAGCCACACGACGAGGTCAGGATGACGAGAACGTGATCGGGTTGGAAGCACCGTAGACGTGCGGCTCGCCGGTCAGTGTCACCAACGGGTCGACACTCACGAACACACCCGTCGTGGGGTCGTAGTGGCGGTTGTTGAGGAACAAACCACCCTTTGTAGCGTTCGTAACGCGTTGTCGTAGATCCAGCCTTGCAACGCCCGCGATTCGCGCGACGGGCATGCCGGTTGGGGCGACGATCCGACCCCGAAAAACGCGAACGGACGTTTCCAGCATCGGTGTCGACCAGGCGGTCGAGGAAATCAGCAGACGCGTGCACTGCTCATCAGTGTTGCAGACCGGGTGCTGTCAGGACCGGCGTTGACCACGCCTGGCTTGGCGTTCGGCGTCACGGCGCTACGGTCTCGACGCCCTCGGTTGTCAGCCCGCGGCGGGCGCCGATGTTGGCGTGCGCGTGGCCGCGATCGGGCGGCTGGTCAGTTCGGCGTTGGGCTCTTCGAGCCGCCGACCGTCGCGGCGAGGTGTGCTCGTTGACGGCCACAGCGAGCAGTTGGCTCCTCAGATCACACCCAAGTAATGCGCGGTCAACGCGTCCATAGCCAGGCGACCACGAACCCAACCGATGCCATGACCCCAGCTGCCCACAACGGAGCCCCGAACAAGACGTCCCCAATCAGGATGAGGACGCCTACCGCCGCCGGCCCGAACCGGCGCCACGCACTCGTTGACGACTGTTCCGCGACACTGTGCGAACCCTCGGGACCCCGCGTCGGCCTCATGATCCCACCCGACCAAAGACGACCGGCTTCGAATCAACGAAGACAGTCCCGCCCACATAGAAGCGCTGGAAGGTCGCTTGATCGACAGTGAAGCGACCCTCATCCGACACCAAGCCCGCAAAATAACGGCCTGACCGGCGAGGCGACATCATTGAATGGCGCAAGCCTCGGCGAGTTGATCAGGGCCGGCAGGCGTAATCTCGTCGACGCGCCAGTTGGTCGAGTCCAAGATGAGCCGGACGAGCGCGAGGTCACAGCGAGGCCGTAGCAGATGCACCTCGGCGAACACCAGCGAGTCTGACCGAGCCCCAACTCCCACCTGGATCTCAAGTTCCGACTCGCAGCCGCTGTTCCCGTCGACCAACTCGAAGATCGACATTCCGCCATTAACAGCGGCGGCCCCTGACGTTGTGAAATATGATTCATCTGGTCGACCGACTCGTCCCAATTCCAACGCAACAGCCAGTTGCTCGGCGACGGCCGGGTCGGCTGGATCGCCCGAGGTCAATCGGACCACGTACCCCTCGGCGGAACTCGGCTCTCCACCAACAACGAGAACTGGCTCGCGGAGACTGCACTCTTCAACCGTCGTCGCACTCGGCGCAGGCTCAGTCTGATCGGCAGTGTCACTTAAACAGCCACCCAGCAGCAGCACAACAACAACGAACACGTGGCGGGAACCGAGGGAGCTCATGGTCTGTTGATCTTGGGCATCAGGAGAACCCGGGACGTCAGCGGATAGATCGGCTCAAGAACTCCGAACGGTGTCTTAGGCTCTTCGAGCAGCACCGCTTCACCGACCCACTCAGCACTGAACGCCAAGAACTCAGCAATCGACATCACCGAATCGTCATACGGCACCCGCTCGCCGCTCCCGCTCCACCGATCAAACGGAACTAGCGGATCAGAGGTGTAGTCCACCGGACTCGGCGCGGCCGGTAGTTGGCCAAGAATCTGCGCCGCCGAGCCAACTGGCGCATCCGGCCCCAGCCACATCACAATCAACCACCACGGCAGATCCTGCGCATACAGGCCGTCAATCTGAGGGGCATCCCAAGCATTCCCTGTGAACCCTCTCTGCACCCACCAGCGAGCGGCGGCTCGCATTTGAGACGAGGTATCCGTCACGAGGTTGTAGCCATTGTCGCCCGACGTCCTCGGCGTCGAGTGACCAAATACTTCCTGGATCGGAGCAGCACCCTGCTCCGAATATCGGATACTGCCGCCCCCGCACACGTAGTTCGAGTTGCGGCAACGAGAATCACCCCCACCCGGTTTATGGCCGGTGACCTTGTGGGTGCCTGAGCAGCCCAACTCTTGGATGTACGACGTCGAGCAGAGCCCAGTCGGGTCGCTCTTCGTGATCGGGTTCGCGCTGCCGTAGATGTAGGGCTCGCCGGTCATTGTCACCAGTGGATCGACCGAGACGAACACGCCGGTTGTGGGGTCGTAGTGGCGGTTGTTGAGGTAATCGAGGCTCCGACGCTGACACTTACGTATGGGACCGCTGCCCACCGACCGCGGGTGCCTAGTGGCTGATGACGGCTTCACGGCTCACCTCCACGAGCACCGAGTGGTCGAATGCCTCGACGATCAGCGGTTCGACCTTGCGAACGAGTGTGAGGAGGTCGTCGTTTCGAATGTTGCCGGTCGTGACAAGCAGAAGTCGCTGCGGTGCTTCGTTCAGGAGGTGACCGTCCAAGAAGTCACGATCTTTCGTGACCACGACCCGTTCCTCAGCGTCTGCGGCTCGGATGATTTCAGCATCGGACGTCCGATTGCCGTCGACAAGTGCTGTGGTGTGCACGACATCATGGCCTAGCGAGGCCATCATCTCAGCGAGCCGAACAGGCAGCTGAGCGTCGACGAGCAGCTTCACGCCGCCGAGATCGGCACCGACGAACGCGTTCGCGTGACCAGCGCTGCGTACTCGAGCGAAGCCAACACATCGTCGGACTCGAGATCGGTGTAGTCGGTCAAGACCTCATCGATGGTCATGCCCGAAGCGAGCAGCCCCACGATCATCTCGACCGGATAACGCAACCCGCGCACGGTCGGAGCGCCGTGACACACCTGAGCGTCAACAGTGATCCGATCCAACAAACTCACAACCATCAACGTACCACTACACCTGCGTTGAGCCGGCTCGAGATCGCCGCGATGCCATCGCCACACGACAAGCCCCTATGGTCGCGGGCTCGCGGAGAACGGAATCGTCGACATCGCTGTCACCGATTTTCCTCTTGCACTCGAGCCGGGCCGGCAATGACATGGCGCGCCGCGGCGAACGGTCCGCCCAACCGGTGCCGGGTGACCGGGGGAACTCCAGACTCACAACCGCGCTCAACACCAACGCCGATCAGCTCATCTTCGACAACACCGAAACCGGGCCAGAAAATGGCGAATGGCACCTCCGCCTCGAAGCCATCACCCACCTCGACCCCGACGAACAAGCCGCCATCCGAACCGTCATCGACGGCATCCTCCTCCGCCACCAAGCCCGAAAAATCGCCAGCTGAGGCGATTGACCTGCGACGTCAGCACTCAACGTAGAGCGTGAGCCGCGTCCCCAGCTCGTTCGTATTTGCTTCGATCAGGTGCCGGCATCCGCTGCTCGTGAATTCCATCAACGGGTAGACCTGGGCCGCCTCAGGGTCATCAGGGAGCGGAAATCTCGTTTCATCAATGCGCTCTGACGGCTCCTCAACCATGAGCTGCTCGAATGCTGCTGCAGGCCCAGGTTGACGATCTCCGAGGAATGCAACGACGGCTCCGTTGACGTCCCCGACCGATTCGATCGGCAACCGCTGGCCGTCGATCGACGCGACGACGCTCTCGGCCCGGCCCGATTCAAACGAGCCGCCGCACGAGAGCGCGAACATGGCCAGACAAACCAATAGGAGACGCCTCATCCGCCACGCGCCCGCATTGTCTCGGTCGCAACAAGTGCGACCAGATACCAGTCCGAAGAAGACGCCCCCGGACTCAAGCCGTTCACCGTGACCGCACTGTCGATCGTCCCAGGAGACCCGCGATACCTCGCTGCCACAAGCGTGCTGAGGTAGACGGCGTCCCCGCTCAACGGAGCAGAAGAAACCAGAGGAATCCCCTCAGACGCGAGGTCACTGCGAATACCAGCCTCGAGGAAGGCAACGAACGAAACCGAGACGTCGATCGATGCGCTCTTGTTGTTCTTGGTCTTCAACCACAGCGTCTACGCCCGATTGCAAGTGTGATAGCGGCATCGGCCCGATGCGTATTGCTCGACGAGGCCAGGGTCGAAGTCAAGTGCCTGGCCAACAGCACCAACCTGCAACTGCGCTACGCCAACCGAAGTCGTTCCACCAGTGAAGTCCTCGCCCACGATCTTGAGGGTGTCAACTAGTTGATCGATCCATTTTGTGCCAGAAAGGTTAGTCAGAGACAACGCCTCGCGGTCAAGGATCGCTGCGAGCAAGTTCCAGTCGATCCCAGCCCGTCCCGCAGCCCCGAGAATCTGGCTCCGATACTCACCGCTTCGCCACGGACCACCGTCAACCCAGGAATCCGGCACAGAACCAGCTCTTCCCAGATCATCCACAACAGAAAACACTGGGCCGGAAGATCCACCTCCACCCGACGACCGACGTCGATTGATCCCCTCATGGATCGGTCTTGGCTCCAGTCCGCTCGGATCGCTGAACCGAATCGGGTTGGCGGCGCCGTATATGTAGGGCTGCATCGTCTTCGTGACGAGTGGGTCGACGCTGGTGAACACCCCTGTTGTGGGGTCGTAGTGGCGGTTGTTGAGGTAACTGATGCCTTGCGAGTGGTACGCGTTGGGGTCTGTCTCTCGCCGTCGGGACCGACACCGACGCCTGGCAATCGACGAAGTGTTCAGGCGACTTCCAGGAACCGTCGGAGCGCCTCGCGAATCACTTCACTCGTCGAGGAGTGATCAGCCGCGGCCCGGGCATCGATGGCAGCCTTCAACTCAGGATCAATCCGAACCGGCACAACCTCAGCAGGCGCAGAACCCATCCGACGACGACCGCCACGGCGCTTCAATCGTCCGACGTCGTAGCCGACTTCAGCCTCATCGGCCATCACCTGCACTTCGGATTGAGATACCTCGCGCCCGTCGCTCACTCCTACGACCTTGTTGTCAACACTCATCGTTCGCCTCCCGGCAGTAGTTCTTCGTACTTCGATCGCATCGGCATCGCGTGAATCACCATCTCGCCACCGTCGTCGAACACCAACACAATCAGCTCCAACATCAACCCCGCCCAATTCGGCCCAAGGACCAACCAGCGCCGGGGCGGGTCATCGCCACCGATCGCATACTCGACCAGCAACTGGTCGATGGCATGGAGGATGTCTTCGTCGGAAACACCGTGCTTTCGCGCCGACTCGTTGATCTCCACACACCGCAAACGTAATACGAATGGGTGGAACCGTCAAGGCGTAAAGACTGTGGACTCACTCAGCAGGCTCTCGCCGACCGCGCCAGCGTGCACGTCACCCAAATCCGACGCTACGAAGCCGGAACCTCAACACCCACCCTCGAAGCCCTCCGCAACATCGCAACAGCGCTCCCAGTCACCACCGACAGCGTCCTCTTCGACACCAACGAACGCGGCCCCGAAGACACCCTCGCACTCACCTTCGGAGCAACCCGACACCTCAACCCACACGACCAACAAGTCGTCAAAGAACTCATCGAAGCCATGCTGTTGAAGCACGACGCCAAACGCTGGACCAACGCCAGCTGACCTCACCGCTGCGGAGCCAGTACGACCGAACCGCTAGTCAGCTTGCCTCGAGATCGCTGTTTCAATCGCAGCCACACACCGAGCCATCTTGCGCTGGTGCTCGCCCTGCCCGTCCAACATGAACGGAGCCGAGTAGAGCAACAACAGCCTCCTCGATCCGGAGATCGCCTCGATCCGGCCGACGCCCAGTGGCCCATTACCCAATTCGACAGCATCGACCGCTGCAGATTCAAACCCCTTCAGACCCGCGCCAGCCCGGACAGACTTCTTGCCGATGATGGCCAACGAGCGCAACCCGATGAAGACCGACACGCCCAACACCGCGATTCCAAGCAGAGAGAATGCGATCGAGCCGGCTTGATCTCCGACGAGCAAACCGACGCATCCAATAGCGAACACGGGTCCCGCTCGAAAGACCACCACCCCCGGCCTCGCGGCAACAAGAGTGGTCCCTCCAATCCGAAAGGTCATGGGCCGAAGGTCTCGTTGATCACCTGTTTCAGCAAGTTCGACCACGCCTGCTCCTGCGCAGCCGCAGTCAACGCCCCTGCCGTCGCCGGCAGCCCATACTGCTGAGCCGCCTCAAGAGATCCGATCGCTGGCTGACTTGCACCCAATTGAATCGAGAGTTTCGTGCGGACATAGCCCGATGTCCCTCCGATAACCACACCCTCAAGACCGTCACCGAGCAGCTCTTCTCGAGTAATCGAACCGCAGTCGCCGTAGGCGCAATCGATGCCCTCTTCGGCAATGATGTTGTAGCCAGGACCAGCAACAGCGCCGACCACAATGATGCACCCGACGCCAGTCGAGCAGATCGCCACAGCCGTCCCGACCGCAGCAATCGCGACACCGAACCCCTTGGCGAACTCGACCACCTCACGAGGAAGAACGTCGAAGACTGAGAAGTCGGGCCCCGTCAGCCGCGGAACGCCATCGTTGGACGCCGTCCACCCGCATTGCCCCTCAGTTCGCGAGGTCGCTGCACCACTCGATGGACCACAAACATAATCTGACGATGACTCTGGCGGCCCCTGCCCCGGCGGCGGCTGATTCCTCTGCGACGTATTGCCGTTCCTGCCGTAGTCACCCCCACGAGGGTTCCCCGCCCCACCACGGCCGGCGTCACGACCATGCTCATCAACGTTGCACCCGGCCAGCGGACAACGCTCCAACCCAGTCGGATCGGAATACGTGACAGTGTTTCCACCCGCATAGATGTACGGCTCGCCAGTCATCGTCACCAGCGGATCAACGCTCACGAAGACACCCGTTGTTGGGTCGTAGTGGCGGTTGTTGAGGCAACCGAGGCTTTGCGACCGGTAGCGTTTGAGCGGCTGTGTCGGCGTGCGGAGCGACCGCAGCGGAGACCGACCGTGACGCTCAGGAGATGGCCCAGTCGGAAGCAGCTACGCCAAGACGCATCGGAATTCGAGTCGCTTGGCCGACCCTCACGCCGGAGTCCTGTTGCTGTACTTGCGCTGCGCAGCTTGCTTACTCACACCGAGCATCGCGCCGATCTCAGACCACGACCGCCGCGCTACACGCGCTGCCTGAACGGCAGCATCGAGTTCTTCGTCGACATGCTGACGCTGCTCAACCAGTTCGACAATGCTCCGCAACGCAACAGTGTCCACTGCTTGCAGATCGTCGCTGTCGACCCCGTCGGCCCAACGCTCCAAGTTCACTGCCCGTTCTGCTCGAGTCACACTCATTGCTCCCACCATCCTTTCAAGAACTTCTGCCTCGCCGGCATTGCATGAATCACTGCTGAACCTTCGTCATCGGTCACAACGCCAACCTCAAGCGGATGAGCGTTTCCCGACGGACCAATGAACATTGTGACGTCGTCATCGTCAGTCTCGAAAGCTCGCCAGTGATGTCGAAGGGCATGCAACATGTCGTCGTCGTGGACACCGTGCTTGCGGGCGCTCGCCTCAATGTCCACCCACACACCCTAAACACGAAACCACCAATCGTCAACACATGTTGACGGTTGGTGGCGCGTCAGTTGTTGAGGCAGCCGAGGCTGGCGGCGGGGTCGCCATTGCTGAACGCCGCATTGCACCGGATCACAGCGTCGAGGTCGAGTGCACAATCCTCGGCGAGGCGCCGGATTGCGAAATCGACATGGCCCACTCGGCGAGGCGCTTCGTCGTACAGAACTGACTCTCGCGAACGATGAACGAGTTGCCCGAGTTCAGGCCAAGCCGCAGTCCGTTCGCATCACCACCCCGCAGCCCGAATCGCTGAACCGTGCCGATGTAGATGACCTCGACAGTGTCTAGTGGGATCGCAAATCGATTCCAGCGGTACCCGCAGTGAAGGGTCCCCTCAGAGATGTACGCACCGAGAAGTGTCGGCGACAACGCAAGGCCAGCTACCACGACTCCGACCCCGAGCGGCACTGCTCGGCCGGACGCCAAACCACCGATCACCAGGAACAATGCCAAGGCGACGAACATCACGTTGAGATGGACGAGAAGCAATGCGAACCAGTTGCGTCGCAGCTTGACGAGGGCCGAGGGACTTGTCACGGGCAACCACCCAGTGCAGAGTTCGCCTGAGTCATGCCTGCTCCGGTCGCTGCGTACAACGCGTTCACTGCGATCTGTTCGCCCCTGGCCAGTCCCGCCGAGGGTCCAAGAGCTGGAACAGCAACCGTTGCGGTGTTCAGGATCGCGTCGCTGGCGAAGGATCCCCAGCACGGGTTCTCCCCGAAGATGTCGTTGTCGACAGCGGACTGCGCGGTCGATGCTGCAGCAATGCTGCCCCCGATGCCGACGCAGACCGGCGCGCCCAATCCGCCGGTCACGAATATGCAGGCGCCGCCGGTGACGGCTGCGCCGATCTGCAGTAGTCCTCGTCGATGCTCCCAGATTTCGTCGCCGACGCTGTTCGTGTCAACTACATCGAAACCGAATGGCAGCAACGGGCCGACCTCGACCGGCACCGGACCGAAACCGCAGAAGGCATCGCAGTAGCCTCCAACGTAGGTCCTACCTCCAATGATCTTGAATCACTCTGGGTTCATTGGCGGCTCCTGAGCTTGGAAACAAGGATGGGGTTATGCCGAAAGAGAAGTCACCAGGGAAGACGACGGCGCGTCGTTACAGTGACGGCGAGAAAGAGCGGGCGGTCAGGCTGTGCCGACAACTCGCGGCTGAACTCGGCACCACTCACGGGGTCGTGTCGCGGATCGCGAAGCAACTCGACTACGGCCCGGAATCGATCCGGAAGTGGTGGCTCGACGCCGACGTCGACGATGGCCTCGCGGGTCCGGACGCGCAGCGTGTCCGCGACCTTGAAGCCGAGAACAAGGAGATGGGCCAGGAGCTCCGCGAGTTGCGTCGGGCGAACGACATCTTGAAGAAGGCATCAGCTTTCTTCGCGGCGGAGCTCGACCGCCCACACAAGTGATCGTCGATTTCATCGACGCTCATCGCGACGAGTTCGGAGTCGAGCCGATCTGCAACGTGTTGCAGTTCGCTCCGTCCACGTATCGCGCAGCCAAGAAACGCGAACGGTCACCGTCGGCGCGAGCGGTCCGTGACGCGGCGATGATGCAGGTGCTGATGGTGTTGTGGGTCGCGAACCGCAAGGTCTACGGCGCGCACAAACTCTGGAAAGCCGCACGACGTGCAGGACACGACATTGGCCGCGATCAGGTCGCACGGTTGATGCGTGAGCTGGACATTCGCGGCGTCAGCCGGCGCCGCAAGAAGGTGTTCACCACCGTTGCCGACCCGGATGCGACACGGGCTCCAGATCTGGTCGACAGGAACTTCACCTCCGACAGACCCGACGCTTTGTGGGTCACCGATCTCACCTACGTCCCCACTCGTTCGGGGATGGCCTACGTGTGCTTCATCGTCGACGCGTTCTCCAGGCGCATCGTCGGATGGACCGCCGCGTCGCACATGAAGACCTCGATGGTCCTCGACGCGCTTGAGATGGCACGACGATCGAGAGGGTCCAAACGCCTCGTCGGGCTCGTGACACACTCCGATGCCGGGTCGCAATTTACGTCGGTTCGGTTCACCGAGCGTCTCGACGAGATCGGCGCTCGACCTTCGATCGGGACCGTCGCAGACAGTTACGACAATGCTCTCGCTGAAAGCGTGAACGGCCTCTACAAGGCTGAATGTGTCTACGGGCCCGACGCCCCACGAGCGTGGGACGACGTCGACCAACTCGAGCTGGAAACGCTGAGCTGGGTGCACTGGTTCAACGAGGACCGGCTCCACTCACCCTGTCGAGACGCGCCACCAGCAGAATTCGAATCAGCGTTCTACGCTGACCAACAGACCGCCCCGACCGGGGTTGGAATCAAATAGAACGAGCCGCCAACGAACCCAGGGTGATTCAACCCACACGACCAACAAGTCGTCAAAGAACTCATCGAAGCCATGCTCCTCAAACACGACGCCAAACGCTGGACCAACGCCAGCTGACCATCAGCGATCGAGCGCAGACGCGAGAAGCGGCTAAACGGCCTTCGGGGTCTTCCAGCGCGAGGGCTCTGCTGGCCCGATCGGAAAGATGAGGTCGTCCCCAACGACAATCGCTACGGCTGCTCCGACGTCAAGCCGTCCGTAGGCGTGCGCAGCGGTCATCGGCGGCAACTCATCCAGTCTGAGCGACGACGCCACGGGGACGACGATCTTCGCCCGCTGGCCAGGGCTTGCCCGAATCGGAAACACTGCGATATAGAGATCCGACTCGCTGTTATCTGATGTACTCAGTGCCCTCAAGGAAGCATTCCACCATCTGCGAAATGCCGTGATCTGGATGGATGCCTCGGACGCTGCGTTTCCAATCCGCAGGGCCGACAGTTCATCGAGATAGTCCTGCATCACGTGTCACGGCCCATAAAACGGGGGCCACTGAGGCAACCCACTCAACGTCGTCCAGTAGTTTCGATCCGCGTACGCTTTCTGGTCTGGATCGATGTCGTAGTCCGCAGCAAGGTAAGCCTCAGCAAGCAGCGCTATCCCCACAGAGATACCCGTCGTCGGCCCGAGCGGCAGATTCCAAGTCAGCGCGGTCGTCCCGATATTCGTGGCTATGCCAAGCTCATCCTTCGGCAATCCAAAGAACGCGACCCAAGGCGCTAAACCATCAGGGCGATTGACCCAGTTGCCGCACCCACACCACCGATCGTAGGTGTGCTCCATGTTCTCGATCTGCTTCTGCCGAGGCGCAGGAATCGACGAAAGCAACGCGGTCAACTCATCAATGGTGAGGTCGCCTAGGCCTGACTGCAAGATGATGAACGAAAGCGGAATATCCGCAACCCTCAGATCATCCCAAGTTGGATTCGGATCCCCGTACTGTCCGAGCCATGCGAACGCGGCCTTGCGAATGTTGGAAGGCGCCTGTCCGACAGTGCCACCGCCATCGAATCCGAGACTCCGAGCAGAGGCGTTGCCCAACTCGTCAGCGATCTGGTTTACACGCACCACCGGAACAATGGCTGGCGTCGGATTGCAGCTACGAAGCGCAGAGCCACCACCGCTGCAGCCACCAGCCCCCTCGCGCGCATGCGCAGAGGTATCCGGACCCAAACCACTCGGGTCCGAGTAAGTGATGGGGTTCGCGGCGCCGTAGATGTAAGGCTGCCCGGTCATTGTGACCAACGGGTCAACACTGACGAACACACCCGTCTGTGGGTCGTAGTGGCGGTTGTTGAGGAACAAACCACTCTTGCCGCAAGTCCCTCGCGTTGTCGTAGATCCAGCCTTGCAACGCCTGCGATTCGCGCGACGCGACCGACGGTTCAAACCCCGACCCGGTCCCGAAAAACGCGGACGCGTGTTTTTTGAGCGTCGGCGTCGACCGGGCGATCGAAAACGTTGGCCGGCGCGCTCATTGCTGCTCAGTGTTGCAGACGTGGCGGGTTCAGATCCGGCGTTGCAGACGCCTGGCCTGATGGGTGTGCTCAGATGATTTGGCCCCACTTGGAGCCGTAGTGCTCGGGTGCGGGACACAGAGTCGTGGCGAATGCCCCCGAACCGTTCATCCATCGCCCGACAGATCCAACAACTGAACCCGTCGCTCAGCCTCGCTTCGGACCTTGTCCCACGGGTGTCCCAACAGCGCTTCAAGTGCCCATCGCGGCGTTTTTGGATGGTGAACAACATGGCCGACAACTCCCTCTTCGTCGTCCGACGCCAACAGTCCCAGAACCTGCGGACTCGCCGCATGCTTCATAGCAACACGAGATCTGCAGCGCCGGTCACCAACCAGGCAGATGGCCACGTTGACCACGTCCGGGGCCTCCGGCCGTCCAGCGAGCATGAACGCCGCCTCCGGGACATCCCTGACCGCTCGGAGCCACACGTCGACCGGGGCATCGATGGGCTCGTTCTTCGAGGAATGTTCGACCAGCTCCAGCAATGCCGCGACCGTGTCAACTGAAGTCACCCTGCCAGCTCCTTCCAAGGAATGAACCTTCCGATCGGGCCCTTGTGCTTTCCGTCAATAATGGTTCCAGTTGCATCGAGGTCAGCAACCCACTGCAGGCCACGGCTCGTTTCCTCGTACATCTTGAACGAAGAACCGTGGCGGCTGTTGTCGACGGTCAACCACATGGAATCCCCATTTCGGTTCACTGTCTCGTAGAACGTTCCATGGGTCCCATGACGCTTGGTGCTGTTGGCCCCCTCCCGCGTGAGTTTCCAGAGATTGCACCCATCCGTGTTGTGAACCAGCACATGCTGGAGGCCGATCTCAACGCAATAGGTGTGGATGCCGTCAACGGTGAGGTTGTACGCCCAACCGTTGGCCGCTGTCGTTTCGTCGAGACCGCCGACAGCAACGAGACCGCCATCATCTGTCAACAACTTCTCGCCGGGGTCGATGCCGTTGGCCCACTGCCACTCACGGTCCGACTCATTCCAGAACGGATGATCCTCCGTTGTCCTGACCGACCCTGCCTCAGTCACCAAATCAACCAACTCATCAACATGAGCCCACAGATGCGTCACCACACGAGCACCACGCACACCCGTCACAGGATCCTCCGCGACAACCATGTCACCGACCTGAACCTCGGAGATCGGCTTCGTTGACCCATCAGCCATCAACACCGGAGTCTCGGCACTGAACGAACGCAACCCACAAGCCTTCGCAACATCATTGCCGACACCAAGGGCATCAGCAACATCGTCAACATCTCGAACCTTGTCACCACCGTTAGCAGCGTTGCCCGCCCACCTCGCAAGCCTGCCGACCCTGCCCCACGGCAACGCCGCGCCCACCTCAAACGAGCAACCCCAACTCACCGTGTCATCACACGCCCCCGGATCAAACAAGAACAGCTTGCCGAGCCCAGAAAAGAAACTCCAGTCAGCACCCTCACTACACCCCGAGCCTTTACAACCAGTCCCCACCCGATCCTGCTCACGATGCCCAACCTGAGTTGTCTTCGAATAACCGCCACTCTTGTAGCTGTCCTCAGCATCACCAGCCCAGCACTCAGCACCACGCATCGGAACAAAACCAACCGAACCATCAGCATTCACATAGAAACTCTCCACACACAACCCAGACGGATCCGAAAACCGAACCGGATTCGCAGCTCCGTAGACGTACGGCTCGCCGGTCAGTGTCACCAACGGATCGGCGGAGATGAAGGTGCCGGTGGTGGGGTCGTAGTGGCGGTTGTTGAGGTAATCGAGGCCACGCTTGCCGCAGGTCCCTCGCGTTGTCGTAGATCCAGCCTTGCAACGCCTCGACATCGAGCGCCTCGACCGGCGGTCGAGGCGATGATTCGGCCCCGAAAAACGCGGACGCGTGTTTCGAACCTCAGCGCCGACCGGACGGTCGAAGAGAGCAACAAGCGGGTCGGTCACTGCCGCCCAGTGTTGCAGATCACCCTGATAGGAAATCGGGACTCGTACCGTCCGCCGTCCAACCGCCACACATCCAGCCGACGGAAATACCGATTCAACCCCAGCCCGCCCCGGCCCAAAGCTGCCGCTTCGTTCCGTCCTCGGTGCCGATCAGAGGGTCGAGAGCACTGAGCCGCAACTCGGCGTTGCAGACACCACTGTCGGCGTCGAACTGAGGGTCGGGCCGCCGTCGCTAATCGCCCGAAAATTTGCCGACCAGGACAAGCCGTATTTGAAACGTTGCAACCGTCGTAGCGACGAGCGTGACGCCCGCCGGGTATAGGGCAATGTCGGCACCCTCCGAGTCCCAGTTTCCGGTGGCCCGGAACACCCAGAAGACGAGGCTCCCGAACATCCCCCAGCACGCGATGAATGTAACAAGCGTCGCGATGAACAGTCCTGCTCGTCGGCCTAGGGATCTACTCACCAGCCCGGCACCCAGCCATTCCAGGGCACATAGTCCCGTCGCCAAAACCACTCACCCCTGCCCAGTAGCGTTGGCGACCCAATCACAACCCAGACCCCACCTCAGGTCACAGCAGATATGGCAACGACACTCAGGAGTGTCGCACCGACCGCCATCTGAAACATCCCTCCCCATCGGATCACAGAGAACATCATGCGGCGTCCAGGGTCCTCAGGCACCTTCCGAAACGATGACCAGCTCACGTAACCGAAGGTCAATGCCGCCACTCCTAGGTAGAAACTCACGGCCACGTCAGTACACCCGGTTGTGAACGCGCCACCCGTTGGGGAGATCAACGGAGAAGCTCGACAGCGAGTATCGGACCGAGGTTGTGGCGCTATTCGTGATGGTCCCGCCTACCTGGTTCAGGTGCCAGAGTTCGCTACCGGACATGTTGAACAAGTCGCCAAAGGCATTCGTCGCGTTCGTCGACCCAATCGACAGATATCCGAGCGCGGTGCCGCCCACCCGAAGACCGCAACTGGGCTCTTGGTGCCCCTGCCCACAAACCAGGGCCGTCGCAGCAGTATCCGCGGACGACGCAACAACTTCTGCCCCCGCTGCGACTCCGCAACCCAGCCCTGCGGTCCAGGGACACACGATCAACCCACCAACCGACACGAAGGAGGCTGTCAAGCTGATGAAGTCAAGGATCGGGACGAGGCAATCAGCGGCATCGTTGCAAACTCCAGGCGCAACCAACGACACGAGCAACGCGCCGTCGCCACCAGGAGTCACCTTGAAAACATCGTTTGAGTTGCTCAGCACAGCCGCCCCGTAGCCGTTCACCGACAGATTGCCGTCTCCGGCAAATCCCCGAAGAACCCGCTGGGCGAACGGTAGGAAGTGCTCGTTCCACTCGTTACCCGAAACACAACCCGCTTCAACGGGGCTTGTTACACAGTGATTCAGGAAGTCCTCGAACCCCTGCGGATCAGCTGCGACCGCTCGTCGAGAGTCCGCCACCTTCTGTTCGTACTCAAAAATCCATGCTCTGTCGCCGGGATCGAGTCCGCTTGGATCGGAGTACGTGACGGGATTGGCTGCGCCGTAGATGTACGGCTCACCGGTCATTGTGACCAGGGGATCAACACTGACGAAGACACCTGTGGTGGGGTCGTAGTGGCGGTTGTTGAGGAACGCGAAGGGCGCGGCACGGTCGTAACGCGCAGTCGTAGATCCGCCCTTGCAGCGTCTAGCTCGCGCCCGTCGCGTGTGAAGGTTCAGACCACAACCCGGTGCCGAAAAACGCGGACGCGTGTTTTGGGCTGCAACGTCGGTCGGACGGTCGGGAAGGCAGCAGACCGATCGTTCGCTCGGTTCGGGGACCGCTCCAACGGCTCCCGTCACGTTGGTCCGCCCAGTGAACTGCCCGGTACAGCTACCTCGCCAACAAGACCATCGTGATGCACCACGATAAGGCGTGGTGGTTCGAGCGCGACGATGACCACATCACCGCCGAAACAAGGTTCGCCGTACATCTGAGCGTGTTGAGAAATCAGGTCTGGAAGATGATCTGCCGTCACAACTATCGGTCCAGCCGTCCGCCAACTCGCGTCGGACACCACGACAACAAGACCGTCAGAAGGCCGCCGAACCATCGCCCACAACTCATCGGCCACTACTTCGTCCGCGCGATCAAGCTCGATGCGACTCCATGAAACCCGCACGCCCGCAAGCAGGCTCTTCAGGTCAAGACCGCTAGCGAGCGGATTGACCAACCGAGCAAGATCCTCCGCAGACTTCCAATCGGGCCTGGCAACCCTCTCCTTCCAGCTCACCAGAAGATTTCCCAAGGCTGCGGCTGGACAAAGATCTTGTCGATCACTTCCCACCCGCTCGATGGGCCAATGTCGGAGTCCCTCGGCACCCGCACCGTGACATGTGGACCCTCCGGAGGGTTCAAGTGACCTTCGAGCTCCAGCTCGATCTTCACCGTCGTACCATCAGGGCGCGTCCCTTGGTACCAGCCCGGTTTGAATTCGTCGAGGGCGTCAAGGTCGCCGCCTGCTGCTTCTTCTGCGACACCGAGCAAGTCATCCACCTCGTCTACAAATCGACGGACGCGCTCATCATCAGCGTTCTCTTGCAGCTGAGCCAACCGCTCCGCCAACACGTGGCCCGAAATAGCGCCCGACAAGTCAAGTACGTCGCCCGATCCGCCAAGGCTCGGCAGGCTGAAGTCCAGACTCTCGATCCACTCTGCGATTGCTTCGTCGCATCCAGCAGCGAGGCAAGCCACGTACGCTGTAGCTACGAGCGCAGTCCCGACTATCGCGCACCCGACCGTGTCTACGACGAGGCCGGTAGCACAGAGCCCACTCGGGTCGCTTCTAGTGATCGGGTTTGCGCCGCCGTACACGTACGGCTCACCCGTCATCGTGACCAACGGATCGACCGACACGAACACGCCGGTGGTGGGGTCGTAGTGGCGGTTGTTGAGGAACAAACCACTCTTGCCGCAGGTCCCTCGCGTTGTCGTAGATCCAGCCTTGCAACGCCTCGACATCGAGCGCCTCGACCGGCGGTCGAGGCGATGATTCGACCCCGAAAAACGCGGACGCGTGTTTCGAACCTCAGCGCCGACCGGACGGTCGAAGAGAGCAACAAGCGGGTCAGTCACTGCCGCCCAGTGTTGCAGATCACCCTGATAGGAAATCGGGACTCGTACCGTCCGCCGTCCAACCGCCACACATCCAGCCGACGGGAATACCGATTCAACCCCAGCCTAAAGCTGCCGCTTCGTTCCGTCCTCGGTGCCGATCAGAGGGTCGAGAGCACTGCGCCGCAACTCGGCGTTGCAGACACCACTGTCGGCGTCGAACTGAGGGTCGGGCCGCCGTCGCTAATCGCCTGAAAATTTGCCGACCAGGACAAGCCGTATTTCAAACGTTGCAACCGTCGC
>Ga0209831_1002237_pt1 | contig 17037 bp, 21 predicted proteins | sample Maine_Asex4_meta_FD_187451 | JGI IMG/M metagenome (GOLD analysis project Ga0209831, IMG submission 187451) | Marine algal microbial communities from Maine, USA - Maine_Asex4_metaG (SPAdes) (version 2) | ecosystem: Host-associated > Algae > Red algae > Unclassified | place: Maine, USA | collected...
CCCCGAGGCGGCACTCGGCACGACGCGGCGGCTGGTGCGGCTGGCGACCCTCCTCACTCTATTCACGCCGCCGCCGCTGTCGCGGACGGGGTGGATTTAGTGGCGGGCCTCCGCGCGACGGCGGCGCCGCCGGCAGCGGCCGACGGGTGAGGGTGGGCGAGGGGGGGCGCCAGGCCCACCCCCCGCCTCCGGAGGTTTGTGTGACTCGTGGCGCTGCTGCGCGCAGTGGCAGCGGTCGCCGCCGCCGCCGTGGCCATTCGCGAAGCGTCGGCGACGGAGCGGCCTTGGCGCGAGCGGTGGGGGGCAAGCGCCACCGCCGACGCGATCGACGATGCGGGCGTGCGCACGTGGGTCGCCCACAAGTGGGTCTACCCGTGGGTGGTGGCCGTCAAGTACGCGGGCCAGTTCAGAGCAGGTCGTTTAAAGGACGTCGTATGGCGGCCGCTGCAGCGACTCCGCTGCAGCAGCAACCCGGTGGCGCCATCCCGACCAGGTTGCGCCAGGAAGACGTCCACTGGCGGCTCCGCACCATAACTCCTGTGACGACGCTGTGTTCAGGCGACAGTGAACGCGGCCTGTTGCTGGTTGTGATCTGCGGGTGCAGCACCTGCCATTCTCCATGCACCAGGCGTCCCATTTACGAGCCGTCGGGTAGCCATAAAAAATCCCACTATAAATCAGTGGTCGTCATTTCTACTGCCCTCCCTGGCAAGCAAGGCTTGACAGTGACAAGACCTATCGCTGCCGCAACACGTCGAGAACAATCGGGTCATTCGCAACATCTGCCGCTGCGCCGGTGAGGCCAGCAGCAGCAACAGTCACGGCCTCCACAGGATGTAGTCGCGACTGTGTCGCTCGAGCACCTGTCAGGACGCCAACAGCTTGCGCCGCCGTTCCGGCGTCGACGAGCCCTTGCTGCACCAAAATGCGTACATGAGCAACCAATTGAGGCAGCAGGCCAGCACGTGTCAGCGCTGTGGCACGAGCAGCAACAAAGTTGGTGAACAAATCCGCAGTCCCGCGGTCGCCCCAAGGTGGTGCGGCTTCGACAAATCCGGTCCACATGCCCATAAACAGCACGTCCGCCGGTGGCAGTGGTAGAGAAGTCATGCGAGCAGCGTCCATGGCAGTCAACCAGCTTTCGTCCATGTCGTCCTCCGAGTCGGCCGACAAGTCAGGTGCAGGCAGGTGCGTCAGCCGCATCCGCCTGAGGCTGTTGGTGTGGTAGTAGTGCCGTCGAGGCGGGGTCTTTGTCCGGCGACTCGGTGCACAGGTTCCGGCCGCACGTGCCGGCAAGCCCCCCGCACGGGCTGGGGCACAGGCAGAGGGAAAATCTGGCCTGCTTCTGGACGCCGCCGCAGCGATAGGATGTGGCACCAGTGGAGTCGCAAGTGAGGAGACTGGTCGTCGCTCCATGTTCAGCGCCAAAGAACTGCTGTCGGCAGCATGCAGTTGCTCAGCACAAATGGGCAGGCGGTCACAAAACAACAGGCCACAATACAACAAGCGCGACGGACCGGGGATGTTAGTACAGCATTGGCGGCAAGATGCGCTCTTGCAGCGGCCAGCGTGCCGTTGCAGTGGCAGAGATGCGGGACGTCCCCAGGCATCCGCCGCTCCCGCATGCTCGGAGGGCAGTAGAGCGGCCTACAGTCCAACGTACAGGTCGTCCAGAAGGCCATCTCGTTCGACAGCACCACTCGCAGCGGCCTCAACAGGAACATATGGCACTGTAGTAGAGAACAAAGACAGCCGAAATGCCAGCCAGCGGCGACGGGCGGCACGTCGGTGCACCAGTCAAAGCCGCACAGGACAAAGTCAGGAACCTGCGCTTGCCACGTCAAGAAAGGAAGAGTGAGCGATGCTCTGAAGAGCACGCAATCCACCACCCACCCGCCCAAATAGTAGTCCTCTCCCACCGTCGTCACTGTTCACCAACATACCTCCAGCCCACCGCGCGTACGCGGGAAAGCGCCGCCCGACGCAAAGAACCTCGTCAATAGTTGACGAGTCCGAGTCGTTCCCGACGTCGCGCTCGGTGCTCGGCCGCACATCCACATGTGAAGCTCGCGGCAACCACTTGACGAGCGCGATGTAGTGGTCAACGTCGGCCTCCACAACAGCGGGGAGACGAACAGCTGCAGAGGACCTTGCGACGGCAGGCGATGAGGTCGCCCGTACAGCTCGGGCTCGGGAAAAGGTAATCACAACGCCACTGTGACCCGTGTTCGAGTGGACGACCAAAGCCCCAAACGTGCGGCAATTGACATGGAAAAGAGGACACCTCGCGTCGCGGCGGCTGCTCCTGGATGTGGCGTTCAAGGAGCCAGTGGAGGTCTCGGGCGTGATGTAGTCGATGGGCAGTGGCCGCGACTGCCGCCGTATCGCGGCCGCAGTTGTACCAGGCGCGCCAGGACGGACAGCGGCATGTGCACCGTGCCCCAGACGACGCGTTGTCGGCGCCGTCACCTGGATACTCAATCTTGGCTCTTGCTCTGTAGCCGTGTCCGCTGCCATCTGCTGAGCCGCGGCGGACGCCTTTGCTGCCGCATCCGCCGCATCAAGTTTTGATGGAACATCTGCGTTCGGCATGCCCAAGAATATGGTGAACGTCCGCAGGTCGTCCAGCGGCGACGTACCACCAACCCATGCGAGGCGAACACGCCAACCACCAGCACACGTGTCGGCTGACAAGAAGCGCCCGTTACCGTCTCCCACAGCTGCCCAGTGCCCCGACGCGTGCAGGATGATGTCCCCAGCAGCCGACGCTATGGCTTCTTCGTCGTAGGAGCGCGGCACGACACGAATCAGCAGTCGTCCTCCACGTCCTGCAGCTGTGGCAATGTCGAGCGGGGTGTTGTCTTGCACAACGGACTGCTCAAGCATGGATGCAACACCGGGGCGCACGTCGAGGAACAGCGGCTGATGTGGACCAGCGACAACACAGCTGATCAGAGTTTGGTCAGAACCAGATGGCGAAGGCGCCTCGGAAACAAGGGCTACGAAAGCCGTGCGGGGGTCTCCAGAAGAGACCGGAACAGGAACCGTCCCACAAGAATTGGAGCGAGCCGCGATGCGACGAACAACGCTGAGCGGCCAGCCGGCGAGCACAACGGTCAGAGCAAGGGGGAGAGCAGGTACACCTACTGATAGCGCTGCTGTGGGTGGCGTCGCCCGGTGATGGCAGGGACGGAAGGGGGTGGAAGCCCAGGCGGCATATGGCAGCAGGAGCGGGGCCGGGGAGCATGTTTAACGGCTCATGACGACAGTCAGGCGGGGTCTCCCCAGCCGGCTGCCACGGCAAGGCAACACCGATGCACGCCGATGTCCACGGCACGCAGCCAGTGGACTATCTGGGGGTGCTGACAATGCCACCGCCCGCCTTGCGTGATCTGAGGAACGACGTCCAGCCGACAACGTCCAATAAGTTGCTTACCGGACGGCCCGACTGCGAGTGAGCGCATGGAGAAGAAGCCAGCCAATCACACACGCCCACAGAAAACACTTACACTCGGTTTACATGACGCTGTTTCCCTCGATTTAGTCGTCGCACTGGCAGACAAATTCCATGAAAAAACCTGAGAGAGACAGAGAGTTCAATGCCCTGACCGTTCTTTCTTGGAGCCTTCAGAACACCACGTCCACGCTTTCGAGTCATGAACAATTCCGGCTGAGAAGGTAAACACAGTAGGAACCGCATTTCTGTGGTTCGTCGGGACGTCGCCTGGTCGAACACGGCCAGAAGCAGCGGATGCGAGAACAGGAACACCGCTGCTCAAGAAACACCACAAAAACCCCGTGTGAAAGAGCCTGCAGCAGCGCCAGAACCATTCGGAACAGCAGCACGCGAACGAACGCACCAGCCGCAAAATCTGACCTTAGGACTGCGAAGGAACACAAGCGGCTGGTGCCCGAGCACGAGCGCGTGCAACCACTCATAAAGCAGCGGATGAGCGAGCACGAGCACGGCAGAAACAGCCGCAAAAACCACCTCAAACAAAGGCAGAGAAACACCTGCAGCCGGAGCCCGAGCACGAGCACGTGCAACCGCCCATGAAGCAGCAGATACACGAGCACGACCACGGCAGAAACAGCCGCAAAAACCACCCCAAATAAAGACAGAAACCACCCGCAGCCGGTGCCTGAGCACGAGCACGTGCAACCGCCCACGAAGCAGCAGATACACAAGCACGACCACGGCAGAAAGAGCCGCAAGAACCACCCCAAATAATGACAGAAAGCACCCGCAGCCGGTGCTCGAGCATGAGAATGTGAAACCGGCCATGAAGCAGCAGATACACGAGCTCGAGCGCGGCAGAAATAGCCGCAAAAACCACCTCAGACAAAGGCAGAGAAACACCCGCAGCCGGTGCCCGAGCACAAGCACGTGCGAACGCCCATGAAGCAGCAGATACACGAGCACGACCACGGCAGAAACAGCCGCAAAACCCACACCAAATAAGGACAGAAAGCACCCGCAGCCGGTGCCTCAGCACCGGCACGTGCAACTGCCCACGAAGCACCAGATACCCAAGCACTACCACGGCAGAAAGAGCTGCAAAAATCACCGCAAATGAAGACCGAAGGCACCCGCAGCCGCTGCCTGAGCACCAGCACGTGAAACCGCCCATGAAACAGCACATGCACGAGCACGAGCACGGCAGCAACAGCCGCAAAAACGACCTCAAACAAAGGACGACAAATACCTGCACCAGGTGCCCGAGCACGAGCATGTGCAAACGCGCATGAAGCAGCAAAGACACGAGCACGACCACGGCAGGAACAGCTGCAAACACACCACCCCAAACAAAGGCAGAGAAATAGCCGTAGCATGTGCCCGAGCACGACCACGTATAACCGCCCATGAAGCAGCAGATGCGCGAGCACGACGACGGCAGCAACAGCCGCAGAAAACACCCCAAATGAAAACAGAAAGCACCCGCAGCCGGTGCCTGAGCACGAGCACCTGCAACCGCCCACGAGGCCGCAGTTACATTATCACGAGCACGGCAGAAACAGCTGCAAACACCACCCCAAACAAATGCAAAGGAAAACCTGCACCGGGTGCCCAAGCACGACCACAAGCAACCGCCCATGAAGCAGCAAATACACGAGCACGAGCACGGCAGCAACAGCCGCAAACACCACCACAAACAAGGGCTGAGAAACACCCGCAGTAGGCGCCTGAGCACCAGAACGTGAAAGTGCCAATGAAACAGCTGATACACAACCACAAGCACGACAGAAACAGCCGCAAGAACCACCCGAAATAAAGACAGAAAGCATCCGCAGCCAGTGCCCGAGCACGACCACGTACAACCGCCCATGAAGCAGCAGATACACGAGCACGACCACGGCAGAAACAGCCGCAAAAACCACCCCAAAAAAAGACAGAAAGCACCCGCAGCCGGTGCCTGAGCACGAGCGTGTGCAACCGCCAATGACGCAGCAGATACTTGAGCACGAGCACGGCAGCAACAGCCACAGACACCACCCCAAACAAAGGCAGAGAAGCACCCGCTGCAGGGGACGGCCCGGCACCGCTCCCGCCGTAGCCATCTGCGGCCCTCAAAGCGTCGTTTCAGCTGTTGCCTACGCTGCCGTGGTAAGAACCACGAGACGACCCCTCACTGCCACCGCCGTAGCCACTTGCGGGGTGGCGCCCCGCGTCTTCCCAATTTCTGCCGCCACGTCCGTCAAGAACACGATCAGCCGATGCGCCACCGCTTGTGCCGCAGGCGCTCGGTCGGTGCTCTTCTTCGTCTCACCTGTTTCCTTCACGTGGACGTGGAGCACCGCCGGACGGTCCGCCACCACCTCCGCCGCAGGCACAAGGAGAAGTCGCGTCGTCCTTCAAGCTGCCTCCCGCAAGGTTAGCACCGCTGCACGGCCCGCCACCGCCGCCGCCGTAACAACTGCCGGCGTGGAAGTAAACCGCCCCGCCGCCTCGCCCGTGACTGCCACCGCCGGAAGGCCAACCACCGTCGTCTCCGTAGCCGCTACGGGCTTTGCTGTTGTCGTTGCGCCACCTACCTGCAGGTGGCCACCCCTGCTCCGATTGCCTCGACTATGCCCAGCTTCACCGGACGGCCCGCGGCCGCTGCCGACCGCGGCACGGCCCCCGTTGGTCGAGCCGCCACCAGTCGTACGGCGCGCCACTCGGGCTTGGAGCTCCTCGTCGGGCTCTCCGGGAAGCTGACCCGCCTTCACCGCTCCTTCAATGGCCGCTGCAAAACGACTGACGTCCTGGCGCTGCGCGAGCGCTAGTACATGAGCGGCACGCAGCCGCGGTGCCACTTGGTCAATGGCGTCGAACTGCCGCCGCTGGACGTGGTGCCTTAGATTCTTCATATGGGTGGAGCCCTCGACGTGCGACAGCAGCATGAGCGGCGTGCCGCACTAAGTGATGCACAGCGGGCAGACCCAGCGGCCGTCGGCGCCGCTAGCGGCAGGCGGAGGTCCGTCAGCAAGCACAGCACAGCGCTTGAGGCGCGGCCGGCCGGACAGGTGTTGCGCCCAGTTCTTGTTGCCAGAAAAGTCCATGGAGCACCGTCGGCACCTGTATACGCCCTTCTGATCGGGCGCCGACCACCAAAGCTCCACGGGCTGTGAGGGGGGACAGGAAGAGCAGCTGGGCCCCGGGGGTGGCGGTGGCGGCGGCGGTGGTGGGGCAGGTGCCGCCATGGCGACGGAGAATGGGGACGCCAACAGCGAAGACGGAGGCGAGAAGGCACAAGGAGCAACCACGACGACTGGTATGCGATTGGTCTGCGTGGCGACACCTGTTCGCAACGCCGGCGACAGCACGCGACGACAGCATGGAGAGGATTCACCCGCGTCGTACAGGGGAGACGGGAAGTGGGGATGAGGGAAAGGAGGGATGGGGGACAATAGCAACAAGGGCTCGAGCAGCTGCGAACGTCACTGACGGCAGCACAGTAGCGACTGCGCAACCTCAGCAGAACGAGGCTCTGCGCATACCGCTCCAGCTGGCACCTGCAGGTTGTGGGGCGACGAGGACGTCGGGCGACGAGAACGGGGAGTGCTGGAACGGGCGACAGCAGCTGCTCCTTGTCGTGGCGCCATCACACACACGAATCAACGGAGCAAGAGCCGGAACGTCCATGTTTTGGCGGCAACGATCGACCTTCGTACTCGACAAGTACAATTACATGAACTATCTTCATGCAATATCATCGGCAGACGAGGAAGTGATTCTGATGCGCTGATGTCAGCTTCTGATCTGCGGATCAGACTGCGATTATTTCATTTCTCTAAAGAAGACGCACGGCACTTGTTCACACCTGCCGCACGTGGCCGCCGTGTCCACCAAACCTCTGCATCCAAGCACTGCTGAATGGATTCTGGGCTGAAGATGACCAGCGCACCCGATGCACTGACGACTCGGCAGCAGTTCGGATGCTCGCCAAGCCCTTTGGACTGTGCTTCGTTTCGCTGGCATCGGCTGCATCCGGGAGCGGTAAAGGGCATTCTCACACATCAGCAGTGAAGACGGGCGTCTTTCCTGCCACCGCAAAGATGCTGCCGACATGGTGACCACCAGAGCCCCCCGGCCTAACAGACTCACAACCTGCGAAGCAGCAGACCCCTTGTGTTGCTCCCCGTGCTGCACCTCCACCGTGACAGGTGCAGAACGCGATGCGAAAGCACGCCGCCCACAACACGCAGACGAGGGTCCAAGCACTTTAACGAACTACACATGTATGTCCTGACTATTTGTTTCCGAATGAGATATGTATTTCTTCACATGGTCTCGGATTGTTTTCGATCGACAGAAGAGTGCACCGGTTAGTCGCCCACCATCCATTCGATCGGTGCAAGACGACCGCTGCCTGCATGTCACGGCGTGAAGCACAACGTCGCAATGACCACGCTGGTCACCTCGTCGTTGGCACAGGCAGCGCACGAGAATGGCAATTGGCGATCCCTGCTTCTACTGAACCGACAAATGCATCTGAACGGCCTCTTCCATTCAGTCAAAGCCGTCACGTACACATCGAAGTGTAACAATGCCTCAAGTTGTCGTCACGTCCTCGTTTTTATTCACTGTGGTGCGGGCAATCGCTGCAATTCGAGGGCAGGCTTCCATCACCAATGATCGCCAACAGTGGAACTGCAGCGCAGCTCACTGTGTCCACAGTGATTTCACACCCAAGTCGAATCATTCCTGATCATGCAAATTTCTCTTCCCGCTTCATGCCGACGGCGACGGACTTGTTCGAGACTGGTACGACTTCGTCAATGCACGCCGCCGAAACCACGGGCATACCGATGGTCATCGTGCTTTTCCCATCGATTTGGTCGGGCACACCATCGCTGCGGTCGTACGAGGACAATTTGCAGGGGGGCTACGTTAATCTGGGCTTCGAATGAGGCACGCCCGGGGACGAACCACGCCCACACACACGGCCCTTGGCGCCAGCGCGGTTTCTCATTGGTGAATATCGAGATCCTGATTGTTCGACAACTGACCGGCCGACTGACGCTGTTACCGTCGACGTCACCGTCACCCTCACCGCCGCTGCCGTCGTCCCCGCGCAGATTGTCCCCGCCGTCCCCTCCATTGTCACCACCTCCGTTGTCCCTTCCTCAGCAGTCGGGCCGCGCCCGCCTTGGTCTCCTTGCCTGCTGATTGATTGCCTTCCGCGACGACGACCTTCTGCTTCTGTCGCGCCGCCTGCCCCCATTGTCGTCGCCCAAGCCGTCGTTGCTCACTTGAGTACATTGGCGCATCTATTCATGATCTCCTTTCCACGATGGACCTGGAGCAGCCATGAACAGAATAGTGGGCATCATGAGCAGTCGTGCACCTGCATGAGTCAGTAGTTGACGACACCGCTGTGACCCGATGGATGCATCGCTGCTGTTCTTGTGTGCCTGTCGCTGGGTGTTATCTGCTCCTCTCTTTGCTTTGATCCTAGAATTTCCGTGATGCAGGACGTCAGAGGTCCTGGGCGGCAACGGCAGATGATGCACGCTGAGTACGTGCGGTATGCCGCACGTATGTTGACGAACGTCGGTAAGCGCGAAGCTGCTGTGACCGTCGTGCTAGGGGTCAGCCGTACATCCTTCCGTCGCTGACGCCTAGCTCGACCTGCTCACGCCGAAAAACCGAGCGACGACGTCGTGTTCATGTCGAGCAAATACCTCAATATGTCGTTCACCGAATGGAAGAGGGATTTGAGGAGGACCCAACGCCGCGCGCAATGGCGCGCCCTTTTGGTCGGACAGCTGTTGACGGCAGCAGCACCTCCTTGGCCCTCTTAGTGACCGACGAGGTAGTCGTCTGGGTGTGGAGCGCTTTAGGAACTGTAGGGCTGCACACAGTGGGGAGACGGATGTGTGGACTTGCGCACCGTCTTTTCTTTTTCTCGTTACCATCTTAAAAAATGTCATGCTGCGGCTTCCCCAGAAGAAGACCGAATATGAAGCACTTCCTTCCGTCTAGCATGCACGGCGACACGCCCAATGCACGACCTATGCTCGTCGAGCGGTGGGTGACGGGCAAATGCGGGGCAGTGACGCTGGTCAGCTTGTACTGCTCGGTGTCAGGCCAGCCGACCAGCGACAGTGGACTCCATTGTGCAACAGACGCGGTAGAGGTGCTGTGAGGCTGACGGTGCTCGACGGCGAAAACGGGGCGTCGCTGCTCGTCTACAGCTTCTGCTTGACGTGCGGCAGCGGTGCATTGTTGCTCTTGCGCTGCTACTGAAAATATGTGCCGGCTGTGCTCGACGTCTATGCGCGGGTATGTGCTTCTCGTCGGCGGCTGCTCCTCCACGTGCTGCGGCAGGGTTGACTCGAAGTGAGGCACTAGGGTGCAGCCAGTCGGCTGCTCCTGCTCAACGAGTGGCCGCGGCGTGCTTCCCATTTGGTGCAGGTGGTCGATGTCGAGCTACTGGGATGGGGCGCTGTTCAGCAGGTGGTCCTCGAATTCCACAGCGCGGGCGTGCTTCCCGTCGGCTGCGGAGGCCGGATATCCTGCGCCGGCGGGAGTGCTGTTCATGGGCTACTGCTGCTCTGCTTCAGGCATTGCGGAGGTTCTCCTGCTGGTCTATTGTCCAACGTCCAGGGGAGTGCTTGCCGGCTGCTGGAGCTGCCACTCACCCATGACGGGGACGCGCTGCTATTCGGCTGCTGCTGCCCATTGAGAACCCGGACTGGACAACTTGGCTGCTGGTGATCGACAACGAGCAGCCGCGGGGGTGCTACGCGTGACGCGAATCCTTCGCCAGCCACGTGCTGCGCCTCCTCACTCGTCTGTCGAGGTAGTTTTTCCTCCTTGCTTGCTGTGCGGCTCCAGCACGAAAAGCGCGGTTCGAACACAGGGAACAAAGTGCAAGAAGCGGCTGCTTATTCGTGTTGTCGCCAAGCTAGGCAGCGGTACCAGCAGAACCGTCCCCCGGCAACACGATGCGGTAACGACTGCAAAGCCATCATCTGCAAACTTCCGGTCTCAGCTTGCCGATTGCCCTGAACTGCTTCCTACCGATGCGGGGCACTTGTGAGTTGAATCTGTGGCCGTCCTCATGACAAGCAGAACATTTGATGTCGCTGTGCTCTGGCTTGCGGCACGCACCTTGCAAGGAACACACATTGTCATCTGGAAGAGTGTAGCGGCAAATAAAGTCGCGCTTGTGGCACACTAGGAACGAGTGGCCGCCTTGGGGACCATCGTCGGAGCCACAGTAGCCGCATCGTGGCGCCATTGCGCGACACGACTGCTATAACGGGGCCACGTCACCGAGCATGGAGCAGCACCAAGATTCGTCAGAAACACATTAGCGGTGGCGACGTCTACACCAATAAACGTGGTCCGCTGAAACGCACGCCAGCCGCATAACACGTGCCGCATCGGGATGCAACGTTCACGACGTGCCCCCCTTTCACCGTGACGATCAGCACGGGTCAGCACCGTGCACACGCCACGACTGCATACCAATCCACGTTCCGCCACCGACACAACCACTGAGACGATGGAATGACCCCTGGCGCACTGTCAATCGAAGTTGCGCGACGTGACGGCCAACCGTAGCCACCAGAAGGTGTGCCGGTGGCGGATGACGACGACGACGACGGTGTCGGTACCGCGGCCGACAGCAACGACAACTGGTGGTGGTGTTCGTCGATGACGATGCGGCGCATGGTTCTCTCTGGGACCGAACGTCCCAAAATGGCCACCCGAGCGCTGCTGAAGCGGCTTTTCCAGGTCGGACCGATCGTTGTCCACGTTCTTCGCCCAAGGCAACACGAATTCACAGCTGCAAGGTCCACTCATGTCCGCTGTTTGCACTGAGAATCGATCCGTAAGTCGGTGAAGCGCACCCTCAGCCTTTGAATTGCAATTGTCCACCTTGCCTTGCAGAAGAGGGGAGAGTATTGGCCTGACTCTGGCGCGATGCCTCGGCACGATCGAAGGCGCCGGAGACAACAGCTCGCGACCGACGCCACGACACCTTCCTTGGGCGCGCACGATTCGATGAGCAGCACCCCTGACTGCACGGGAGACGCACGTCAAAGAACATGGACCAAACTGTTCGCCGACGTCCACAGTGCGTGTGGCTTGTGGCGCGCGACAACGACAGATACACCATCACCGACGCGCTCAAGAGGCGCGCAACTCCCTCCGAACATTTCTTTCGCCCGTGCTCCGCGACTCCTTTTCATGGCACCTGCCCTTGGTCGACAAGCTGACAGAAGAAGAAACCTCGATCGTCCTTTTTATTCCGCAATCAGAGCGTCACAGTCCGCTCGACCCGATCAAATTGGCCAATTACTTGGCGACGGGTGATGAACATTGCGGCCATCGCCTGCAGCAAATGCGGCTCGTCCAGTAACCACGGCTGACCGTAGATCAAGTTGCGGATGAAGACCTTGAGGTCGTGAAATACACCTCTTACTGGCTGCAGGTCGGGGCTATAGGGCGAAAGGTGCAGAAAAGGGATGCCATTGGCTGTCAGGAACGCGTCGCCAGCAGCATCGTGGATGGACGCGTTGTCAAAGAGCAGCACACAGTTTGGGGGCTGCTGGTGCCATTGGCGTCCAGGCCGGTAGACGCCAAGTCGCGGCATCAGGTTCTGCAGGAACAGTCACCAGTCCGCTGCAGTCAAACCCCTTCCGTCATCGCTGCACACAGCGGACATGTGGCCGAGGATGCTACCGTCAGTGCCCTCCGCCATCGTCGTGCTGGTCCTCGGGATCGACTGCGGGTCCCGGTCCCACCGCCTCACACGGTTACAGCGCAGACCTCGTTCATATTTTTGGTAGACCTTCCCACCGTCCGTGTGCGTTTCGTCCACAGAGACGATCGACATAGGTCCCATGCGCCGCCGCAGGCGGAAGTGCGCACGACTAGCCACGGCGCTCGCCTCCTGGAAGAGCCGCAGCACGCGCTTTCTGGTGAGCCCCATGAGACGGAGGTGGCGGTCCACGGTCGCCTCCCAGCAGCACATGCTCGCCCAAAGGCCGCTAGGGTGGTCCCGGATGCGCTGCAGCAGCGTAGAGTGCGCAAGGAGCAGAGCCTCGGGCCGCTTTCGCACAACCATGAGCAGCGCGTTCATGAGGCGCTGTTTCAACCAGCAGGAGTCTCCATGCAGGTTACGGCGCTCGGGATTGCGCCAGACAGTCCCGTTATGGCGCTGGTAGCAACACCACCTCTTGAGAACGGATTGTTTTACACCAACGACCCTCTGAACGACCTTGCGCGGCACACCGTGGGCTATCATGCTGATTGCGCAGAGACGCACGTTAGCTGGAAACATGGCGTCCCTGCAAGTCCGCACAGACCACCGCACCACGCCCAGCGACCGTGGCCGCGAAGGAGCACCACACAATGCCCAGCGACCGTGGCCACGAATGACCGCCGCCCCGTATCACGACGTCGCCTCGATTCGCCGAACAAAAGCGCCCTTGGCCTTGAAGGAAGCCCGAGGAACGAAGACGAGCGCCGTCAATCGCGGCGGGCACACACACAAACACCAGCTGCAGGCCTACGGCGACAGGAACGCGAGTACCACTGCCGGCCAGGCGCCGTCTCCAGCAAAACAAGTGCCGCCGGGCGCCGTCGCCCGAAGGACAAGAGCCGGCTGCGCGCCGTCGCCCGCGGGAGCACGAGGCTGGGCAGCAGACGGTGAACCACACCCCAAGAACCCAGGAAAGCGCCCAGACCAGGCACCCCGCGCCGCGGACTGGGGCAATACCGGCAGGGGCACCGTCGCTCACAGGTCACGGTATCAGGCACGAAGTGTCGCCTGCGTTGCGAAGAGCAGAAGTACCCCCACCACTGCGACACAATGGTGCACGGGAGCACGAGGACGAGCACTACACGGTTGGAGTACACGCGCTGGAACACGAGCACGGGCTCGAGTACGAGCCGCGCACAGCAGGTACACAGTCCACAAGTCACGGGGACGACGACGAGCAGTAGCACGGGAACCAGCCGGGGCACCGCTGCTCTTTGTGAGCGAGCTCGTGAACGGGGCGCGAACTCACGGAGAGGGCAACAGGACGAAAACGCACACCCGAAGCACCGCAAAGGATGCCCGTATCAGGACCACGAACACCAGCTGCCGCAACGCCGCGCACTGCAGCGCGAGCACGAACACGAGCCGCACTGCACACTGTATCACCGCCGCCCGCTGGAGCTCGAGCACTTGCACGACGGGGGTGACACCGAGAACGGGGCACGACCACGCACGCCACTTTTACAATGCACAGGTCACGGAAATGTTCACCAGCCAGCCGCCGCCCCGCCTCACAAGCCGCAGTCCACTTCTCACTGAGACGACCAGCTTCCGCACCGCACCCCGCTGGAGCACGAGCACGGGCACGAGCACGAGCCGCAGCGCCCACTGGAGCACTGCCGCGACCTGAGCCCGAGCACTTGCACGACGAGTGGTCACAGAGTGCGCGGAGCTCGACAGATAACAGCAGGTACACAGTCCACCAGTCACGGGGACGACACCCGAGCACAAACAAGACTTGCGGTCGCGCAGTAACAGGACGACAGCGCACACCAGGTACACAATACACAGTCCAACAGTCGACCACCGACCGCCGAACCGCCGTGCGTACGAGCCGCAAACCACTACTCGCAGAAACGAACAGCCGCCGAACCGCCGCCAACTGCAGCACGAGCAAGAGCACGAGCACCACCCGAGGCACCACCGCCCGCAGCCGCTCGAGCACGTGCTCACCGTGCCGCATTAAAGCCCGCCAGAGCTCTAGCAAGAACACGAGCACCAACCGAGGCACCGCCGTTCGCCGGAGCTCTTGCGCACCATGCCGGGCCGCCGTCCGCTGGTGCACGGGAACGCACACGACGCCCACTGAGGCACGACAAGCAAGAGCACGAGCACCTCCCAGAGGCACCCCCGCCCGCTGGAGCACGTGCACCACATGCACAACATGCCGCACAGCCGCACGCTGGTGCACGAGCGCGCCCACGACGTGCGGCCACGCGGTGAGCGGAGCACGACCGTGCACACCAGGTACACAGTCCACCAGTCGCGAAGACAGCCACCGGCCGCCGCACCGCCGATCGAGACGCACGAGCCGCAGGAGTGTATTCCGCCACTCACAGGAACGACCAACCGCCCCACCTCCGCCGCCAGTGGAAGCACGACGCAACCACCGCCCAATCACCACAGAGCCGGCCACGAGAGCGTCAGCACTACCGACCGGCCGCCGACCAACCGCGGCCACCCGCGGAGCACGAGAAGCGCGAGGGGCACTGGGGGCTCGTGGCGTGCCGGCGCGCGCGGAAGAAGACGACTTCGCCTAAAACAGTGCTGTGCGCCGCCAAGTCCCGCTGAAGACTTGGCGACGTTGGCAGATCTGACGCCGTGAGCTCCTTGCACGGCCCTGGCGCCAGACGAACTGGCCCTGTGCAGATCTGAGATGACGGCCGCAGGCCATTGGTCAGCGCGACAAAACGCAGGATGCTTGCAGGCTGCTTGCAGGCCGCACAATCCAGGCGTGACAGAGACTGCAGTCTGTTTCCCTGTCCACGAAGTCCAGATCGATTCAAGCGACCGAGATTGCCGGTGTGTATACTAGTTTGCACGCTTGAGTTACTGTTTGCATGCGGCTCTGGACCCGCACTGGGGGAACGTTTGCCGGCACGTTCGCCCAGATTACCCCAGATTGGCACTTGCGCTGCCGCCGAAATCCGCATTGAATCGGGACCCGCTCCCCATTGCTTCGTGACGGCCCCTTCTTAAAATAGAATTCGATGTGGAAGGATCGGACTGACTGCAGTGTGAAGCGTTTGTCTGCACGTTTGCTCAAATTCCCGGCGGGGCCGCCAATTGAAATCAAGTTTGGGGGTTCGGTCGACCCCATTAGGGTGGTGGGCCACAGCCCGGGTCGCATTCGAAGCGTGCGGCCTCCGCGTCCTGAGAGCGCGGGCACGTCGTGGCAAGTGACCTCGCGAGGGGGCGGCACTGTCAGGAATCGTTTGCAGACGCCGTCGCCGGCAGAAACCCATGTCACCTCAAAGCCCCCTGTGGGGGGGGTGGGAAACGTTTGCTCACAGAGGTGGGGTCATGTTTGGTAGAAGTGCCATATACAGGTATCACGAGCGAAAATGTTGTCGGGTAGATATCGCCAGGCACTAAACCCCCCCCCCTCTTTTTCCCCAGTGGATTTGGATTCCCGCACCACCCAAAGAGGCGGGCAATTCCAGGCACGTGCGTGCAATACCCTGGCCTTAAAAGCGATACCGCGCTCGGCGGCACATCGACACCGGGCACGCCGCTGGCTGCATAGCCGCGAGCGGGCACGGGGGCACGTACAGCCACGCTGCCGAGGCGGGGAGAACGTGAGGCGATGAAAGAGGTTCCGCCGCCGCCACCGCAGCGGAGGCGGCCCGCCGGCGTCGCGCGACGCCCACAGGAGTAACCGTCACTCCACCGCGCCGCGCACCTGCGCACGGCGGGCAGGGCGGCCGACACGGAGCACGGGTGGGCTGGTGGGACTGATCGCCGCGCGACGGGGCGCCTCTAGTTGCGCCGCTCGATGGCGTCAGCAACCGCCGACGCGCCGCCACAACAGAAAACACTGTCAGGCGCGATCACCCGCGGGTCATCGTGGGCGCGTCGAACCCCGGAAGTCGCTGCGCGCGGTCGCCGCGCGCGACTCGGGGCGGTGGGGGGGGGCAGAGGGGCAGACGCCGTCCGGGCCCTGTGACCCTTGTTGCAGGACAGTCCTTCTCAGCCACGTCACTCTATTCCCTTTTTAGCGTCATCGCGACTCTTCCAACGCTGACACGCCCTCAGATGCCTGACGACACGAATGCAGACTGCCACCTCTGAAACGGAGATCAAGTCCCGTTATCTGCGTATATGTGTGCATCACTACACTTTGAGAGCACCCTGTCCTGAAGGCCAGGGAATGTGTGCGGGGAACGGTAGGCACGCTGAACCCACCGCCCCCCGCCGCCCGCCACCTGTGCAGTGCACCTCGTTGCTGGATCTACCACGAGCCTTGTTTTCCCCCAAATCGCTCGTAAACACTCGTTGAAAACGGGCTCCTGCTCGCACGCTGGGAGTTTTTGCTCGTATCCCGACCTTAAAACTCGTTGTGGCGCGGTGGCGATGAGATTCGGGCGTGATTAAGAGCTCTGTAAATTCCGCTCAAGTTCTTTCCAGTGCAACTTGATACACTAACCGGGGGCGGTGCTCAGTACCGGATCTATGCCGAGTAGGGCAAGAAATACGAAGAAGGACACCACCGTGCAGCCCACGAGCATAGGAAGGTTGCGCCGACTCCGGCGCGGTGAGTGGGAAGAGAGCAGGCAGGTTTCGCAGCCTGACGCCTCTCCACCGCCTTCACAGGCTCTGGCTGCCGCCGCAGCAGACCCTCTCGCGGCCACTTGATCCTGCCGGGGCAAGCAAGCACCCTTCTCTCGTACGAATAGAGGAAAAAGGACGTGTCCTCGCAATTGAGGGTGCAGCCCTGGCTCATTCGTTTTCTGAACTGCCGTGGGCTGGCGGTGCTGTTGGGGCCGATGGGGGG
>Ga0209831_1002240_pt1 | contig 17024 bp, 17 predicted proteins | sample Maine_Asex4_meta_FD_187451 | JGI IMG/M metagenome (GOLD analysis project Ga0209831, IMG submission 187451) | Marine algal microbial communities from Maine, USA - Maine_Asex4_metaG (SPAdes) (version 2) | ecosystem: Host-associated > Algae > Red algae > Unclassified | place: Maine, USA | collected...
TCCTTTACCATATAGTTATTGAAGTCCAGGGCCGGCCCCCAAGGTGCTTGGAAACAAAATGGGCGAAAGGAGAGGCCGCAGGATGGCGGCACAGCGATCAAGAGCACGGTGCGGGATGATCCGGCGACGGGCGGACGTGGTGGCGAGCAAGACGGGCTGCCCAATCGCCGCTCCGACACGAGAGTGGCGACCAGAGCCACTGGAGGCCACACCAGAATCGCGGCGCTTTCAGGCAACTTCTGTAATGGCATCTTGCTTTTCAAACCCAAAAGAGCCACCTTAACTAAAGGTCGATTCCACGCTTGAAGGCGCATGAGCGCGACTCATACTGGCGCGCACAGAACTCGGCAATGGAACGAGCGCTGACGCTCCGCATGGACGCATCCTGGAGCCTGCTTCATCAGCTTTTTTATGACGCACTTTCAGGCGGCTACGACAATAGGATTGAGAGATAGACGTTTTTCCTCGCATCTCACCGTTGTCTTGAACGCCTTTTTGTGGAATAAATGTCCCGCTGATGACGCTGCAGGCGGGAACTCGACGTGGCTAGGCAACAAAATGCGTGTCATCGGTGCTGCGGGGAAGTCTGGACGACATGTGTGGCCGTTGGTCATCATGGGCGGTGGTGGTGAGGGGCAGGTGATGCTCGTAGCCGGCCGAGAGAAAGTGCATTTCCATGGGATGCCAGATCGGACCAATACGTGTCTTGCATCAGAAATTGGTCAGAGCCAGTTCTGGATCGGCAGAGACGAAGAAAACGGCGCGATTCTGGAGGGACAGAGAAACACCGAGGTGTATCTCAGCGCTACAAGATCCTTTGAGCGCCTAGTATTTTTTCCTTGAGTACCTTTGCCTCGGAGACCAGTTCTGTTTTCTTCTCATGGTTAAAAAAAGCCTAGAACAGCAGAGAAACCCCTTTCCTCATGCGCCTAAGTGCATGGAATAGACCTTTAGGCGTGAGGCCTACAGCTTTCGGCCGAAACCGCCCAAAATCGACTGAGGCCAAATCGGGTTGGGCGATCGCCGCGAACCCGCGGCTGCGCCAATAGTCGCCCGCAGTGGCGCCACAGCGCCCCAGGACGGTCCCAACCGGCCGTCCCCCCAAGGGAACAGCGCCCCATTGCCGGCCCAAAGCAAGTGGATGGTAGCGCAACCGTCCACGATCGGCACCGGCCCGCGGCAAGGTCGACGGAGGTCGCTGCCGCGAATCCAGGGCTGCGCCACTGGACGCCTCCAGTGGCGTCATGGCGCCCCAGCACTCCCCCAACAGGGGGTCGCCAAGCCCGGCGCCCCGCTCAGCCGCGCCCAGGTCTTCACCAACCCCGACGGCAGCCCGGAAAGCCGTCAACGCCGGCGACGGCAGCGGCTTGGTGGGCCCATCCGCCGGCATGTCGGCGCTTGGGAGGAATTAGAAGACCACATCCCCGCGCGCCTGGTAGTCGCGAACCATTAGGTAGGCGACGTCGACATGCTTGGTCCGCCCCGTAGCCTCGGGGTTGTTTACCAGCGCAAGGCAGGACTGGTTGTCCTCCCCCATCGGCACGGCCCCGCCGTCGACGCCCAGAGCCGACAGCAGCTTGCGTAGCCACAGCGCCTCCTTGGTCGCCATTGCGGCGGCCACGTACTCGGCCTCGGCCGTCTAGGTGGAAACGGTCGACTGGCGCTTGCTTGCCAACGCAATCGGCCCGTCATTGAAGGTGAAACGAAACCGGTTTTCGACAGACGACTGTCGATGTCGCCGGCCCAGTTGGCGTCGACAAACCCTTTCAGGGTCTCCCTGCCGCCGTAGACCACCCCCAGGCGAGTCGTCCCACGCAGATAGCGCAATAACCCCTTGGCCGCGCGCATGTGGTCCTCCTGACGGCAGGACATTAAGCGCGACAGCACCCCTACGGCAAAGGCGATGTCTGGTCTCGTCGTGGTAGACAGGTAGAGAAGGGAGCCAACCAACTCGGCGTAACGGTTGCCTTCCGGTAGCAGGCCCTCCCCTGTCTTGGTCAGCTTGACCCCCGACGCCATCGGCGTCTTGTTTGGCGTCGCCTTGTCCATCCCGAACGCCTCCAGCAGCGTCGTGGTGTGTCCCAGGTTGCTCAACGTCAGCGTCTTGGCCGCCCGGTTGCGCATGAAGTTCATGCCGATAAAGTCCGTGACCTCCCCCATGTCGTGCACCTCAAACTTGGCAGATACGAAGCGCTTAACGGCCTTGACTCCTTCCAGTTTCTCGCCTGCCACGATAAGGTCGTCAACATACACGAGGATGAAGACGCGCCCGTGCACGGGGTGGCACCACTCCGAGAGGCACGGGTCCACCTTGGGCCGGACCGCCCCCATCTCCTTGAGCTGTTTGTCGAGCTTGATGCCCCAAAGCCGCCCCGCCTGTTTCGTCCCGTAGAGTGCCAGATTCAGCCGACACATCCCCGCCAGTCCCTTCGGATCGACCCCGTCGGGGAGTTTGATGTACATCTCCTTGTCCATCTTGGCGTTGAGGAAGGCTGGCTTGACATCGACTTGATGAACCTCCCAGCCCGTAGCTGCAGCCACAGAAAAGAGAGCCCGTGTCGTAGCCGCGTTGGGCAGCGGAGCCCATGTCTCATCAAAGTCGCGCCCCGGCACTTGGTTGAAGCCTTGGGCCACGAACCGGGCCTTGTACCGCGTCATCTTTCCCTCCGCGTCGTTCTTCATGTCGAACACGAATCGCGTCTTGACGGCCTTGTGCTTCTTGTTGTTCACCTTAATTTTGGACCAGGTGCAAAGATTCTTGTGTGCTGCCACCTCCTCCTTGATGGCTTGCTTCCACCGCGGCCAATCAGGACGAGCGCGCGCCTCCTTCTCATTTGCAGGCGGCTTGTGCAGGTCGCAGCCCGACGCATCCACAGACTGGGTACGGCTTGCAAGGTACACCTTGGGTTCCTTCTCCCACCATGTAACCTTGGGAGCTGGCTTGCGCTTCGAGCGTCGAGGCCCCGGTGCGACGCTGTCACTGGCCGCAGGTGCTTGACCTACCCAGGGTATGGAGTCATCGTCGCCGTCATCGTCCTCTGTCTCGCTCTCTTCATCGAGGGAAGGAGGACTGCCGTCTTCGTCGCTTGTGGAAGTCTCTTCGGGGGTGTACTCGTCCCCACGCCCGCCTTCGTCGTCGAGCATGTCCATTTCCCCTTCCGTGCCGTCGACGCTGTCCGCGTCAGCCTCCGCAGTCAGCCGGGGACCAGCGTTTGGCCCGACCGCCAACGTCTCGACCTTAGCAGGGTTCTCCTACATCAGCACGTCTCGACGCTCGAAGACTTGGTTCGTCTCGTCCTCGAGAATGCCGTAGGCATTTCTACCGGCAGTGTAGCCGACAAAGCGGCCAACGTCGGTCCTTGGCTCCAGCTTACGCTGCTGCTTCTTGGGTTTGAGCGCCCACGTCCGACTCCCCGAAACGCGGAATCCCGCGACGTTGGGGCGTCGACCCGTTAAAGCCTCCAGCGGCGTCACGTCCAGCCCCGCCTTGGGTGACTGGTTGAAAACATGAACGACGGAGGCCAACGCCTCAGCCCACAGCTCTTCCTCCGCTCCAGCATCGAGCAGAGCAGCACGCACGCGCTCCATCAGTGTGCGGTTCACCCGCTCCGCTTTGCCGTTCTGCTGTGACTCGTACGGCGTCTTCATCTCGGACTTGATGCCCTTGTCCTCGTACCATGCCTTGAGGTCGTTGTTGACGTAGTTCTTGGCACCATCATGACGGACGCGCTTGACCTTGACCCCCGTCAGCGTCTCAAGCTGCTTGATACGCGTCTTGAGCATTTCCGGTGCCATCCCTTTTGTCTTGATAGGCGTGGCCGTGACGAACCCCGTGAAGTCCTCCAGCGCCGTCATGAAGTAGATGGAACTACCCAACGACTCAGTGAGTGGGTCACCAATGTCGGTGTGCACCAGTTCGCACTTGGTCGTCGCTGTCGAAGAGCGGGGGCTCGGCGACTGAACCATCTTGCCGTCCACACACGGAACACACACAGTGCCAATGACGCGCTTAACGTCTGCCACTCACGACGACATGCCGTCGACCATTGTGGCCGCCCGCTTGAGGTTCTCCAACCCCAAATGGTTGAACCGACGGTGCCACAGCATCGCCTCCCCAGATATGCGCGTGGATGCCGCGTGAGCCGACGCCTGGACCAGCGTCACCTTAAGCACATACTGCTCCAGGTCGTTCACCCAGCCGACCACCGACGCCTTGTCGAGCACCATGCTCAAGCGAACAGCATCCGCGTCGCTGAGGATGTAACAGGTGTTGTTGAAGAACACCACTGCACCTCGATTGCGGTCGACCGCTCGAACCGACAGCAGGTTGCTGGTCAGGTTCGGAACGAGCATAGCCTCCTCGAGCACCACGCGAGTCTTGGTGTTTCCTTTGCCGACGTCCATGGAAACGTGGCCGTGCCCCTTGATGGGCACCTTATCGCCGTTGGCCAAGGTGACCTCGGCCCCGCTTCCCGCCGTCCGGACGGTGAAGCCCTTATCCCCGTCGGCCATGTGGTTGGTAGCGCCAGAGTCCAGCACCCAAGTTGATGAACACAGGGAGTTCTTGCGAGCCTTGCTGCTCCCAGTGTTGCCAGTAGAAGCAGTGGAGGCCAGAGCGGCACCCGCGTGGGGCCCGCCGCCGTGGCCGCCTTCACGGCCACCACCGCCGGGCTTGCCCTTGACCTTGGCCTCGTCCGCCTTCTTCTTGTGGCAGTCGCGCTGCATGTGTCCCTTCTTGTTGCAGTAGAAGCACACGACCGACTTCTTGTCAAACGGCTTCTTAGGCGCCGCTGCCGCAAAGGCTTGTAACTTGACACTGCCAGAAGGCTTGGAAGCGACGACAGAAATGCTCCGCTGCTGGACTTGAAGCAGCTTAGCCGTCACGTCCGACATGACGAGCTTAGTGTCCTTGTTCTGCAACACCGTCCTGAGCATCCCGTACTCTGCCGGGAGCCCTGCCAGGACACGCAGCGCAAGCGTGTTGTCGTCCACCGGGTTTCCGAGCATGGCGAGTTCTTCCCGGAGCATCTTGGCGCGCGACGCAAACTTGATGATGTTCTCGTCGCCGCCCTTCTTCAGGCTGCTCAGCTCGTCCATGAGCCGCAGCAGCTGCGCGTTGTCTCGCGCCTTGAACATGACCTTGAGCGCGTCCCACGCCCTTTGGCCGTGACCACCGACGTGACCGTGTTGAGATCAGGGGTTGTCATGATATATCTTCAAGGATTATATCCGTGCATTATATCCGTATTCACTTGGCATACGAGCCGGAGACGCATATCCAAAATGCATTATGAGAAAAAAAGGAGCGGGTATATCTATACTGTCCGACAGAAATTGCGAGATTATATCGGATCCGTATCCCAGATATGAGAGTCAGGATACAGAGATATATACGATTATGAGGCTTCCCGCGCCTGGAGAGTTCTGGCTAAACACAGTCAACAACTCTTTTCGAGTGCCGACAATCAGGGGATTAGTGTCCGAACATTTGGCAGCGACAAGCGCCAATCTAGCCTGACCCGGATGGGACCGTTCAATGGTGCGACTCGTCCCGATTGCGTTGTTGTCAGAGTGTAACACGATATTCAGAACGGTCATTTTGGCGTCAGTCTACACAAACGGGGGGGAACCGCCTTGACGGTGCCCGTTGGGGCGTTGAAATCAAGTGTGGATTTCAAGTCGTTCTGATGTCCATTTAGCATTCGAATATCGGCTGGATAGCGTCCTTCTTGGGCTCTAATTGAGCTGTCCGTCGGACTTGGGGGATTATATTCGGATCAAATAATCGTATCCGGATACGGATATAATCTACTCAAATATCCGGTTCCGGAGGCAGATATTCTGATCCGGATCTCAGCTGAGGGAGTTATCCGTAATCAGACACGAAGGATCGGCGTGTATCCGTATTCTATTACGGCCCATAAACCATATCCTGGCAACCCCTGGTTGAGATGCACGGGCTTGGCCGACATCTGGATGATCGCCAGCGCCGCCTCGTTCATGGCGTCCCACGCTTCGACCACCGGATCGGACTTCTTGTCGTCGGACAAAGATGCCGGACGGTCCGTCACGACCGCCGCCCAGAGCTTCTCCTTCTTGAGCTGTGCACCCTGGAAAGCTGCCCACACTTTGTAGTCGTCGTCCAGCTGCGCGGACCGGAGGCCGCCATAGCAGCCGTGGTCTGCCATGTTGACGACCTCGGCGCCGCACAGCGCCACACTCACGACGTAGGGAGCAGAACACGCCCGCCCGACGCCGGAACACACCGCGATCCCAGGGACGTCGTCTCGCCAGCGACCGCAGGGAAGACGACGGTTACCACGAGCGACAGCTGGGCCCATAACCTGTGAAGTGAGCAGTAGTTGGGTGGATGCGTTGCTTTACTCGAGAGCGGTCTGACGCGCGAGGCCTCTTAACCCCTTCGTGTGCCTCTCTCGCCACGTCCTGCCGGGGCACTCCCCGCTAGCGAAGAGCTCCCTCCCTTCGAGGGTACATGCTCTCACCGCCCCACAAATCGCGGCATTCCTCGATGAGCCCACTAGAATCTCCCCGAGCTCAGCTCCAAAGTGAGCTGCCCTCGAGAAACAAGTACACGTAATAACATCACACACATACAGCAATGCATGTCAATGGCACAGCCAAGCAAGCCGATGAGCGCATAAATACTCCTGGAATTCGCCAGGCAGTCCGCGGTAACTCCGACTTACCTGCGCGTGCTTGGGGGGCTGCCTCAGCATCCGCCAAAGCGACCAGGGTGACTTTCCAGGCCGCGTCCTAGAGGACGGGAGCCACGGCGGGGAGCATCTCGTGAAGCCCTCGCGCAACACTTTGCGGCAGGGGCTCCCGGCTCAGTCCCCCGCGCACATGGCGCAGGGGGAAAGGCTCCACCGTGACGAACGAAGGAGGTTCGCGACGCCGACTTGGCGCCGCACCAACCCACGGGGACTCACGGGCTGAGTAGGCACGAGAAGAACCCCCACCGGACTGCCCCGGGTTCGGGGCATCCAGGTCGTGATAGCCGCCGCGGGTACGGCCCGGCGCACCTCGGCCGCCTAGAAGGGCACCTGAAGTTCGGGCGCCCTTCGCGCCTCGACCACCATCGAAGGCGGGGGTTGTCTTGTCCACCGCGTGCCACCCACTTAGGGGAGGCGACGTTGTTGGCGCACACCCGTCGGCGTAGGGGTAGTCGCCCCGCCCAAGGCCCTCGCAGAGGTGGAGTTCGCCGTTCTCGATCCCCTTAGTACAATGGACGAGGCCCCGAGTATCGGGCTCCTTCCCCGGCACCATCCGCTTACGACGGAGGTGAATGACCGCCGCCCCCCAATCAACTTGATCGTGGAGGGTGAGCATGGACGCCAGCAGAGTGGCTGCGTCCCCGTCACGCCCAGCCGCGAGTTCGGCAGGGCCCAACGACCGAATGGCCGCCACCAGGCTGTCCGACAGGTGCCAGAGTCGGCCCCTGTTGCGTACGTCGGCGTACCACGTTGACGCCACCCCGATCACCCAGTTGGTAGCGAGGGTGGCAAACGCACGGTGAAAGTGATCACCGGGTTGGAGTGCCGTGGCGAAGTACGCCACGTACCGCGGCATACACATCGGGAAGCCAAACGGCACCTCCACCTCCGACCACCACGGTGGCAGAGCCGAATAGTAGCGCGGGCGCATGTCCCGATGCACCTGCGTGAACTCCACCTGCACCGCCGACAAGAGGTAGGCGTGCTCATCGCGCGCCAGCCACTCTTGGCGCGCCGCCGCGTGGTTGACGTGTGGGTCCGCCTCCGCCAAGTAGGGCGGGGATAGCAACGCCCATGCCCAAGAGACGGCCGCACTCTGGCCGTCGAACTCCTTGTCCTCCGGGGCGGCCGCCAACAAGCAGTGGGCGGTCATGACGCCCTTCTCATCCTCCGCCTCAAGTAGAGCCGGGAGGCAGGCCTTGAACCCCAGGGGGAACTCCACTTGAGTTGGGAACTGGGCGCACCAGCGCTTCCAAGCGTCCAAATGACATACGTCCGGGATCGCCAAGTAGACGTCCCGGAGGTGACCCACCTTCATCCCGGTTGGGTGCGGGGGTGGTGTTCTCCAGCCTCGCGACGCGGGAGGAGTAGTCTCCGCGCCGGCTGCCTCGACTTGAGCCGCCACGAGCGCCGCCCGCACGGCACGGGCGCCCGCCCCGGGACGTGCCGGAAGAAGTATCCCCGACGCCGCCGGGCCTTGTCCGTGACCCCGGCCGACGGCCGAGTGAGCCACCGACCCGGCCGGGGATGGCCCACTTGGTTGCCCGGACGCCGGCGAGGAGTGCGCCGCGGGGGGGGGGTCCGGCGACGCGTCCATCGCCGGCTCCACCTCCTCCTCCTCCAAGAGGGGCCCCCCCGGTGGGGAGCCCCGGACTTTGGTCGACGCCGAGGACGCCATCGCCGTAGCCTGGGGGGATGGCGGAGTCACCCGTCCCGCGGGGAGAAACAGCCCCACAACCCGCACTCCGGAGAACCCACTCAAAGGGGGACAGGCAAAACGAAAAGGGGGTAGGGGGAGTGACCCACCCGAAGGAAGTGGAAGGACCGACGCCCCCACTCAGGGCTGGGGGGGGAGAGAGGTCGATGGCGGGGGAGTGATCCGGCCGCCGGCGAAGCGCACGACGGATGCGAGGCTACTGCACACCCGGCTCGACGCGAGTACCCGTCGAGCCCACGCGACCCATATACGGGCGCGTCCAACACAGCACTTCCGAATCAGGAGCTGCCGATGGGCACTGGGAGGGCGCTGGGCTCGCCCTGTTCACACCAGCGGGGGTGAGTGGCCCCACGCTGGCAGGACAGCACGCGCCGCCCCTCTCAGACACGAGGGAATGAGGGTACGCGTGGCGGTGCACCAGGGGCAGACTGCGCCTCGGGCACGCGACGCCACACCGAACGGCTGGCGACGCAACAACACGCGGCGACTCCCCGCGTGTCCTCATGACGTAGGGGCGGGCGAACACCCCGGCGTTGCAACTGATTGCATCCACACTCGGGCCCTTGCACTCGGGCAAGCCCGAGCCAGAAAACTCCTCCGACCGCGGCCAACCGAGTGGGCGGACCGGATTGCTGTCCCGTGCCACGCCACAGCCCCGGGCGAGTGACCCCGGGGCCCCCCCTGTTGGACGAATCTCCCAACATCCGTCGGCCGGGACGGCTGACCCTTGAGAGGGGGGAATTGTGGTAGTATGCCATCTACCGCGGTCACATGTTGCGATCCGTCTCAATTAGAGGCCCAGATCGCAGAGGACCCCACGGGCCCAGGGTCACTTACAAGGCCATGTCATTGGGATGGTTAGGAAGACGGTCATTAACTAAGTGACCCAAGTAACGGCTTAACGAGCGACTTGCTTGCGTAACGAAGTTCGAAAATATACACCCAAATTGGGTAACCGTTACATCTTCCTAATCGTCCTGGGTTTTCATCCTGCGCTAATGTTTTGAAATTCACGCCTTGCTTACTGGGCTTCGTTTGCGCGGGAGCGATGCGTGATTTACTACCTTCCACTCGGAGTGGGAGCGGGTGGCCCTGGTGGGTCGGGGTGCATGTCTATGTTGGGACCCCTTTTTGCGTGTTCTGGGCGAGGTCCCCGAGGGTATATAAGGGGGGAGGTCTCCGGTGCTGGCCGCGACCCCCTTCGCCCACCAAGTAAACATTCGGCTCCAACAGTGCTGTGTCGTGCTCGTCGGGGTGTACCTGGCCACGCCAGTTGTGTGTTGGCGGTTCTGGTGTTTTCTTCTGGGGTCCTGGCTCTGGATTACCGGGCGTCACGGCACGGTCGCCCCCTGGGCTGGGGGTGGGTGTGCTGTGACGCCACAAGAAAAACGACTGGTCGGAGGGCTGCTGCGAGTGCCAATCAGCGGAGCGCTGCCCATATCCAAAGGGTTTGACTCGATGCACGCCTCAACCAACATTTCTCGCCACACCGTCATCCGCTTTCGAGAGGAGTGGTCCAGATCGACTCTTTCTCGTTTCTGAATGATTGTGAAAAACGACACTAATCGAAGGCCCCCACGTTGCTTTTTTAAGCGTGCCATACTCTATACTGTCGGGATTCGTTCGACCAATGAGAGAGCATAGCAGAATGGGGTCGGCCCTGGACCGACCCTATTTCCGGTCGGGAATTGGGTCGGACCGGCTCAGGCCCCATTTCTGAAAGCAGCATATGCGCTGTACTTACGCCATTTAGTTTGGTTGGAAAGAACCTCAAATGGGGTCGGAGACGTTGTTGTGGGAGCGCTCCGGCCCCATTTCCTTAATAATGAGACACGTTTGCGCAACGTGGCACCACGTTTCATATATATGAGATGGGGCCGACGTTGTACGGATTGCTCTGATGCGTATTCTCTGCACCAAGTCGATCTCACTCCACGGCACCGCCGGCCCCTCCCCTTTAAAGAATACGCGAAGCACAAAGTGCACCTCGGAGCATGCAACCCCAAAATGCCGAGGCAAGCCAGGTGTCAGAGAGAAGCAAAAAGCACCAGACACGCTGGCGCCCGACCGCCCGCCGCCCGACACGACTCGTGCCGTGCCCCGCGCCGCCGCCGCCGCCGCGCGGCGGTGCCGGCGGCCGCCACAGTGGCGGTGACGGCGGCAGCGACAGCGGCGGTTCCGCTGCGGGTGCAGCGCCATTCATGATGCGGGGGGGAGGGGGGGCGGGATTGAGCACCGGGCGAGTAGGGGGTGTAGAAGGCACCACCGCCACACACGGCGACGCGGCGCCTGAGGGCGAGTGGCCACCGGGCGTCGCGCCACTTGATGACGAGCGCGGCACCACCGCGGCACACGTTAGAGCAGACCCACCAATGTCGCATTCCGCAAATATTGGAGCCACGTGTCTAACGTGGCTAAACGTGGCAGCGTATGCAGAAAGCATCACACACAGCAATTTGTTCTATGCGGATCCGACCACAAACGGAGGGTATCGACTTGTAAAACCGATAATATTCCACGATAAGTCCTTTCGAATAAAAATAATCAGGGTACATAGGCCTTTCGCAATCTGGGGCCCCGGTCTCCATAGAGGGCCTCGATGTGGGCATCGAGGCCATATTTCGAACGGATCCGAACCAATTTAGAGCCAATCTCGTCGCTGGCACGACGTGCTGGAGGACTCGGACGACCGCTGCGGTCACCACGTGTAGCCCCAATGATCCCGAATGATCGCATCTCGTTCTTGTCCGGAAGCGAGGGACGTCGTAGGCGGCGTGATTGTGCGGGAAACGTAGCCGCAGCACACGCGCAGGGGATTGAGGGCCTACAGGCGATCTGAAACGGCCGTAAGGACCTGCGAATGCTCGACCTCGAGAGTGAGCCACGCTGTTCAAATGTATTGACACCACCTGGCGCGTGCCCAGGCTCAGAAAACGAGGAGTGGAAGAGTCACGGCCGAGGAGGAGTGGAAGGAGAGTCATGGCCCGAGTCGAGCGCACACGACGACCCACGTGGCTCGCTCACAGCCATGCAGCGCTTGTTCTCACGATGTACACTGGACTGAGGCCCCGTCAGGGCCCACGGGGCCAACGAGGGTGGGAGCTCGCATGATCGGGCCGGACCCGCACTCGCGGGCCTGATTGGAGGAGATACACTGTGAGGTGGCCCCGTCAGGCGTGGTCGGGCTGGTGTCGCCGGGCTGCGCCCGCGTAAACGGGCCTGATTTGAGGGGGGGGGTGGGGGCCGCGCCACTGCCCTCCCCATTTCGTCACCCGTGGCCCAGCCGACGGTCGCGACCGCACCCTCTCCCCACCGCGCCCACCGTCGTGGCGACCGCTCCCGACCACCGTCGTCGTGCCCCCCACGTGCATTCACACCGTCGTGCTCACCGTCTTCTTCCCCCTGTGCTTTTTGTGGCCCATACCGGGCCCGCTCCCCATGGATGCTGTGGCGGCTGCCGATGGCTCATTTTACGACGATTTGGACGTGGCCGTGGTGCTTGGGTATGGGGCTGGCCTGCGCATCCGGAGGGCGCTGCTGACCGTGCGCGGGCGGGTGGAGAAGCTCCCGTTTGGTGGTTCTCGCCCTGGCCGACGGCCGAACCGGGACCGCAACTTTGACCTGGGCGCGCACTCTATCATGCGTGACTACTTTGGGGTCGGCGGGGAGCCGCCCGTCTACAGCGAGCGAGATTTTGAGAAGCGCAATCGCATGCCGCGAGCAATTTTCAAGCGGCTCTACACGGCCGTGCGCAATGAGCCGTGGTGGCGACGCTCGATTAACGCGACTGGGCGGCTGCAGTCGTACCCCATCCAGAAGCTGCTGGCGGCGTTGCGGGTGTTGGGCTACGGGGAGCCGTACGACCGTCCCGACGAGTACTGCCGCCTGTCGCCGTCTACCATCGCGGAGGCAACCCGGCGCCTCACCAACCTCATCGTCGACAAGTGGGAGGCGACGTACCTGCGCCGCCCGACCGAAGACGAACTCAAGCACATCCTCACCCGCAACGCGGCCCGTGGCATGCCGGGCTGTATCGGTTCTATTGACTGCACCCACTGGCAGTGGCTCAAGTGTCCCAAGGCTCTGGCCGGCCAGTACCATGACGGCAAGGGTAAGCGCTCCGTGGTGGTTGAGAGCATCTGCGATGAGGACACGTACATTTGGCACTTTTTTATTGGGGCTCCTGGGAGCTACAACGACATGAATGTGCTGGCGTGTTCACCCCTGATGCTTGACGTGAACGCGGGTGTGTGGCCGCCGCGGAACATCAACTATACACTGAACGGCCGTACCCGTCGCTTGCTTTATTACACGGCCGACCAAGGATATCCCCGGTATGCTTTGTTTGCAATGACCCACCCCAACCCGGTCACCCCCAAGCGGCGCGTGTACAACCGGCTGCAGCAAGCTGTCCGGAAAGACGCTGAGCGATTGTACGCCGTCATGCCGTCGCGCTTCAACATCATTCTACGACCAGCACGCTTCACGACGGTATTGCGGATGATCAACACCGGAAAGGCGGTGGCCATCTTGCACAACATGGCCATTGAGTGCACGCGGAGCGATTTTTTGGCCCAACGGCGCATCGACGCGGCTACAGAGGTGCGACAAGCTGTTGCTGATCTCCAAGGGCAGCGCCAAGGACCGGGCAACGAGGAGTCGGAATGTGGGAGTCGTCAAGGACGTCCTGCTGCTGCTCGCGCTGCAAGTGAGCGCCAACCGGCGTTCTTTATTGACAATGGACCAAGGGGCCCAGGTGTATGGGGGCCACCGCCGCCCGCGGAGCATGAGGCCCAAGACGATATGGTGGAGACCGGCACCGAGCAAGACGTGGTACCTGGCTCCCTGAGGTACACGGACGGGGCCGAGTGCGAGGCCAAGGACCGCGACGCTCACTTCGCGTTGCTCCACGACCTCTCTGAGCACATCTTTGCGGACAGGGGCCGTCTACTGTTGCCCTACTGTTGATTTTGGCCAGCATTCCGAGCGCGCGGCATACAACAAATGGTTTTTTTTTCCCCGCTGGGCAGGGTTTTTTATTCCTTGACACACATGTCTTCATGTCTTGCCGTCGAGGGGATGACGCCGAGCGTGGGTGACCAGTCAACGATAGACAGGGTAACCGTGGCCACCGCGTTCGTCGGGGCCGCAGTGCAAGCTTCAGACCAGTATGTTGCCCGCAACGCCAGCGTCAGCCCAGTGCGTTGGCCGCAAAGCGAGTGTGAGCATAGTGCGTTGGCCGCACCACGAATGACAATTAATGATACAAGTCTCCCCAGACACTTGTGAAGACAGCTGGATGAGACATTCGGACGGCCTTTGTGTGCTTTCGGCTTCGGGTTCCGGCCTTGTCTATTCCTCTGGGTGGTCCATGTGCCAGCGGCCATTGTATGGCCGACATTCTGATGTTGCCTGGCGTGGCCTTCATCATTTCTTAAGCCTGAGCTTAGCGCACTAGCCAGCCCCAACCCCTGCGTCGCCCTACACCACATGTGGCCCATTCGTGGCCGCCTTCGCCGCACCCCTTCGCCTCCCTCTTCCTCCCTCTGCCCGCCTCGCCTTTGCCTATTTCTGCCTCCCTTGGCCTGGACCTTCGACACGACCCATATTTCTCAAAGAGTACTTCTGTCAGCTTTGTCGTGTAGATGTCGGCCTAAAGAGATAGGCCATTTGCTGTACAGCGCTTGACGCAAAGGAAAGGCATCATCACGCAAAGAAAATGCACAATGCAAAGTGGTGGAGCAGGATAATGGAGAACGAGACACGAAAGAAAAGAAAAAGCACGTAGAAAAAGCACAAGACACAATTGATGCAGCGGATACTGCTGCCCTGCACAAGGTATCACGCTCAGTGTGTTGATGCGGCCGCGACACGCGTCCGTCCTCTTGCGCGGCGCCGATCTGAGGGCCTTACCTTGTTCGTACGTGGAGTAGTCAATCCACCCGGCCTGAGCCAAGGCCGGTGTTGAAAGATGCCGCGGTCCCGGACGCGGTAGATGTCTTGGCGCGACCGCGTCGGCCTCGGCCGGCCACCTCAGCATCCAAGTCCTTGTCCATCAGGGGAACCGTCATTGCCCACGCCGCCGCTGATCCCCTCGTCGGCGCTGCCACTCGTCAGGGCGCCTGTCACCAGCGCGGCGGCCGCGTCAGCGGCCGCCTCGACAGAAGTGGTCGGCTCGACCTGGGAGCCAAAAGGAGTCGGCGGTGGCACTTGGTGGTGGTCGTCCCCCATGTCGTAGATCTCATCATCACTCTCGTTGTCGTAGAGAGAAGAACGCACCTGCTGAGAACGACGCGGCCGGCTGGACGTCGGTGGAGGAGGGGAGGCAGGCAAAGACAAAGTTGAAGTGGAAGAGAAGGAAGTCACATCAGCAAAGCGCACCGTCCGCGTCCGCTTGCTCAATTGGCCGCGACCAGGGGCAGCACAGCGACCGCGTCCGCGGCCACGAACGGAAGCCCGACCACGGCCGCCACCACCGCGTGAGTTAGTAGCGTGCAAGTCCTCCTCCTCGTTGCCATTTAGATCACCTTGGAGCTCAGAACGTCCACGGCGGCGCCCGACGCCGCGGCTTGAACCACCACGGCCACGATGTGGCGGCCCCTCAGAGGACACCTCGAAGTCCCCGCCGTCTTGTGGGCGGCGCTCGTCCTTGTCCTTGTCCTCGGCCTGCTGGAGTCGCCGGCGCATCTCCAGCGCCCACCATCTGCGGCCGCACTCCGAGTTGACTGCCGTCGGAGTTGACCAAAACGCCAAAGCAGTGCGCTGCGCCGCCGAGTCGGCGAGCGACTCCAGGGCGGCCGTGCTGGCGGCCGCCTCGCTCATGAGATGAACCTCAGCTCTTGTTGCGGCCTTAGCGGCTTTACAGCCTATAGGCCGCTCTTGGAAAACGCTCTTCTTGCCACGGGAAAAGGTGGAAGACAGCGGGGCGCTCCCGTCGCCATCGTCGTTGCCGTCGGTGGCAAGGTGAGCGTCCTCACCGTCGTCGTTGTTGCCGAGAGATAGTGGATCTAAGTCAGCAGCCTCGGCCTGTGAAGCGCCCGGCGCTGTCGAGTTGCGGTGCGCCGCCGTACCTGCCAGAGCCACGACCGTCGCCCCACCACCAAAGCGGTCAATCTCCTTCAGGATGCGCCAGTTGCTCAGTGGAGGGCACGGAAGCTTGTCAGACACAGAGAAGTTGAGCCCATCATAAGGGTTGAGGCCATTGTACTTGGCCTTGGCCGCGCCAATGAGCTGCTCCGGCGTTGGATGCCCCGTCATCTTGAGCCTTAGTACCGCCAAGTAGCACGCCTTGAAGCGATTGACGCCGGGGAAGATGCCGTACCTCAGCTCCTTCATGATGGCCGGTGTTGAGCGTGCGCGCCGCCGCTGGACTTGGTTCATGTCGTCTGGAAGACGGCGGCGGAAGCGGTCCGACACGTCCTTGTCAAAAGTCTCCAGGGTCTGGTCCACACCCACCTCCGAGTTCAACGTCGCCTCCTTGTAGACGCAGGCGAGCACGTTACGCTCGGCCTCGATCCATGAAACACCGCGCGTGCCGCGGCCGCAGCCGCCGGCATTGGCACGGGGGTTAGCCTGCTGCTGTCGCTCCTCCAAGAGGCCGCGAGATGCGGCGGCCTCGGCACGGAGCCTTGTCACTTCGGCACGCAGCCGCTCCTCCTCAGTCTCGAGCAACGACCCCTCCGGTCGCCGGGCAGCATGCCCGGCAAGCTCGCCGTCGCCCTCCGTCGTTGTCTGCTCGTCTCGCCCCGGTCGTGTTGAAAATCCAGCCGCCGACCTTGGTGACGCGGGCCGTGCGGGTGCCGCCACAACCGGTGCGATCTCGTCCGTCGGCGTCGGTTCTGCAACAGTATCCAGCGGTCCATCGTTGCAGGTGAAGTCGGCCGTGTGCTGGCCGTCCGCGTCGGCCATGTGTTGGCCAGACGTTGAAGAGGAAGAAGTAGATTGCAATCGCCCTTGTTCTCGAGATTGGTTGCAGACGTCGACACGGGCAGCGCGGCCACAGTCACAGCGGCCGTCGCGAAAAAGTCGGCCAAGGCCGCTACTTGTCCCGAGGGAGAGACAGTCGGCCCAAAGCCTTAGGCTCCCACCAGACCGGCGGCCGGGGCAGATTGAGGTTGACCCAGAACTCCTCGCGCCGGCCCTCGGCGTTAGGCAGCGTGAGACGGCGCTCTCAGTGCGGTGGCTTGGCTCGTGCGGCCTCCACCTCGGCCTCGCGCTGCTCGGCCAGCCGGTGCTGGTAGCCTTCCCAGTTGACGGTCTGCACACGGCCCTTCTCGTCAGGGGGAATCCTGATCTCCTCCGGGGACGCCCAGGGGCAGGGGCACCACGGCGGGCACGTCACGTGCTCGCTGCCGACAAAAGCAGCGCACCGACACACAAAGCAGAAGCGGCGATGCGCACGCCGCTCCTCCGTGCGGCTATAAAACCCACGGTTCCCCTGCGGGATCCTCGTCCACCCCCAGCCCGGCTGCGCGGCGGGCCGGACAGCCCACGGGCACGGGCAGGTGCTAGGGCACATTGCAACGTTGGCACTCACCCGCTGCGACCGCTTACAAAGGGTGCAGATGCTCCGT
>Ga0209831_1002245_pt1 | contig 17014 bp, 11 predicted proteins | sample Maine_Asex4_meta_FD_187451 | JGI IMG/M metagenome (GOLD analysis project Ga0209831, IMG submission 187451) | Marine algal microbial communities from Maine, USA - Maine_Asex4_metaG (SPAdes) (version 2) | ecosystem: Host-associated > Algae > Red algae > Unclassified | place: Maine, USA | collected...
TCCGTTATCCGTTATCCGTTATCCGTTATCCGTATATTGGGTTTTATTTGCCGAAGGCAAATAGAGATAAAACGAATACGCGAGTATACGAATAACGAATAACGGATACACGGATACACGAATAACGGATACACGAATAACGAATAACGGATAACGAATAACGGATACACGAATAACGGATAACAAATATGAAATATTTATACCTATTATTTTTCGGAAGTCTATTCCTTGTAAATTACAGTTGTAATACCGCGAAAATCGGCGAAAATCTGGGGGGTGGATTACGACAAGGAATTGAGGATTTCAGGATTGACACGGCACACATTGCGGATGTCTCACAGGCGGCGGTGCAGGCGGCAGTTAAGGAAGCATTGCGAGCAGAAATCGGCGCTCGCGTACAAGTGCAACTCGGCCCGATTTTGCGGCAATTTATGGATTCACTGAATATCACAACAAATATGATGAGGGAAAATATCACGGGCGAAGCCAGTCAAGTTTGGCTGCAAACGCAAGTCGATATGCTGAGTCAAGAGCTGCTGGCAACGAGTGCAGATTTGCGCAACGAATTGCTTGGTGAAGCAACCAAAAGAAAGGCACAAATACTTGTACAGGAGGTGTTTACAGATGAAATGAACGCCTTCCTTATCAATTGGACCAGTCAACTCAATTCACCACAAAATGCCGAGAATCTCAGCCTATTCAGGGAAAAACTAAGTACAGAAACTGACGCGCTGATTATAAGTGCTATTGGGGCTGCTTCGGTTGAATTTGAACGTACTTTTGACCCCAAAATTATGGCATACATTGACAGCATCAAAACTGTAACGGGCGACACGGAAATCAAGGTCGGCAGCGTAGTCGATAACACGACACGCAATGCACGAAATTTGCTCGGCATTATCTTTGGTGGCTTGGGAAGTTTGCTGCTTTTGGGTGGTCTTGTTCGCTATTATGCTTCGACTCGAAGATATAAAGATATGATTAAGGTCTTGACAAAAAATATTGATAAAATTGGTAATCAGACAGAGTACGATAGATTGGTGAGCAACATTCGTAAAACAATGGATGTCAAAGGTTTGAATGAAGAATTGGCACAAATTTTAAAAGAACAAAACCTCGATGAGCAACCCGAATGGGATGATAAAGACAAGCAAGTTTTACGCCTTATTTCCAAGCACTTAAAGGAGAAAAAAGGCATCGAAGATGTCGCAGAATTGGAAGCAGAAGCCCGCGAATTGGGCTTGGATGGACACCTCGAAAGTGTGATTAATCGAACGGTTTGAGGGCGTTTTTGATTTGGAAATTTGGGGATTTTTGATTGCTTTATTTTGGCAAACTGTCTAATAGTTTTTGCGCCTCTTTTTGTTTCCAAGACTTGTCTTTTACGATTTGCTGCAAGTATGTTTTAGCTACTTCAAGTTGCTTGTTTTTTAAATATGCCAAACTGATGTACCACTTTGAAGTAGATGAATAGTTGATGTTGTTTTGTTGTATGACAGATTCAAATTGTGCAGTAGATTTATCGTAATTTTTATTATATAAATAGGCTAAACCTAAGTAAAACTGCTGCTCTGTTTTGGGTGATTTTATTTTTTCAATTTCGCGGATGGTCGCTTCGTAATTACCTTTTTGATAGGCGTCTTTTGCTGCTTTCCATGCTGCTGCCTCGTCATTTTCTCCCATTAATGTTGTTGGGGCATCATGTGTTTGAGCAATATGAAGTGCCACCATATCTGCGGTATCAGAACTGCCAGCAGAACGGTATAATACAAATGCAAGCACGCCCAAAATCAGTACTGCCGCGATTCGTTTGAGGTAGTATAAAGGTCTGATTTTCGGTGTCGGATTTTCTTGTGCTTTGTGATGTGCAGCTTTGAGTTGTTGCTTGAAATCACTTTTGGTCTTAGCAAAAATGACTGACCGCAATTGCACTTCATCCGCAAAGTCAGTATCGCTGTCCAAGCGTTGTTCAAACTCTTGAAGTTCGACTTCTGATAAGTCTTCGTATAAATACTTTTCTATCAATATGTCTTTATCTTTCATGCTATTTCTGTTTATTAACTACCAACAAATCATTCACCTTATGCTTTAGGCTTTTTACACATCTGGACTTAGTTGTTTTAGCTACATCGTAGCTGCTATATTCCAACTCTTGCCATATATCTTTTAGCTTTCTCTCTTCTATCCAAAGGTTTTCTAATAAGTGTTTGCATTTCTCACCGAAGCTTTCCCATACTTTGAGAATGGTATTAACTTGTAGGCATTGTTCATCATCCAAATTAGAAAATTGAGGGCTGAAATCCTCATCATGTACGCCTCGTGTGCGAGAGATGTATCGCTCAATTTCATCTACTTCAAAGCCTTTCATCCGCCCCATTTTTTTACCGACATCAAGGAGTTTGTTGTACCCAATATTGACGATATATCCGCAGATATTATCATTGCGAAAATCCGGGTTTTTTATTTTTTTTCTAACGACAAAAAAAGCATCTTGTATCGCATCTTCTATGTCTTCAAGGGAGCGTTGCGACTTTGTTTTACCACGCAGTCCGGCTATCAAATCCGTATAATTTTCTGCATACAATCTACCGAAAGGTGTATCGTCTCCATTTCGGATGCTTCTGATTTCTATCTCTGATAGCTTACACATACTTATTGATTTAGGTTGGAAAAGGTGAACGGTAAAGGCAGACTTATTAGGTGTAAATTTATGGGAATTTCTCGACTATTTTATTTCGATTGAAGTCCACTATTAAAAAAGGGGTGTATGTGTTTACCTTTTTTAGAGTGATTCAATAGGATAGTAATAATGATTACTCACAAAAAATTGTTTCGTAATATTTGTTTTTCCGAATGAGGAATTAAGTAATGACGAAATAATAAAAGACACACTTTATAGCGCGACAATTATCCTTTATTGAATAAAAAAAATTAAACATATGTTTACCTTTTTGAGGTTCATTCAATAGGATAGTAACAATGATTATTTAAACGAAAAATGAACAAATACAACATTGACCAACCGCTTTAAAATATACCGGAGCGCACTTTTTATCTACTCAAGGTCATTAGAATGAAGCCGTATAAATCAAAGAAGTATTCAATCATTTATCTTTTTAACAATATTTATTAAACATTTTTAAAACATTGATTATGAAAAACTTAAAAATTAAATTCGGATTTTTTAGCCTCTTGGCGATACTCGCCGTTTCGGTCTTCTTGACTGCTTGTGAGCAAGGAGAGGTTGCGGAAATACTTGAAGAACAACATTTTGAGATTGTTGAAAGCAATATTTTTGTAATGCCTGCAGAGTTCGAAGACTTAACAGAGGAACAGCAAATCGATTTTTTTGAAAATCTGTCGGAAGAGGAACTCACAGATTTAGCTACTCAAGGTGTTTCAAACGAAATTGAAAAAAGAAGCTGTGGGAGTTGGCATGTAGCTTATACTTATTGTTCTTCGCATGTCGGATATAGAAATTATGTTTTGAGAAGATGGTGTGGCCCGCCATCTTGGGGAAATTATGAATATACTATCTATTCGAATTATGGTCAAGGTTGTTAAGCAACAAACTTGCCTTGCATTTTGGAAATGCAAGGCAAGTCTCCTGATTTTCAGCCTCATCTACAGAACTGAACTAACCCCAAAATTACTTTTTAAATCACTTCAAAATAAACACCAAATAAACACTAAATAAACAGCTTCCTATCCATGCCTAAGCCTAAAAAAACATTGCAATAAAGAAGCAAAATACGAGCTTTTTAACAATTTTTATTAAACAAAAAATTAAACTAACATTATGAAAAATATGAATTTCACGTACTACGTGGGGATGCTTTTCTGTGTCCTGTTTTTAGCGACAAAGACTACTGCTAATGACATTGATTTATGTATTTACCAAGCCCCTACAAGCCCTGACACTATCAACGAAATCCCTAGACAGCTTTCAGGTGTGACTTACAGAGACTCAACGGAAACCCTATTTATGGTTACCAATGAAGGGGAGAATGAAGGCGACCCTCCGGTTGTTTACGAAACTGAAAAAGACGGAACAGTACGCCGAACTATTATACTTGATGGTTTTAATGATACAGAGGGTATTGTTCATATCGGAGGAACAAGATTTGCAGTATCAGAAGAGAGAAGAGGAAGGATTACATTTTTTGATATTCCTGCTTCAACTCCTAACATCATTACTATTGATTATTCTGATGCAAAAATAGCGGCATTATCCCCTACACTCGGACCATGGGGAGCGAATAACGGCTTAGAAGGAGTCTCTTATAATCCGGCAATGAATACAATATATACGGTAAAAGAAAAAGCGTCTACTAAGTATTATGATTTCCCCAATCCTGTATCTTTTCCGGTGACAATTACAAATGCCAGTGAGTTTTGCACCAATGCTTCGCTTAATTTTCTGGACATAGCAGGGGTACACCATTTAGGGCTTAACTTTGAAGGGAGTGTGGAGGTTTTACTATTGAGTGAAGAGAATAAAACATTGAAACACGTTGATGGAAACTGCAATGTAATTGGTGAATTCTCTCTTAGTTTTATGAACCAACCCGAAGGCGTCACAATGGATAATGAGGGTAATATTTACATCGTTGGAGAAGATAATGAATTGGCTATACTTACTCCTTCGCTTGACGCTGACGGAGACGGCGTGTGCGATGCGAATGACATTTGTCCTGATTTTGATGATAATTTAATTGGTACTGCATGTAATGAGGACGTTTGTATGGTAGGACAAACTTACGATACTGACTGCAATTGTACAGGCGGTACGTTCCAAGATTCGGATGGTGACGGCGTATGTGATGCGAATGATGTTTGTCCTGATTTTGATGATAATTTAATTGGTACGGCATGTAATGAGGACGTTTGTATGGCAGGACAAACTTACGATATCGACTGTAATTGTACAGGCGGCACATTCCAAGATTCGGATGGTGACGGCGTGTGTGATGCGAATGATGTTTGTCCTGATTTCGATGATAATTTAATTGGTACGGCATGTAATGAGGACGTTTGCATGGCAGGACAAACTTACGATATCGACTGCAATTGTACAGGCGGCACATTCCAAGATTCGGATGGTGACGGCGTGTGTGATGCGAATGATGTTTGTCCTGATTTCGATGATAATTTAATTGGTACACCATGTGATGATGGTGATATGTCCACTTCAGACGATCTTGTTACGATTAACTGTACGTGTGTGGGAACACCTATACCAACAACTACTTGCCGACAAAGAGACTCGCTCGCGCTCATTGCTGTAGTTGCAATCGCTCCCTCTTCCTTTATCAATTCCCTAACGACACTATCGCCTTACAAACCTTAATTAATATTAATACTAAAAAGGAATCGCATGTTAGGGGAGGTGAGGTAGATGGTGGTTTCAATAATATATTGGGTGTGGGACCCATCTCCGGTACACAAGGCTGGACTTGGGCGGAAAATTACCCACACAACTACCCCGATTCTGTTACTATATTCCTCTTAGATTCGGGGGCAGATATAGAAAACTGGGGCGCTTCGCCCTATCTCATGGAAGATGCACCATCAGATTCTTGTTATGATATTTTCTCGGAGTCCGGTTACGATTATGTGGATTTTATAGACTCTATCCAAGGCGGTTTCATTGACTCAATAGGGCATGGCACTTATGGGATGCGCTCTATCGCCGAAGGCTCGGATGCCTATATGAATATGAACATCGTTCCGCTCAAGGTATTTGATAAAGATGGACAGGGAACGCTCTTTAATTTCATCTGTGCTTTATATCACGCCATTGACCACGGTGCGGATATCATCAACATTAGTGCAGGCTACACCGGAGAACCCTCGGAGATACTCGAAGAGGCGATTGCTCTGGCACATTCCAAAGGACAATTCATCATTACCGCTACGGGCAATGATGGGGTCAATATTGATAGTTTTCCACAATATCCGGCATATTATGCCAAGCCATTTTACAAACTTGCTTATGATGATACAGATTCTCTGGTTCATTATAATAATGTCATTTCAGTAGCAGCCACAGATGCAACAGATAGCCTTTGGCAATATTCCAACTATGGCAGTGAAGCAGCAACGCTATCTGCCTACGGTGAAAATATGGGTGGCTACTCACATACAGGTGAAGAAGTCTCATATAGCGGTACTTCGCTTTCCACCTATTATGTGACACGCCAACTTGCCGCAGAAATAGCAAGGAACAAAACAAGAAATTTGGAAGAAATTTGGGCAGATTTTGAAACCTCATCACTACGAGATTGTCCCACAACTAATGGACTGACGAGTACCGGAAAATGCCTTGATATTTCCCTTAGAGAAGTATATAGTGATTTACGTGTTTTTATGGAAGGGGCTTTTGATACAACAGGCGATACCATGCGTACCGACCTCAACACCTTATATCATATATTGCCCGGACAAACGGATTCTACACTCAACCATGTCACAGCTACACAGCCCTATGATATTGTACCATTTGATTATTCTGGTACAGAAACTGTACCGACGACCTTTGACAACTATCCGCCGGAAGTCATCGATTGGATACTCATATCGGCACGTACCGAAGTAGCAGCTCACACAACAGTCAGTCGTACCGCTGCTTGGTTGCTCAAAGATGGTCGCGTACAGTTGCTCAAACCACTTTTTGAAACACTCGACACTGCACCGGATTCCGTTTATATTGTCATCGAACATCGTAATCATATGGGCATCATGTCTCCACAAAAATTGCCCATAGAACGCAATATAGTCACTTGGGATTTTACGGCACAAAATTCATATGCAGCCAACGGAGAGGGGCAAGTCATGCTCAATAATTTGTACTGGGGCATGTTGGCAGGTGATACCAATAACGATTTAGATGGTTACGATATTAATGGTGACGATAAAGGATTTTGGCAAAGTGATAACGGCATTTTTATACTTTATTTACCTACCGATTTTAATATGGATGGCGATGTAAATGGAAACGATAAAATATTTTGGAAACGAAATAATGGTAAATTTTCAAGCGTTTCGCGATATTAACAACGTATTATTATTCATACAATTTGAAAAGTAATGGAAGCCAACGTATATTCGTAAAAAAATAGAAATATGCGTTGGTTTTTTATTTGGATAATGCTTTTGCCATTATATCTCAATGGTCAATCTGATTTAAAGATAAAGATAAATGATAAAAGAGGATGTAATTGTGGTGAGATAGATACCACCATAGCCAAAATTGGTCAAGCCATACAAATAGTAAATTTAGGCGAAGTACGTGATACATTGGCAGCTTGTTATTTTCATTGTATTGGAGTTCAGTATCATAAGAAAAAAAATTATCTACAGGTAATTCAATTCAACAAAAAGGCACTTACACTACGCGAGCAATTTCATAAAGAATTTGTTTGGAAGTCGCATTACACGCTTGGAATAGCGTATAATGAATTAACGATGTATGCCAAATCTCAATCTGCGCTACAAACGGCTTACAATACTTGGGGGATTAAATATCAAAAAGACACTTTAGAGATGTTTCGCATCATGGCTAATAACTTATCTGAAATGGGAGAACTCCAACAAGCCGAAAATTACGCTATTCAAGCTACTCAAATTAAAATTGACGAACTGTGGCGCACCGCAGATGCTTTCAATAGCCTATCCGACATACTTGGCAGAGAAGAGCAAAGCGATGACAATAAAAGACGTGCTATAGAATGTGCAGATGCTGCCATTCAGTTGTATAAGAAGGCGGAAGAAGATGAATATTATATTGGACAAGCCCTAAATAGCAAAGCCAATGCAATGAGCTGGTTGGAGCGTTATAATGAAGCGATAAATACTTATGATATAGCTCTAAATATATATAATAAAAATAGCGAGGAATATGCCAGAACACTCTCCAACAAAGGAGGTAGCCTTGGTGAAAGAGGAGACTACAAAGCTGCAATAGAAGCCTTATTCAAATCTCTCGAAATTAAAAAGAACGCACTCAAAAAAGCACATACCTACACCTACGCCGCCAACCACGAAAACCTCGCCGAAAACTACGAAGCACTCGGAGATGTTGACAAAGCATTACAACACTACCAACTCGCCCTACAAAACCTCACCAACAACTTCCGCAGTGATAACATTCACCAAAACCCAATACCAAGTGACAGCCTTTACATCTACAACAAAATAGACGTCATCCGAGTCCTACACCTAAAAGCGAGTGCAGCCGTCAAAAAATACCAACAGGAAGGCGACACCACCTACCTCAAATTAGCAGAAAAAACCTACAACACCGCCTTCAATTTCCACGACCAACTCCCACAACAAATCACCACCCAAGAATCCAGATTATTTCATGCCAAGACGATAGTTCCTTTTATAGAAAATGCTTTAGCAGTCGCTTACGAATTACAACAAACGCCCAAAACCGCCTACCGTTTTATGGAAAAAAACAAAGCAAGCGTACTCATGCAAGCCATCAATGAGAAAGGTGCTTTACAATACGCAGGATTGCCCGACAGTCTATTACAACAAGAAAAAGAACTCCGCGAAACCATCACAGCTTACGAAAAACAACTCAACGATGCCCGTCAAGACCAGAAAGGAGAAGCTATAAAACAATATGAAAATTTACTATTCGAACAAAAAAACACCTACGACCAACTCGTCCGAAATTTAGAACAAAACCACCTCGAATACTACAATTTAAAATACAAACAAAGCACCTGCACACTAAAAGACGTACAAAATTACTTGGATAGCGAAACTGCGCTGTTAGAATATTTTGTCGGTGATAGTAGTGTATATGTATTAGCAGTCGAAAAAAACACAGCACATCTGCATCGCTTGGATAAACCCGAAAATTGGAACAAAACAATCAGTGATTTCCATAAATCTATAAGCGATGCCAACACACAGCTTTCATTTGCCCCTCACGCACATCAACTCTACAAATGGCTACTTCCAGCACCATTCAATGAACAAAATCCCAAGATAAAACGCCTCCAAATCATCCCCGATGCCCAACTCAATTACATCCCATTCGGATTACTGCTCACAGAGGATGACTCGCAAAAAACCAACTACGATTTATCTTACTTACTCAAACAAAAATCCATCAGTTACGCTTACTCTGCCGCCTTATTATTTGAAGAAAAAAAAGAAAAAAACACAACGAAATATCTATATGGAGGCTTCGCACCGAAATACGTCGGTGTTCAACATGTTGATTTGCCTGCAGGACGGGAGAATGTAAAACAACAAGCTGCAAAATTTAAGTGTAAACCTTTCCTCGCCAACCAAGCCACCAAACAGCAATTCACAGATGACGCCGACCAATTTCAGATCCTCCAACTCTCCATGCACGGTATATTGGACGATGAAAAACCCCTATACTCAAAACTAATTTTTGCGGATAGTGCGCTCTACGCCGCCGACCTTTACAACACCCGTCTCAATGCCGACCTTGCCATACTCAGTGCCTGCAATACCGGCACAGGCGAAATCAAAAAAGGCGAAGGCGTAATGAGTCTTTCGCGAGCGTTTACCTATGCAGGATGTCCGAGTTTGCTGATGAGTTTGTGGTCAGTACCGGACGGCGGTACAGCAGAGTTGGTAGATGCTTTTTTGGAACAACTCCAACAAGGAAAAACCAAAAACAAGGCACTCCAAACTGCCCAACTCAAGTACCTCAACAACACCTCGCCGGATAGATTGCACCCCATGTATTGGGCAGGACTCGTGCCTTCTGGCGATATGCAAGCGGTAAAATTCAGTCACAATTCCCCTTGGTGGTGGGGAATCATATTAATATTGGGCATAATCATATATTTTGGATGGCGGGCAATCAGGTGAACAATTAAACATGCTCTAAGGGACAGAATTTTAATAAATGCAGATTTTGACTTTTTCTTTTTCTCTTTTTCTACGTTATGAAAATCCTTGTATAGCTTGGCTATGCGCGGTTTTCATGCCTTAAAAAAGAAAAAAATAAAGTCATCAAAAACCTTCATTTATTAAAACCCTGTCCTTAAGCGCAGACAACAACATTTTTTTATTGATAATTAGAGACCTTATTTTTTGTTTAAATTTTGAGTCTACCTCAATTTTAAATAAAAAAATAAAATAAGTAATTCCGTTTGCTAAACTTTTTAAGCTTCGTGGTGCGCAAGGGCATTTACAACCACCAAACCAAAAATTACATTAATACAGACTTAATATTTCCTTGACATTTAAGTGATATATGATAAGTATTTTCGCGATATCTGAATTTCAAAATTTAAATTTTGGGTTTCGGAATTTGTTTTATCGTTACTTAGGAACGACGCAAAAATAAATTCAGATTTTGACTTGTTCTTTTCTCCTTTTTCTTCGTTATGAAAATCCTTACGTAGCTTGGCTATGTGTGGTTTTCATGCCTCGAAAAAGAAAAAAATAACGACGTCAAAAAACTTAATTTATTTATGCCTCGTTCCTTAAATACACTGTTTCACAAATTTATTTACTTTTTTGAGTATTTCTTTTAAAATGACTCTTCACCAAAAAATCCTTAAATACAGTGAGTATTCGCGTCATTTTTGATTCGATTTATTTCAAAATAAACGTCAAAAAATGTAAATAAATTTATAAAACAGTGTATTAAACATTCATAATATACGAAAATGCTACTTTTTACTCCTGCTCAATTTATTCACTTGTGCAAGCTCATTCGCGCAAGCCAACCTGCGAGGAAAAATCGTTGACGACCAATCTGTGAGGCTGCCCGGAGCTTACGTCATCCTTGAAGGTACGGACTTTAAAACCGTGACCGACATCAGTGGCGAGTACGCCATTTATAATGTTCCGGCGAGTGATTATCAATTGATTGTCAGTTATGTAGGCTACGATGATATGAAAAAATCCCTTACGCTGACCGATGGCGAAACACTCATCGAGGAAGTCAAAATGGACGAAGGCAATGTCCTCACCGAAGTCGTCATCAACGGACGCCTCGAAGGGCAAATGAAAGCCCTCAACGCCCAACGCAACAGCGACAACATCAAAAACGTTGTGTCTGCCGAACAAATTGAGCGTTTTCCCGACGCCAATACGGGCGATGCCCTCAAGCGATTGCCCGGCGTGAATGTACAATACGACCAAGGGGAAGCACGATTTGCCAACATCAGAGGTACTTCGCCCGAACTCAATTCTATCACCATTAATGGCGAGCGTGTGCCTTCCGCAGAAGCGGAACAACGCTTCGTTCAGTTGGATTTGATTCCATCGGATGTCCTCGAAACTATTGAGGTCAATAAAGCCGTAACACCCGATATGGACGGCGATGCGATTGGCGGTTCGGTCAATCTCGTCACGGCAAAAGCTACTCCCAAACAAAAGATTAAAGGAACGATTGGTTCAGGTTACAGTTTCTTGACACAGAAACCTTTATACAAAGGAAAATTGTCTTATTCCAATCGCTTCGGAAAAGATAAATTTGGTATTATTTTAAACGCATCAGTACTCGACAAACACGTTCGCTCGGACAATGTCGAGGCAGAATGGAACTACGAAGATGAAGACAATAAAGACGGTTCGGCAGTACCTACCGATTTGCAGATTCGTCAATATTTATTGGAGCGTTTGCGTCAAAGTTATTCCGCGACATTGGATTACCAAATTAATAAAAATCACAATTTATACATCAACGGAATGTATAATTGGAGAAATGATTGGGAAAATCGCTACCGTACCCGTTACAATAATATTGAACGTGATGATGATGGCAATTTTATCACCCAAATTCGTCGTCAAACCAAGGGTGGTTCGGGTGATGTCAGCTATCGCCGTCTCGAAGACCAGCGTATGCAAAGCTTCGGTGCCGGTGGTGAGCATTTTTTCAATCAAATAAAAATGAACTGGTCGGTCACTTCACTCAAAGCCTCCGAAGACCGTCCGAATGAGCGCTACATTTCTATGCGTACGGAGGATGACCCCATCATCACCCTCGACCTCACTAATCTCGAAACCCCTATGGTGAATGTAGTAGATTCAGAGCAAGCTGACCTTTCCAGCGCGTATGAGTTGCGCGAGATTACAGAAGAATTTCAATACACAGAAGAAAACGACCTGAACGCTCGTCTGGACTTGGAATTACCAATTTTATATGGTAAAAATGCCAGTTTCCTCAAATTTGGCGGACGTTTTAAAAACAAAACTAAATTCCGCGACAATTCTTTCAGAGAATACGCGCCTGCTGATGAAGATGCGTTTACAGCAGAAGCAATCGCGAGTGCCACCGACCAAACCCAAGACAATTTTTCTGTGGGGGATTATGCGATAGGTTCATTCGTTGACCGCGAACTTTTGGGAGATGCTGACCTCCCCAGACTATTTGATGGGAAAGATATTTTCGAAGAATTTGCCGGAAATTTTGATGCAAAAGAAAGAGTAATAGGCGGCTATTTGATGTACACGCAAGACATTGGCGATGTAGCGACGATTATCGCAGGACTACGTTATGAGGGAACAGCCGTAGATTATGCCGGAAAAATATTTGATGAGGAAGAGGAAACCATCATTGATGCGCCGAGCGAAGCCGATGGTTATGGCAATCTGATGCCGGGCATACACCTCAAAATCAGCCCAAATCAATGGACCAACATCCGTACCGCATGGACCAACACGATAGCCCGTCCGAATTATTTTGATCTTGTACCTTATCAAGTCATCAACCCGGACGATAACGAAATTAGCATCGGAAATCCCGCATTGGAAGCAACCACTGCCATGAATTTTGATTTATTAGCAGAGCATTTCTTCAAAAATATCGGTGTCATATCAGGTGGTTTTTTCTATAAAAACCTGACCAATGTTATCGCCGACCAAACGTTGCAAGATGCAGAGTTTCGAGGCAATACTTATACGGTGCTTGACCAGCCCATCAACGCTGGAAATGCCGATATACTCGGCTGGGAATTTGGCGTCAATCGAAGGCTGGATTTCCTGCCCGGAGTGCTCAGTAATTTGACGGCTTATGCCAATTACACTTATACCAATTCCCGTCTAAAAGATAGCGAACTCGAAGGTCGTGAAGATGAAACACTTCCGCTTATAGGTACGCCCAAGAACCTGCTCAACACCAGTTTGGCATACGATACCAAAAAATTAGACATTCGCGTATCATACAACTTTGCAGGTGCATTCATCGAAGAATATAGTGACGAAGCCTTCTTTGACAGATGGTACGATGATGTACATTATCTCGACCTTAATGCCGATTATAAACTATCAAACGATTGGAAGATTTATCTGAATATCAATAACTTACTCAACCAACCCTTGCGTTATTATCAAGGCGCAGATGCTCGCACGATGCAAGTGGAGTATTATGGTATTTTGGCTAGATTGGGTATAAAATTTAAAATCACGAGTTAATTAGTGGTTAGTAACGAGCAAATAATAAGTTAATCGGTGAATTGATTTATTGTCTTTTTTCGCTGCGCGAAATTCACTAATTTTACAAATATTTATGATTAACTAATTCTACCGTACAGGCAATTTTAATCGCCATGTCATAATTAGGGGGAACGAAAAGTCGTTTTTGTAATATGGTTTTTGAATTGAAGGGGAAGCGTAAGTCGTCGGACATTTTTAAAATGTCAGATGACAAAATTCGTTCGTTATTTATTTATAATCAATAATTTATAAAATTAAATTATAACGTAATATATCTCGTCGGACATTTTTAAAATGTCAGACGAGTGGGTTTTTCCAAAAATCTAAAAATCAGTATACGCAACTTGTTGCGACGAATGACGGGATTATTAAAACGACTTTTTGTTTGCCCTGATGTCATAATATAATTTTGACAATTAATAGCCTGTACGATACACTGATTTCAACAATGAATTTAAAATATACAATAGGCAGGAAAGACATGACTTTTCCTGCTTTCTTTTGTCTCTTGATAAGCCTTGCCTTTTTTTCTTGCGATAACAAACAATTCGTCCGAAACACCGAAGCAAGAGACAACCCAATAGAAATGCAAAACGCCGAAACAGCGCAAGCCAAACTCTCCGATTCGGTACAAGCCACGCTCGAAACCGAACCCGTCAAAGTTCTTGATGCTTCCGAAGATGCTGCTGACGACCCCGCGATTTGGTACAATATCAGCGCACCGGAAAAGAGCATTGTTTTTGGTTCAAATAAGAAAAACGGTATCCACGTTTACGACCTTTCCGGAAAAGAATTACAATACGTGGCTTGTGGCAGAGTCAATAATATTGACGTGCGCCGCAAAGTAAAATTTAGTGATGGCGTGGCAGATATTCTTGCAGGAAGCTGCCGCACCGACAATTCTATCGTACTTTTTGTAATAGATAAAGATGGAAAAATCAATAGCGAACCGGACTACAAAATCAGCTTGGGAGCGTTCAATCCTTACGGTTTTTGTCTGTATAAAGGGAAGGATGATGTACTATATAATTTTGTAAATAGCAAAGACGGACAAGTTAGTCAAATTTCTGTGGATTTAGCTGACGGTCAATTAGTTAGTGAAAGTGTCCGCAATCTCAAACTCGCCACTCAAGTCGAAGGAATGGTCGTTGATGATGCCACGCACACGCTGTATGTAGGCGAGGAGCAGACAGGTATCCACGTCTTTTCTGCCGAACCCAATGCCAGTACCAAAGGTTATTTGCTCAATAGCAGTACCGATGCCAATAAGAAAATCCGCTACGATATAGAAGGCTTGGCACTCATTCCGCCGAATCACCTGATTGCTTCCAGTCAAGGCAATTTTTCTTATGCGATTTTTGACCTTAAAAAGAAAAAATATATTAATTCCTTCTTTATCAAAGACGGTATAGTAGATGGTGCGGAAGAAACCGATGGTTTAGAAGTGATGAAAGGTGATTTTAACGACCAATTTCCCGCCGGCATCCTCGTTGTACAAGACGGATTCAATTATAATGACGAAAAAGCCCCCGAAGCACAGAATTTCAAATACGTCGATTTGCGTGAGGTCATGAAGTTTATTGAATGAGTTGACGAGTTGTTGAATTGTTGATTTTCATTTCTCGTCAATTCGTCAACTCATCAACCCGTCAATTCATCAATTCATCAATTCAACGAATATTTAGGCACTTGCGGTGTCAATTGGAAGTTGAAATACTGTTGAAAAGTATAATTTCGAAAGACGCCGTTGCAAGTATATTGCCAGTTGGGGCTGCGATTGGCTATCACGTCCATAATGTGCGAAACATCAGCTTGATAGGCAATGTATCCGGCATGGCGCAAGGCTTTTTTGACTTCGAGGGTTGTTGTTTCGAGATTGGTCAGCATGAGGCATTCTGCTACCTGCTTTACTACATGAATGTCAATGTGGTGATAAGCTTTTTTTAATGTCTTTCGCATAAGTAAGTAATTGATAATTGATAATTAATAATTAATAATTAATAATTTATAATTTATAATGAGTCTATTTAAATCATTTATTTTTGGTCAAAAAATCTGCGTTATCCGCTAAATCCGCACTAATCCGTGTTCCATTTTCCTACTGAACCTCTATCAAATATCTGATAGTTGATTGCGCTGAATTATAGACGATGTACTCGTTATTGATAAGGTCAACGCCGCCTTTGGCGAATAAAGAATCATAATTCGCGCCACGTTTTTTCAGATTTTTCTCCGAAAGTTCGTAACACCACGAATCGTGTTTTTTGATTTTTAGTTGCTTGCCTACGTGTACATCATATAGCGCGAGAAATGCTTTTTTCGAACTACCGCCCGTCCAATACGCACCCAAATGCGAAGTGTAATTGAGTGATTTTTGAAATTTATCTGCAAAGTATAATCCGTAACCAAACATCTTCCCGTTGATGACCGCATTTGCAGGGCGCAAAACTAGACCAGCCTTCATGATGGACAACCAGTTTTGGTTGCGGCTACCATGCCAGAATAATTCGGTTTTTTTGTTATTTGCGCTATCGAGATGTTGGTCAAAATCCTTTTGTGTACGCAAATTAATGATTTTATAGGCACGTTTAAAGATTTTCTTATCAGTTCCCATCATGCGCTTTATCATTTTTGTCAATGCTGCATCTTCGACGGGTTCTATTTGGATGCCCATAGCATCCAATAAAGTCATTTTTTCTTGCGGTGTACTGACTTCGTTTTCGTCTTTTTGTTGCTCATTTATTTCAACTTGCCCGCGCATTACGTCAAGTGTTTCTTGTTCTTTGGCGAGCATTTCACGGATGGTTTCGCGGTCTTTATCGTTTTTGGGCTTAGTGGCAAGGTGGTCTTTTACGTGCGTCATGCGCCGCGGGATAACTTGGTAGAGTTCCAATAATTTGTCGTTAAAATTGGCAATTCGCATTCCTTTTTTGACCCTTGCCACGAGGTCATCAAGCACGTTTTGTGCGGCTTCTACTTGTTGGCGCGTCACTTCTTCGGCAGATACCATGTAGTTGTAGCTGATAGATTTGCGTGCGGCTTGCATCAATTCTTGGATTAATGCTTCGACCGTACTATCCTCTATTTCAATATGTTGTGTTTCTTCAGTGCTGGCATTCCTAAAGAGGCTCGTTTGGTCTTTGTAGCCTTTTCTGATTTTTTCATTATACTTGCTCTTCCATTGAGTTACATTATAGGTGCGTTGTACGCCTGCGCTGCCCACACGTCCATAAGTCGCGATGAATGTGCCGTCTTTATTGTCGCGCATCTCATAAAATTTGTTATTATTGGCAGAGGTCACCATAATCATTTTGACGATGCGTGTAGCTTCGACGGGTGTTTCTGTATCAGATTTCGGCTCGGAGTTTGGAGCGATATTATTTTGAGGCAATTTACGGACAGCAGCCTTCGGTGCTGATTGCAAAATTTGAGTAGGTGTAGTTCCTGTAAAAATTTGTTGAATGAAACTTAACATGAGCTATAAGTTTTGAGTTTATCAATTATTTGATTTCAAATATGTCGCTAAATTAGTTACACTTTTTCATTTGTGCAAGTTTTTTATAAAGAAAAT
>Ga0209831_1002248_pt1 | contig 17002 bp, 10 predicted proteins | sample Maine_Asex4_meta_FD_187451 | JGI IMG/M metagenome (GOLD analysis project Ga0209831, IMG submission 187451) | Marine algal microbial communities from Maine, USA - Maine_Asex4_metaG (SPAdes) (version 2) | ecosystem: Host-associated > Algae > Red algae > Unclassified | place: Maine, USA | collected...
CGGAGATGGGACTTTTTGCTTCTGGTTCATCCACTTTCGCTTGTAAATTTTTGATCTGCGATTTAATTTCGTTGGCTTCCTCTTCCTTTTCTGCCAGTTGTAAACGAAGTTTTTCGATCCGCTTTTCTGGCGTTATTTTCAGCACTCGGTGGAGTACTTCTAACACCATCAAGGCGCGAATGGATTTTGCCATTAGACCTCGCATCCGATAGATGCGGCTCATTTTTGTCAGTTGTTGGACCTTGGCAAATTTTGCAATGTTGGCGGTTCGAACAATTCGCAGTGAACGCAGGAATGAAACCAACGGCAACAGGATAATCGCTAGGTCGATCCAGTTCTTCTTCACGTAGACAAGCTTTTTATCGGTTGCACTGACCATCACGATAAACTCAATCGCGAACGCACACCAAATCAAGCCCGTCGAAATACTGAGCGCTAGTTTCAGCCACGGCATTTTACTGACTTGCGTGCTCAACCCGAACTCGATTAGTAGGATCGGTAGGATCAACAGCGCGATGCATAGCATCGGTTTACTGAAGACCTTCTCCAACATCTTAGCCAACGGTTTTCCCGGCGTGCGCCATCCGATCTTCGGCAACCAAATCTTGCCATCGGTTTCAGCAATTGGTTTCGCCAATCGCAGCGGCGGACAAATCATCGACCAAAGATCGGTCGACCATAATGCAACTTTCTCTGACTTTTGACGTTGGCTTAACCAACGACAAACAAGTGGCTCGATCCAAAAGATTGGCCAGATGGCCATCAGCATCGCAAACAAAACATGACCGGCCCAGTTGGCAGACTTACGCAGCTGCGTAAATGCATCGGGCGTTTGGGTGGCGGCCGATTGTAGTGATAGGTCAGCGGCTAAACCGGATTCGACCGGCAACACGGGCGTCGCCATATCGACCCAAACCACTGTCAGTCCAGCCAACAGAACAAGAAAAAGAAGCGACAAAGCGAACATCGGAATCGCCAGCCATTGAATCAGTCGGATCGGTTCGATCAGCGTAGGTTGTTGACGAAGTTTCGGTTGTGTAGCTTCTTTCATGCTTCTTTTGACAACGACTGCCCTATGTTTTACCAAGGGTTTCTATCATCCCGCGTTTGTCAGCAGGACGCAGTCGTTGTTTTGTCTCCTATTTGACTTGGGGTCACGTTTTGGCTGTCATCTTTAACAACCATTTCGTGACTATTCGTCACCGGAGAGCGAATATTGAGAAGATTTTCCCCAGTTTTGAGGCGAAGACGCGTTGGTTTAATCAGCCGCCAACGGAAAAGCGTCCGGTCCTACGCGCCTAAACCGGATACTTTTCCGTTGGCGGCTGATTCGAATTGGCTACGCCAATGAGTTCAATTCTCTAAAGTAAGTGCCATTGGGCGATCGCCATGCGGCTGATCATTGCTTCGCAAAATCTGACTTAATCAACAGTCCGCTAGTCAAGTAGCGGATGCTACTTCCAGTCAAATGACATTAATCCGTCGATCGAGCGGACGAAGACTTCGTTCCCTTTGACGGCTAGGTGGGCCCATGAATCAGAGGCGACCTTGCGACGGTCAATCATTTCAAACCGCTCAGGATTGGCCGCATAGAGAACAAGATCACCCTCGGCGGTAAGCGCGAGGATTCGGTTTCCGTTAGCAATCAGACTGGCGTATTTGGCGAACTTATCGCTGCTCCATTTGAGCTGGCCGGTTTCTAGTTCTATACAGGCAAATCTCTGGTTCTGCAGAAACGTGTAAGCATGACCGTCGATCACCACCGGTGTCGTCATGTAACCGCGCGCTTTGTTCTTCCACTTCTGTGCCAACTGGTAGCTGCGCGGCCCTGAGTTTTTAATCGATATCATCGTCGTCGGATGCTGGTAGTTACTTATCAACAGACCGTCTTTGAATACCGTTGGCGTGATGATGCTCATCCCGCGATACGCGGGCGTCGGCTGATCCCAGAGAACGTTACCTGTTTCTAGGTCGGCACCCATTAGGCTTTCGCGGCCTTGGATCAACAACTGACGCTGACCGGCAATCGTTTTAATGGCCGGTGATGAAAACACGCTACTGTTTTTGCCTGGTCCATCGGACGCCGATTGCCAGATCAGCTCACCCGTTTCCTTATTCAATTTGTGCATCGCACCGCCGGCCTGCATGTACACGGCATCACCATCAACCAAAGGTGAACACACGCAGCCAAACATTGGAATCGGCGTGTCGTTGATTTTTGGAAAGTCCTTTTGCCAGAGAATTTCACCGTCAGTCGCGTTGAGACAGACGAGAATATCGCGAATACCGCCAACGTACAGTTTGCCATCGGCGTACGCGGGTGTTGAACGAATCCAACTACCATTGGAGCCTGCGAAGAAGGGGACCTTCATTGATCCGGTCCAATTGGATTCCCATTTCTGCGTCCCCGTTTCTCGATTTAAACAACGCACCACTTCGTCCTTTTTGTCGACGGTTTCGGTGACGAAAATTGAATCGCCGACGATCAACGGTCCGGAGTAGCTTGGGCCAAGGTCGATCTTCCAATTTCGTGTCAGGTGATCCTTGGACAGCGTTTGGGGCCACGGAGCCGCATCGACTTTGCCGTCGCGCGAAGGGCCTCGCCACTGCGTCCAATCGGACGGGCTTGTGCCAAGTTGAGTTTGTCCAAGTTGAGTTTGTCCAAGTGCAAAGTTGCCACCGGATGATATCGGAACAATTTGGGCAAACAAAAGACAATAGAAGAACAGTTTCGTTGCACGCATCATCTTTTGTATTCCTATATGAATGGTTTGCATTTTTCAGATCCAATCCTAGCAGATAAGAAGAACTGCAAAGTCATATTTCAGCGGAGAGGCGCAAGCCGCTCGGTTGGTGGGAAACCGTACCGCTTGCGCCGTGACGCTAAGACGCGAGCCCCCGCCACCTACGGTCGCTTGTAGCTGACCGATTGTTATGCTTAATGTTAACGGATCGCCAAAACGTTCCTTCAAAACAACCATTTTTCACGGTCATTTTTTAACCTTATGAACAACGGGTGAGAAATCAATGCAGCTGCCCTGCCCTGCGAACAACTTTCAATCAGATCACGCAAATTTGCTGCGGTCCAGTTTTGCACGGCTACTGCCGCAGGCGCTGTTGCCGGGGACGGAGGCACTTTCTCCCGCGCAGTTTGCTCAGGCGCTATTTGAATGCCCGGCGGTGATCCTATCTCACGGTCTTCAGGACGACCCGATCTTCAACTATGGAAACCAAGCGGCGTTGGACCTTTTTGAATTGGACTGGACCAGCCTCATCGGATTGCCGTCTCGAAAATCTGCTGAGCCCATAAACCGCGCTGAACGAGCCCGCTTGCTTGAGACGGTAACCCATCAAGGCTTTATCGATGACTACTCGGGTATCCGAATTTCATCCAGCGGTCGAAGGTTTGCTATTGCCAAGGCGATTGTTTGGAACGTTGTTGACGCGAAGGGTACGCTACGTGGTCAGGCGGCGACATTCTCTCAGTGGAAGTGCTTATAGATACAGGGCACCTTACTTACGTTATAAAATCCCGAGCGACGTAAAGTGGTTTGACACTTTGGATTAGCCGTTTGGGCGCTAGCCCCGGTTTCGTTGTGCATAAGAACCGGGGCTAGCGCCCAAACGGCTAACAATCCTAACCCGAAGTTTTCGTACTAATCAAGGTCGATCGTGCGGATGGTGACTTCATCCAAGTACGCTTCGCCAAAACCGGTCAGATCGAATCTGACGTTTAACTCTCCCGGTTTGTTAACGCTGCGGTACAGCGTGAACTCTTCCCAGCCATCGGTCGAGACGATCCGTTCGGCCAGTGCTTTGCCTCCGAAGGAATCGGTGATCATCAACCCGTCCATGGTTCCTTTAAGCGTTTGAGGCACGTTGACCCAACCGTGAATTTGCACCATTTGTTGAGGCTGAACTTTTACCGATGGGCTAACAATCCACAGCGGCGTTTCTTCCACAACGCCAGCGGAAGCATTTGGCGTCACCAACAACTTCAAACTCTTGCGACCTAATACGACTTGATCGCTGGAAAGTTCGACACGCGTGGTCATCGAAGACGCATCAATGCGATGGTTCTCCCATCCCGCGCGCTGCATGTGTTCAAGGCTTTCAAAATCACCCGCAGCAAGTCCGTTGGGATCCCATTCGCCGGACGTTTTCAGTTTATCTGTCAGTTGCCAATGCAGGGGAATCAAACTGGCATGGGCGACAAAAGGCGTTGATGTTTTGGATTGGAACAACCCCAAAGGACCGACGGCCGTTTCGCGCCGACTGAACCCCAGCCGTTCCTCGGTGCGATCAAGAAACGTCGTCGCAGCATCGCCACTGCTTTTTACGATCAGGTCGCTGGCAACGCGATACGCAGTGACCGCTTCGTTAAGCGTCCCACCAATTTCGGCGGACCCGCGTCCCATGCGCGCCATCTGTTGATCGATAAGTTGCATGATCGCGATCCACTGCTGTGACAGTTCTGACCGCATCTGCTGAATGGTTTGTTTTCCAACGCGTTGGTAAGATTGTGAAAGCTGGCTGACAACTAGCGGATCTTGTGTGAAGACGACGGCTGTAAAAAATGGACAATCGGGAATTTCAATTTCTGTTCCGCCCATATTCCGCACCGACGACAACAGCTTCAGTCGGGTGTCGGTCAACTGGTAGGCGCGATCGGTAAACGCCGACGCTGTATCAGAGAACGAAATAGTCTTCAGCGGCACGTCGCCAGCCCAATATTGCTCATGATAGGTGGGCCGCTGAATTAAAAGCAAACGGGAACGATTCGTGTTGAAGGCTGTGATCTCAACGCCCGGATCGTCGACGGCAACCGCGCCCATCATCGCGCCACCGACCGCCCAGGGTTCAATTTGTTCTATGAAAGCGTTGACCAATTCGATCGTCATGGTTCGCAAGCGGGAGGCTGGATCGGGAGCGTCCAACCGATTTCGCGATCGAAAACGTAGCCCTCTTGCTCCGCCGGTGATGGCTTCGACGACTAGAAACTGTAGCTGTTGTGGTTCGATGGGCGTTGGCGGTGTCTGCTGCGAAACGATGCTGACCTGATCCAGCAACGACTTGGAAAGCTCGGTTTGAATATCGGCCCAAACGGGTTTGCTGGTTGCGACGCTGTGGGCCCGTTGCCGTATCCAATCGCTGTATTGGCTGGCGATGAAGCTGGTTCCCAACGGTTGCAATCCAACCGAAAGTATGTCGAGCTGTTGCGCAAACCGCGACCAATTCGAGGAGACGTTACCGACGACGGGACGGTTTTCCCGCAGATCAGATTCACGGATCTCGCGAATACGCTGCGCTACGGTGAGGATGTCGCGACCAGAAAGGTTCTTTCCAACGAACCACGCAAGCACACGGTCAAACTCGAATCCAATATCACTAACACCGATTGACGCTGGCGGTGGGCAGACGACCCACATGTCAAGTCGCTTGGCTTCGTCAAGTTGCTCCTGCGAAACAGTGGTCGAAAGTTCGACGGTGTTGAAGCCGATGGCTTTGAGAAACGCAAAGTCTTCTCCGTTGTGTTCGATGACCAATGGAAAGAACGGACGTTTGCCAATAACTAAAACGGTCCCATCTCGATCTACCAACGACGGTCGTTTGTCGCGCGACGCAATCCGTGCGACCTGGCGGATGTGGGGATCTACCATCGGTGCCGGCGCCCGATTGGTGACAGACGTTTGTTTTACAGGTACGAGACCATTGATTTTAAGATTTTCGATTTGGATGTCATGTTCACCGGGTCCGCTGTAGAGGTTAACCACGACACGGTCGATGTATGCTTCTCTGGGATCAACATGGGAACCGTACTTTTGCCGCAGGAACCAAAGCTCTTTCGTCAACAGTTCGGTCAGATCAAAATCGCTGCCACTGAATCCGATCGTTTGCCATTGGCCGACCGCCGAATATTTTTCGCCGTGGAGCGTTGTCGTCATCGGGCCGCTGGCGTCAGGAGCTAGGGTATGCGGCAACACGACACGAACCAGAACTTGGGCTCCGGATCGCGTGGATTTCATCCGAACTGACGGTTTGAGTTCGGGGATAATATAAGCGTGAGGGATTTCGTGGGATGCGAATACATTGGTGCCCGCACCGCAGCGAAATCGAATCCGTTCAAATGTGGTTTCATATGAGTTAGGGGATTCTCTATCGCCCTGAGTTTCTGAGCCGCGCGACTGTTTCCAGCTGCTGAGATCTACCGAACAGTCGCTTTGATGCCGTTGGAAGGTGGCATGCTTACTTTCAAATGACTCTGAGAACTGCGCATTGCTGACCGCAGACAGGACAACAATCATTACAATCGCAACGATCAGTTGCCCGAGCCTACATAAAATCCAAGTGTGGGCGGAGTTAGTCATTGATTCAAAAGCAAAACTGCGCAGAATGGGCACCGACGGTTGCGGACCAGACTCAACGGTGCTTTTAGCAACATGTAAAATGTTTCGCTAGATCAACAATCGTTGCATTAAGGCATCATTTGATTGAAGCAGGAAAAGACTTGTTAGCCAAACACTCAATTTTTCAGCCGTTAAAAGCAGTGTTTTTGCGACTATTTGGCAATCGTTGGCACCAATGGCATCAGCGTTGCAATTTCAATGAATTCAGCACAGGAACAAAAATTTCCAAAGCCAAAGAATCACTGGAACCTTCTCTCAGTCGACCTAAAAGGACAGCTACGATGGATATGAAAACAAACAAACCAGCCGCCAAAAGCACAAACACTCAACAGCTTCCTATCGACCTCAACGATCTCCTCTCAGCCGTTGCGAGTCTTCCTGAAGAACATCGAAAGACCCTACAGCAACCGCTCAAACGCGTCGTTGAATACACCAAGCGTCGTCGTCGCATTTTGAACCTAATCCAAGAAGCACTCAGCCAGTTGCGGATGGATATGAAGTATCTGATGTTTGACCTCGAAGCGACGCGGCGAGAGCGCGACGCTTATAAGGACGGATTTGAGTCTGACTTTTAAAAGCTGGACCCAATCGACAGTGAGCACATTCATCCGTGCGTGACAAATGTTGCGTGCGGTTTTTTCATTAACATGGGTGATCCGCGACCGCTTGAGTATCCGCAATCGGCGCCTTAGTCTGCCCCACCAGCCTCCTCACAATCGTCACAGACGCGCTGTTTGCTCTAAATCAGGGACCGTCCCTAAACACTTTCACAAATTGCTAAGCATGTTGACGCTTTGTAAATATCCGAGAGGTACGGTTTCCGACAGAACTTTTTCCTCACTCATCTTCTGGTTCGGATCGAACAATGAAAGTCCAAATAATAAGACTGATCTCCGGAGGCTGCTTCACGTTTCTGGTTGTGTTCTTTTCCGTTTATGCGATGGGTAACTTAAGTGCGAATCGTTCCGACCCTAGCGATCAGAAGACTATAATTTTAACTGAGAGCGGTGGTGAAGCGGAACGGGGAAGTAAAGTTACTCCGGTTGCAGAGTCTGAGACCAGCGCATTGGCCGCTTCGGACACCGCATCCAAAAGCTTTCACATCGACGAGAGTTGGTTTCAGGGCACCAAAGAAGAGCGCGGCCGTTTCGCACCGCTACTTCGTTCTCAATCAGCACCCACATTGTCGGTAAAACAATGGACAAATACGACGTCGCTCGGTCCGCCGGATCAAGAAGGGAAAATTGTGGTCATTTCGTTCTGGTCAACGTGGTGTCAACCCTGTCTCGGTTCCATCGAGTTTAACAACAAACTCTACCGACACTATAAGGATAAAGACGTTACGTTTATCGGCGTCTGTGCCAACGAGGGTTCAGAAGACATGTCAAAGATCATTGAATCCAAAGGTGTCAAATATCCAGTGTGTCGCGATCTGTCTAGCGATAAATCAATCTTGGCCTACGAGGTTCAAGCGATTCCGTCCTACTTTGTCGTCGACCGCACAGGGCGACTACGCTTTGCAGACGTAAAACGCGATCGAGTTGACGATGCAATCGAATATCTGCTCAGCCGCGATTAACATCGCAGGCGTTGAACCGAAGATTCAGATTCACAATCCGTTTCCTGCGGGCCCCATGTTTTGTAAAACGCCCGTTAATCTGCATCTTGTTAAGATTTCAAAAGTTGTTTGTTTTGCGAGCTTGGAATACTATATCTGATCGGTCGAGTTTGCTGATTGCTGCCCTTCCGTGTTCCCACCCGCTAAATTTTTCTCCTTTGATTTGACGAAGAACTCCCCAATGAGCGAACTCACCGCTGACCAGCTGGCCAACCGCATCTATGAATGTCGTTTAATGGAGCTTGATAAACTTCAGCAAATCATTGGCGACTCGACGGTCGAGGGCGAGGCAGACCTCGAAACGTTCAAAGATCAATTGCTTCGTCACGAGCATCTGACTAACTGGCAATTGCAGCGGGTTCTCGAGGGTCATGTTACCGGCTACTTTTACGGGAACTGGAAAGCACTCTATCTGATCGGTGCCGGAACGTTCGCGCGTGTGTACCGCAGCGTTCACTCGAAAACCGGAGACGTCAAAGCGACGAAAGTTCTCCGCAGTCGCTACAGCGAAGACGAAGACATGCGAGAGCAGTTCTTGCGCGAAGCGTCAATGGTAATGAAGCTGCGGCACCCCAACATCGTGCCTATCCAAGAGGCCGAATCCGAACGTGGGCGTCTTTACATGGTGATGGACTTCGTCGAGGGCCAGAACCTACGTGACTATGTTAAGGCTCATAAAAAACTATCGCCGATCCGCAGCCTAAAAATCATCAGCGACCTCGCCGCAGGATTAGCTTACGCGATGGAGTTTAACATTGGCCACCGCGACATGAAACTATCTAACGTTTTGCTGTCAGCCAAAGGGCAAGCGAAACTGGTCGACTTCGGGTTGGCAACCATTAGTGGCGATGCTCAAGAAAGTGACGGTGGTGCTCCACGAAGTATCGACTACGCGGGACTGGAGAAAGTCACCGGCGCTGGACGCGATGATCCGCGTAGTGACATCTATTTTCTCGGTTGTATGCTGTACCACATGGTGAGTGGCCAACCGGCGTTAGAAGAAACAACAGAACGTATGCGACGTATCGCCGCTCAACGATACACTAGCGTGATTCCAATCACCAACCATGATCCTGATTTGCCTCACCGTCTGGTTGTCTTTATCAATCGATTGATGAACCTCGATATTGAAAAGCGTGTCCAAACGGCCAAAGAGGCACACCGCGAAGCCGAAACGGTAATGGCCCAGTTGATCGCGGGCGATACGACAAAATACGACGCACAACTGACCGATCAGGACGCAGCGGCATATTCGCAAAGTATCTCTGCCAAAGAAGAAGGAGCAGACAAAACGATTCTGTTGATCGAGTCCAACCTGAAACTGCAGGACACATTGCGATCCAAACTCAAAGACATTGGATACCGAGTACTGATCACGGCCGACGCTGAACGCGGTTTGGAGAGATTTGAAGACTATGAACCAGAAGAAACTCCACCGGTTGATTGTGTGATTTTCGGAACGGTCGGACTGGGGCGCACTGGGCTCAAAGCGTATCGAGATTTCGTACTCGCCGAAAACACCAAGAACGTTCCCGCCCTGCTAGTCATCGTTGATAATCTGGAAAAATTTGTTCAAGCCGCATGGCTTGACGATCAACACATTGCCTTCAAGATGCCCTTGAAATTCAAACATGTGCAACGGGGCTTGAGAAAACTACTGGCCATCGAAGTCGCCGATAAACCCTAAAACCGCCAACATGTACAAATAACCACCTCCTGATTGATTTATCCGGTAGTGTGCAGTTTGAATTGGACGACATTAGCAAGCCAAAATTGCTATAATCCATCGGTCATTCTATTCCTTTGATCGAGTACTTTAATGGAATCATCCTCTTCTTCAACCTCTCAGTCCGCCGCGCCCCAACATGGCGGCGGCATGTTGGCAAAACTAAAAACCTTCTCGTTGCTGGGAATCAAAGCGATGCCAGTTGAGGTAGAGGTTGACGTCTCTCCTAGAGCGATGCCAAAAACAATTTTGGTGGGTCTACCCGAAGCCGCAGTGCGCGAAAGCACACATCGCGTCGAACGCGCGATGGTGAACTCAGGTTTCCAAAGACCGCTCGACCGAATCGTAATTAATTTGGCACCCGCTGAACTGCCCAAGCAAGCGGCTTCATTCGACCTGCCGATATCTTTGGGCATCTTGATCGGCAGCGGCCAAATTGCTTCGGATCGTCTTGCAGACTACGCCGTCGTCGGAGAACTGGCACTGGAAGGCCACACACGCCCGGCCAAAGGCGTTTTGTCGATGGCGATTGAAGGTAAAAATTTAGGCTATCGTGGCATCGTCGTTCCCTATGAAAACGCTGATGAAGCAGCGGTCGTAGAAGGACTGGAAGTGATCGCCGTCAGTTCACTATCGGAGGCGGTCGGTTTCTTTTCGGGTGAACTTGAGATTGAGCCGACGCCATCAAAGATCGAAACGCTGTTCGAAGAATTTTCTGAGTACGGTTTCGATTTCTCAGACGTGCGAGGCCAAGAGATGGCCAAACGCGCCATCACCGTCGCGGCTGCGGGTGCACACAACATGTTAATGGTGGGCCCACCGGGTTCAGGAAAAACGATGCTGGCCAAACGGATCCCCACGGTTCTGCCTCAGCTTTCGCCAACAGAATCGATTCAAACGACGCAAATCTATAGCGCTCTGGGTCGGCTGAGCCCCGGCCAGCCACTGATGGCCAAACGCCCCTTCCGTTCGCCACATCATACGATCAGCGAGGCCGGTTTGGTCGGCGGTGGCAGCACTCCGACGCCGGGTGAAATTTCAATGGCTCACAATGGTCTTCTGTTTCTGGATGAACTGCCTGAGTTCAATCGCAAGACGCTGGAAGTATTGCGACAACCGCTCGAAGACGGCGTCGTTACGATCTCTCGTGCGCTGTCTTCGACAACGTTTCCCTCGGACTTCATGTTGGTGGCCGCTTTGAATCCTTGCCCCTGTGGATATCGCGGAGACCCGCGCCGCAAATGCAATTGTTCACCACCGCAGGTTGATAAGTACATGGGCAAAGTCAGCGGGCCATTGCTGGATCGAATTGACATCCACGTAGAAGTGCCCGCAGCCGACTTCAACGAACTCAACAACAAAACGCTGGGCACCTCTAGTGACGCGATTCGAGAATGGGTCACCATCGCGCGGAAGGCGCAACTGGAGCGGTTTGAAGGCATGCCGATCATGTACAACGCACAAATGTCAAGCAAACAGATCCGCGAGTACTGTAAGCTGGACAAACCGTCGGTCGATGCATTGCGGCACAACGTGAACGAATTGGGACTATCAGCGCGAGCCCATGACAAGGTGCTTCGTTTGGCGCGTACGATCGCAGATTTGGATGCCGCTGCAGAGATTACGCTTGATCATCTTAACGAAGCCATCAACTACCGGATGTTGGATCGAGAGTAGTGGCAACAATAAAATAGCATGCACACGGGAACTTAATGATTGTTTCCCGCAATGCCATCAAGTGCAATGCGAATCCTCCATCACAACGTGATGCGGTCGACTTCCAAATTTCGCCGTTTTTCTTAGCTCGATGCCTTCGAGTATGCCTTACACCGATTTTGCGATTCAGAGAGATTTAGACTTAAAATTTCAAGCTTTGCAGACAATCGAGGACACTTTAGAATCGCTTTAGAGGAACTTGCACCAATAGAATCTTTGGAAAAAACCTATTTCGAACTTTAAATAATTGCTGTCACGACTGACAATACCGTCCCACCCGAATCCTTTTTTCTTTCGATTGCCCCTGTGTACAATCACTCGCCCAATCCTTTCTTTCTGAGGTAACCAACTATGAAATGCAACAATTATCTTCTCATGTTCATTTTTCTGACAATGCTGAACTGTAACCTAAATGCGCAAGAAGCATCTACTGAAGCACTGGCCCAGCCGAAAACTGTACTTTCAGATGTGCTGGACGACGCAGGCGGAGAGCTCGATGAGCTCTTAGAGTCTTCGAATGCGACCAATGAAGACGAAGCAGATGAAGACGAAGCAGATGAAGACGAAGAATTAGACGAAGACGAAACGGAAGAACACGACAACGCGCCTATCTCAATTCGGGTTAACGAGGACGGCGAATTAGTCGGGCAAGCTAAGGCTTCTGTCAACGGCAAGTGGGTGCCAGTGGAAGCCACGATGGCATTGGTCAGCAATGATGTTTTACTTAATAAGATCGTTGCTGAAGAAGACGGTTCGTTTTCATTCTCAGACATCGTTCCCGGCAGCTACAAAGTTTATGGAACTGCGGCAAGCTATTGCGGGCAGCGCGCGGTGACCGTAGTGTCGGAATCCGGTTGCTGCGACAATGTTGATCTCGGTTTGAGACAAGATTCACCAGGCTCTTGCTACTCGGAACTGCCTTCGGCTCCCGCCGCGACCTTTTCTCAAGGACCGAGCTTCAGTGGAGGATTCTCAAGCGGTGGACCCGTTGCTGGTGGCGGTGGTGGATTTGTTGCCAGTGGCGGACAAGGAGTAGCAAGCGGTATTTCTGGGCTACGGCTGTTAGCAGTCGGAGGAATAATCGCTGTAGCAATTCCTGCCTCTGACGATAACAATGTGGCCACCCCCAGTGAATAGTCGGTCGTAATACGACACGGATACCCTCGAAAAAATTGCGGGCCGAGTGTAGAAGCGACATGAAACGGGTAGCCCCTTGGAACCCAGCACTGGTCAGCCAAGACAATTTCCAACGCTAACCTTCGGTGATCACAATATGCTAATGGTGGGTCCACCGGGATCGGGAAAAACGATGCTGGGCCAAACGGATCCCGCCGCTTTGCCTCTGCTTTGATAAACGAACTCGATGCATACGGTACAATGCAAATGCGATTGGTTTATCCGTTCCCGCCCATGACAAAGTGCTTCGCTTGTCGCTTAGAATCGCGGGTTAGGATGCGGTGACAGACAGTATGATTGATCACTGCAACTACCACATGCTGGACCGAGACAAATGGCTGACAGTCGCCTTTCGTTTCGCGAGAGAGCGCTAATGCGCGCGAACGCACTTTCGCGGAGCGAAAAGCGACACTAATTTCACGAACAGTTGAAAGCGCAAAAGAGATTCACAAGCATGAGCGAATCCGAATCAGACGCGAACAACCTCACAGCTTTGGTCGATAGTATCTCCGTCGACGAAAACTCCGCGCTACCGCGCGACATTCAACTGTCGGTTGCCTTAGCGCGGCATCTTCAGAGTCGCGCCAATAAATTACGGACGCCGCAAGAGAGACGTCAGCAAGCTGAATTGGATCGAATGATCCAAAGCCCCAGCGACAAAGTCACGATGATCCAGATGACCGATCAGGCGTTTCGCGCACGAACCCCCAACCGCGCCGTGGATCAGCTGGTTCATATTCTGGACGTTCAAGGGATTCCGCGATTCTTCACACCACTGGATCGCGCCATGCTGATGGGCTTTCAATCCTTCGGCGGCTACTTGCCTGGCGTCGCGGTGCCCATGGTGAAAGAAAAAATGCAACAGGAAACAGCCAACGTTGTCTTGCCCGCCGAACCCGAACTGCTGGCCAGCCATCTCCAGGCCCGACGCGATGCGGGCGTGCGCATGAACGTGAACTTTTTGGGCGAGGCGCTCCTTGGTGAAGAAGACGCGCAAAGTCGCCTAAAAAAGTACCTTCAAGCGTTACAGAACCCCAACATCGAAGTCGTCTCTGTCAAAATCTCTACGATCTATTCGCAGATTTCGTCGTTGGCCTTTGAGCACACATTGGACATTCTTTGCGACCGACTTGAGTTGCTGTACCGAGCAAGCGCCAAAGCGACTTTCACGCGCGCCGATAAAACGGTCGTTCCCAAGTTTGTCTATCTAGACATGGAAGAGTACCGCGACATGCGGCTCACGTCCGAAGCATTTCAGCGCACCCTCAGTCGCCCCGGTTTGGAAGACGTCCAAGCCGGCATCGTACTACAAGCCTACATCCCCGACGCGTTCGCCTTTCAAAAACAACTGTCCGCTTGGGCCCAAGAACGTGTGGCCAATGGCGGTGCTCCGATCACGATGCGAATCGTTAAGGGTGCTAATATGGAAATGGAGCGGTTTGAATCTTCGTTACACCGATGGCCTCAGGCACCATTTCAACATAAACGCGAAACGGACGCGAACTATCGGCGAATGGTCGCCTGGGGGCTGCAAAGCGAGAACATTGTCGCCGCGCGATTGGGAATCGCGTCTCACAACCTGTTCGAAGTTGCCTACGGGCTTGTCAAAGCTCTCGAACTCAACGCCATCGACAAAGTGCAATTCGAAATGCTCGAAGGGATGGCCAACCATCAGCGCCGCGCGTTGCAAGAACTGGTGCAGGATCTATTGTTATACGCACCGGCGTGCCGCAAGGAAGAGTTTATCCATGCGATTGGCTATCTGGTGCGGCGTTTGGACGAAAACACCGGCCCCAGCAATTTTCTCAGGCATGCCTTTAACTTAGAAGTCGATTCTCCTGATTGGCAGCGATTGGAAGAAGACTTCTGCGCCGCGTTCGATGAAGTGGCGTCTTTGTCTCAATCGGCTCGGCGAACGCAAGATCGACACGGGCCGCCAAGTTCCCCCATGACGACTCAAACGCGTTGGCAGAATTTTGTTAACGAGTCGGATACCGATTTTGCGCTGCCGCAGAATCAAACTTGGGCAGAAGAAATCTATGCTCAGTGGCGCGATCGACATTCTGAATATGCGACCCATATCCCGCTTTGGGTGGCAGGTGAAGAGGTTACCGACGATCGCAATCAAAGGGAGTGTTTTGATCCTTCACGCCCTGACCTAGTCGTTGCCAGGTACAAACAGGCCGACGCCGACGATGTTGAGCGCGCTATCGGTTGTGCCAAAGCCGATCCTGACCGCTGGCGAAGTAAATCGGTTTCGCAAAGGCGCGCCGTTCTGGAGAAAGTCGCCCAAGTAATACGAGAGCGTCGCGGCGACCTGATGGGCGCGGCGATTGCTGATGGGGGGAAAACGCTTGAGCAATCCGATCCCGAGGTCAGCGAAGCGATCGACTTTGTTGAGTTCTACGCCCGGAGCGCCGAATTCTTTCAGCAACTCTCAGGCATCAATGTATCGGGGCGCGGAGTCGTTGTGGTTGTATCACCATGGAATTTCCCGATCGCGATTCCCTGCGGAGGAATTGCTGCGGCGCTTGCCGCTGGCAACACCGTAATCTTAAAACCGGCCTCGGACACGGTGATAGTGGCGTATGAACTTTGCAAGTGTTTTTGGGCGGCCGGTGTTTCGCCCAAGGCCCTGCAATTGCTACCGTGTTCGGGAGCAACAGAAGGCCAGCAACTGGCCGGGCACGCCGATGTTGATACGGTGATTCTCACTGGTGGAACCGAAACCGCACTCTCTATGCTAAAGCACCGTGTCGGCATGCGCCTGTTGGCCGAAACCGGTGGCAAGAACGCGACGATCGTGACGGCGATGGCGGACCGCGATCAGGCCATCAAAAATGTAATTCACTCCGCCTTCAGCCACGCCGGCCAAAAATGCTCGGCAACATCGTTGTTGATCCTCGAAGGCGAAGTCTACGAAGATGAGAACTTTAAAAAGACGCTTTGCGATGCGGTCCAGAGCTTGGCTTTCGGATCGGCGTGGCAACCGGAGACAAAAATCGGCCCGTTGATTCGTCAGCCCAGCGGCGAGCTTGAAACGGCCCTCAAAGAACTGGAAAAAGGTGAATCTTGGGCCGTCATGCCGGTGTGTGATACAGAAAATCGTCAACTCTATTCGCCCGCGGTTAAATGGGGCGTCACTCCGGGCAGCTTCACGCACTGCACGGAGTTCTTCGGGCCGGTGCTGGCGGTGATGCGGGCCGACAGTCTTCGCCACGGGATCGAGTTGGTGAATCAAAGCGGCTACGGATTAACGTCCGGACTAGAGAGCCTCGACCAGCGCGAACAGGAAATTTGGAAAGACGAAATTCGCGCTGGAAATCTCTACATCAACCGTGGAACTACCGGAGCGGTTGTATTGCGTCAGCCGTTTGGCGGGATGGGCAAATCGGCATTTGGGCCAGGCATCAAGGCGGGAGGACCGAACTATGTAATGCAGCTGATGAACTTTGAGGACAACTTCCGGCCCGAGGGAGTCAGTGATGCAGCAACAATCGGCGACCCGCAACTGGCCACGTTGCTCGGCGAATTGAAAGACGCACCTGCCGGTTTCGTGTCACCCGAAGAACTTTCAAAAATCGAAGTGGCGATGAAGAGTTACGATTGGCAATTTCGAGATGAATTTGGCCGCCAGCATGACCATATGAAATTGGTTGGCCAAGACAATTTCCGGCGTTACCTTCCTGTACGCGAGCTCCGGATTCGAATCGAAGTTTCTGATTCGGCCTTTGAGATTCTGCTGCGTGTGGCGGCGGCACGATCGGTGGGTTGCCGGGTGACGTTGAGCTACGACCGGACGTTGGATTCAGCCTCCCAAGCCGCGCAATTGTTGGAGTGGCTGGACGCGGCGACGCCATCATGGGCCGCCGATATCGAATTCGTCGAAGAGTCCAACCAAGGGCTGGCCTCCGCGATTAAAGATGGTCATGCGCGGCGAGTGCGCTACGCGCGAGCAGAGTGCGTCCCGGATCTCATCCGCCAAACCGCCAATGCGTGCGATAGCTACGTCGCAGACGAACCTGTGTTAACCGAGGGCCGGATCGAGCTACTTTGGTATCTCGAAGAACAGAGCATCAGCGACAACTACCACCGCTACGGCAACTTGGGCGACCGCACAAACGAAGAGCGCGCCAGCGTTGGATAATTCAAAGCACCACTCTCAAGGGCATGTTGACTTAATCATCCGCGACGCGATAGCGTCCGGTTTCATGGCATAACCGTGGGCTATTGCCCAATGGCACTTACTTTACCTCCAATCAGCCGCCACGCGATAGCGTCCGGTTCATTCGCGCTAACGAAAAACCGGGAGCTATCGCTCGGCGGCTGATGAGATTATCAAAAGTTTCGTCTAAAGTA
>Ga0209831_1002251_pt1 | contig 16995 bp, 25 predicted proteins | sample Maine_Asex4_meta_FD_187451 | JGI IMG/M metagenome (GOLD analysis project Ga0209831, IMG submission 187451) | Marine algal microbial communities from Maine, USA - Maine_Asex4_metaG (SPAdes) (version 2) | ecosystem: Host-associated > Algae > Red algae > Unclassified | place: Maine, USA | collected...
GGGGGGGGGGGGCGAGAATCGGAATGAAAAGGAGTGAAGCTTCCCACAGCGTCTGTGCCAGCTCCGTGCTGGCGAGCTCGAAGCCGATAGGCACGAAGCAGGAAGAGACGGGAGACGGCAACGAGGGTGGCGGCAGTGGCCGACGCCGTCGGTAATCTACTGATATAGACAGGCCGCACCGCCCGCGGCCAGTGCACCGCCCACACCTCGACGCCCAACTCGGGACCGCCCGCACATGTTGACCACCCAAGCGGCGGCAGACCTGCTGCCCAACACGGCCGCGAGGCTCGGCCGATGATCAATCCGAAGCCCGTGCGCCGGCGACGCGGCCGCGTCGCCAGGGGGCCCCTGCTCCCTGAGGAGCGCGGGGAGGTCAGCAGCTGCGAACCCGCGGGCGCCCGCGCCCTGCGCAGGATCATCCCCGCTGCAGCGTCAGGAGCCAGCGGTCTACAACGATCGGACAAGGGGCCAAAACAGCGGATGCAATCCTCCCCCATCCATCCCGCGTCCACGGACGAGCGGTGACTGGTGCGCTTACCGCGCGCGCGCACGTCACGACCTCCCCCCAGCTACGACGCCCACCGCTCCTCCCACCGCTGGCACCCACCGCGGGTCAACGGCCTCTTTTCCCATCATCACCCGCACCGTGCGGGAGGTATTTAGCAGCCACGCGCGTGCCGGACCCCACCCGACCATGAGAGCCATCGGGGACATCGTGGCCCGCCGGCACGACGGGAGTAAGCGTCAGCGCCGTCACTGCGGCAGCGTCGCCAGCGCGTCGTTGAGGCGGTAGGCGCCAAATCCCCCTCCGCAAAACACGTCGGTGATTGTCACGTCCGTCCGTGCCGGCGCGGCGGCGGCCACGGCCATGAAATCGAGCTCCGCCGCCGCACCATTGCCCGAGAGTGCCAGCGATAACGTCATTTGGCGGGGAAACACCGCGAAAGCCAGCCCGCTCACCGCTGCCACGGTGCGGGCTAACGCGGCGAGGGGGGGAAGCGGGAGGCCCAACAGGGCGCCTTACACCGCCGGCTCGTCAGTGATGACGGTCAGGGATTTTAGCGCCGCCACGACAGGTGCGGGGAGGCCTCGCAGTGCCGTCGGCCCCGCGACGGGGAGGGGGTCGGCGAGCTCCTGGGCTTCTGCCAGGGCGCCAGTGGCGCCGCCCAGCCCCGAGTTGGTGCCCTATCGCGCGCCGCGGACGCGTCCAAAAAAGAGGGTCAGGTGCCGCCATGGCCTTCGATACGGGCGGTCGAGCCGCCAGAGAGCGGGGGGGGTTAGGGCGAGAGAGAGATTGTCCTCAACGTCCGCGGGCACTCCACATCTGGGTACTCGACGCTGATCGGCAGGCAGCTGGAAGAGCGGGAGGGCGGCGCAACGGGTGGGAACAGTGTGCAGGGAGATGACTACACGGTCCAAACGCAAATTCCAAATTGGTGCCCTCGGTAATAGCGGCCACATCACCGACCCGTCGCAAGAGAGAACAGCAATCTCAACAAAGTCCAGCCACTCAGAATGTGCACCGCACGGCTGAAATGAGTCCGGTCTGGCACGGCCGTGGTGGTGGCGTCGGCGTTCGTGTCGGCTTCGACGTCGGGTGGACGCTGCGCATCGGCCAGCATCGCAAAGCACCGCAGCAACGGCCTTGCTGTGCGCCCTCGACGAGGCGGTGATGTGCGCCGGCGGTGGCCGCCGCGCCGCCGAAGCCGTCATTGCTGACGGTCTCATCACCGCCGCCGCCGCCGCCGCCGTCACCGCCGCTGCCCACACGGCGGTCGCCGCCCCGTGGTGTGGAGCGGTCACCGTCACGGCGTCGCGTCTGGCGGCGACGTCCGCTGGCAGTGCCTACTCCTGCCCTGTTGGCGTCCCCGTCGAGTGCTCGATAGCACCTCCAATTTCAAGGACGTGTACGGCTCTTTTGGTGCCGGTAAGGTGGGGTATGGGGTGTGGCTGGATGGGTAGCGATGCTGTCAGACCTCACCTCTTCTAGGGGGGCGGGTTCGTTTGCAGCATAGACCAAGGCGGCGGCAACGACAGCCGCGATGGCGATGGCAACGGTGAAACCCGGCCACTTGTGGAACCATCGCCTTCGCGTGGGTGGCTTCTCGGACGTTGCGGCACGGTGGCGGCGGCAACGCCAGAAGTGAATTGCGCACTCGCCACAATGGCAGGCTTGCTTGGCGCGGCGGCGGCGGCCGGAGTGCACTGCACGTCGATGGGCGAAGGGAAGAGGCCTGGGGGAACGTGCGCCCTCGCCGCCATCCCTAGCCGGAATGCCATGGCCAAGCCCAAGGGACGTGAGGGAAAGCCATCTTAGGGCACAAGGGCAGCCGCAAAGCCCACGACAGGCGGGCGGAAGCGGACGCTGTGACCGCGGCAGTACCGAATGTTGGCGGGCTCTCTTGTGGCGGTGATGGCGGCGCTCTCATCCGCGTCGGGGTTGCGTGCTTCTTTCGGTAGCGACGGTGACTCCTCCAGCGACTGTGACCGCTCTTACCGTCGGCGGGCGTCCAAAGCCACTGCCTCGGAGGAAATCTGCGAGGCGTCTACGGCGCCGGACGGCTCGGTGGACAGCGGCCTCGCGGCGAACACTGTGGTGTCGTGGCTACCCGTCGCCACGGAGCCCCCCGCGTCACCCATGCACTTTGGTTAGTGACGGGTCGGGAGGCGTGGCCGCGAAGGCGGGCCCCGTGGGGCGGGTGATCATTGCAGGGCTGCACCCGCTGCATGCCGAGTATGGCCAGGGGCAGTGGTCTGCGCTCCACGTTACCGTACGGCGGCCATTTTGGCTGGGCTGGGCAAGAATCACGCCGCGGCCGGGCACCTGGCGGCGCGCAGCTTGCGCGACGGCGCCGGAAGTATGGCGGGGACGGGAGTGAGAGGCGGCGCGACAGGCGGGACTGGGCGCATCGGTGAGAAGGGGGTCGAGCCGCCAGGTCCTGTTTTCCGCCTGGCCGGCGGCGGCTTCGGTGGCATCGACGGCGGATCGCTGTCGGCGGGGGCGCGCCCGCCAGCACGGCGGATTGCGCGCGGTCCCCACTTTCCGGCCGGCGGAGGGCGTGGGGCCTTTCCGGTGCACGCGACGCCACCTCAGTCCAGCGTGGCCCACGCCACCACCGCGTCGACGACCGACGGCGACGCGAGGGCGGCGAGGAAAGCCCCGGGAGGCGCGTCGACCTTGGCGGCTGTTGCCGCAGCAGAAGTGGTGGCAGCGGCTGCCCCTCACGTCGGCAACGGCGCCGGCGACGGCGCGACAACGAACCAGTCGTCGACGCCGGCAACTGCGCGGCCGGCAACGTCGTCGGCGGCGGCCTGCGCGGCCGCGAGGCAGGCGAAGTGCGTGCAAGGGCTGTCCGGGCTGTGCCGTCCAAGACGTCCCCGCCATGGACATGTGGGCGACGGCTTCCTCCGTCAATTCGACGACAGGCGGCGCAGCGAGTAGCGTGGGCGTCGACGTCCGCATCTTCGACGAAAGCGCAGGTAGCGGCGGCGATAAGGCGGTCTGCTGCGTCGTGGACCACAGCGACGTTTCCGAGCTGGCCATTCGGAGGGAGTGGGCGGGTGCGGTCGTGACAGTGACCACCAGCACCGTCAGGCAGTCGGCGTCCCTTCTCCCCCCTGCCATCAAGGGCGAGTTGTGCTCGCCCCCTCCCGGCCGCTCGCCAACACCGGCGAGTTAATGGCGTTACCGCCACCCCCTGGCGACATGGTCATGGGGCACCCGCTCTCCCGCGTTGAAGACGTCTCCGGCCGGGGCGGCGGCACAACGGCGGCGGAACTGAAGCCGCCACCCCCGGCAGCGCCGGTAAAATCGACCGAGGAAGAGATAGCAAGCGCCCTTGTCAATGCCCGCGCTGCCGCGAGTCGGACCGTGAGGTCGGCGCAGTGCCGCGCGACGGCGACGTCGCGGGCGACGAGCGGTTGCCAGTCGCCGCCGTACACTTGACGATGAGCGGCGCGACGAGCGCGGCGGGCGTCGGCACTGATGGCATCAATGGCGAAATGGACGAAGACGTCGTCAGGAAGAGAGGTGTCGTCGGGGGCGGCGTCATCGAGGGCAAGCTGGAGGGGGGCGAGGTGTGCGGCGCGGTGTCGGCGGCGACCTCTCTATCGCCGGGTGCTCAGCGATCTCCTTCCCGCCTGCCGCAAAGGGAGAGTTGTTCTCGCCCCTCCCAACGGCGACATCAGCAGCTGCGGGAGACCGGCTTTGTCACTCACCATCACTGCCGGCGGCGGCGACCACACCGGCGACGCCTAGGCGTCAACCACCTAGTCAGGAGCAGACTCCGAGTCGGCCGTGGCGCTGTGCGGCAGCGCCGGCGAAGGAGCCCCAGCCGTCCCCGTCAGGACGTCTGCGGGCGCCGATGGCACGGCAGAGGCGTCTCCATGCGGGAAAGCGTCCGTTTCCGGGGGGTGCGGGGTCGTTATCGTCGTGGTTGTGGTCGTCTTGGGCGCTTCGATCACGGCATGCGCGGTCGTCGGCGCGGCGGTCGACGGGCAACTGGCATGCCCCCCCTTCCGCCACCGCCAAGACCTAGCTGCGCTCGCGCGCGCCCGGCTGCAAAGAAATCAGCCATTGATGATCGGCGTGCGCCCGGCCCCCGTGCGGCAAAAATGTGCCGCGCCCGCCTCCCCCCCGGTTGACGACGCCACCTGGGAAAGCTCGTCCGTCCGCGGCGGGGACTCCGCGTGCGGCGATGATGCGCTGGGGGACGGAACAGGCGCCGACGCTCCACCGTCGGCTGCCGTTGCGGACGCAGGACCGGACGTTTGGTGCGCTCCCGCTCTGACATGTCCCGGCGGCGTGTTTGGGCCCGTACAGCCTGCGATGAGGCGCGTACTGCACAGGAGGGCGACGACACTGCGAGCTTGGCGGCGCGTGGCGGCAGCGCCGTCGCGTCGCCGCAGGCCGGTACTGTGGGAGGGTACGCGACGCCGGCTGCGAGGTCAGGGCCCCCAGCCACCGCGCCTTCACGGTGTTGGACGCGGGTGGGAGGCAAGCAGGGGCTTCTGAACATGCCAAGATTGTGACCACTCAGATATACTCGACACCAGCAATTTTTGAATCAGATAAGACTTCTGCCGCAATTTCTCGAATACGGATGAGATACATATCCGCAGCCAGTACAAGAAGGATATGAAAAAGAATACGGATTCTATCCAGAATAAGGTTGCACACGACGCCCCTATTTCGGGGGCGTCAGGGGCGCGCGATGGATATGACGCCTTACTGACGCCCCATTAGGCAGCCAAAACGCCCTCACGACGCCCCAAGTAGCACCCTCAATATTCGCCATATCGTTCGAGTAGCACCCATATCGCGCTCTCATATCTCATTTTTGTGTCCAGACTGGGTGCCTGTCCCCAACCAAGGTGTACAGACGCCACCTGCTGGATCATGTGGACCCCCCTGAAAACTTCCTCTTCGCGACGCCTTGTTGACGCCCTTTTGAGTTGGGGCGTTAGGGGCGCACGACGCCTAAATGACGCCCTGGTGACGCCCTTAACGACGCCCTTAACGACGCCCCGGGCGTTCTGAGCAACCCTAATCCAGAATATATGAAAACTTCGAACAAGTACGTGCGGAAGGATGTACTTTCAAGGCGTGTTGCCAAGAAAAAGCAAAGAGCGGGTTGTGGTCCAAGTTGTGAACGCGGCCCACACAAGACCATGACGAGCAGTGAGCTGGCTAGAGTCAATGTGAGGCCAGGAGCTTCGGCTTTGGTGTCCATCTTGGTATTTCGGTTAGCCTTTCGTCTTGATACTCGTTCTGATATTTGTGGACCCTCCATGAGCGGCCGCGCGCGACGTTTATCAGAACTGTTTACTGTCGGCGATCGGCTGTGAGTTGGCTCACGACTGTTCGGCACTTCTCGAACTTATAACCTGCGTTCTCAGTCCCGACTTTGAGCATTGTGAGGCGCCTGGCGAGTGAAGTTCCTCATGAAGTTGGTTGCCTGCATCCCGCGCATGCTAAATCATTGGACTTGCTTTTATCCGCTTTGGAGCCATCAAACGAAGGTATCATTCAGATAATAGTACGTAAAATCGGGCTTGTTCTTTTTGAACATGAGTACATCCGAGTATATTTATCCATTATATCAGAGTCCCATTTACTCAGGAGAGCCCCTGGAGGAAAGCCGCGTCGAGTTTCCACCGCGCGCCATACAGCGAGCTGGTCATGGCAGTCAGCGGCACGGCCGGCCGGCGCCGGCTGCGCCGCCGCCACTGCCGCCGCCGCCGTCGCTGCAGCCGCCGCAGCCTCCGTTGCTGCGTAGCCGCCGCCTGTCACTGTTGTCGCTGCCGCCTGCCGTGGACAACGGCCCCCTTTCCTCAGCCACCCCGACGTGGGCGGCCGCGCTCGTTGGCGGCCGCCGTGGCCCGCGCCGCCACGACTTAAAAGACCAGCTGCGGCCGCTCGTGCTCGGGGGGTGTCGGTGGAGGAAGTGAAGAGGTGCAGGTGCGCCAGTAGGAAAAGGGCGCGACGCGATTGGAGGTGGTCGAGACTAAATGGGCGGTTGCGGACGGCAAGGAGGCTCGTCGTGGAGGCACGGTCCACAGCATGGCGAGGGACGCGTCACGCCGCCATCCGCGGGTCAGTTCGCAGATGTCACCACCCCTAGGTAAGTCCCAGTGTATGGGCTCCTCTGGGTTTCTAAGCCTCCTATTCGCCGAGCAATTCAATTTTATCATCCCATTGGTCAGTAGAGTTCCATCAGCATTTTCCCGGACATAATGAGATTTGTCCAAACACGTGTCAAAAAGTGGAAGCGTGTCCTGCCTTTGGCCGCTCAGAGGTCAGACTCGCAGTGCATCTTCATCGTGCACAGCAAAATCGGTCGTTGCTCTCCGGACATTCTCTTTCATCTCTTGCATCCCCGCCTCCTAGCACTGTCCTAGAGAGGATTCTTACAGCCTGCACGCCACACATATGTCATGGATCCAATACTACAGCCACCCAAGGCGCTCAGTGCACTTGCAGTGCTGGTTTGTAGTAGCCATCGTTGTTAATCCGTAGCAGGGCCCACAACCACGACCTGATGCCTCTCCATCATGCTCCTGATCAGTTTAAAGGATTCTTGTGGTTCAACAACGGGGTTTTTTCGCTGTCTATGCTGTACTGTTTGTCTAGTCAGGTTGCCAAGGATGATGGGTCTGTTCTTCTTTCTCCTGCGTTCTTTGGCATGGAGCAGTGGCCCTGAAGATGAGAATTTCGTTGAAACTATGCACACGTAATTCGAAGGCTGCCACGAGCCTGGTACAGCCGGTTGGGCGGCTCCCCCCCTCATTCCCCGCAGATGCCGCTTTATTTGGTACACGTTCCAAATAACTCAGGGCCTGTCACATTTAAGCACGTGGTGTGTAATGTTCAGATCCAGAGGAGCCACCTCAACTAGGGGTGTCACCGACGCAAAAGTCTGCTGCCTACGCGAAGTCTTTAGTGGGTGCCGCCGTCGCCGTCATCAGCGATAAAGCGGGAGGTGGCCGCGCCTGTGTGCAACTGATAATAAGATGAATGTGGGCGCGCAAGATAATGAACATTTTTGAAATTATTGATGTACTACTCACCCAAGCGAGGGACACGTCGGGCTGCAAACATAACAGTGACACAATGAGGATACTTCAGCACCCTCGTCACTGCCAAACAGCACACTCAAGCGAAGCGACAGGAAAGTACGCGCGTCATCAAAAAAGGAAGAAACTTCTTCCAATCCCCTCATTGTCACCAAGTGGTTGTTATGCGAAGCATCCCAGATCGGGACCATCTCTGACCGCGTTACGGCCTCGTGACGTAAGCATCGCACAAGAAAAAACGAACCGCCCCACTCAATGTTGTTTCCCACAACACCCAACGCGCCAAGCTCTTCCACGGCGGCTTTGACTGCTCTTGTTGCCCACATCCCGTAGCCCGCAAAGTGCTCGTCGCTTGCCACATCTGCCATCCAGCTCCTGGCGAAGAACAAAATTGCCATAGAAGATAGGCGATAGCACGTGTTAAAGAAAGTGCGCGCTATAACCGGACAGGGACGAGGGCGAACACCCCGAAGCACGACCTCGGCACACGACAACGTGCGAGGATGTCCGTTCTCCGACTTCGAAGAGCGACGCCGACACGACCGCGTCCAACACGACCGGCGCGTGTTGCGCCGCGATGCCGGCCGCACTGAGCGCGGTTCCGTCCACGAAGGCGGTGGCAGACGGGCAAAGATGTTGCATTAGAACATTACAGCCAGCCTGTACGTCCTTAAGCAGTACAGCCCTCTCAGGAGCAACGCGACGCCGGGAGGAAAGGTCCAGTGGGTTGTAAAATAAATAGCATTGTGAGACATTTCCATCGCGGCCGGATCGACCAATTTGTTGCGCGTACATGTCAATGGAGTCGGGCGCCGTCTAAACAGCCAGATCAGTATTTGAACTGGAGCAACAGAGGCGAGTAATATAAAAACCAATGGGCAAATGACAGCGAAAGCGCCATAAGTGAAGAGAAATAGAGTGCGATACAGACAACAGAAGGAGAAGCTTGTGGCACGTACCATATACACAATGCTCCTCACCGCCGGGGAGTTGATACCCAACCCAAATGCCACAGTGGCAACAACGATGACGCCCCGCCTCGCAGCAAAGGCCTGCTCGACAGTCCTCCGATCTTCTCGGCCCGCATGCTAGGGCAAACACACAGCCCCCGCGTCATGAAGCTCTGGCATGGCTGTGTAGCTGGCGTGGAGGCGCCCCGCCAGGTAGGCTGCGTCCCTGAGGCGCCCGTAAATGATCCCATTTCGTCGGAGGCGGGCAGCATCAACGCCAAGGTGCAAAGCCCGACGAACGCGATGGTCCTCTTCGTTTTGCACTGTGCGGGTCGCGCTGCTATCTGCAGCTGGCAACGAAGGCAACGGCCGGTGCTCGACGCGGAGACATAAATTGGCCCTGAAAAATGGATGCCGAGAAACAACAGCCCCAATCATGCCGAGTGTCCGAAGCAACGGCGGCTCCGCGTCGCTCCGCAAGGTAGCCGTCAGAGCAAGTCGCGGGGAGGGTGGGAGGCGCGCTGAGGCATGCACCATCGCCGGTCGCCATTTATGACACGAAAGCCATGTGTGGGCCTTGTCAAAGGCACCACACAGCACACACGAAAGACGAGCGTCTGTCACAGTGTGCCGCTCGCATGGAAGAATGTGACACCTCAACGACTCAGTATACAGCCAGGGCGCAGCACGTCGACATACCAGTGTGCGGGACCCTACTGTCACCTGGGAAGCAAGGGCAGCAAGCGAAACAGGACTCATATTTCCCGACCCCGTGGCCACGGTACAAAGCAGGCTCTTGGGCCTTTGGCCTTTGCGAAGGACATCAAGTATGGCCTCCAGTTAGCCGGGACGGAACGCCAAGAGGCGGAACACAGCCTCCAGCACGTGAGTAGCCATCCTCTTCATGGGGACGGGGGGGCAAACGCAAGTATCTGGCCCAACTGCTGGCCAAAGCCCAGTAAGCGATGTGCAGAGAGGTCACAGGTTCGAGTAGTGCGGTCGTGGGAAAATCGGGACGCGGCAAAGGGAGCAGCAGCCAGTCACACTATCCAGCGGAGAGTACACTGCGAGTAAAGGCACAAAGCAGGTGGGTCACTGGTGTTGGGGCAAGTTGATTGCAGGACACTGCGTGGAGCGGTACACGCAGCTGGACGCCGACAGTGAATGGTGCGGCCGCAAAGCCAGATCATGAGGCCGGAGTCGAGTCTTTCTCATTCTCGATTCGCTTACTTGGCGCTTGTTTGCACTGATATGTAATTCTGAAACGGAAAAAGCTGAGACAATGGGGCAAAATTCTCTTTCTTTTGACTTTGTGTCTTCCTTTTCTGGCAGATCATCAGAAGCTTGGCCTGGAGATTCGTACCAGCCGCCTCAAGCGGCCCATCGCTGCATATAACGCGACATGATCAACGCCTCGTCAGTCGCGTGACAACTCCGAAATCCACCGAGGCCTTCCCCTGCATGCAGCCATGAGGCCGCTGCTGCCGGCCGAGCTGACACATGTTTCTTGGAAGGATCGCAAGATGGGCCGCTGTCCCATAAAGTCGGGGGATGCGGCACGCCAAATATAATTTGCAGCTTAGAAGCTCAGCCGAGCATATGGGGCAGCTCGAGGGCCCTGGGCCTCTCAGGCGCTGTTCATGCACTACCCTTCCGATCGGGTGCACCACAGTTTCGTCAAGACACCCCCTCAGGTCCCCTAAATCTTCGTTGTCTGACGAATCCGACTTTTCCTCGCACCCAGAGAGTGTGAGACGGGCAACAAGAGGATGGAGCCCACGAATCCAGTACGAAACGTGGTTCACAGAACCAGACGCTTGGGGGGCGGCGGGCTCTGTGCACTTGAAAGCCTTGTGAGGTCTCGTCGGTGTCGATGCCCTTAAGAAAACCACTTGCGGACGCTCTCTTCGTAGTGTCATGCACTGTTACCCAGGATGACGGGTCAGCGGCCCGGAGAAAATCTTGGCCTACCTGCTGGCGAGCGCATCGTCCCGCTCGCACACGCTGCCGTATTCGGCAGATACAGGGGTAGCCGCCGCTCCACACGCCTCTTTGCCTGCGCACTGTCTCCCTTCCGCTCCCTCTATCCCATAGTACAAGCATCGATGCCGTGCTCGCCCAAATAGGACCTGCGCCGTGCCGCGAGGCCCCTGGCGCACTCGGACTCGAGACCCAGCTGGGTAGAATTGGCAGAGCCGGGATGCATCAACCCATCCCGGCTCTGCCCTCCTTACCCACAACATCCAATGACCACCAATCGTGGGGTCCAGCACTCTCGAGGATAGAGCGGCATGAACATGCTGGTCTTTGACATTCATCCACCAGCTCTATCTCTGTTCAAGGGGTGTGTCTGATTGGTGGAGAAAGTCCGTCTGAAAGCCAGTCTCGGTGGACGAATTTTGGGGATCAGCAATAAACGCGCGCATTTTCCATGTCGCGTTTCTTTCTAATTGATAGACCGCTGATTCCCATACGCACTCGCATGACGCGCCAATCGAGCGCACCAGTGACTGTACTTGCCAGGTAGTCGTTGGCGTATGCCTCGTCTTTCTCGTGGCGGCCCCTACTGCGTCTGACGTCGGCCACGTCTTCCTCTTCCCTATAGACCTCTTTGCTCGGGGCCTAGCGTCCGTATTGCCGTCGTGTCCTGGAGATTTTCTGGCGTCCATGGATTCCACAACGCGACCCCCTCGAAGTTGGCTTGTCACCACCCTCTTGCCTCCCGCTTCATCCGCATCCAGTGCTCCCTCCTCCCCCGCACTTACTCCACCTCCTCTCAATGGCCCAGGGCAGACGGCGCTGAAGGCGCCCCAGGGCACCCCCGTCGTGTCACGGGGAGGCTCGCGCTCTTGAGGGCTCAACTTCCCTGCACATGATGGAGGTCTTGGCAGGGCGCCGTCAGGCGTCGCGGGCGTCGCACGGACAGTGCTGGACAACGGCATGGATTTGGAAGTCGAAGAAGGAAGCTGCGCAGACGGAAATTGAGCTTATGAGCGGCCCGTGGACGGTTTCGACGGGGCGATGATCGCAGAGGTGTCAGCTGCGCTGCAAGCCATGTACATCTGCCGCAGCGAGGAGGTCAAGTGGGCCGACGTGGAGCGCCCAGTCAATCTTCGGAAGAAGAATGGCATCATGGAGCAGAACCCGGCGTCCGTGGCGGCTCGCGGCATGTCTGTACTCGCACGGCCAGCCGAAGGCGTCAAAGCGGATGCAGCCTGTCAATGCGTGCGGCTTGCTCGTCTGGGAAGTTCGAGCGCCGCCGACCTCGCCTCTACGCCAGGGGCTTCGGAATCTGCCAAATTTGTGGACCACTCAGATATACTCAACACCAGCATTGTTTGCATCCGATGAGACTTTTGCCGCAACTTCTTGAATACGGAAAAGATACAAATCCGCGGCCAATACAAGAGAGATATGAATAAGATTTTGGTCTCTATCCGGAATATATCAAGATTATTAAACAAGTACGTCCGACAGGATGTACTTTCATGACGTGTTGCCAAGGGAAAACAAAGAGCGGGTTGTGCTGCAAGTTGTGAACAAGGCCCACGCCAGACCATGACCGGCAGTGAGCTTGCGAAAGTCAACGTGAGGTAAGGGGCTTGGGCTTTGGTGTCCATCTTAGTATCTCGGTAAGCCTTTGGTCTTGATACTCGTTCTGATGTTTGTGGGCCTTCCATGATGGGACGCGCGCGACGTTTGTCACATCTGTTTACTGTCGACGACCGGCACTGAGTTTGCTCACTACTTCTCGGCACTTTTCGAGCATGTACCTACGTCCTTTGTCCCGACTTTGAGCTTTGTGAGGCACCTGGCAAGTGAAGTTTCCAGAGGTCGTTGGATGCCTGCATCCCACGCGTGCTAGTCATTAGACTTGCGTTTATCCACTTCGGAACCATTAAATAGCGGTACCATCCAGATCAGAGTATGTAAAACCGGGCCCGTTATTTTTGAATATGAGTAGATTCGAGTATATCTATCCATTTCATCGGAGTGCCATTTCTTCATGAAAGCCCCTGCTCTACCCCTGCTTCCCAACATCTCGTTCCACCAGCTTTGGGTTCCACTTTACCTGCCCTCACAAATGCGGTCAGCGGTATGTCGTCGACCGCTGCCGCTTCCTTCCCGGGTTCTTCCTTTCTGGCGTCGGTGCCCACAGTGGCAGCAGCACCGCAGGATCCCCCTGGCACACCTGGTTGTGCTCCTGCCCGTGTTTCCCCCCCCCAATGCAATCAACGCTGGTACGCTTCCCACAGGACGACCTCCTCATCAAGCTCGGACCGGTGGCACCAAGCACAGCCTCCATGCGGCAGTCGCCATCTCTGCAGCGTTGCCGCGGTCTGGTTTGCACGGTGGGGCAGAATGGCCCACGGTACCCATCCCGAGCATCAAGTCATGTCGCGACCTAGCGGCGCTCTTGCAGAACCGCACCCTTGCCGATGGTCGGGTGCTCCTGTCTCATTCACTTGAAGTACTTTCCGACAAGGACGCTAGAGAGCGGCTCTACCCTGGACGCCTTCTCCGCGTCGTGGCCACAAGAAGGACGAGGTACAGTCGGGTGACAATATCGTTTGTCCACTTTGCGTGTCAAGTCCAGAAATTCAATTTGTAACTCGATCCTCCATCCCCTGTAGGCCGTTGGCGCAGGCAGCGGCTCCGACTTGGCCGAGACCTTCTTCACCCCTCTTCCCCCATCACCACTAAAGACCGTCTCCAACGCAAGAAAATTTTTTGGTCACCCCATCCAACCGGCTATCCCTCCTCGACTTCCCTCAGCTCAATGCTTGGTGCCGGAGCCCTTGGAGGCGACGACAGCTTGCACTCGGCGAGGCATCGACTGGATGAGGGAGGTAAAAAATGAGGCCGGAATGGCGTCCCACTCCTCGCACAGCGCCTCCCACAGCTCAGGAAAGGAGGGGGGGGCGGCCCCGACGGTCCACCTTGGCCGCCCCAGCGCCGCCCCGAACGAACTGAGCGACGTACGCAACAGTGCTCTTCTTGACGTCGATGGCCTTCGCAATGGTGCCGTTGCTGTTGTTTTTTGACGTCATCTCCTCAATGGTAGACACTTGTTTGGGTGTCAGGGAGATGCGGCGACGAGGTGCCATGGTGCCGGTGACTTGCATTTTGTTTTCTCGCCAGCCTGGTTGCAGCGGGCGACGAATTCATACCAACCGGGGGTAGCAGACTGGGACGGCGCTTCACCTCCAGAATGTGCCCTGGTGACCTCCCAGTGCGTGTTTTTTGCGAGATATATCTAAGTCTGGCTCTGCAACAGCGGCAATTGCAGGGTGGACAAACGATTTTGTCCATCGATTGTACATCCCAGTGTGTGCCGAAATCAAGAAGGAAGGTGTTATCAACGAGTTTGAAGCCAAGTGGGGCAGCGATGTAATCATCAGCAAGGTGTACCACGAATTGACTACGGGGCAATCGAAGGGAAAGAAAAGAAAGGAATGAGCATTCTGCCAGCCTCCGGCATTGCTAGAAAGAAAAGAGAACCGAAGCACAAAGAGAAATCTTCCGGGGGCCCCCACCCAAACTACGCATCGCCACAGTCGCGCAACCCGTCGACGCCCTCGAAAAAAGACGCTAACCGCCCGTCGCGCTCAAGGTGCATGCAGGCGCTGCAGCCGACCGCCTTCTGAATTCCACGGCAGCGGCCCCCACCATTCGCGCTACGCACGGCGGTGGGGCGTCGGAGGCGCGGAAGGCGTCAAGTCACGAATCACACGCGTGGCGTCCGTGGTCGGGGCAAGAACAAGGCAAACAGGACAAACGATACTCCCTCACCTGGCGGGTCATCCACAAAGTCGACGGGTGGCGGAACTTCCAAGGTGGCTGCCCCGGGTACGCCCCTGATGTCGCCGGCCTCCTCCGACTCCGAGCTTCGGGAGTACGACTCTGACGTGGAGATTTTAGCGCACGGACGCGTCGAGACCCCCCCATTGTCGCCACCCCCCACGTCTTCTTTGAGTGCTCTGCCTCCCTGCGCTCCCCTTGCGCCCCCATCCTCGACTCTCTTGCCTCCCCCACGTGCCTCGCGTCTCGCGTCTGGCCCTGCTCTCCCATCCGTCCGAGTCCTTTCACGGCCGGCCGTTGAGCACATTGACTTGCGCAAAACATGTGGCGAAGACGTTTGGGCGGCCCTGCAGAGAGGGCTGGCTCGCCCTGGCGCCGGGAATTTGTCGATGGCCAGCTTCTTGAGGGACGCGGTCCTCCCATTGGTTGGGAGGGGGATGAAGCGGGTGGCGGCGTCGCAGGCCAAGCCTATATTTAACTCCCAGTCGGTCGACGATATGGAGGCCCTCGGCGCAGATGCCGAGTTTGGTCGGCGTCAAGCATTTCTTCCGCAGTCGACGCTGCCGCCGGCAGCCTCTGTGAGTTGATGCACGCCGCCTATGGTAGGCGGTACATGGCGTCGCCCGCCAAGGTGCTGATCACCCTCCCTGGTGCCCCAAGGTAGACGCCGCATGGTGACACGGGTAATGCCCAAGAGCTACGCAACCCGTCCCGAGTGGTGGGCGTCGTAACGGCGTTGGACGATCGGCCAGACCTAGACGCGTGGTTGGATGAGTACTGCGACGATGTTAACGACGATGGCATCAAGGTGGTAAGCACTGCGCGAGCGCATCGAGTGCACATCACGGCGGGGGCACCGTATTATTTAGGGGTGACGTTATCCACCGTGGCGTTGAGAATGTGGGCCGTGCGCGGTACCTCCGCCGCGTCCACATGTACCTGCTGCTTTGCGATGGGTCTGAGAAGCTCGACTGGGGGGACGGTACCTGTCCTGTGGTGTAAGTGCCGTGACAGGTAGGTGCAAAACGTTTTCCTTTATGTGCGTGCATGCAACGGCGCGCCGGCGTAATGGGAATCCTCTGCCGAGTGGGCGTTGACACTCCCACACTGTGAGCTGGGGGGCCGGGGGGTGATGCAAACCGCGGCGGCGGCGGTGCTGGCGGCGTCGCTGTTTTCCTGGGGGGTGGCAGGGACAAGACGAGGGCGGCGGCGGGGGCGGTGGACTGGGCGCAAGCCTCGGACGGAAGCGTCAGCGACTGCTAGGCGGACGTGCAGGTGCTGCTCGCGGCGGCGGTGCTCGGCCACGCGTCGCTCGATAAACCAGGAAGCGGTGGCGAGCGGCGACAGAGCCGCAGCTGCCGCCGCCACTCGCGCAGACGGCGATGCGGTTGGCGGCTCCGTCCTGACTCTGAGAACTGCTGGTGCCACGGACACCCCCACTGCGGGTGCTCTTGACAAATGCATTCTGACAGTGGTGGCGGGCGCTACGCACGGTGCTGATGAAAATGGAGACTGCATCATCAATGCTTTGGCCCCCTCCTACCCCACCCTCGCGGGCACGACTCTGCCGCTGCTCCCCGAGCCGTGGGTCCGCACTCCTTCCTATCCCTACGAAGTGGCCCGCCTCAAACCCCTCGCTGCAGCGTATGCGGCGAAATTAGACGCGAATGGGCGACAGTCGCTCTCGCTTGTGCCAGGCGAGGCGTTAGACCCGGGCGGCTACGCCGGCGGCGCCACGGGGTGGGGCTTCAGTGGTCGAGGGGGGACCCCGCCACTGACGGGGCCGCCAGCCGCACGTACGCGAGCCAATGCAGACGGCTCTCGCGGAGGCCGCTAAAGGTGGCGCGCCGGGCAGCAGGCGGGCGGCTTGACCTTGTGTGTCTCACACGAGGGAGTTTCCTACCCTAAATGACAGTGAGTGGCAAACACCGCCCAACCCGCTCAGTCCACTCTGCCGCAGCCGGCGCGGTGTCCATGGCCGCCGCGCCATCGACTATGGCAACGTGCGCCGCCTGTGCCGACGCGGTCACCCCCCTGCTGCAGTTCCTAGGCACCGCCCTGAGCTCCTTATCAGCCCATGAGGTGGTCCGTGGCGGGGTGGCACCGGTCGTTGCCGCGGAAGGGCGGCTGTTTGGGAGAGTAGACTGAGATGGGCAGGTCTTGGGGTCTCGACGTGTGGGTGGGATGGAGAAGGGTACACCCGCAATTTTATTCTTGTTTGTTCCGCCGAGTGGTGAGCGGCGGCGTTGAGATGACCTCCATGGAAGCGCGCCGCCGGCTGTGGCTGGTGTGGCCGCCGCGGATGCGATGCGCGAACGGGGCAGACGACGGTGGCAGGTACTCGAGCTTACCCTCATGTTTTGACAAGGCATGCACACACGTCCTTGCCGCAAAGTCGTCGCTCTACGCTTCTACAGAGGTGATGATTCCGCTTTCACAAGCAGCCGACCTCCATCCCACTCCCTCCCTCGCCCAAACTCTGACACGCACGCGGCCGTCATCCCCGCCCCCCTCTCCCCCCCCCTCACATCGCCACGGTACAATAATCGGCGACGCGACGCGTTGCTGTCCGTCGCGCGCCCGTGCTTCTTCACGCGGGGGTGGCGGCGCCGTCGCCGCTGCCACCGCCAGCGTCGTAGCAACCGCCGCGGCGGCTGATGCCACCCCC
>Ga0209831_1002255_pt1 | contig 16956 bp, 13 predicted proteins | sample Maine_Asex4_meta_FD_187451 | JGI IMG/M metagenome (GOLD analysis project Ga0209831, IMG submission 187451) | Marine algal microbial communities from Maine, USA - Maine_Asex4_metaG (SPAdes) (version 2) | ecosystem: Host-associated > Algae > Red algae > Unclassified | place: Maine, USA | collected...
GCGCTCGAAAGCAATCACTTTTTCTTGGTCGTTAAGCTGGAGCGGATAAATGTCGCTGCCGCTCAAGCCTGCCGTTTTGCCATCCTTGTTCAACCTCAGCCCAATGAGATCGCGGTACAAGCGCATCGTTGGCTCTCGTTCTTGGGCTTCCTCCCAGTCAATAGGATTGTTGTCGTCAAACCAATTTGCGCGCACAAATTCTTGTCCCTGAAATATCATCGGAATACCCGGTGAGGTGAACACAAGGACAGCTCCTAAGACGGATCTCCGTTTGGCGTACCAACCGTGCGGATTGTTTTCGTCAATTTCAGAGGGGACCCTTTTTTTTCCGTTGGCCACCTCATCGTGGGATTCGGTATAGATGACACGTTCAAACGCATCGTTGTTGTATCGGTGAAAGACCGCTTTACTCACCGCATGCATGCTGCGGTACTGATCGTCGGCGACGGTGATGGCCTTGCGAATGGGATGAACGAATGCCTCATCCCATTGCGTCGAAAAATTTGCACCACCGTAAGCCTCAGGTTTTGTGAGCGCGTCGTTGGTGCGGAGGTCTTCTGCAATCGTGATCTTGTTCGGAAACCGTTTGTGAAGATTTCGATTGATCCATTGGAGCAATGACCAGCCTTCGGGAATCGCTTCATCGGTACCATAGACTGAACGTATATACAGCGTCATGTCATAACGCAGCCCGTCCATTCTGTACTCTTGCATCCACATCATTGCATTGTCGTGGATGAAAGACCGAACTTCTCCACGGCCGTAGTCGGGCCGAGATTCTCCCCACGGCGTGTTACTTCGCCAGTCGTTGTAGAAGTAGATTCCGCCTCCATTATTTTCGCCCCAACCGTCGAACCGCCAGAGGTCGAGGTCACTGGGGCCGAAGTGGTTGTAGACGACGTCCATGATGACGCCCATTCCATGCTCATGAGCCGCTTTGACCAACCGTTTGAGCGCATCGGGACCGCCGTAAGCGCTTTCGACGGCGAAGAGATGGGCGGGGTTGTACCCCCAGGAAATGTCACCCGCGAATTCAGCCACCGGCATGATTTCGATCGTATTGATCCCCAACCATTGAAGGTAACCTAACTTACTTATTAAACAGTCAAACGTGCCAACGGAGTCTGCCTTGGTCCGGTTGAAGGTGCCGATATGCAGCTCGTAAATAACCAGTTCGTTGAAGTTCGCCAATTCAAAATTGTCTTCCTCCCAGTCGAACGCGCAAGGATCATAGACGACCGAATTTCCAATCGAATTAGTAACCTCTCGTGCACGCGGATCTATCCGTAACAGCCGTTGACTTCCGTTGACGATTTCGAACTTATATTCGTCGCCCTCTTTGGCCTCGGAAACAAACAAATTCCATTTCCCGTCTTCACCGGCCTTCATAAGATGTTGCGATCCATCCCAGTCGTTAAAGTTTCCGACGACCGCGACCGCATCCGCGTGCGGGGCCCAAACTTTAAAGGCGACACCTCCACCGACTAGCGTCGCGCCTAGCTTGCTGTTATTCAAAATCGGCTTGTTCATTCGATGTTCCGTGGGATGAAAAGAGGAAAGACTCAAACTTTAAGATAAGGTGCGGACTGCTGGGGAGCGATTGAGCACAAGGACGAAACGGTAGGCGATGAGGAGAACGACTGTTCTTCGGGAGTCCTAGGTTGGATGCGTTCTGTTAGCGGTGACCTATAAGACATTCGGCTTAATCTCCCGCCAATCAGCACCCCATTCGCACGCACTTCGTCAATTTTCGGCCGGTCGGTAGAGTCGCGACGGTCAGGAGTCGGGTAGCTGTAAACCCCTTTGGGTTGGAGCGGTTTTGCCGGCATTTTAGGCAAAGGAACCACGTCGCAAGACACGCAGTGTCTGCCCCAATGGAACTTACTCTAGCCCCATTCGGGCAACGCTGTGACGGATTTCATGCCGCATTTGGGAGGGTATTTTTTTCATTTGTTCTTCTCTTGGGCTGTCAATTTTCTGAGCAACGGTGCACCGAGTTTTTTCTTGTCTGGATTTTTTGGCCGGTGTCTGGCAGCCTTCTTTGAGTTTTGAACATAATGATCCGTCAATGCGTTACGCAGTTGAGTATTTAGGGCATCGTCATCATCGACGACTTCCATCAATGCTTGCAAACGCAATATCAATACTGGCATCAACAAACTAACAGAGCTCAACAATAGCCGCAAAAATCTTGGCAAGTCTCAATGGTCTGCGAGTAACCTAAATGCTTACATCGTTTCTGTGGCTCTGTAAACGCATCGGTTAAACATCGTTTTTCCGACCATGAAATCTTGAAACGCCATTTTTTCCGTGAAAAAGTTCGTCACGGCGTTACCATCCAGGGCTAAAGCCTCCGCTATAAGATCTTTGGTCAAAAGTAGTCGTAATGGGATTTGATGGCGAATTCAGTGAAATCAAAGTTCCATTCAACAAGCAAATTGATCCGTCCAGCTGGCCCTACCAAATCGAGGTCAACGTAAAGCCCGCCAGTGACGGCGTCGTGGCGATGCAGTCGGACCAGCGATTTGGATTCAAAGTCTTCGTGCAAAACGGACGACCGGGCTTTTCTGTTTTATGCAAATCGTGGATCGCGACTCACACAACGATTGACGGCAGTGAAGGCATTCTTGGCAATTAATAGATACAAATTCGCCCACTCCAGTAAACAAGATTAACCTTTTCCGCCAAGTCAAAAGTGTACAATCAAGATAGCTCCCCCTTACAATTCCTTCCGTTAACCGTCCCGGGAATTGCACGAAAAAAACCGATGCAGGGCATTCGCCAAACATCGGTTTTACAGCTGTTCAGATGGTCCAGCGAGCAGGTGCTGAGACCAAAAAGTTGCGGGAGCCGGATTTGAACCGACGACCTCGAGGTTATGAGCCTCGCGAGCTACCGGGCTGCTCCATCCCGCAGCGATATAGTAGCTGAATGGGCTTGTGCCTCAAGGCCTGTTTGAAGGTTTTGTTGAACTTTTCAAAGGTATCTTAGATCGCTCACTCGCCCGAAGAAAACGACCATCTATTCGCCTGAATAGAGAGGTGGTTTAAGGGCAGGAGGGGTGGCGTCGCTGTGCCGGTACGATTCAAGGATCAAAATCTTTTGCCAAATCTTGTTAGACAGGCCGCCGGCGAGCGTCTCAAGCTCCGCTGCTGACGCCATCGCGACCTCATCGTCAAACTGCTGCTCATACACGGCCGCAATTTTTCCCGTCAGAGACAACATCTCACTGCAATAGTCCAAGTAACGACGCAATTGAAACGCTGTCATGTTCAACTTCGGAGACAATCCTTCGCCTGTGAACAAGGGTTTGGCAATGATTCGGTGAGGGTCTTTAGTCAGCTGATGCATGTCGATGATGTGAGCGATCGAACGCAACTCATGCAGCGCCTTCAACGCTCGGCTGCGTTTATAACGTTTCTCGATCGTAAAAACAAAAAATAGCGCCGCACCGATCAGTAACACATCATTCATTGCCGCTTCGGTGAAGGTCACAATCGCAGTAAAACGGTTCTCCTGGGTATCAGCGATGTTTAGATCCTCGGGCGTGACGCCGACTAGCCACAACATATAGATTGTTAGCATGAAGACACCGAGACAGAAGCCCCAAGACAATAGCCTCAACCAAAACATCGGACGACCGATCCATTGCGCCCGCTCGACCATTCGGTCAGCAACGTCACCCAATTCTTTGCAAACACGTACCAGTCCGGCTTCTGGGAAGCGCTCTTTGATACGACCTTCCAACCGGTTGATCGTTTTGACAATGTGATCAGGGTTGAGGGCAGAGTAGTCTTCTTCTATTTGTTGTTCGACCATCGACGGTTTTTTCAAATGAAATTTTACATACTCTTTTTTTGCGCTGAAATGAGCGGCAAGGCGCTTTCCCCAATGGCACTAGCTTCGCACAACATCAGCCGCCACGCGATAGCGTCCGGTCCTAAACGCGTAAGACCGGACGCTATCGCGTGGCGGCTGGTGGGTCGATGCGGTGCATCAATCTAAAGTAAGTGCCATTGGGCTATCGCCGTGCGGCTAATAAAACGAGCCGTAGGATCAGCTAAAGTAAGCGGCCTTGCCGCTCACATGTGCCAAACAGTGCCTTCGGGCCGGCCGCTAAACTACGTCGTTCAGATTCCAACCGTCTTCAAGAATCGACTTTTTAATGATGATCGGGATGCCATCCCGCACAACACAGATAGGATGTTCGACATCGGTGTCGGGTTGTTCGGCATTCCCAATGATTTTCACGTTTTTGCCGATGCGGCAATCGAGGTCGATAATTGCACCATCTATCAAGGTGTCTTCGCCAATCCCTAACGGTGTTTTGCCGTTGTCGTCGTGCTCGTAGTCAGCGGCCCCCATAATGATGGAGTTTTTAATCGTGACATTCTTACCGACAATGGTCCGCAGACCGATGATGCTGTTCTCGATAACGGCCCCTTCACCAATGCGACATCCATCGGCAAGCAAACTGTTCTTGATCCTTGCTCCGGACATTTGCGTCGGTGGCAAAAAACGAGAACGCGTGTAAATCGGGTGGTCTGTCGAAATCAAATCGAACTCAGCGTCCGGCGAAGCTAAATTTAGATTCGCATCATAGAATGACTTAATCGTTCCAATGTCTTCCCAGTAGCCGTCAAACAAGTGCGTTTGCACGTTGTGAGTTTTAATCGTGGTCGGAAAGACCTCTTTGCCAAAATCGGTAAAATCGGATCCTGACAACATGTCGATCAAAAGTTGCTTGTTGAAGACGTAGATACCCATGCTGGCCAAACAGTCGCGGCCTTTGCTGTCGATACCGCGCGATGCGATCCACTCGGGATCGGTGCGGACGGCATCAATTTCGGCATCCGTCTGGGGCTTTTCAACAAACCCCTTGACGCGTCCCGAATCTTCCAACTGCATAACGCCAAAACCTTTGGCATCTGCGCGGCTGACAGGCATACAAGAGATTGTCACATCCGCGTTGGTTTTAACATGAGTTTCGATCAAATCTTGATAGTCCATCCGGTATAGTTGGTCACCCGAAAGAATTACCACGTAGTCGATCTCAGGTTGATCGAAGTAAATCAAGTTTTTTCGCACCGCATCGGCAGTTCCTTGATACCAATCTGTGCCGTTGCTGGCGGTTTCCTGAGCTGCCAGCAATTCAACGAAGCCACCGCTAAATTTGTCGAAGGTGTAACTGCTTCGGATGTGGCTGTGCAAAGAGACAGAGAGAAACTGAGTCAGCACATAAATTTTATTGATATCACTGTTGAGGCAATTCGAGATTGGGATATCAATCAAACGGTATTTACCGCCCACTGGAACCGCAGGTTTACTGCGAATGGAAGTAAGAGGCGCCAGACGCGTTCCACGTCCCCCTCCTAAAATAAGAGCAACCGCATTCTTCATAATCGTTTTCTACTGTTACAGACTCATAAGATTAAAAGCATTTTATGCTTAACCAGTTACTTTAGAGCTTATTGATTTGATTAGCCGTTTGAGCGCTAGCCCCGTTTTCTTCTCCGCAGAACTGGGGGGCTAAAAGTCAGAACCGAAATCAGACCAAATCAATAAGCTCTTAAATAATAGGCTAAGCGTTTTGTGATCGAAAGTCAAAACAACACGACGACTATCGGAGATTTTTCGGTACATATTTTGCGTTTCTATTCGCACAATTCTCTCTGCTGCACTCGCATGGCAATATTTTTGGTTAGTGCTTACGATGTTCTACTCCAGCTGCCGCCGATTACTAACACGGGTTCCACATGCCTGCAGAAGATTCTCAGTCCGCTTCTCCGCTTGAAGCCACGAGAACTCAGAACAACTTGGAAAGGATTTGCTCCACTCCTTTTTTCCTGACGTTGTTGAGCAACGCACTTTTGTGGTTGGCATTTGACCCGATTGGATTCTATTGGCTGGGTTGGCTGGCTCCGATTCCGCTATTGAGTTTAGTCATTAGGGACCAGGAGGCGGCGGTGCCTGAGCGATGCCCGATATATAAACGTCCGTTGATACAAGTCTGGTTGGCCAGCCTGATCTTTTGGTTGGTGACGTTTTACTTCATTCCCTTGCCCCACCCGATTCTGATCGTCGGTTGGTTCGCGCTTTCGGCATATCTGGCCGTCTATACGCCGTTGATGTTGGTGGTGGCTCGGGCAATGGTTTTTCGGTTGGCCGTTTCACCGCTGATCGCGATTCCGATCGCTTGGACGGGGTTGGAATGGATCCGCATCAATTTTCTGACAGGGTTTGGGATGGTGGCCCTTTCCCATTGCCAATACCCCAATCCGCTGGTGATTCAGATCGCGGATCTCTCTGGGGCTTACACGGTGACGTTTGCAATAACCGCGTTCGCCGCATCGGCCACGTATTGTCTTTACTCATCGCGCCGAATCAAAGGATTAATTGGGTGCGTCGTGATTGCGGCGCTGGTCGCCGGTTACGGAGTTGTTCGGCTCAATCAAGGAAACGCACCAGAAATTTTATCAACAGATAACGCATCAATGGAAACGGTCGCACTGATTCAAACGTCGATCGACACCATTCTAAAACCAAAGACCGAAACGCAGATCCTGGATGAACTCAGTCATCTGCGCGACATCACTTGGGCGGCGAGGCAGTCCAACGATTCGATTGACTTGATCGTCTGGCCTGAGTCCAGTTATCCCTATAACAATTATGTAGCCGAAGAAGATGACAATGAAAGCGTATTGATCTCTCACTCAAACTTGAAAGGGGTTTGGAGTGAGTTGACCCACGCAGGCGGACGATTTTCGGCGGTGCCGACGATTATTGGAACGTCGACCATTGATCTTAGCCAGCAAATAGTCTTCAATTCGGCAATTCTGCTGGATAATAAAGGGCAGCCACTAGGACGCTATGATAAAAGTCATCGCGTCATGTTTGGCGAATACGTTCCGGTGCTGGAGTATTTTCCGTCAATGATGAAGCACTTGCCCATCAACACAAATTTGACGCCCGGCACTGAAACCCGTTTGTTTGAATCGGGCCATTTAAAAATTGCCCCAAATATATGCTTTGAATCGACGGTTCCTCATTTGATCCGCCGGCAGTTGAATTCGATTTCTGACGATCAGAGCGAGCCTGATGTGCTGCTGAATATCACCAACGATGGTTGGTTTTATGGAACGTCGTGTTTGGATTTGCACTACGCGTGTAACGTTTTTCGCGCTGTGGAGATGCGTAAGCCGATGCTGGTTTGTGCCAACACCGGATTTTCGGGTCATATCGATCCGTGGGGAATCGCGATCAAGAAAGGCAAACGCCGCGAGGCAGATTTTCTCGTCTGTAAGATTGACGCTGACGCTGAATTTCCAAGCTCGCTGTATCGAACGATTGGCGATGCGATCCCGATGTTGTTCGGAGCGATTTGCATCGTGGCTTTAGTTGCGCGTCGTGGGGCAGGTTTTCAATCTGCCAGAGCGCCCGAAATGGCAGGTTAAAAACCTGCCCCACGTCGCATTCGCACGTAGACTGATAACGTTCGTCACCGAACCGGCGGCTAGCGCCTTGCCGCTCACATCATCTCGATGTCGATTCTAAACGGCTCCGGCTTTGCTGTTGGTAACTAGCGTTCCAATTTTTTCGCCGGTGACCGCTTTGACAATGTTGCCGTCTTCGCGAAAGTTGAAAACCATGATCGGCATGTTGTGTTCCATGCAATGTGAGATCGCTGTTGAATCCATGACTCGAAGATTCTTTTCCACGGCCGTTTGGAAACTCAAATCGGAATACAACTTTGCATTCGGATTCTTTTCGGGATCCTCATCGTAGATGCCGTCTACGCGGGTGGCTTTCATTAAAATATCAGCGCCCAATTCCATGCTACGCAGCGCCGCTGCCGTGTCAGTGGTCACAAACGGACCACCGGTTCCTGCGGCCAAAATCACAATGCGTCCCTTTTCCAGATGACGATGAGCCCGGCGGCGGAGATAAGGTTCGCAGATACCATCCATTTTGATCGCGCTCATCAAACGAGTCTGGCACCCCACAGATTCCAAGGCGTCTTGTAGCGCCAGTCCGTTAATACAAGTGGCCAACATGCCCATGTAGTGGGCCGTTGCTTCTTCGACGACCTGGTTGTTGGCTTTGAATGTGCTACCACGAAGAATATTGCCGCCACCGATGACAACCGCGATCTCGCAACCTAACTTTTGCGCTTCATAGACCTGCTCCGAAATGTGGACCACTTCTTCCATGCTGATGCCACGTTCGCCAGATGGACTGAAGCTCTCGCCCGAAAGTTTGAGGATGATTCGTTTGTAGACAGCGGTGGTCATAGCGGCTTACTTCGAACAAGTGAGAGAAGAAGGAAAATACGGGGCTGAATATGCTTGGGCGACCCGATTCTGTCAACCGGGTTGTTCCTCGATAGCCCAAGAGCACCGCGCAAGAAAACACCAGTGACCGATACGCCACTGGTGTAAGCAATTTTTTCTTCACCGATGATTAAAATCAGTTAATCTCAGGTGACTGTCGCCGAACCAACATGGTTCCATTGTCTGCAACAGAGAACAGCGGACGGTCATACGATCTGTACCAGCCGCGTCCTTGTGGCTTGAATGAGATGCCGACGAACAAGTTCCAAGCTTCGTTGAGATTTCCACCTTGGAAATTTCCCGTCGCAGGAGCGATATCGTCGTTCAAATATGCAGTAAACCCGGACTGGAATGAGACGCGATCGGTAACCGGCAAATCTATATCAAAACCAATAATTGTCTGCGATGCTTCGCCCCAGCCGACATATCCCTCGCCCCAGCCACCCCAAGGCGCCATGTGGCGATAGTAGAATCTGTAGTTGTCATCGGTGGTTTGAAAGAAGTCAAAGAATTCGTTACCGTTAAAGGCTCCTTGCGTGAAATCATCTTGGACGCCAGTTGCGTAGCGAAAACCCGCCGTGTGTCCGCCCTGATAAACCCAACCAATATCAGAGCGAATCTGTACCACGTCCGATTCGGTGAACCATTCTTCATGGAGCACATCGGCCACCACGCCAAACTGAAGTCCGTAGTCGACTCGGCGATACAGGCCTGCCGTGACAAACGTCTGACGGCGTTCTTCGTGGGTAAACTCATTGCCGTTGAAGTTCGTATTGACGCTTCGTATGCCGAACTGTCCCGAAAGATAACCACAAGATAGTCGGCAAAGTGGAATGCCTAAGTTAAATCCGCCGTAGAATCCAAAGCTGGAATCGCTGGCTAAATTGTTTTCGTTGATCGGTAGGTTCTGTCCTGGCTCGGTGAACAATGGGCTCTGGAAAGCAGTTGCTCCACCGAAGTATTCTCCTGTTCGCAGCGCTTTGCCAATGTTCCCCAACCAACAGGGGCCAGGAGGGCATCCGCCGCGTCCGCAACATCCACCTTCTACCACTGACCCAATTTCACAATCGTATCCCGATGAGCAATCACTGCATCCGCAGTCGTTCCCTAAATAGCCGTCATCGTAAATGACATTGTCATGAATGACATTGTCATGAATGACGTTGTCGTACATGGGGCCGCCGATAACTTCTCCGCCGGCGTAGGACGACCCGACAATGTCTCCCTGGATGACAGACCCGTCCATGATCGGTGAACCTCCATGGATCATCTGAGCAACACGAGCCGGTTTCCGACTGTTGTTAAATAAGCGCGGTGCCGTAACGTCCCTCGAAGCGACTCGTTCGTTCGGACGCGGGTTGGCAGGGCGCGTCGCGACGGACCTATTTGTCTGACGCGCGACAGCCCTAATAGTCTGCTTCGCTTTCTTGACCTTGATCGCCTCAGTGGCTGACGCTGGAACTTCCATCGGCTGACTACTGCGAGCACGAGCACGCTGCATTGCGGCGGCTCGACGTTCAAATTCAGAGCTTTGCAAAGCCATTGCTTGAGTCGAGATTACCACGCCGGTGATCGCAACAATCACTGCAATGATCGTCTGACGTTTCGGGTAAAAAAACATTTCGATCGTCCTGTTCAATGGATAAATGCCTCCTTCAAAATCCGCCCATGCAGATAGAAAGAAGACGCCGTTGGAACAGTCATCGGCCCCCGGAAGGTCACCGCTTTCGTTAAACTCGAAATAATCCAAAAAACAACACCACGCCACCCATTTTAACTTTCATGGCTGCTGTCATAGCATTTTCGCGCTAGTGCTTTGTGACTGTTGAAAATTCGGTTTGGAAATATTAGCCGTTTTGGCGATAGCCTCGGTTATTGCCTGTTCAACCGTGGCTATCGCCAAAACGGCTAATCCGAAAATTGAAGTGTCACAATGCACTAGTCGTAAGGAAGTTCAGTCAATGGCACTTAATTTAGATCGACGCAACGCACCAGCCGCCAACAGATCTCGAAAACAAATAGCCGCTCTAGCCCAAGCAGCCGGGAACCGACGCTTATACAGCGTTAAACCATGATCAGGCTCTCAAGCAACAACCTCAGCTTGCGAAGTTCCCCATCGTGATCAATATCCTGATCATCGGTCGGTTTGATGTCGACGCATAGGGCGCGCTGGTATTTGACCTGCCGGAGCTGATTGATGATACGTCCGTAATCAACGACTCCCTGACCGACCATGACTTGCAGTTTATCGCTGGTTGAGTCTCTTAGGTAAACGTTGTGAACGTATTGATACAGTTTCTCGTAAGCGGTTGTCTCGGCATCACCAAACATGTAATGGCTGGGATCTAGCGACAAGCCAAGTCCTTTTACATGTCCGCAAATCACGCTGACGGTGTCGGGATCGGCTGAGAGAGCTCCGACTTTGGAACGCATCGCGACCCGCACTCCGTGTCGTTCGGCAATTTTGACTAACTCCTTGTAACGTTCTACCTCTTCATTGAAGGGAGTTCCATGTTCGCCCGATGGCACCGTTAGCGTGACAATTTTTGCAGCTTTCGCCAATTCGCAGCACTTCTTGAATGTGTCGAAGTACGCTTCGCCTTCGTCCGCGATATTAAGATACAACCCAGACACGATCAACCGCTGCGTTGACATACAAATGTCGTAGGCGGTTTGAAAGTCTTCTTTGATCGTCGACGGTTTTAGATGTTCACCGTCTTCATCGACCATAATTTCGATGTGAGAGAACTCTAAATGAGCTAGTTTTTCGATAGCCTGATCAAGGGGAAGATCAGGGTAGCATTGCGTAGTTGCGGCAACAAACACACGCAGACTCCTTTTGCGTGACAAGTGACTTGCGAAATCCGAAACACGATGCCCGTTTCGCAGGTGGTAATTTACGGCGACTGGGCGAATTTTTCAACACCAGTGTTGCTTAGGATGCATCCTGATGGCTGGATTTAGCTAGAATTAACATCCACTACCGCACCAATCGCCCAAGAATATACGTTCACGGCACCTTCTTACTGGTTGTGCAGCAGGAAGTTCGAAAATTAATACTTCGCAACAAGCGCATAAAACAAGGCTCTTCCATGTCGCAATTTTGTCCGGCCAACTTTAAAAGACACGTTTGTAATACAGCTCGCGTGCTGGCCTTTTTTTTCTCAATCTTAGTTGGACCCAGCCTTCTTCTTGCCCAAGAACCGGCACGGCTTCAAGAACAGCAAAAAGCGCTGATTGATAAACTGTCCAATGCAATTTCTAACACAAAGTGGACCGGAAGCTTCACAGTCACCGGCATTGAGGCCAATCCCAAAACCGAATCGTACGAAATTAAACAAGCCCAGTATCAAGGTGACGACCAATGGCTGCTCACTGCGCGGATCGCCTACGGGGACCGCGACGTGACGGTGCCGATCCCTTTGGAGATCAAATGGGCGGGAAGAACGCCCGTGATTACGGTCGACAAACTAACGATTCCGCCCTTGGGAACATTCGATGCTCGGGTGCTGATGAGACGAGGCAGTTACGCCGGCACGTGGGCTCATGGCGACAAAGGCGGACACCTCTTTGGAAAATATGAAAAATTCGAACAACCCGAGCCCACATCAGGTGATGAAAAATTGCCATAAATTACTCGCAGCAATGGCCCGATTGATCGATAAATTAAGAGTTTCTTTCAAATCGGCCCTAGCGATAAGGTCAAGACTTCCGAGTAAGCAATCATTTTGCCAATTCACCGTGTATTATAGTAACAGCCCATCTCCCATTTGATCTGAACCTTCATCGAAGGACCTTCCATGAAAAAATCGACTAAGTTCCGCGCCTTTATCGCTCTGTTGCTGTCCTTTATTTTCTCATGTTTCAACGGCGCCCAAGCACAGACGATTGTCACTTTTGAAACCAATCTCGGCGATATCGAGATTGAGCTTTTCGACGACACGAGGCCGATCTCGGTCACCAACTTCTTGGGCTATGTGCAACGTGGCGACTACGATGGCACGTTATTCCACCGTAATCAGTCTGCCACCACCCAAGGCATCGGCATTGTACAAGGCGGAGGTTTCCTGATCAGCAGCGATCCGATCACAAAGCTCGCCCCAATCGTTAACGAAGCTGCCGCTAATCCCAACCCGTTAAACACGCGTGGCACGATTGCCTATGCTCGAACCAGCGTCCTCGACAGCGCGACCAGTGAATTCTTCTTTAACACCGTCGATAACCCAGGCTTGGACACTCAAATCTTCACCGTCTTTGGCCAAGTCATATCGGGAATGGGGGTAGTGGATCAGATCCAAGCCTCAGATGTGATTACAGCCAATGGAGCCACAACGACATTTTTTGACCTTCCGGTTATCGACATCAACGCTCCGATGCTCGTAGCCCCAAGCAATCTTGTTATCCTCGACCGTGCGACAGCGATTGGTGTTAAGGGAGATGTCACCGTAGATGGAGAAGTCAACTTTTTAGATATTGCACCATTCATTGCGCTACTGTCCGCTGCGGAGTTCCAAGCCGAGGCGGATTGTGATTGCAATGGCACCGTTGACTTCTTGGATATCGGGCCATTCGTCACAATCTTGAGCAACCAATAAACGGATGCAAACTGCGGTGAAAATCGCGGAGATTGAGACGGTCAAGCGGCAAAGTGGTCGTTACGATGAAACGATCTTTCACCGCATCCAAAATCCAGCAACTTAGGGTATCGGTATTGTTCAAGGTGGTGGATCGAATTCAATTGCTGAATACGATTTCGGCAAGTGGTGCAATTTCTTTCGATGACCTGTCGGTTATCGATGTCAATGCAACCCCCCGTGATATCTGCAGATAATCTTGCGGTTCTGGCTAGTGCGATCGTCGTCACCAGCATTCCAGAAACCCCAGTTGCTGTTGTACTGGAGTTCGGCGGAGCGATCGGATTCGCTCGACGCGGTCGACGCGGTCGGCGCGGTCGGCGCGGTCGGCGCGGTCGGCGCGGTCGGCGCGGTCGGCGTCGCAGATGACTATCCCGAGCGCCCGGAGTCTTTTACAATTTGAGCCATGTCGCCGCCTTACAACTCTGCTGAAAAACACGCTTGGCATTTTGCGCTATTGATTGCGATCCCAGTATTGCTGTTGTGGGGGATCCTTTCTTTTTCGCCAAATTTCAAGTTCGCCGATATGGAGACTCTCAAGTCCAATCCGCTTGGCGGCGACTATCTGCAAGAGTACACCGGCGGCTGGATGATTCTTGCAAAGCAACGGCATGTTCGCAATTCGCCATATAATTCTGATGCATTCAAACAGCAGCAGCACGACAGTGACATGACCGGATTCACTTGGGACGAAAACCAATATTTCCCGCCAGTCTATCCACCGTTTTGGTACGCGGCGGTCAGCCCACTTTCACAGCTAGAGTACGAGATGGCCGTGCACGTTTGGGCCGGCCTGATGACGGTTTGTTTGGTCGCCGCCCTATTATTGATTCTTCAATTTACCAACGCCCCCGTGTTGCTACTGCTCTTTCTCTGCCTATCTACGCCCGTCATCCACAGTATTAGTTCCGGCCAAAAAGGAACGTTGCTATTGCTGATCTTCACCGCGACCTTCGTACTGCTGAAGAAAACTCAGCCCGCGGGTTCTGGCGTCGTGTTCGCGCTGAGCCTATTCAAACCTTACTTGGGAGTCTGCGTTGGGCTATTGATGTTGGTCCGAGGCAATTGGCGATGGGTCGTGGCTACGTTGCTGACTGTCGCTGCGATCGTAGGGCTTACTTGGCTGACGATGCCAAAACTTAGCCAAGACTTCATCAATGTCTGCCTCGGATTTAGCGACTATGTTAAGTCCGGAGGATACGACCTGGCAAAAAGCTATTCATTGTGGAGCGGTTGGCAAATGTTGATCTCCCACAGCAACACGGCCAAGCTGTTAACCATTATTACGTCACTGGCCGTGTTGTTCGCAACGCTATTCTATCTACGCCGGTTGCCGCGCGATACACCAGAGAGCCTCGAAACGGCCTTCGCGGTGATGATGCTGGTCACAGCGATCACCGCACCCCACTTTTACTACTACGATTTGACGATGCTGATCCTGCCGGCAGCGATCTTCGCCAGTCGAGCAATCTCAGCGAAATTCAATCGACAACTTTGGCTGCCTGTGATCCTGATTGCCGCTGCAATGTTCGGCAGTGGGCTGATTGAAAAGGTCGGCCTTACCACCAACCTATCTATTGGCCCGGTGTTGCTGATCCTCGCTCTTGTCGCCGCACTTTCAATACCAGCACAAAGTTACGCCAGAGAAAATTAAGCCAGCAAATTCAGCCGTTTTTTCAAACCCACTTCTGTGATGTTACCATTGAAAAAACTTCTTCGGCGTCTACCGGTTTGCTGAAATAATAACCTTGAATTTGGGGGCACCCATTCCGCTGCAGAAACGTCAATTGCTCAACCGTTTCGACACCCTCGGCGATCACCTCCAAGCCCAAAAGATCGGCCAACATGACAACTCCACGGGCGATCATACCGTCATCACTATCAGGAAAGTCTTTGATAAAAGCCCTGTCAATTTTGAGTTTGTCCAGCGGGAATTGACGAAGGTAGGCCAGCGATGAATACCCGGTGCCAAAATCATCGATGCTAATTTTGCACCCTAATAACTTCAAATAATTTAGTTTTTCGTTAGCGCGATCTACGTTTTCAATCAAAATTCTTTCCGTGATTTCAAGCTCAAGACGTTCTGGAACCACGCCAAACTTTTCCAGCGGCCGCACCACACTATCGACGAAATCATCATCGGCAAACTGCAGCGGACTGATGTTTACCGAAACAGCTAAATCACAACCTTGCTGATCCCATCGGGCTTGCTGTCGACATGCCTCTTCGATCAACCACTTACTGACCTCGACAATTCGGCCTGTCTTTTCGAGCAGAGGAATAAAGCGGTACGGAGGTATCGTCTCCCCCTCCCGCGTCCATCGCATCAAAGCCTCTACGCCCACAATTTCACCGGCCATAGAATCGAACTGCGGTTGATACACCAAGTGAAACTCCTCACGTTCGAGCGCAACGGCTAACTGATCATTCATGGTGCGAATCGAATTGATCTGGTCCAACATCTCCGGACGATAGATGGCTACGTTTTGATTGCTCTTCTTGGCGTGATACATTCCAATGTCCGAACAAGCCAGTAGGTCCGCACCGCTGTGAGCATGATCCGGGCACATCGCGTATCCGACACTGGTGCCCAAACTAATTTCAGCGTTGGGTAAGTGATAACGGCGAGTTAAAACCTTATGTATTTTATCCGCAGACTTCTTCGCTTGGGCCGTATCGGTCAGCCCTGAAACTAGCACACAAAATTCATCACCGCCAAGTCTTGCAATGCATGCGTCTTGACCAACCTCATGGCTAAGGCGTTCGCCAATCCGAACCAGGATTTCATCACCTTTTACGTGTCCCAGTGTGTCATTGATATCTTTAAACCCGTCCATGTCGATCAAGAACAAGACGACTTTACTCTCATCGGTTGCTGTATTGACTGCCCCATTTAAGTCATTGAGAAACTGAAATCGATTTACCAAACCTGTCAGCGAATCCGTCGTCGCTAGAAGTTCCAGTTCATCACTTCGTTTTTGCAGAGATTTGCTAAAATCCAACAGGCCTTGGGTTTGGCTTCTAAAGCTCGCTTCGGCTTGCAGGCAGCAGAAAAACAAACAGCTAGCCACACCGATACACTGTGTCAATTGATCTAAATGGTCAGTAAACGCTGCATGAATCCCATGTTTCACAATAAAGTAGGCAAGGAAATGCAGCACATTCATTCCGAACCAAATCGTGGCTTGCTTCATCCCGGAAAGATAGGACGCCACAATAATCGAAACGATGAAGAAGAACTTGGTGTATTCCAAATTGGGATGTGATATCGAGATGGAAAATATTCCGATACCGCTCAACACCAAATAGAGATTCATCATTGCCAGATATTTTTTTTTCCTCCGCATCGTGGCTTGAAGCAGGATGTAACACACCGCCTGAACCGCGCAAACCTGGAAGGCAATCTGATATCCGCGAAACAAAAAGAAGAGACCAAAGAACGCCCAAGTCAGGAACATCACATCAATCAACACCCACACGCGCGCTCCTCGGAGACTCCCTGCATCGTTGTGGGTTGGCTTCGGGCTGAGTTGTTGATTCTTAGACTGCATGACTGTGGATGCTTGAAATGACTATTGAAGCCATATTTCCGCACCCATTGATGAAACAAATTTAAGCATCAAGGCAAACACGCTAACCTATCCCAAGCTCCGATTTATTTTATCTAACACCGCCATGGAACTATTCAGAATTCTTAACGAAGTGATGATGAGATCGGATTTCTTGGTTTGGAGATAAGGTAGAACGAATGCCTGTCAGACTAGATGAGGAGATAAGGACTTCATTCCCCAGCATGTGAACTATTTATTTCACTTGAACTAGGTAAGAAACTATTTTGTTCCATCGCGATGAAGGAGAGAGAATTCCTACATGAACTTTCAAGTTTTGCTTTATGGCGATTCTGAGGCTAATTGGTGGTTGAAACTTCTTCGAAATCACTCTTTTTCATGCAAGAACAACGCACACTGAGTCCGCCGAAATTATCACTCCCC
>Ga0209831_1002258_pt1 | contig 16949 bp, 3 predicted proteins | sample Maine_Asex4_meta_FD_187451 | JGI IMG/M metagenome (GOLD analysis project Ga0209831, IMG submission 187451) | Marine algal microbial communities from Maine, USA - Maine_Asex4_metaG (SPAdes) (version 2) | ecosystem: Host-associated > Algae > Red algae > Unclassified | place: Maine, USA | collected...
GATGTATTAGTGGTAGTCATGCTTTGCAACATACCTGTGTTTCAATCGTAATTCTCTGAAGATACAAACTTCAGTGATCGATTAAAAGATAGTGGATTGTATGTAGAAAACAATCGACCTTCGAGGACTGTATTCTCGAAGCCATACGATTGTCATGCCAGATCTATTTAGGTCTAATCTTTTATTTACTAAGCTATGTGGCTTACGTGTGTTTCAATCTTATTTCTCTGAAGTTACGAACTTCAGGGATCGGGCTCTAAATCTACAGACAACCTCTTTAATATTATCGATGCTGTGATTCGTGATTATAAAACACAGAAGGCTTATGCTGGTTGATCTTCAAAATAGTCTATGAAGTTTAAAAAGTATTTATACATTTCCTGATAAGCCTTTTCTTTAGTAGCACTCTTATCAATCAAATAGTTTTTATATCTCCAATAAAGATCTGAGAAGCCTTCCGAATTGATCTGTTTCAAGATTATCAATTTTCTTAACATCATTGAGTTATTACTTACAACTAATAATTTTGAATGATCACTTGCATTATTTTTATTTAACCAATTTCCAACATCATGCAAACTTGAAAATTCTTTATAAAAAGGAAGCACTGATGTCTGAAACAACTTCTGCACCAACTCAGAAAACTCACTAACGTCACCTTCACTAGACAGATATATTCCTATATTAGGCGACAACATTGATAAATTAAAATTATCATACCTCAAAGGCATACGTATTGTAAAATCTAAATTGCCAGTACCTTTCTCTATTAATTCCTCAACAACATTAAATCTTTCAAATGCAAATAAACCTTGTATTTTAATTTCATTATACTCAGCCCAAAAGAAGTTGATACAACAACCCTCTTCTTCTGTACTCTTTTCAAAATAAACACTCGTGTCTATCGATTTAAAAGTAAAACCCGTTTTCGACAATCACTTAAACTTATCTTGAACACATTCAAGAAATACTTTCCTATTCATCTTATTACTTTAAAGAAACAACATCGCTCAGAACATCACCACTTCCATCACTGAATGCTTTTATAAAATCATTTATTACTAAATCATCTGTATTAGATAACACAAAACTGATTCACCATTTGATATCCTGCCATAAAGCTTTTTCTTTAGCCAAAAGATAATAGATTGTATGTAGAAAGCAATAGATCTTCGAGGATTGTATCCTCGAAGCTATAGGATTGTCATGCCAGATCTGCTTAGGTCTAACCCTTTTTTTGGCTAAGCTATGTGGATTACCTGTGTTTCAATCGTATTACTCTGAAGTTATAAACTTCAGAGATCGGTTACAAACTTCAGAGATCGTGAATCTAATCTATCTGTACAACTAATATTTTAATCGACTTTAATTAATTGCTTGACAATTCTACTGCTGTCCTCAACGTACAATGTAGCTGTGTAAATTCCATTGGGTTTATCTTGTAAGACATTGATCTCATGCCCAGCCGTCATTATGTATTCTTCGACTTTCTCACCTAGAGAATTATGAATCAATATTAGACTTTGATCACTCAAAGTTCCTGTAGTTTTTACTGTAAAATAATCAGAAGAAGGATTTGGATAAGCTTTTAAATCGAATGGATCAAAATCTATCTTGGCTTTAGTCAATTTAATATCAGTATCATCGATTAAAGCGGGAGGTGGAGAACAACTCAGCTTTAGGGTGAATTGACTTCCATCTTTTAATTCACAGTTATTTTTAACTTTTACAATAAGTTCTCCAGCTGACTGAATGACATGCTCTTCAGTAAAAACCAGATTCTTTGTGCATAAAGTATTACGAGTAATAACACCTGAAATGTCTAATTCATCAGCAACTCCAAAGCTTTCCCATGTTAAATATAATGTCTGACCTACCATCGATTCTGGTATATTATATCTGTAAGTCGGACTACCTTTTACTTTGATCAAGTTAATGTCAATTTCGTCACATGATACAGGGTCATAGCATGCCCCTTCGATGCAAAGTTGTTCTTCAGGGCATTCAGGATAACATTCCTCCGGATTCTGAGTAGCAGAACAATACGTCGCTACTATCAATCTGTCCAAATTAGGAATTAAACTAATCGCATTTGAATTAAAAAAACAGGCCCCTCCTTCACTACAATTATATGCATGAACATTGCCCAAGCCAGCTGCATCGGCAATTTCTAAAACGCTATTATTTGGCTCTATAGGGACTTCTATAAGCTTTATCTTATTTGTCTCAAAATCATAATAATAAAACTTCAATATACCTCCACCATTACACGGATTAGCAGCATTAGTCGGTTTCCATTCAAAATAAGTTGCATCAAATCCATTTTCAAAACAATCATTTTCTGATGGATTAGCAAACTCTTCCTGATTAAATGGAATACAGACGCTACAAGCGACTGCGCCTGAATAAGCCCTGGCTAACTCTGTTGAATTTTCTGGGACAAAACTCTGTAGTCTTTCTCCAGTAATATATGTACCAGAGGAAACTTTATCCTTTGCATATTCAAATGGTATGTCCAGTGAACATCCATCTCCCCTTGTCACCCGTGTGCTTAGGTCAGTTCCATCATCTCTAAAAACAGCATTAATACTGATGCCATCATCATCACCAGATGGATTAGAGAGTGTGATATGACCATTAGCATCTCTGTCTATAGTAGTAGTACCTCCATTGGCTGGCCACTCAATGATGATGGGTAACTCCCAGTCTTGAAATAAATGATCCACTTTATTCAGCTTTATTCTCGGATCGAAAAAAGCATCATTGAAATCGCTGATACCACAAGCGCGACTAAATTCAAGATTCAAAGCTCCACTGCTACCGATGATGAATTTTCTACCATCACTTTCATAATCGAAATCACATATATTACAGGGCGTGATGTCTCTGAATACAGTCTCTTTACAATCATCTACAATGACCACGCTATAGTCTCTGCTGGAGGTTAATGACATTATCAGTGAAGTAGTCTCATTGGTATTAAGAATGGTAACACCTGCCCACTCAGGGTCACTTTTAGAGCTCACAAATATATCGTATGGTGCTAATCCTCCTCGACAAACTACTTCCAAAGAAATATTTCCAGCACACTCAGAAAGACTATTAGCCACTACTGGACCTATACCATCACCATAATCTACTTTGACTTGAGTGCTGAGTGGAGACTTATTTTCATAATTACTACAATCTGTGATTTCAAAAAACACCCTTCTCCCACAACCATTTTTATTCTCAAAATCTACTGGATATATGCCAGATCGTGCACCTTCAAGCACCACATCGATTGGTTCATTTATGGGAATGTTATCGAGGATACCTACAATAGAAAATGGCGCCTGATCTCCATCAGCATTGAGTATGGTAACACCTACGACTGGATCACCAATGCCATTATACGGCTTGACGACTTCATACTGAATATCCCAATCACCTATCTCTGAATACTTGAATTCATATTCAGCCTTACATCCGCGCTCATCCTCTGCAAAATATACCCGACCATTCCCCGTGTCTAGCCACTCTGGGTTCAACTCTGTATTCTCACCACCAGATACTAATAAAGAGAAGCTTCCATCATAAGCAGGATCCGTACAATCGTTCAATAAAGTCAATGATATTGGATCAATCGTGCAATCATAAAGGGTGAAATCTATGAACTGATCAGGATAACAGCCATCTATAATCTGTAACTGATAATTCCCTGGACATAGATTCTCTACTGCCCAAATATTATTGCCGATGACTTCTCCGCTGTCATCATACCAAGCTAGAACATATGCCTTATCGCGCTGATTCACACTTGGAGGCACTTGGATTCTGCCATTACACGTGCCATTAGCAGGAGATGTAATCACTGCATCGCCTAAGACTACTGGATCTAATCCAGATATGACAGTCTCTACTCCATTGATATCAGCTAATTGATTGCAGTAATTGATGTAAAATTCATCCATGGCTTCACACATAGAATTATTGATATCTGTGATGCTTAATCTGTATATGCCACTCGATAATCCTGATATTGAAGTTGATTGGCTGGTATAACCACTGGGTCCATACCATCTGATATGATAAAGCTCAGGGTTCTCTATAGAAATGGATATCGCTCCATCATCAGTACTCGTCTGATTGGTATAATTTATTTCGGACACATGTATGAGAGCAGTAATCGAGTAAATGATCTGGCATCGAGCTTCTTCTATTAGCTCAATATTATCTAATACGGTTTCACACCCATCCTTATCAAAGATCATTGCGTAATATGAGCCTACTCCTAACTCCTCAAAACGAAAAGAACCGGAAGTGAATCCTTTTGATGACTCAGCAATTGGCGCACCTGTAGCTGAACCAAATAAGATGACTCTAAATGGTGATGCTGAGCCTTTAGCATTTACTTCTATCCAACCATCTTCTGTAATAGCCGTTGAAGGATGTAGCACCCCAGAAATCGTAATCTGAGAAAACAATGGAATGCTGAGTAAGCTGAACCATATTATAATAGTTATTTGTTGTGCTTTATTCATAATATGAATTTGATCATTGTGATTTTCTACCAAATCTTTTCCTTCTCTTTTCAAGATTCGCTTTGTAATCTGGTGCTAAGTCATTTCTTAAATTGACATAAGTCGTATCATTATCATCCCTTAGAACATCTTTATAAAATCGTTGAACATTTCTAATATCTTCACTTGTTATTGGATTACGACGCCCTTGTATAATAGCCCACTCTTCTTCAGATATTTCTTTATTACTATACTTTCGATCTTCTTCTTCCCAATACTTTCTAGTTTTCGCAATCTTATAAGTGTGAATACGAGCCATTTTTAAGTAACGGTCAATCCAATAGCTATCTGGCAGCTTATTTATTTCATCATCAGTTAATGTCCAATGATGTTCTAATAATAAATTGTCTCGGTTATCAAAATAACCTGTAAACCATCGATCATTAATCTTCCACCCTTTTAAATCTTTATCGTACTTTATATAGTTTCTCGTATACTTCTCAATTTCCCCCTTTGTAGTCTTCCAAAGCAATGGGTCAAAATCCTTCCCATCACCTTCCTTAAAAGACATATACTGAGTTTCATTAGGTCGGTAAAAATACCACTGCCCATCCGTATAAAAGCCTAAAATCCATATCATGGAATTATACGTATTTCCTTCTATAAACCACCAATTGGGGATGAATACAACCATTCTCGTATACTTTGAATTTATATGGATTAGAGGTTTCCAATCTGTATTATAAATGTGTAATACATGGGGTGCTACAAATTCTAATGATGTATTTATCCATTGATTAAACTGACGATTAGCTTTGTCTAATTTCTCTGCAGAAAAATTACTATTCAGAATGTCTATTAAGTCAGGTTGCTTCGGTCTCACCATATTACAACAGAGTATTCCAAAGATTATGGAAATCATACCTATTTTTTTCATTCTTCTTTAAATTTAATATAACCATCAAATCCTTTTGGTAAAAGTTTATCAATAAAAAGCCATTCATAATTTGCCTCTGTATGGCTTTTCAAAAATCCTTTATCTACAGTCTCTGGAATAAATGCCCTTCCATATTCTTCAGAATCAGAAAATTCTATAAATACAGGAATAGACGTCTGAGCTGCCACACCATCTTGTTCTTTAACTGAGTTCTCGTTTTGAAGTGGAACTGGTCTATTTCTTGCACTGCCGTATTGCCATACTTCCTCAAACGACCTAAGATCAAAAAGACTACTTTGAGTTCCTGGATTCTCTGGCGCTAATATGTAGAATCGATTAAATTCTAATGGGAAATCTAAATCTTGAATTTCTTTAACTATACCCAATGCATATGCATAACCCATACTATGGGCTACAATATCCAATTTTTGATCTATTATATTATTTGTTTTAGTAGTTGCGATTTCACCGCTTTCTATTTTATTGATCAATACTCTACCTGCTAATCTACCAGCATTCATTCTTTTCATAAATCCTCCATCATTAGCTGTGTCATTTAAGAATCCTTCTTTACCAAATTTCCCAGCTCCAACAAAACTTCTTATAAATTTTGGGATATTATTATGATTAGATGTATTAATATGGTTATGTCCATCAGCAAAGAGCGTGACTGAAGGTTTAAGTTTTGACTTGAACTTGGCATGATGATTCCAATAATTAAATGGATCATTAAAATATACTCCATTATTATTAGACACCAACCCTTCTGCACTATTCAATATTGATTTTAGAGCTTCTTCATCCTCAGCTAATAAATTAAAATTTGTCACGGATTGACCAAATCTGTAGCCATTGACAAAAAGTAAAATGTCACCTTCATTCTCTGTCGGGCATATCTCTGCATCAGATGGATTAGTATTATTCGTCATTAGCTCAGTAGCCATGTGATCTTGTAAATCACTCAAAGGTGCAAGAAGTAATAATTGATCAGCTGGAGGACGTACATATGACCAGTCTGTTAAACAAGAATATTTCAATAAGCAATGATCACCACTATATTCATAGAGAATTGCAGTCCCTGGTTTATCTTCATTTTCAATATAAATATCTTCACTTATTTCATTGACGCTTAGTTGTAATGACAAAATATTTAAACCACCAAATTCTCTTTCAGTTCTATCAAACTCATAATAGCCTGTGAATAAATAAAGATCATCAGGAATGGAGGAAATAGTTCTTATAACTGCTTGATAGTACTTTCCATCAGAGGCTGTAAAACCAAGAACTACATTCTTCAATTCGTTATAAAATGGTGAATTAGGATCTATAAAGACCACATTCTCAACTTTCTCTGGGTCTATTAATCGTCCATCTCCAGCTACGAAATAAGATTTTTCATTATCGCAACTATTTGTTAATAAATCTGTATCCAACAGTTGTCCAAATATATCCGCTGACTGCTTGTATCCAGCAAATTTTCTAAAAATTTCAAGACTTATAGGTACATCATGACAAATCGATTTAGCTTTCTTATTAATTTCTTTCAAAGTAGATCCACTTGGTTCTCCATCGTCTTCATAGTCAATGGGTACACAATCTAAATCTTCACAATCGATATCACCATCTCCATCATCATCTACTTCATTATCACAGATTTCACAATCTCGTACAATGGAAAAATCCACTGAATTTTGGCAACCCGATAGACCATTCGTAATTTCGATAGTATAACTTCCTGGCGGTAAGCCTAGGAAAGATCCAGTCTTATTTGTGCTAGTATACGGTAAGGGAACGTCTTTTATCTCATAATAGACTCCGGACAAATAATAAGTCAGATCATCTCCTAAAGCTTCTACTATTACCCATGCATCGTCACTATCACAAGAGGCGAATGAAAAATCAACTTCTCTAAAACGGGCATAATGTTGATTATCTTCACAATCGGCAGCATCATCTCCATCATCATCTAAGTCATTACCTAATATCTCACATGTATTTTCTATAATAACAGGTTGAGCAAATTCGAATGTGCAACCAGTTAACTTATTCCGAATATTTACTTCATACTCTCCCTCAGTCAAATCACTAAATATGTTTTGAATTTGAAATTCACCACTTAATTCATATTCAATATCATCACCTGTGGCTTGAATATTAATTATACCTCCACTATTATTACATACTTCATTGGTTATATCTAAGCTGACTAAGCCTGGTTTGCAATCATTATCTTTACAATCGATAAAACTATCCCCATCGTCATCAATCCCATTATCACATATTTCATGTCCCATGATATAGGTGACCGCACATCCAAACGAATTAAAGACCTCAATATAATAACTGATTTCTGATATATTAGAAATGATCCCTGTACTGCTATCCATGCAATTAGATCCAACACAAATCTGATAGTCAGATAAACTTTCACCATTAGGTAGCCAAATATTTAATTGATTTAAGCTTGCAATCTCATTATTTACTTGTATTATTAACGGATCAGACTTACACTCCTGTTCATCACAATCTTCAATGCCATCCATATCATCATCAACTCCATTGCCACATATCTCACATGATTGTCCGATGCATAGTATATCTTGATGAGGAGCGGAGTCAAAATTCACAATTGTCAAATTATGATATTCGTTGTCTTCTTTAGAAAAATAAGTATAGGATGGCCCTCCCCAATAATCTATAGCTTGCTGAGTCAATAAATTATCTTGAGTAAACATGAAATCATCAAGACAGAGTTGTCTATCTTGAGGGGCTCTCGTTGACAAATGTAAGCTAGCCAATAGTCTTTTTTCAAAAGGCTTAAGTACAGCATTTCCTTGGACATTATCAGTATCTATGAATCGGGACACAAATCTCGAATAGGTATTGATATCTAAAACATTAGTTTGCCAATCTTCAAAATGTGTATTATGATTGCTTTTTACCCCTTCAAATAGACTGCTGGATATATAGACATCAGTGGTGAATAAGTTATTGTTATAAATGACACCCCATCTAAAGTCATCTGCTAAGCCCACAAAATCATTTGTCTCGTTGGAGAGATATACATTCATCACCAATTCTCCATCAACACAATCATATCCATCAAGCTCCATAGACAAGATCAAATCACCAACACTTGTGAATTCATAACATCCTAAGTCTAATTCATCTGTAAGGCCATCCTGATCATCATCATAGCCATTAAAGCAAGTAATTTCATTGTCCTCTATACAATCACGCGATAATGGAGAACAATCAGGATCTCTACAATCTATCAGGCCATCACCATCATTATCTAATCCATCAGCACAATCTTCTGTATCTACTGCATCTGGCATCCCATCTAGATCAGAATCGCCGATTTCACCAGCGTCGATTAATATTTGCCAACAGTCGGGATCAAATACATCGATGAGCGCTTCTCCATTTTCTGAATCTCCATCATTATTAAAACCATCCATGCAGTTTACAAGTGTATTCTCCATGTAGAACTTTACGCATTGAGGATCTAACTCATCAGACAAGTCATTATTATCATTATCCTGTCCATCAAAACATAGTTCTACGGTATCTTCTGGACAATTCAGATCTGGATCATGGCAGTCTATCAGGTCATCACCATTATTGTCTATGCCATCATCAGGTATCTCTGAAAAATTGATATTAACAATAGGATTCGCAATGATGGTACCACCATTAGTAATGGAGATCCTAATCTCTCCTGAAATATTTTCGAAGCAATATGGTTCTACTGTAACATCATAGTCATCAGAAGTCACTGACACACAATCTTCAGCTACAAATGGACACCCAAGCAATAACAATAATAATTCCTTGGTATAACATTCCTGAGTCGGATCAGCATCCAAGTCAATCTCATAAGAGATCTCACAAAGATTACCTAATGATTCTGTAGCATAAACATCATAAGGGCATGACCCATGTATGACAATAATGGAATAATATCCTTCTCTTTCTAATTCAATCGACATGGGTCCTGCAATCATATCTTGATAAATCTTAACTAAGTTCCCTTCTGAATGGCTTAGATCATATACTTCGACTGTTACTATTTCTCCTCTTATATCATTCATAAAGTCTAAGCTTATGACAGATTTATCAGGAGAGTCAACCTGACTAATGACTATATCATTTCCAAAATGACAATCCTCATCATTCTCGTAACTCATTTCATCTGGACAAGTTCCACTTTCTATTTCATTGATAGCGTTTATTAAGCTAATGTCCTTCAGCACTGGTCTGGTCCCTACGATTGGAGTTTTCGTAAATGCCAACATCTCCCAATCCAGCTTATCGAGCTTCATGGTCTGCACATTCAGATACAACAACTCAGAATCAATGTATATCTCTGGCGGTAAATCAGTCGGTGGGTCAATAGTCATCTGGGCTTCGCTGACCATATCAATCAATTCATCGGCTCGATCAGCACTCATCGTCTGTCCATTAGCTGTTTGATTCGCGTTGATAAAGTTGCCATCATATTTCAGAAGTATCGTCTTAGGCTCTAATCTTTCTACAATCAAATGACTGAATAATTCACATATTTCTTCAATCAGATCAGAATCACAAGCATCCGGCACTCCGTCACCATCTTCATCAATAGTATCGTCATGGCCTTCACACTGATCGCAACCATCTGCGATGCCATCTTGATCAGTATCTTGTATCACACCTGCGCAGTCACAATTAGCATCATAGACATCTGTAATCGTACATGGATCTAAGTCGTCGCAGGGGGTGCCAGGGGTGCAGACTTCATCAGCATCACATACACCATCTCCATCCGTATCTTGGAATGTACCTTGACAATGACAATCTGCATCCAAAATGTCATTAATCGTGCACAGATCTGCATCATCACAAGGATCACCTGCCACACAGATCACTTCATCTGCATCACATGTCCCGTCTGCATCAGAATCCTGGAATGTGCCTGCACAATCACAGTTAGCATCTAAGACATCATTAATCGTACAGTCATCCTGATCATCACAAGCAAGACCAGCTGTGCAATCACAGTCTTCGATTTGTGCTAAGAACTCCGTACCCAGTTCTACTTCAAAGACGGGTTGCAGCTCAATGTATTCCCCTGCACTGAAAGTCTTTTTGCCATGATTGATCAAGAGGTCATTAGCCTTAATATAGTTAGTCGACTTGACGTCTTCATAATCAAGTTCGCTTTGATCTTGTGAGATGATGTTCACATCCGATAGACAGGGATCACATGCATCATCCGTCAGTGTCGCACTGCTGGTGACTTCACAGCCTGTAGACGAATCTCTGATGATGATCGAATAAGTACCTTCTGATAAGCCATCAAATAAATTAGTACTACTGAATGAACTATAACCCTCTATCGAATATTCTATCGATTCACCAGTCGCCTGGATAGTGATGGATCCAGCTCTAAGCTCCGTACATGGTGCTACAGAAGGATGTACGATCACAATCTCTGATATGTCCACTGTACTTGTACTACTGACTGTGATATCATCAAGATCTAACTGACCTGAGCCATCCTCTCTTCTGGCCATCAGATCATAGGTCCCTGAAGCAACTGCAATGCTGTAAGAACCAAGGTCATCATCCACACTGATCCAAGAAGCACCTGCATCAATAGAGAGCTGTACTTGAACTTGAGATGCGATGTCATTGAAGTAAAAATTAATCTCGCCATCAGAGCCACAAGTCCCATCTTGATGATCTGCGGTGACAGAAAGCGATGACTCTACATTAACGGTAATGGTCTTTGTGATCGAGCAATCTTTTCCATACAGCATGGTCAGACTATAAGTCTGGGACGCAGATCCCATACCATTCGTACTGGCAATATCTGTATACTGGTATACATCTGCTCCAATATCTGTCGGACTCCACTGTGTACTGCAAGTGAAGCAGTTAGACAATTCAGTGACTGATATAACTATCTCCTCTCCTTCTTGATATAAATCCTGAGAAGCAGTCAATTCAAATTGAGGCTCCGTAAATGGCTCAAACTTGATGGGGTCGGTATAGAATGTATCTTCTACATCACATTGCTCATTAGGCAATGCCATTCTCCGATACCATACTGGGACTGAGATGGTTCCATGATTAAAATTTTGCTCAGTCGCATCAGTCATATCTACGAATACTTCACCATCCTCACTGAATTGCCATAAGAATCTTGGTGTGATTGTGCTACCACTAGCTTGTACTTCACTTGCTTCAATGATACCAGCATCGATGATTCCACACTGACTGATATCTTCAGTTGTCATCGATCCTCCGGATTCTAATACATCTTCCACGACCATCTCTACGGTGATTGGCACACTCTCACATACACCTTCTACTCTTACCACTTCATAAGCGCCATCAATCAATAATTGATCAGCTGCAACAAGTGCATCATTGAGATACCAATCAAAAGATTCTTGCAGTAAGTTATTGATCGTCGTTAGGTCAGCTCCATAACATATCGATAATGGAGATTCGATCACTGGAGATTCGATGGTGATGATGTCTACTTGGATGCCAATCGGCAAGCTTGTACAATTGTCTATCGTCTGCGTCAGATAATATATCCCACTGGTCAATATATCTTGATCTAACACGGTTATCGCTAATGCTTTATCAGCATACCAAATCAAATTTTTTCCAACAACGTCGATCTGAGAAGTTGTGGATCCAGCACAGACTTGATAATTAGCTTCACCAACTGGTGATGGCGTCAGGTTTAATTGATCTATGAGTCGTTCGCTTTTAATAAATAGACCATTTTCGAATTCTATCGTGGCTTTATAAGTCCCAACTTGAGTGGGTATAATCGTGGATAAGCTGGCAAATTCTGGAGCACTGACATAGAATTGTCCATTAATATCTTTTTTGTCCCAACTGATAGAATGATCGAGTCCTTCACAGTCTAATCCAGTCGAAGTGATGCTTAGCTCACCACACTCACTGTACTCCATATCTCCAGCCAAATCAAAACTTATGGCTTGAGCTGGCTTGTAGCATCCATTGCTGGTTACAGTAGCTCTAAATGGTTTATTCAGATTTAATGCTGCATCTTGCGCATTGGCCAAGTCCAGCTGAGCTGTATGCACAGCACCATCATTCAAATTGATATTTCTCCAAGAACCATTGTGATAGAACTCCCAGTTAATGATCCCATTGGAGCAATTATCTATGCCAGTCAGAAGGAGGATTCCGCAATCGTCTATCGTGACTACGGGCAATAAAGCATCACAGTCTTGGGTGATTTCAGCTGCAACTAAATCTGTTTCACAAAGTCCATTACTATACCTGACAGCTAACTGATGGTTACCTAAGCTAGATGAATAACATACCTCTAATTCTGCTGAATTCACAGATTCTTTCCATTCTCCGTCTATGGAGAATTGATATTCTGCACCTTCATCGCTAAATGAAAAACAAATCTGCCCCTCAGACTGGCATACACCTGGTTTTGTCGCGATAGAAATCTGAGGTAAAGTCTCAAATATTTCAAATTCTCTTAATTCTGACCTATAGATACATACATTAGAATCATGACCAACTATTTGATATTGATAGAGAGAAGGTAATAAACTCATTGCTCCAATATCTATTGAAATGGACTGACCACTAACATCAAAAACACTTCCATCATCTTCTATTCCATCAATTCCAAATATGTAAGGTGGCGTCCCTCCAATAATATTTCCATTCAAGATTAGATCTTCTCCTTGGCAGAAGTTAGGAATATCAAATGATACATCTATGTCTGTATCTGTATTTATAATATTTACATCGCCTACATATATAGCCCCTGTTTCATCTCCCCATCTCGACCATAGTTTGTGATCGCCTATTGGTAAATTAAGTGTTGCTTCTTGTAAATTCTCTGTATACAAACCTGGAAACCAACTCACACTTCCGTCAGTCTGCTTAAGTCCAAACTCTATCCCTGTCCGACTTGGGTTATTTAGCCAAGTCAAAATCACTGAGCCTTCTCCTCCACAGATTCCATCTGTTATATCTCCAGCGGTCACAGCTGGATATGATCTAACTTGAACATTTATTTCTGATGAATAGTCACATCCAGAATCATTTGTCAATGTTAAGCTGTAGGTCAGTAATTCTGTTTCTGTTCCTCCTGGTATTGATATAACATCTTGTAAACCCATAATATCTGAGCTTATACCTAATGGACTCCATATCGGATCGCAACCATTACACTTGCTTAATTCATTAACAATTATCATTATACTATCTTCAGAAAAATAGTAAGGTTGTGATGTTGCTAAGGTAAAATTCGGTTTTGAAATACTAACAGCTTCTATTTCTTGGTAGCAACCAGCTGTCGTAATTACAGCTCGAATTTCAGATTCACTTTCAAGTGAAATATTCTGAGAATGACTCAAGTCTAAAATTACTTCATGGATTTCATTATCAAGGAGTTCAATTGTATTCCAAGCATCATCCTGTGAAATTTGCCAATTGATCATAAAATCAACACAATCATCCAACCCTGTCAACTGAAGAATTCCACAATCTGTCACTTCAATATCAGCAATTAAATCATTACAATTTTCGACAATCTCAAAGGCACCTAATTCTAAACGACATCCACTATCTGTCCAGACCAATGCCGCTTGATATTCCCCAGGTGTCCTTTTCGCACATATCCCACCTGAAGTCGGCGCAGTACTAAAGAGTTCACCATCTATTTCAATCTTCAGATAATCCCAGTATGCACCCCATAGTGTCATATTTTCAGCAAAATCAACACAAATCTCTCCCCGGTTACCACAGACTTCATCACTGACTGTTGTCGTCACCGCAGGGAATCCAACTAAATCCTCTATTATGGTCACAGTACCAATGTCGGTAGGACAAGCTTCATCTCCCCATCTGACTGAGACTAAGTGATCCCCTATTACTGCATCATAGCAAATCTCATATATATTTTGCTGTAATGAAATGGCTTCTTGCCAAACTCCGTCAATTGCAAATTGTATGTCTAGCCCAGGTGCGTATATCTCATGAAAGTCAATACAGACTTGACCGCTGCTATCCTCACAAACAGAAGGTTGAGGTACGACATCAAACACATCCCAGTATGGATGTATAATAAAGTCGTCGCTTATTGTTGTCTCACAACCATTCGCATCTGTAACAACGACTGTATACGTATAATTAGTAATTCCCTGGTCATCGTTTACTTCCGATACTTGAATTATCGGACTATCTGTAACTAAATCTTCACCATTATCTCCAATACCAATCCAGGTAAAAGAATAAGGTGCCATACCATTATTTACTGTAACTGTCGTTTCTATTTCATCAAAAGCACAATGGTCAGGTATATCAAAGTCTGCTAATATTTCTCCAATAAAGAGTTCATCCGATATTTCAATATCCTCATCAAAAAACAAACTGTTAGCCATGGTTACCCTAGCCTTATAGAATCCAGAAATGTCAGGAAGAATCTCATCCTGGTTTTCAAACAGGTTCAGCTTATCCCAAGGCCCTATTCCATCATCATTATAAAACCATTCTAATTTGTTCACTGCAGCAGTGCCGCAATATTCATTTAGCTCATATTCATATGTCAATAAGCCACATTTCTCAGCACTATATTCAAGCTTTGAAAAAGAAGGCGTATACTTAACTGATGCAGTCACTACTTCACCAACACAATTATCGAAATATATCTTTGCTTGGTACTTGACATAATCTAATCGTTTGACGATAGCAGGTAATTCAATGCTGGATATATCTACGGAAAATTTATCCGCGCTTAATGGAATAGGAGCCCAGACACGTTGATTAAATTTATATTCCCACTCTATCAAAGTAGGTTCTAATGGACAGCCATCTAAGCCTGAGAGGCTTAATTCTCCGCAAGAATTCATGACTATTTCTAATTCTGGTGTTACACATCCTATCGTGACTTCTTTCACGAATATTGCACCCGTATTGTCACCCCATCTACTCCATATCTTATGAGTACCAACTGGTAAACCTAATCTATGTGATTTACTATTTTCATTAAAATGTACATCGGTCCAATTAAAGGTTCCAATTGGGTTTTCAATGGTGAATTCAATTCCTGTCCGGCTTGGGTTATCTGGCCATGTTAAAGTCACAGATCCCTCTTCTCCACATATACCTCCAGCTATATTATCGACGGCCACTTTAGGATATGATCTGACTTGTACATCTATGTCATTTGTGAAACTACAATTTGAATCAGTAAACACTGTCAAACTATAATTGACTATTTCAGTTTCACCAGCTCCTGGTACATTTATCACATCAGAAAGTCCAGTAATGCCTGAGCTATTTCCAATTGGATTCCAAACTGCGGTACAGTTATTACAATTTTCAAGCCCTTCAACATTGATTTCTATTTCTTCTCCTGAAAAATAATACGTCTCAGGTTTTATTAGATTGAAAGAGACTGTATCAATGATAAAACTAACAGCACTGGTATATAACCAGCCACCGCAGTTTCCTCTTGCTCCTCTTTGATACTCTGTTGATTCACTTAGCATAGGTGGTTGATAACTATATTCTGTTGCTCCTATGACATCTTTCCATTCTACACTTCCTATTTCACGATACTCCCACTTATACTCAATGTCTACTCCAATTACATCTGCAGATGCTAAAGAGGAATTACTAATTTTTAGTGGTTGTTCAGATGAGCAATTGGTGGATTCATTTGTTGGACCCGTAGGTTCAACTATGGTAATTTTACCGGGATAGCTAGTTTTATAAAGGATTGTTATATTAATTGGTACTCTCAGGCTTTCACATCCATTAATGGTTTGACTTACATAATATGTCAAATTTTGAGCTTCTGTCGTTGCTAATAATTCTACTTGCCCATACTCTGAATCATACCAATTCAGATTCTGACCCATGACTGTCAGATCGCTAAGCGTCATCCCAAAACAAGTTTCCTGATTTTCTGTAGTAATGGGTGAAGCTGTCTGTTCTATGACTGTAATATCTCTTTGGGCATCCATTAACAAGCCGTTATCTAATTGTATTCGACATAAATACCGACCAGTTCGCTCTGGCAAAAATATTGTTTGATTTGTCAAATTTTCATCTTCTTTCCATACGGTGTCATGATAAAACCACTTAATGGAATCTATTCCCACATTTTCACAAATTGGATTATCATAATCAAAAGTTAGTTCACCACAATCTGTGATGACTATAGATAGCTGAGGATTAAATTTGATTGAATCGCTATAAGCGAAATTGCAGCCGCCTACATTAACATACGCTCGGTAATATCGCGAATGAATGAATCTTGCAAGGTATGTTTCTTGAGATACATCTAACACCTCAGAAGAAGCTGTCAATTGTCTCCAATAATCATCTGCATTCTTTTTGTATTGCCATCCGATTATAGGATCACTGCATTCACTGATATTACTTAAACTGACCATTCCACAGTCTGATAAATTCACAGTGAGCGGAAGCATCTCACATGCAATGGTCAATTC
>Ga0209831_1002267_pt1 | contig 16905 bp, 16 predicted proteins | sample Maine_Asex4_meta_FD_187451 | JGI IMG/M metagenome (GOLD analysis project Ga0209831, IMG submission 187451) | Marine algal microbial communities from Maine, USA - Maine_Asex4_metaG (SPAdes) (version 2) | ecosystem: Host-associated > Algae > Red algae > Unclassified | place: Maine, USA | collected...
AGCCGCTAATAGCGATTAGCGGCGCCGCGCCAGCCAATGAAAGGCGAGAATCGTAAATTGGACCATCCCCAGCCAATCGATCCTCTGTCAGATGCGCTACTGTCAGCAGCAGCAGCGTTCGCTTCGACGCCGCCGTTGCGTTCACGGCGACGGCGTCGAGCAACGCCGCGATCGCGCGCGTCGTCGCGGCCACGGCGGCGGCCCCCCCGGCCGCCGCCACGTCCATCGCCGCCGCGCCGCCGCGGGGGGGGGTGCCCGGACCCCCAACGCACCCCTCCGCCACGTCACCGTCTCGCCCGGCACAGCCACTCGTCTTCGAGCCGCCTCGAGCGGGTAATCGTAGACTGTTCACCAGGTTCATCTCGTGGGGTGTGAATAGGGAGCTTCGCTCCTCACCTCTTCCAGAGGTGACTACTGGTCTTCAGGAGTCTGTCTCCAATTGTATTTTCTCAATTGTGTGGGTCTGTGTACTTTAACACCTTAGTTTTGATGCTGGATGCATACCGCGGTTCTCGTGCTGGCGGGTAGGGTTGCTAAACGCATCTCGGGGCGCGCTTGAGGGCGCTCTTAGGGCACGCTTAACAGTGCGATTTCGGTGCGTAAGCGGCACGCGCCCCACATTGGACGGGGCGCTTTTTAAGGTTGCCTTTTACCGAACGTTGCGATTCTGGATACCGTTTCCCGATCGGTATACCGATTTACCGATTTCGTACCGAGATCTCGGTATTCTAGTTTTTCATGATAACTCCGATTACGTGGGATGTGTGGATGGAGCTCCACTCGCGTTCGCTCCCTCTGTCACACACTGCAACGGCCACCACATGACCCCGACCGTGCCAACCGCTCGCCTCGGCACTCCACCCGACCAGCGCCACGACCTCGACCGTGCCCGACCTGGGTTAGCTTGCACTCGTCCCTTCGCCCCAGCGTCAATGACTCAACTGCGTGCCAAGCCACGCCATTTATTCCCCACGCATCAAGGCACACATATCGACAGCAAACTGCTCGCCGACCCTGCTGCCAACAAGATGACGCAAAGGAAACTTGGCGGCGCGGAAGTTGCGCAACCGCCACACAACCTCTTGTGGATACCCAGGCACGTCATGAGGGGGCAGTGGGCATGCTTGCTCGGGCAGAGCGGGCACCGAAAAGTCAGACGCCATATAGGCGGGCACCTCGCCTCGCAGATCGTGGAGCACCGCTTCGTCCGCGTCCTCCGCACCCCCCAAAGCGGCTGCCCACTCGTGCAACACGTCGATTGAGGCCGAAGGTGCGTCCTCAGCGAAAGGGTCATCCACCTCCCCGCCAGTTGTCGCCGGCGGAGCGTCTCGATACTGTTCAGGTGTCGACCTGATGCGCTCTGCGGCTGCCATCACGCGGTTTCTTGACTTGGTACGCACGCTGGCCCGTCGCCGATCCTCTTGATCATAGACACACTTGACAGACGTGACCTTGTTGAGGGTTGCAAGACCCATGCGGTTCCTAGGTTTGCTTTGTTGAGCTGCATGCTCCTTGAAGAGCCGCTCGACAGACGCCGTCTGCCGCTTGCATCCTAGGAGACTGAGGGCAAACTTGGCCAGCTCTGAGCAGGTGCCACTCATCGCAAGAAACTCCCAAAACTTCAGCCAGGTCCACCCAGCAGTTTGGTAGGACTGGTCGTCTGCTCGTGCGGGAGCGCAAAGCAGGTGCTCAACGTCGCCAGTAAAAAAGTCAAACATCTGCTGCACGATGGCGTTTGCCTTGGCAGCCTCGTCTGGGAACCACCTGGCGAAGTAGTCGGCCGAGGCGTTTGCCAAGCACGGGGTGGAAAAGAACGGCACGGGTGACGACCGCCAGTCTTGACCTAGCAGCTCTCTGGCCACATGCATGTACTGCGGGTGGAAGCAAAAAGCCAAGAGGAACAGCACCTGCTCCTCCGCGCCCCAGCGACGCTCAAGGTCAGCACACAAGCGAGCCTGGCCGGGATGGGAGCTTACACTCGCGAGGTGCTGGTACACTGACCCATAGATGCCAAACGCGTCTGCAAGTGTGGTGTCGTCGCGCTCCAAAAGGAAGGATGCATGCGCGATAGGCCGAATGACCCACTCGGCCGCCGCCAGCTCCCTCCAGAATTCGTCGGAATTCAGTGGGAGAAGCGCGTCGGGAGCTGCCGACCCCAGCTCAGCAACGAGGCACCGCAAGGCCCCACGCACACGAAGGAGGCTCGCCATGCACATTTGCAGCGAACTCCACCTCGTCTCGCAAACGCTTAGGATAGCCAATGAGATGCCGTAAAGTCGGTGCATCGAGGCTCTTGCTTGAGGGAGGAGCTTAGCGGACGACCGGACGAGCAGGCTGGCCGCGGAAACAGCGGCCTCAGAGGTCGGTCGTAGACTGGAATCTTGGAGGACGTGCTTCATCAAAAGATTGACTTGGTGAGCCAAGCATCTTAGAAAAACCAGCTTCGGGTACCGCAACGCTAGAAATCAGCGAGCGCGGCCGCACTGCCCAGCATCGTCCGTACAAACGCATCCGATAGATAGATCGCCATCCGCCTCCAGCTTGTCAATAACGGACGCCATCTCACTCGCCTCCGCTACGCCATGATGCTGGTAGCCCTCCTCCTCAGCGTCCAAAATGTAGCGTTCCGCGCCAATGCCGATCACAGCTCCGAGGATATGGGTGTTGTTAGCCGTTTTGTAGCCATCAAGCATCGAAATCGCTCGCGCCGATCCTCGGAGCAAGGCCCTTACCGCATGACGGGTCTTGGTTTCGGCGTCTGCGGCTGCAGCGTCGAGGATGGGACCGCCGAGCTGGCGACGACTGGGAAGCCTGCTCGCCGCGGACTAACGAAGTAGACTAACGAGATTGATGAATGCTTGGCTCTCCACGAACGCAAACGGCAAACGCCGATCAGCCACCAACCGGAGAAGACGCATGTCCAACTCCCCCTTCCCCGCTACCGACAGGTCGCGGCTGAAAAATGAGTCGAGCGTCGGGTCCGCCTTGCGCCGCTTAGGCCCGGGCGTAAGTTGTTTCGTCTGGTCGATGAGGTAGCCGCGCACACCTTGAAACTGATGGCTGGTCAAGCCCAGGCGGCGGCACAAAGCCGCCTTTGACTCCCGGGAGGCAACTTCAGCTGAAGAGGAGGACGCTGCAGCCGGAGCTGTGTGGGGCTCATTGCTGCCACGTCCGTCCACATCGACAACAAAGATAGTCGGGTCCATAAACTTGCAGGTCTTTAGATGAGGATGCATCCTATCAGACCGCCCAGGGAGACGCTCCGCGGGGCGCACGACATCAATCTTGGCAATCGCCTGGTCGTCGCCTTGGCAAGCGGCTACAGCTTCCTCGTACCGCGCGTACGCGCGCTCATACGCAATGCAATAGGCCACCCAATAGTTGGACGCACTGCCGTCCGCCCGCAAGTAGCGCTCGCTCGTCCGTCGAAACGCCTTCCACCCGGGCATCGTGGTCGTCTGCATCGTGATGGGGGTGAGGGAGTGCAGATAAGAGGGAAAGATGGGTGCAAGGAGTGCGGGCAGCGATATGCACACGGAGAGTTGCAGTGCTCCTCGGCAGGACCGAGCAGCGTCGCGTCCTGGACAAAGCTCTGGGGCACACCGAGGTGCTGCTGTGTACGGCCGTTGTGAATGGGGGGGGGTCAGCGCGACTGCGGGCCGAGTGATATGTGCATGGCGTGGGCTCCTGGTGCCCTGGTAAACTAATCAAGGCCGTTCAGCCGGTGGCGGTGCGTAGGGTGCGGCCACAGCGTGAGCTGGAATCGGGTGCGAGGGTCTGGGTGCCTGACGCGAGTGCCCGATGCGCCATCAAACGTATGTAGGCTGGCCGGCTAGTGGTGGTGCGTACGTTGGGTGTGGCCACAGGGCTAGTTGGTGTGGGGCGGGGGGGTCTGTATGCCAAACACAGGAGCCTCGTGAGCTCAAAAACGTATCGTGGCTGGTTTGCTGGTCTGTCTGATTCGCGACTCGTGGGTCTGGCGAGTGCCTCTCTCGTTGCATGGCATCGGTCGAGTTCTCCCAGGATTAAAGACCAACATAAGTACCATACCGACATATACCGAGCGTTGGGCGAATCGACAATACCGATTATCGATCGGGATACCGACCCTTACCGATTTCGTTTATCGACCAAATTTACCGACATGCCAACCTTACGCTTTTGGGGCGCAAACTGTCATTTCTGCTCAGCTAAGTATAGACATGACACTGTCAAGTGTCGGTCAAAACTCGATGACCGCCGACAACGAGCAGAATGCTGACCCAGCACCTGTGAACTGCTGTCCCAGCTAAAGGGAGCCCTGACAATCAGCCCTCAGAGGTCGAAAGGAAACTTGCCACCAACCTACGATGACTGCCCTCGTATGCGTGGCACGCCCACTGATGGCGCTCTGAGCGTCGGGGCCACGCATGACTTGTCCTGCACAATAGTGCGATGACTGTTGACTGTTGGCCGGTGGCCAGACAGCCGCGTGTCGGGTGACAGTGTCTGGGCGAAAGGACTCGGTACCAAGTCCACCGAGGGATTTAGTTGCGCGGTAGTTAGGATATTGGATCAACTCCACGGGGATGATCGGTGATTCGCGGTGAGGAGATTGTGAGGAGGGGCGGGTGAGGGCACGAGCGCCGCTGGCGCCACGCCAAGGTGACATTTGAGGGGCACGGGACAGCGGTTCTCAGTCCTGGACGAAAATCAGTAACACGCCTTTCCCTACAGGTTATGGGCCCAGGTATGCCAGTAGACGTCGACAATCACCTGTCGCCGGCAACACTGCGCACCTGACACGCGTGTTCACGGAGACCAACGACCACCCCGGGCCTCACCCGGAAGAGACAACAGGCCCTATACCGCGGAGCCTCCGCGGAGGGGCCGATCAAGCCGGACCAAGCCGGATCAGACCAGATCAAGATCATGGCGGACCCGGTCGGGGAGGGCTCGACGATGAAGCCAGACAAGCTCGATCGGGAATATCCCACCTGAAGCATCACCTTCCGCGCGTTCCTGACATCCAAGGGGCTGTGCACGACGCTCGCCAACCCCGAAGCCCCGAGCCAGGCAGAGCACCCGACGGAACGCGCCGACTGGAAGGAGAAGGACGAGAAGGCACTGTCCCTGATCATCCTCGGGATCAAGCCCCACCACCTCGTGACGGTGTCCGGGAGCCCCTCGGCCAAGCACGCGTGGGACGCGCTGAACGCGGCGTTCAGCTCGCAGACGAACGCGCGCCGCACGCAGCTGACGATGGACCTCACGAGCATCCGCAAGAAGGCGGAGGAGGATCTAATGATGTACACCAGCCGTGCCAAGGCGATGCAGGCGGAGCTGGCCTCGGCCGGCCAGCCACTGGATGAGAACACGGTCATCCTCTACGTGCTTCGAGGCCTACTGGAGAACTACAAGATGATCAAGACCGTGCTCCTGGCCGCGCCGCAATTCCTTAGTTGGGAGTCGGTTTTGGCCGCCCTGTTGCCAATCGAGGCGGAACTCGGCGAGGCCACCACCAAGGAGGAGGGAGTGACGGCCGCGGCGTACCAGGCCAGCCAGGTCCGAACAGATGCCCGCCGGGAGCGCCGCCGCAACATCGTTTGCTGGAACTGCAACAAGCGCGGGAACTACCAGTCAGAGTGTCGGTCGGCCCGAGCCGAGGAGAACAAGGAGGGTAACGCCCCTGACACCAAGGCCGTCGTGTTCATGGCGACGGGGATCATGGCGACCGCCGGCGTCGCCAACGCACATGGAGACGTGCAGACCCACGAGGCACACCCTGGGACGGCGCTCGTGGCGTCGGCAATGGACCAAGGCGTCATCGACACCCGCGTGTACCTGGACTCTGGGGCGTCGCACCATATGGTCAACAACAAGGACGCATTCCTGAACTACCAGGTGGTTGAGGACATGCACGTAGTGTTGGCCAACGGGTAAAAGGTGCCCGTGTGCGGCAAGGGGAGCACCACATTGCACACTACGGTCGGCGTGGAAATGGTGTTGGAGAACGTGCTGCACGTGCCGAGCATCGCAACCAGCCTACTCTCGGTGCGCGCCATCACGCGCAAGGGTGGCGTTGTCACTTTTGTCGGTGTCACCCTGAAGGTACTCAAGGACGGCAAGGTAGTCGCCACCGGCAGCGCGGACGGTGGCGGCCAGTACTTGATGGACGTCCATGCAAAGGTACCCGCATACGCAAGCGTGGCGTATGGGGAGATGGCGGGAAAGGGGCGGCTGTGGCACCGCCGCTACTCACACTTGGCCACCGGCAACCTCGCCAAGCTGCCCAAGATCGTCAAGGGCACGGACATCAAGGCGACAGACGCCAACCAAGTCGAGGGGGCGACATGCCGCCCATGCATTGAGGCGCGGATGACTCGCTCACCCCACGACGGCGAGGGGTGGACCGCCACGGAGCCACTAGATCTCCTGAACGTTGACCTGGCGGGGCCTGTCACGCCGACGAGTCAGGGCGGGGCCAACCACGTGCTGAAGACCACGGACGGCGCCACAGGGCTGAGGGTGGTGTCCTTGCTCAAGACAAAGGCGGAGGCGGGGGCGGCGCTCCGAGCCACCATCAACGAGTTGGAGAAGGCCAAGGGAAAGCCCGTGAAGCGAATGCGCAGCGACGGTGCCGGGGAACTGGTCAAGAGTGTGGAGATGGTCGCATTCTACCAGTCCAAGGGCATCAAAACCGAGCCGACGCTACCCTACTCGCCGGAGTCGAACGGAGTTGCGGAGCGCCTCAACCGCACCCTGTTCAAGCGGACCCGGGCCGTCCTCTTTGACGCCAAAGCGGACAAGAACCTCTGGGGGGAGGCAATCAAGGCAGTGGCCCATACCATTAACCTTGCGCCGACCAAGGAAGGGAAGTCGACGCCGCAAGAGCGCTTCTATGGCTCCAAACCCGACGTGAGCCACTTGCGCGTATGGGGGAGCATGGCCTATGCTCTCAAGCCGCCGAGCCAGCAGCGCAAGTTGGACAGCCGGGTACTCGTCGGTACCCACGTCGGCTACGCCGCCGGAGGCCACGGTCTTCGCATCCTTTCACCGGTGTCGGGACGCATCCTCGAGCGCCGAGACGTCATCGTGGATGAGACGGTAAGGGAGGAGCGCCTGCATGGCGCGGGTCTGCCAACTTTGGCGGCACTGCCCAGCGGGTGGGGCGCCGACACGGGCTCCAGCCCTGGGAGCGCGGGAGGGCCATCTGGCGGGGGGAGCGACAAGCAATCGGTTGAAACCTCGGCCTCCTCGAGCGGCAGCGAGCCAGTGGGGTCGGCCAGCGAGTCCGGGCCGCTCACAAGGTACGAGTTGCGGCCCCGTGCCGCTAACGCAGCCGGCGCCCCCGATGGGGCTGCCAACATGGCAACCGCAACGCCGCCGGCTGGTGGCCCCCTTACGGTGGAAGAGAAAATGGTACGACCGGGGTGGGACCCCAAGCCGCCGGCAACATACGAGGCAGCCATGGCCCGCCCCAACGCCTGGCTGTGGAAGAAGGCCATGGACGAGGAGATGGCGGCGCACGAGAGCCGTGGGACTTGGGATCTCAAGGACGCGCCGCCCGGCACCCACATCACCAGCAGCAAATGGGCGTACGACTACAAGCGCAACGCGGCAGGCGAGATCAACCGCTACCGCGCGCACTTTTGTGTCCGCGGGTTCACCCAACTGGCCGGCATCGACTACGAGGAGGTCTATGCCCCCTGTCCATCCAAGGCGACGGTGCGAGCCGTCAGGGCCGTCGTGGCCCTGCGGTATATGGAGGCGCACACCCTAGACGGCAAGAACGCGTATCTAAACGCGCAGATGACAAGCCGATGTACACCGAGCAGCCCAAGGGGTACGAGGCGGGACGGCCCAGCACGGTCTGCCTCCTCAAGTTGGCCCTGTACGGGGCGAAACAGGCCGGCAACCTGTGGAACGGGGAGCTGCACGGAACGATGACGGCCGCCGGAGCGCAACGGGCGGACGAGGACCCCAACCTTTAACTTTGGCACCATCCATACCACGGGCTCATCATCACGGTCATCCATGTGGACGACTCCTTGACGGCGGCGGACACCATGGAAGGGGTCGAGGCGGGCAAGAAGGTTCTGGCCGAGAAGTATAAGGTACGCGACATGGGGGAGCTGAAGGACTTCTTGGGCCTGCGTTTCGAGCGCCACCGTCCCAGCCACACACTCTTTCTCTCCGCCCCTGGCCACACCGCCTCCCTACTCGACAAGTATAACATGGCCGACGCCAACCCCAACAACGTGTCAATGGCCGCCGGCTCGGTGCTCGGGCGAGACGACACAGCCACCCTTGCCGACCCTGCACCCTTTATGGAGCTGGTCGGGAGCCTCCTCTACCTGGATACCACGACGCGCCCCGACCTGGCTTACGCCACAGAGGTCTTGGCGCGGTTCATGAAGGAGCCGCAGCTGCACCACTGGCAGGCGGCCAAGGCTGTTTTGCGCTACCTCGCTGGCACGAAGGGGATGGGTCTCCGATACAGCGGCGGCGCCGGGCTAACGGGGGCGGTCGACGCATCCTACGGGGACTGCCCCACGACCCGGCGCTCCACCACTGGGTGGGCGTTCAGCCTTAACGGCGCGGCCATCTCCTGGACGAGCAAGCGACAGACGACCGTGGCGGCATCTACCGCCGAGGCGGAGTACGTCGCCGCTGCCGCGGCCACAAAGGAGGCACTGTGGTTGCGGAAGCTGATGGCGGACCTGGAGCTGCCGGACGGGACGGTACTGATCGCCGAGGACAACGCAGCCTGCCGGTCGATGGCCAACAACCCCGAGGGAACGGGGCGTGCCAAGCACATTGACATCGCACATCACCTCGTGCGGGAGCGCACGGCGTCGGGGGAGGTCAAGCTGGTCCCGTTGGCCGGTGCTGACCAACCGGCGGACGGTTTGACCAAGCCGTTGCCGGAGCACACCCTCGCCTGCTTCCGCAAGCTTATGGGGGTAGCCGACCAGGGCAGCAACGCCGAGGACGATGGGCGCACCAAGGCGAGTGGCCTCCACTGACGGGAGTGGGTCAACGTGGACCGGACGGGGCACACGGCTGTGGGGGAGTGTTGGCCGGTGGCCAGACAGCCGCGTGTCGGGTGACAGTGTCTGGGCGAAAGGACTCGGTACCAAGTCTACCGAGGGATTTAGTTGCGCGGTAGTTAGGGTATTGGATCAACTCCACGGGGATGATCGTTGATTCGCGGACCTCGGTCGAGGAGGCCCATCCAAGTAACTCTTTGTATGGAAAATCGGGGGTCGCTCAGAGACTTGAGAAATGCCCAGGCAACGGAGTTTTGGATACGGATAGGCTTTGGATGGGGACGGATGGGGATTCTGCCGGCGGTGACGATGTTACCTTCGTTGGTGAAGCCACCTGCTTTCGACTGCAGTCCGAGGTGTCACGTCGGCCTGCCAAACTGTGTCTAATCCATCCACTGCATTCGCCTGGTTCGCTTCCTGCTCCCTTGCTGCTTGAGCTGCTTTGCGGTCCACGTCAACTTGGACGCCATGGATCCCACCGCCCTCGACGAGGAGTTTGAGGAACAGGATTTTGAGACGGCGGAGGCGCGCCGCGAGGCCGCCGCCGCCCTCCACGACGCGTCGCACTTGGCGCTGCTGGCCCTCTCTGACGGCACGTCCATCCCGCGCACCCGCGCGGCGCTGCTGTCGGTCGTGGCCGGCGACGAGCCGCCGGGCATGGACGGCGGCGGCGCCGACTCGGCGGCGGGGGACGCCACTGGGACGCAAGCGCCCCCGCCGGCGCTCAGCGGGCGCAAGGTGTTGAGCTTGGACAACATGCTGGTCGTCGTGCTCAACGGCGGGTGGGAGCGCCGCAAGGAGCGGGCGCGCCGCCGCGCGGGGCGACGCGAGGGACGCGCTGGGGAGCACGACGCCGGCGCCGACGGGGGCGAGGCTGGTGCCGGCGGGGGCAGGGGAGATGGGCATGCCGGCGCCGGCGCCGTCGACCACGACGATGCAGAAGCGTGGGCGGCAGCGCTGGACCCGCAGGGTTGATTGCTGGGGGAGGTGAAAGTGGAAGCGACGGTGGGCACGGAGGTTTCTGGGTGCAAAGTTGTTGGGCGGTGTGGCTGCCATGCCGCTTTGCGTATGTTGCGCGGTACTCGCCATCGCACGGGGCCTCATCAAGGAACACGCGTGTGTGCGAACGTGAGCTTCCCAACAAAAAGGAGAAAGAGAAACACAAGACAAAAGTACAAAACAGAGCGCAGAAACTAACGGAGAACACGCAAGCCACCACAAACGCCACCAGAACAAGTGACACCGCACGAGCGGGTCAAACTCGACCCACAGCGCAACAAAGAAACGTGTGAGCATAGCTCCGTGTACGACACGGCAACTCAGTGCTGCACGACGGTCAATGCACGGCAGCGGTCATCGGAACCGCCACCGCCGAGGTCGAGGAAGCAGCCAGACGAGGCATCGTGCCAGCTGGCCCGATTGCCGCCGGGAGGGCGGCTCCCAGGCTCACACGCCGCAAGCAGCGAGTGGGGGCCGCGTTCCCCAGGTTCTCTCCCCCCAAAAAGTGGCGCCCGCGTGGCACTCCAGCCGCGTGTGACGCTGGTAGCGAGGACCGCGCGGGTGCGTTAGATCTTGTGCACCTTGGCAGCAGCGACAAGCGGGTTCGCGCCCGCCAGCACCGACCGCGCGTGCGACTTGTAGTCAAAGTCGCAGTTGTGGTCCGCGGCCATCCGGTGCGTGACACAGTAGACGTAGCCGCACCGGCAAGGCACGGCCGTGAGGCCCACCTTTTTCCGGCACGAGAAACACCGCCGCTTGTCCTTTTGGACCTTGCGGGCGGGGAGGTTGGGCTCCTCGTCCTCGGGAGCCGCAGCAGACGCGCCCGCCTCAGAGGATGTGGTCATCTCGACGTCCACCCTCGGGTACGACGCCTTGCGCTTCAGCGCCATGGGTGACGAAGGGGCCGTGGCCTGGGCCGCACCACCAACAGAGGCGGGCAGGCAAAGGGCTTCTGGCGGCGAGTCATGCGCAACCAACGCAGAGAGCCGAGGAGGGGAGGTCGCCGCCACCACTGCCGTGGGAGCCATTGAGGACGCAACAGGGGCTGCTTCTGCGGCCGCCACCGCGTCAGCAAGGTACGCGGCAGTGGGTGGTGGGGTCGGGGGGAGAAGGGGCAGCGCTGGTTGAAGGGGGCTGCTGCTGCTGTCCGCACGGCTAGAGGTGGCGGGAGACGACTGCTTCGCCGCCGACGCGGCGGCGATGGACGCAGCTGCCGCAGCCGCCATGCTCGACACCGCCGTCTCGGCGCCGTTCTGAGGGTTTTCATGCTTCTGGTGATCCCGGAAACACGTCGAGCACATGTTAAGTGTGGACGGGTCCCTATGGAGCAAGAAGCAGCAGGCAACAGAGCAATCACGCCGCAATACGCAGAAAAAAGGAGACGAAAAGCGCGGAGAGTGAAATAACGCAGAAAAAGTCAGCGACAAGCACCACTACGGAAGCACTCAACGGATCAAGACGTGATACGCATGACGTCGCCACCCGCTCACTGGGGAAGCGCCACACACACCAGAGCGGAAAGGGATATTCCCAGACCACGACACCGCACACACCACGCACGATGCAGCAGCTCCATCAACCACGAACGCATCGGGGCTACACTTGTCCCCCGATGGTTGATGGGCATCCTCGCCGAACACACACCAGCCGTCATATTGTCTCAGCCACGCGCCGCAAATACTAACACGCAATCCCCCTGACACACAGCAGCAGCCGCAAATGAAGCGATGTACCCGAACGTACCCGAAAAAGGGGCAGCCCTTGGCGCACAGTACCCTGGGGGTGTTCGCGTTCGCGGTCGCGTCGCCCGCCTGGTTGTCCGTCATTGTGCCGGCAGAGGAAGACAAACAAAAAAGGTGCGGGGGGAGGCAGGGTCGCAACGTCGACAGGCAACGGCCGCAATACGGCCGACAGAAGTCACCTGGTCGAGGTCGGAGCAAGCGATCCAACGGCAGCACGATACGCCACCACAGCCCAAGTCACAGCAACGCAGTCCGAGAAAGACGGGCGGCCCCGGGCAACGCGACGGACGGGAGCACGAGGCGGGCAGCGTCCACCGTCGTGCCGACACACACACCGCGCTACTCCGCCAGACGCCCGCACCTGCACGCTGTCGCTCGCTAGCTGGTGGGTGGCCGCACCCCCAAATATGGGCGCAACCGGCTCGCCGCGCGAGGGGGGCTTCCACGGAGGGGGGTGTGGCGTGAGGGCCCACGGGGGCGTCGCGTCCTGTGCCGTTGGGGCCACAAGCGGCACGGCTGCGCGAGACTGAAAGGGCAATGTGTGTGTGGCAGGCTGTGGGGGCCAAAGGGCTAGCTCCTGCTCCGCCGCACCACCAGCCAGCACCTGGAAAAGGTCGTGTGCGAAACCAGATTGGACGGGCCCCAATCTGGTCTAGCCCAAAGAATGAAAACAGGGCTCCAGCCAGCCAGCTGTCGCGCCCCCCCCGGAGAGTCGTGACGATTCTGGCTGCGCCGCGCCGGCAGTGGTGCGCTGCCGCTCTGCTGCCAGCACCAGCAGGCCTCCACACGTCGGCTAGCGCTGGCAGCTCCCCTGCCTGGCGAAGGGTGCTGGCTGGCCCGGTGGGTGGGGGAGGCGTGCTGGCACCCACTCGGACGAGGCGCGCCTGCAGGGCGAGGGTGGTGGTGGGCAGCGACGGGCACCTGCTGTTGCTGGGCCACACCCGCCCACTCGCGCGGGTCTGGCTGCGTGGCGCCCCGCGGAGGCGGCGCTGCTGGCCGAAAGGACCAAAACTAAGCCACCCCGCGAGAAACTGACTGCCTGGCGGCACAAGGTGGGCCTCCAAAATTGCCATCCACAGATGAGACACGTGGCAGAGGATATGGATGCTAATTGGGGTCCGCAGCCGATATTTTTGGCCCACCACACCCGAGCGCGTCTATCGGTGCCTCCGACAGCCAATTCAGCAGGCCCCATCTTGGAGTCCCCTCTCCCCTTCATACCCGACAGGCATGAACGAGGTTTTGGGGCTAACCCGCTCCAATCCCAATCAACTTACTAGCAAGCACCCAGGACCTTCATAGTTTTGTGAAAAGTTTGTTGAAGTTCAGAATGATCAGGACCAGACATCATGAGTCATCTGCCTGATGAGTCATCATGACTCATTCTCGACTTCACAACGCATTTCACATCAAGACAATCAAAGTGTGTGGCCGTGTTGCCGTGTTTGTCCTGTACTTCGAGCAGATCTTTGGACACAAGTTGACTATTCGAGCATACAAGCCATGAGCCCGAATCCGAACGTCATGGTCAGCAGTTTGCTTTCTAAATAGTGCATTTTTGCAACCGCCAGTCTCGGCACGGGTATGTCAACACCCTCATGGCAGTCAACACCCTCATGGCAGTCAGTATGACTTACACCTTTGGACACACAACATGGTCAGACTGGCGCGGCTGCACGCACGCGGCCCGAAAGCGCAGTACGCAGAGGCTAACCCGTCGCTGCGCAGTGTGATGGAACGGTGGGCTGGGGCCCCAGATCAGCCTCTAGCATGCGTGCAAGTCACTGAGACTCGTCGCTGATGGAGAGAACTACACTGTACGCATTGTTCGTGCATGACTGTCTTGATCATGCGTTCCCACGTTCCTCGGAAAGTGAGTAGCATTCTAAATACAGTCAACCGATTCGGACCATCAAAAGCTGATGAACTGCCTCATTTGAATGTGGTTTATATGTTTGGCAGAAGTCTACAGACGAGGGCAATGAAAATCCAATATGGGTTCATTGCACGTACGATTTGTAAAAAAGCAGCATCCCGAATCCTCAGAACTGATTTTACTGGACGTGAAGAAAGAGATTGCCCATTCTCGGTGGCTGACCGAAGATGGCTTCTGTGCAGGTCGCCTACGGATTCACCACTCATCAGGTGGCTGTTGTTTGTTGTCACAACCAACTCGTGGAAAGAGATGGACGATGAGGCATGGCATGCTGCAGCCAATAGCGTTGCCCAGAAGGCGCAGTTGAGGGTGATTCATGAATACACGTGGCGTCAAAGTGCTGTCGTTTAGCCGTCCTAATTCACAGCATCGCCCATGAAACTGAAGGTAAACAATTCTCTTCCAATTTCTCGCAAGTTGTTGTAAGTCTATGGTTTCCTGCATCGTTCCAGAGCAGTACCGCTCAAATGGTCGACGACGGTCGGCTTCGCACGGGGATGCCCGCGTTGGTCGGCACGCGACGACGCCCTCGCGCGCCCCCCCGCCACTCGCCTCGACGCTCGTCTTTGACACACCGAGCGCGGCCTGTTCCCCCATCGTGAGCGCCTGCCTCTGTACGTGTATGTGAAAGCCCCTGTCGACCAATCATGTGTGCCATGACGGACCCCGTCCCGGAATCGCCGCCGCCGCCGACCGAGGCGGCCGCACCCGACGCGGCGGCGGCCGCCACCGCCACCGCCCCGGCCGCCGCCCCCGTGACGACCGCCCGTCCGGTACGACTGCCGCCGTCGCCCGAGGCGCTTGCCGCCGCAGCTGCGGCGGAGGCGGTCTCCAAAGGCCTCCCTCCGATCGTCTCGTCCGTGGCCGTCGCGGCCCTGCCGCTGATGAAGATTGTCAAGCACTGCGAAGACGCCTTCCCCCTCCCCGTCTCCGGCCAGCTGCTGGGGATGGACGTGGAGCGGGTGCTGGAGGTGACCAACTGCTACGGCTTCCCTGGCGCGGCGGGGCGTGGCGGTGGCGGGGAGGGCGCCAACCCCTTTGCGGATCCGACCGGCGACGACGCGGCGGCGTGTACGGCGGCGCTCGACCAGAGCCAGTACCAGACGGACATGATGCGTTGCGTGCAGGAGGTGAACATTGACCAGCAGGTGGTCGGGTGGTACACCTCCACGGGCGCCTCGTGTGGCTCCTTCCTGACGCAGCAGTGGATTGAGACACAGTTTTCCTACCAAAACCAGCTGCGCAACGCTGTCTGTCTTGTGCACGACCCGGTGCGCACGTCCGAGGGCACCCTCTGCCTGTCGGCGGTGCGTCTCACGGACGCGTTTATGGGCGTCTTTCGCCGCGGCGACATGTCGTCGGCGGGCTTCTCCCTCGCGTCGGTCGACGCGACGCGCATCATCTCGTCTTTGCCCATCACCCTCTCGGGCACCGCCCTGACGTCGGCGGTGCTCGTTGACTGCGAGTACGCGCCGCCCTTTTCGGGCGCGGAGGACGTGGAGCTGTCTCGCCTCGGCCTCAATGACCGGGCGGGTGTGGAGGCGAGCATCGAATACGCCATTGGGGAGATGGACGGCATCACGCGGGAGCAGGGGCGGTATCCCTTCTTCCTCCGCTCGTACGTGCGCGCGTCGCCGGCGGTGGCGGAGAAGCTCCGCGCCAAGCGCCTGGCGGGGACGGACAAGGGGCCGATCGGGGCGGACGATGAGGAGACAGGGCTGGCGGGGCTGCTCGCCTCTGAGTCGTCCCGCCTTGAGTCCAAGATGCTCGTTGCGGAGCTCCACTCGGTCATTGACACGGTCAAGCTGCTCGCGTCGGAGGAGATGGTCAAACAAAGCTGCGTCGGCAGCTTGCAGACGCAAGACGTGTTGGGGGATGATTAAACGTTTGTCTCGAGGCGTCGGGGCGAACGCTTGTGCTTTTGTTTCTTGGTATACGCTAGAGATGTGCGTGGCGAAGCAGGCTCTGTGGGCCAAACGTCCAACTTTCCAAGCAGTCTGGCGTGTTGGGGGATTGAGCAGCCGACGGACCGATGAGGCGGCCGGACGAGCGACCGGCTGGGAGACAATTCGTGTGGCTCCTCGGATAAAGTAAGGCGCAGCATACTGAGCCGTCCACCGCTCACCCAATGGTCCAGCCCGCCGTGGCTCCTCAAGCGCTTCCTTTCCCTGTCGGCCACTCGTCGCAATGCGACAGCGCTGCAGCGTGTAACCGTGAAGCGACGACAATGCCCAACAAGAAAGGTCCCCCACGATCAACGGCTCTTTTTTGAAGACGACAACAATGCTGGCGTTTCTACCCGGCAGCTCGGTCATGCGCATGGCGCATTGGTCGACTGGGCGCAGAGCATCTTCGCCAGCGGGATCCGCGACGAGGAGCCTCGACCATATGAGCTGACCCAGCAACGGCATTACTCCGTGGCGCATCCCACGCGCACCAAATGTTGCGCAGCACGCGCTCATCGGGCGTGTGCAACGATACGCCCGGGCCGTGCGTTGACTCGCGTCAGAGCGTACGCCCTAATCGCGAGCGTACACGCGCGTGTAATGGCCTCACGCCCTGCCTGGGTGGTCAGTCGAGCATAAATCACTGAATACAGGACCCATTAGTTCCCACTGGATAAAGTCCAGTCCAGTCCAAGACGAGCATAAAAACCTCTGGGGATGCCGTATGGTCAAGCCGATGAGGACAACAGCGAGCTCTGAGGACCTTTTTTCTGCATCGTAACTCGACGCAGCCGGCATGACCGAATAAAAGCCGCAATGGCAACTACTAGAATATCGATTTTACATTATGTACTGAACTGAGGGGTCACAAAGGTAAAATGGATATCCTTATTTTAGCGCGTGTTGCCCCTCCCTGCGCCCTCGGTCTGTTGATAAGTTACACGTGTACATTATAGTCGACAAGCAAGGAGAGGAACGCACTGTCGCTCTACAAAGGCTGACACTCACCAAGCAGAGCCGCCCAATGACACCAATGGGCCGCATGCCGAGGGGCCTCTGCCGTCAGCTGTCAGCTGCGTTGATGCCCCTCCCCGCGGTTGGCCCCCCCCCCGCCGCGGTGGTTTCTCCCCCACGTCACACGATTGTCGGGTCCCCGAGGCGGCCCGGGGCCACGCCCGCGGGCACGCCGCGCCCGCAACCCCGATTGGCTGCGCTTGATCACCCCATGGGCGGCCGCATCGACGTCCGCG
>Ga0209831_1002268_pt1 | contig 16903 bp, 22 predicted proteins | sample Maine_Asex4_meta_FD_187451 | JGI IMG/M metagenome (GOLD analysis project Ga0209831, IMG submission 187451) | Marine algal microbial communities from Maine, USA - Maine_Asex4_metaG (SPAdes) (version 2) | ecosystem: Host-associated > Algae > Red algae > Unclassified | place: Maine, USA | collected...
TTGCGCGCCTGCGCCTGTCGTCCATCGATTCGATCGAGGCGGACCCCGCGCTGGTCGACGCGATCACCGGGGATGCGCGCGTGATGCCGCACCTGCACCTGTCGCTGCAGTCGGGCGACGACCTCGTCCTCAAGCGCATGAAGCGCCGTCACCTGCGCGCCGACGCGATCGCCTTCTGCGAGGCGATCCGCGCGCGCCGGCCCGACATCGTCTTCGGGGCCGATATCATCACCGGCTTCCCGACCGAGACGGAGGCGATGTTCGACAATTCGCTGAAGCTGGTCGAGGAGTGCGGCCTCACCTTCCTGCACGTCTTTCCCTATTCGCCCCGCAAGGGCACCCCTGCCGCGAAGATGCCGCAGGTGGCGCAGGCCGTCCGCAAGGAGCGCGCGGCCCGCCTGCGGAGCCTGGGCACAGCCCGCCGGGACGCCTTCCTCGCCTCGCGCATCGGCAGGGTCGAGCGGGTGCTGGTCGAGCGCGACGGCAGGGGACACACGGAACATTTCGCCGAAATACACATCGACAATCCGCCGCCCGATGGCGCGCTGGTCGATGCGGTGGTCGGGGGAATGCACGATGGACATATGGTGGGCAAAGTGTGTGCAGGATCGGTGAAAGCGGATAATCCACGCTGGACACGGAAGACGCCCACGATTTGACGTCGCGGTTGCATAGTCGAAATGTTAAACGTAGGGTTAAGGCTGAATGCAAGTGATTGGAAGCGAAGTTGTCATTTGCGAAACATGAGCAGGAGCGCAGGCTTTGTTTGTTTTCGATCCCGGTATCTTTCGCGCGATCAATGCCGTCCGTAACAGTCCGATTTCGGCAGGGCGAGGAATCGTCTTTGCAACCGAAAGCAGTTCGCAAGTCGTCAAGCCTGCGCCGAATGATAGCGGTTTTGCGGAATATGTCGTCATTCATATTCAGAAGAAGCATCAGACCTTCACCGAAGCGGGCGGTTGGAAAGAAGTAGGGCTGGCGGGGATCAATTGCACTGCGGCAGTCGTTGCCGCGTTGTTCACTTTCGGCTCAGCATCTACGACGATCTTCAGCGCGGGGGCCAGCACGCCTCTTACCTATGCCGGATACGCGGCGACGGCTGCCACGGGAGTGGCCTGCGCGAACGGCGTTGCGCGGACCTACAACGCTGCCGTTTCACCTGCTACGAACGCCCAGTGGGATGCGTCCAAGAATTATCAAACGACGATGTCGGTCATCGACGGCGTGTCATTGCTCGGCATCGGCGCGACAGCCGTTTCCTCCGTTAAGATTCTAGGCCTGCTCAAGCGGGCCGGTGTCTCCCTGAAATCCGGTTCCAAAACTCTGGCCAGCGGCGTGAACAGCAAATCGCGCAAACGGCTTGCGCGCTCCCTAACGGAGAATACGCGGGGGCCGCTCAGCGGACAAAAATACAAGGAGTTGGTTCGAAGCGGTGCGGTCCAGAGCAAGGTTGGGGCCAATCAGATCGACGCCGGTATCGTGAAAATGCTGATGGATAACGTTGCCGCTGGGTTGAGCTTTGCCGGAAGCGTCTTCGATGGCAACATCCATCAATTCTCTCTCTATGTGATCGGTATCGAGGAGTAGGATGAACACAAGCGTTTTTCGAAAGGCGATTGCCCTCGTTTCGCTGATCGTCGCGCTCACGATCAGCGTCTATCCGCTGGTGGCTTTATTCGGAATAGAGGGACCGTTCACTGTGTTGGCTGTTAATTCAGCAACTGTCGTCTTCGCCTTGGCTGCAGTTGAGAAGAACGCTGCGATCGCCCGATTCAGGGCGGTTCTTTGCGCGATGTGCGTCATCATGATCACCGTCGTAGTCCTCTCGGACTTAACTGAGTCATTTGCGGGTATCCTCCAGATCGTCGTGTTCGCGATTTTCTTTGCGCTATATTGGCGGGCTAGCAGTGGCATGATGCGTGATGCCAAGAGCATGTGACGGAAGAGCACGGCTTTACTCGCCGCTTTCTGGTGGCGAATCTTGACGCGCCCGCCCTTGCGGGAGTAGACGACACGGGCGCCGCACGAAGGATCCTGCCATGACCGATATGTCGATATTCCTGCTCGATTACCTGCCGATTCTCGTCTTCATGGGAATCGCCCTCGTGATCGGCCTCGCCTTCGTCTTCGCCGCCGCCTTCGCGGCCCCGTCGAACCCGGACCCCGAAAAGCTGTCGGCCTACGAATGCGGGTTCAACGCCTTCGATGACGCGCGCATGAAGTTCGACGTACGCTTCTACCTCGTCTCCATCCTCTTCATCATCTTCGACCTCGAAGCCGCCTTCCTGTTTCCGTGGGCTGCGTCGTTCGGAACCATTGGCATGTTCGGCTTCTGGTCCATGATGGTGTTCCTGTTCGTGCTGACGATCGGATTCGTCTACGAATGGAAGAAGGGCGCACTCGATTGGGAGTGAGCCGTCCGTTGCTGAAAAAGGTGTCCGCATGAGTTCCACGCTTGTCACGTCCTCCGGCGAACCGATGCGCTCCTCCGGGGCGGTTGCCGGACCCGACCGCGAGGTCACGACCCGCCAGCTCTCCGCCGATCTGGCCGACAAGGGCTTCGTGCTGACCAGCGCCGAGGACCTCGTCAACTGGGGCCGCACCGGCTCGCTGATGTGGATGACCTTCGGGCTGGCCTGCTGCGCCGTCGAGATGATGCATACCTCGATGCCCCGCTACGACGCCGAGCGCTTCGGCATCGCGCCCCGTGCCTCCCCGCGCCAATCCGACGTGATGATCGTCGCGGGCACGCTGACCAACAAGATGGCCCCCGCTTTGCGCAAGGTCTACGACCAGATGCCCGATCCGCGCTACGTCATCTCGATGGGCAGTTGCGCCAATGGCGGCGGGTACTACCATTACAGCTACTCGGTCGTGCGCGGCTGCGACCGCATCGTGCCGGTCGATATCTACGTCCCCGGCTGCCCGCCCACGGCGGAGGCGCTGCTCTACGGTATCCTCCAGTTGCAGCGCAAGATTCGCCGCACGGGTACCATCGAACGCTAATCCACCCCGCCGCGCGGCGGGGAAACACGACAGGAAGCCGACCCATGGCCAGCGAGACCCTCGCCCTCGACGACGACACCCTCACCGACCATGGCGAGCATATCTCCTCGTCGCTCGAAGACGCCGTCTCGCGGTTCGAGGTGGTGGCCGGGGAGCTGATCCTCACCGTCCCGCATGACCGTATCGGGCAGGCGCTGACGTTTCTGCGCGATGACGGTCTGTGCCAGTACCGCACGCTGGTCGATATCGCCGGGGTCGACTGGCCCGCGCGGGAAAAGCGGTTCGACGTGGTCTATCACCTCCTGTCCATGCGCCAGAACCAGCGGGTCCGCATCAAGACCTACCTGCGCGAGGACGAGATCGCCGAGAGCGTGGTGAACATCTATCCCAACGCCGACTGGTACGAGCGCGAGGTGTTCGACATGTACGGCATCCTGTTCGGCGGCCACCCGGACATGCGCCGCATCCTCACGGATTACGGCTTCACCGGCTATCCCCTGCGCAAGGATTTCCCCGTCACGGGCTATAACGAGGTCCGCTACGACGAGGAAGCCAAGCGCGTCGTCTACGAACCCGTCAAGCTGGTGCAGGAAATGCGCAGCTTCGACTTCATGTCGCCCTGGGAGGGCGCGGATTACATCCTGCCCGGGGACGAGAAGGCGGAGGCGGGGGAGAAGAAATGAGCCGGTCCGGCGTCCATATCCCGTCCGGACCGATGACGTCGGACGAGTTCATCGCCTGGGCCGCGCGGGAAAGGCCGGGGCGCGTCGAGCTGATCGACGGCATCGTGGTGCCGAAGGAAGACGGCGGGCCGACGGGGATGGCGGGGGACAACCCGCGCCATAACCTTGCCAAGACCAATGCCGGTTTCGCGTTCAGAACCGCGTTTGCGGGCCACGATTGCCGCGTCTACGTCGACGGTATTTCCGTCAGGGCGAGCGAGCGGACCAGCTACATCCCGGATGTCCTTGTCGATTGCGCGGCGGATGTGGACTTCGGCAACCCTGTCGCGACCGAGCCGACGATTGTCGTCGAGGTGCTGTCCGCCTCATCCCACATGAAGGACACCGTCGAGAAGCTGGACGGCTACTTCTCCCTGCCGACCATCCGGCATTACCTTATCGTGGATGCGGTCAAGCGCCGCATCGTCCTGCATTCGAGAAACGGAGACGGCATCGCCACGGCGATCATGAGCGGCGGCACGGTGCGCCTCGACCCGCCGGGCTGCACCGTCGATCTCGACACTTTCTGGGAAGGATTGCCGACATGAACGAGATCACCCCCGTACAGGTCGCCAAGGACGGGTCGACCTCGATCCGCAATTTCAACATCAATTTCGGGCCGCAGCATCCGGCGGCCCACGGCGTCCTGCGCCTTGTGCTGGAGCTGGACGGCGAGATCGTCGAGCGGGTCGATCCGCATATCGGCCTGCTGCATCGCGGCACCGAAAAGCTGATCGAGCAGAAGACCTATCTTCAGGCGCTGCCCTATTTCGACCGCCTCGACTACGTGTCGCCGATGAACCAGGAGCACGCCTACTGCCTTGCCATCGAGAAGATGCTGGATCTCAACATCCCGCATCGCGCCTCGCTCATCCGCGTGCTCTACTCCGAAATCGGGCGCATCCTCTCGCACCTCCTCAACATCACGACGCAGGCGATGGATGTCGGCGCGCTCACGCCTCCGCTCTGGGGGTTCGAGGAGCGCGAGAAGCTGATGATCTTCTACGAGCGGGCCTGCGGCGCGCGCCTCCACGCCGCCTATTTCCGCCCCGGCGGCGTGCATCAGGATCTGCCCCCCGACCTCCTCGACGATATCTGGCAGTGGACGGAGGAATTCCCGCAGATCCTCGACGACCTCGAAACCTTGTTGACCGAAAACCGCATCTTCAAGCAGCGCAACGTCGATATCGGCGTGGTCACGCTGGACGAATGCGAGCAGCTCGGCTTCTCCGGCGTCATGGTGCGCGGGTCGGGCGGGGCGTGGGATCTCCGCCGGAACCAGCCCTACGAGTGCTACAACGATTTCGATTTCCAGATCCCGGTCGGCAAGAACGGCGACTGCTACGATCGCTACATCATCCGCATGCACGAGATGCGCGAATCGACCCGCATCATGCGTCAGGCGCTGGAAAAGCTCGACACGACCACCGGCGACCCGGTGATGACCGTCGACGGCAAGGTCGCCCCCCCGCGCCGGGGCGAGATGAAGGGGTCGATGGAAGCGCTGATCCATCACTTCAAGCTCTATACCGAGGGTTTCCGCGTCCCCGAGGGCGAGATCTACACCGCCATCGAGGCGCCCAAGGGCGAGTTCGGCGTCTACATGATCGCCGACGGCACCAACAAGCCCTACCGCCTGAAGATCCGCGCCCCCGGCTTCCCGCATCTCGCGGCCATGCACCAGATGTGCAAGGGGCATATGCTGGCCGACGTGAGCGCGATTCTGGGGTCGCTGGATATCGTCTTCGGGGAGATCGACCGATAGGATGCCGACCATCGTCCGGTTGCAGCATTGTATCCTGCGCATGTATCCGTATGATCACGACCCGCCGCATTTCCATGCGGTGGACAAGAATGATAAGGAAGTCATGATCGATCTTCGCGATCTGTCGGTCATGCGGGGCGGGCTGGATCGGCGCGCGATGCGGGAGCTGCTCGACTGGGCGGAGGCGAATCGCGAAGGCTTGTGGGAAAACTGGGAGTATCAGCAGCGTGGCAACGAGTGACATCTACGACCCCCTGACCGCCGACCGACAGGTGCGGATCGTTGAGGTTTCGTGCCCGATGCATCCCGTCCTGCGCGTGCGTTTCGACGACGGCGCGATGCGGGATGTGGATTTCACGGACCTGCTGGCGAAGCGCGGTCCCTTCACGCCGCTGACTTTCAGGGAGGCGTTTCGCGACGTGGCCGTGATAGACGATGGTCGCGCGCTGCAATGGATCAACGGTGTGGATTTCTGCGCCGATGCCCTGCGCCTGAAAGCCGACGAGCAGGATGCGACCGGCAGTGCCGCGGCGGAATAGGAGAGACAAGATGACTGTTCGCGGATTCGTCCTGCCGATGATTTTTCTCGCTCTATGCGGTCAGGCGGCTCTTGCCCAGCAGGCCGAGGGCCCGTCGCTCCGCCAGCTTGAGCTGAACGCCGACGGGAACGGCTATGCCGTCGTGATCGACGGCGAGGGCCACGAGTACCATTGCGAGGCGGAAGAGACGCGCGATTCGGTCGATCTCGGCCCGTGCAAGCCTCTGCGCCTCGTCACGCCGCTCGACATGCAGTCGCCCGCGTTTCCGCCCATGAACCCGGCCAAGCGCCGCATCGTGGACCTGTTCGAGCAGGCCCGGTGTCGCCTCGACTACGCCACCCTGCGCGCCGCGCTCGAAACCCTCGACACGCGCGACCGTCAGGCCGCCGCCCGCGTGATTTCCGAGATGACCGATCGCGGCGAGATCGTCGATGACGAGGGACGCGAACGCGCGATCCTGCGCATCGGCGATATCTGTAGCTGACACGACTTTCACGACAAGGACGACCCATGAGCACCCGCCGCCTCGCCGCCGACCGCTTCCAGCCCGACAGCTTCGAGTTCTCGCCCGAGAACGCCGAATGGGTGAAGACGCAGATCGCGAAATTCCCCGAAGGCCGGCAGGCATCGGCGGTCATCCCGCTCTTGTGGCGGGCGCAGGAGCAGGAAGGCTGGGTCACGCGCGCGGCCATCGAGGAGACCGGGCGCATCCTCGACATGCCCACCATCCGGGTGCTGGAGGTCGCGACCTTCTACTTCATGTTCCAGCTCGCCCCCACCGGTGCGAACGCGCATATCCAGGTCTGCGGCACGACGCCCTGCATGCTCTGCGGTGCCGAAAGCCTCGTCGCGGTCTGCGAGAAGACGATCGGCCCGATGCATGCCGTGTCCGCCGACGGCAAACTGTCCTGGGAGGAGGTCGAGTGCCTCGGTGCTTGTGCCAACGCGCCGATGGCGCAGATCGATAGCTGGGTGAAGGGCGGCTTTCATTCGGATTACTACGAGGACCTCGACGAGGAAGGTTTCGGCGCCATCGTCGAGGCGTTCCGCGCGGGCGAGTACCCCAAACCCGGTTCGCAGAAGGGCCGTTTCGCCTCCGAACCGCTGGACGGGCAGACCGCCCTGACCGCCGACCACGTCGAACCCCACAACGCCGCGGTTGCCGCCGCGATCTCGGAGGGCGCAGCATGAGCAGTTTCGATTTCCTGACGGACGAGAACCGCATCTTCACCAACCTCTACGGCCAGAAGGACCGGTCGCTCAAGGGCGTGAAGGCGCGGGGGCACTGGGACGGCACAGGCGACATTCTCGGCAAGGGCCGCGACTGGATCGTACAGGAGATGAAGGATAGCGGCCTGCGCGGGCGCGGCGGGGCGGGCTTTCCGACCGGTCTGAAGTGGTCCTTCATGCCCAAGGAGAGCGACGGGCGGCCCCATTACCTGATCGTCAATGCCGACGAATCGGAGCCGGGCACCTGCAAGGATCGCGAGATCATGCGCCACGATCCGCATACCCTGATCGAGGGGTGCCTGATCGCCAGCTTCGCGATGGGCGCGCATGCGGCCTATATCTACATCCGCGGCGAATACGTGCGTGAGCGCGAGGCGCTGCAACGGGCCATCGACGAGGCATACGAGGACGGGCTGATCGGCAAGAACGCCAGTGGTTCGGGCTGGGATTTCGACTGCTACCTGTCCCACGGCGCGGGCGCGTATATCTGCGGCGAGGAGACGGCGCTGATCGAGAGCCTCGAAGGCAAGAAGGGCATGCCGCGCCTGAAACCCCCGTTTCCGGCGAATGTCGGCCTCTACGGCTGCCCCTCCACCGTGAACAACGTCGAGAGCATCGCGGTGGTGCCGACCATCCTGCGCCGGGGCGCGGCGTGGTTCGCGGGGTTCGGGCGCGAGCGTAATGCGGGGACCAAGGTCTTCGCGATCTCGGGCCACGTCAACAAGCCCTGCGTCGTGGAAGAGGCCATGTCGATCCCGTTCCAGGAGCTGATCGACCGCCATTGCGGCGGCTTCCGGGGCGGCTACGAGAACATGAAGGCGGTGATCCCCGGCGGGTCCTCGGTGCCGTGCCTGACGAATGCGCAGGCGAAGGACGTGCTGATGGATTTCGACGCGCTCTCGGGCCTGAAATCCGGCCTCGGCACGGCGGCGGTGATCGTGATGGACGAGAGTACGGATATCATCAAGGCGATCTGGCGTCTGTCCAAGTTTTACAAGCACGAAAGCTGTGGCCAGTGCACGCCCTGCCGCGAGGGCACGGGCTGGATGATGCGCGTCATGGACCGGCTGGTCGAGGGGCGCGCGGCGGTCGAGGAGATCGACATCCTGCTCGAAGTCACCAAGCAGGTCGAGGGGCACACCATCTGCGCGCTCGGCGATGCGGCGGCGTGGCCGATCCAGGGCCTGATCCGCAACTTCCGGGGCGAGATCGAGGAGCGGATCAAGGCGCTCGACACGGGGCGCGTGACGGCGGCGGTCGCAGCGGAATAGGGGCGCGGGCGGTGCGTCTCGATCCCTATTGGTGGGATGACGCGCCGCTACCGGAGCCGACCCGTGACCCCGTCGCGCCCGACTGCGACGTCGCCATCGTCGGGGCGGGCTATACCGGTCTGAGCGCCGCGCGGATTCTTGCCGCTCGGGGCCTGAGCGTCCAGATCTTCGACAAGCAGCGCGCGGGCGAAGGCGCCTCGTCGCGCAATGGCGGTATCCTGAGCGGCACCCTGCGGCTCGGCCTCGGCGCGGTGATGCATCGCTTCGGCTACGAGCGGGGGGTGGCGCTGTACCGCGAGGGGGTGGCGGCGCGCGACTACCTCGCCATGACGATCCGCGACGACGGCATCGAGTGCGATCATCGGATGACGGGCCTCTTCACCGGGGCGCTCAACCTCGCGGATTTCGAGGCGATGAAGCGCGAGGCCGACCTGCTGAACGAACACGTCCGCATCCCCGCCACGGTGGTGGAGAAGCCCGACCTGCCGGGCGAAACCGGCTCGACCGCCTATAGCGGCGGCATGGTGCGCCCGGATATCGGGACGTTCCACCCGGCGAAATTCCATCGCGGGTTGCTCGGCATCGTGCGGGCGGCGGGCGGGGTGGTACATGGCGGGACGGCGGTGGCGGGGGTCGCGCGGGAGGGGGAGCGGTTCATCGTCTCGACCGCGCGCGGGACGGTGCGGGCGCACCATGTGGTGAGGGCGACGAACGGCTATACCGACACGAGCGACCGCTGGCTGCGCCGCCGCCTCGTACCGGTCGCGAGCCGGATGATCGCGACGGAGGAATTGCCCGCCGACCTGATGGCCCGTCTGCTGCCAAAGGGCCGCGCCATGGGCGAGAGCCGCCATCTCTATCGGTATTTCCGCCCCAGTCCGGACGGCAGGCGCATCCTGCTCGGCAGTCGCGAACCGCCCCTGACCCGCGATCCGCGCAAGGCGGCGGAGCATGTGCGGCGCGGGCTGGTGGAGATTTACCCCGAGCTGTCGGAGGTGGGAATCACCCATTCGTGGAACGGCTTCGTCGCTTTCGGACGCCAGCAGATGCCGCAGATCTTCGAGCGGGACGGGGTGCATTACGCCTGCGGTTATTGCGGGTCGGGCACGGTCTGGGCGCATTGGCTGGGCACCAAGGTCGCGATGCGCATCCTCGGCAAGTCCGAAGGGCGTAGCCGGCTCGACACGGGTTTGCCAGGGGCGATCCCGCTCTACGAGGGCCGCCCGTGGTTCCTGCCCGCCGCAATCGCGTGGTACGGGGTGAAGGACCGGCGCAAGCTGCGCCAACCGCGCTAGACGTATTTCACGCGATCGCTCGCCAGTAATTCGGCGGTGACGGGCAGGATGCTCAAGCCGCCCGCGACCTGCGCGTCGAGGGCGGTTTCCAGCGCCTTCACCGTCTCCAGCATGGCGATCACCGCGTCGATCCGGGCGTAGGGGACGACGACCACGCCGTCATGATCCGCGACGATCATGTCGCCCGTCTCCACCTGTCGACCGCCGATCTGGACGGGCAGGCCGATACTGCCGGGGCCGTTGGCGAAGGGGGAGGCGGGGGTGAGGCCCGTGGCCCAGCAGGGCAGCCCCGCCGCCACGATCCCCGCATAATCGCGCACCGGCCCGTCGGTCACGAGGCCCGCCGCGCCCGCATTGCGCAGCATGCCGCAGACCCGGTCCCCCGCCGCCGCGCATCCCTGGAACCCTTCGACTGCGGCGAGGACGATGTCGCCTTTCCGCACCGACGGAGAGGCCGCGAGGAGCGCCAGCACGTCCCCCGCACCGCTCCCGACCGTCAGGGCCGGACCCGCCGCGACGCTGACGAGGTCGCGGCTCTCGCCTACGGGCCTGATCCGGTTCGACAATGCGCCCGCGCCGTACATCGCGTCGACGACGAAGCTGGTCGGGACGCCCTGGAAGGCGGCGATCTGCGCCGAATCGGGGCGGCGCGGGTCGCGGGCGACGGTCAGGAGGGGCGGGTTTTCCAGCATGGTCGGTCTTCTCCCGGTCAGAACAGTTCGGCGCGCAGCACGTCGCAATCGGTGACGGTGACGACGCCGATATGGCGCTCGACCACGGCGAAGGCCGCGTCGAGCAACCCGTCCAGCCGCTCGGGCCGGATGATGCACACGACCTGCACCATCCCCCCCGCGAGGCCCACCTGCCCCGCCGCGCTCCACGCGCCGGAGCGGCCCGACCCGCCGATGACGGGCAGGATCGAGTAGCCGGTGACGCCCGCCTCCTCCAGCGCCGCGCGCAACCGGCGCTCCATGGGCGCTTCGATGGTGATGGCGACCTGCTTTGCCTTGTGTGTCTGCATGTCGTTCAGCCTCCGCCGATGCCGCGCGCGAGGGCCAGATAGATCGGCAGGCCCAGCGTCAGGTTGAGAGGAAAGGTGATCCCGAGGGACAACGTCAGGTAGATGCCGGGATCCGCTTCGGGCACCGCCACGCGCATGGCGGCGGGCACGGCGATGTAGGAGGCCGAGGCCCCGAGCACCATGATGAGGAAAAGCGAGCCGGTCGGCAATCCGATCAGCGCCCCGCCTCCGCCGGCGACCAGCGCGCCGATCAGGGGCATCAGGCATCCGAAGGCGAGGAGGCCGGGGGTCAGCACGTCGCGACTGCGCCGCAATCCGCGCCCGGCGACGAGGCCCATGTCGAGGAGGAAGAGGCAGAGCGCGCCCTTGAAGGGCGAGACGAAGAAGGACGAGACTTCGGCCAGCCCGTCGGCCCCCACGATCATGCCGATGACGAAGGCGCCGATCAGCAGGACGATGGAGCCGTTGAGCAGAATCTCGCGCCAGAGATCCGCGTCCATCCGCTGCTCCCCGCCGCCCCGGCTTATGAGCCACAGGGCCGAGAGGATCGCTGGCGCCTCCATCGCCGCCGCGACCGCGACCATGAAGCCGTCGGACGCGATGCCCGCGCTCTCCAGCACGGACGTGCCCGCGACGAAGGTGACGATGGAGATCGACCCGTAATGCGCCGCCACCGCCGCCGCGTTGGTGCGGTCGAGCTTCGTCATGACTCCCAGCAGCTTGAACGCGATGAGGGGCAGGACCGCCGACAGGACGATGCCGAGCATGATGGCCGCGCCGAGGCGCAGGTCGATGCCGTGGTCGGCGACGCTCACCCCGCCCTTGAGACCGATGGCGAAGAGGAGGTAGATCGACAATGCCTTCGCCGCCGCCTCCGGAAACACCAGGTCGGAGCGCCCGAGCGCCGCGAGCAGCCCCAGCGCGAAGGACAGGATCAGCGGCGACCCCAGATTGGCGGCGGCAAGCGTCAGGAATCCGTCCATGCTGCACCTCCCCCGTGCGGTCGTCGTCGCCCCGCTATAGCGCGGTTCGGCGTGAATGTCGCACGTCATGCGGCGGCCCGGTAGATGATTTTGCCTGTGACGGAGCGCGTTTTTCATCCTAGAACGGGGGGGAAATCACGGTCGCCCCGGCGCGGCATGCAGCGCGAGAACCACCTGATGACGATCAGCAAAGACTTTCCCCTGCGCCTGCTCGAAGGCTACCGCTCCTTCGTCGAAGGCTCCCTGCCGCGCCAGCAGGAGCGGTTTCGCGATCAGGCCGAGCGGGGGCAGAAGCCCGAGACGATGATCGTCGCCTGCTGCGATTCGCGCGCGGCGCCGGAGCAGATCTTCGACACCATCCCCGGCGAGGTGTTCGTGCTGCGCAACGTCGCCAATCTCGTGCCGCCCTACGAGCCGGACGGGGCGTATCACTCCACCTCCGCCGCGCTGGAATTCGCGGTGCAGGCGCTGAAGGTCAGGAACATCGTCGTCATGGGCCACGCCCGCTGCGGCGGTATCGGCGCGGCGCTGACCCCGCTGGAAAAACCGCTCTCCCCCGGCGATTTCATCGGCAAGTGGATGAGCCTGCTGCGCCCCGCCGCGCAAAAGGTCGCCGCCTACGATTCGATGACCTCCGCCGAGCGGGCGATGGCGATGGAGCGTATCTCGATCCGCCATTCCATCGACAACCTGCGCAGCTTCCCTTGCGTGAAGATCCTCGAAGACAAGGGCCGTCTGGCGCTGCACGGCGCGTGGTTCGACATCGCGACGGGCGAGTTGTGGGTGATGGACGCCGAAACCGGTGATTTCATCCGCCCCGACCTCGAACGCGCCGCGCATTAACCTTTCAGCATTCTCTTCTTTCTACGGTGTAGGCGAGCCGCCGGTTTCCGGCGCCCCGTCATGCTTCGCGCGCCCCGCGCGTCAGAGGAGAGACCCCGATGAAAAAAGCCCTCGTCCTTGCGATCGCCTTCTCGGCCCTGTCGCAGACCGCCTTCGCCGATGCCGACTACAAGTACGGCTGGATGACGGGCCAGTTGCCCGGCACCCAGATCATCGCCGCCAACGTCGTGCGCGAGCCTGCCTTCTCCGGCCAGAAGGACGAGCAGGTCCAGGCGATGGATCAGGCGAAGACCGCCCTCGAAAACGACTACTGCAAGAAGAAGGGCGGCGAGTTCGTGGCCGATCCCGGCCTGATCGTCTTCGACAAGGGCATCAACGAATGGCTGGTCGGCGGCGTCTGCCGCTGAACCATATCGTCGTGATACGGACGCGCCGGGAAAAGGTTCCGGCGCCTTCGCCCCGTTCGACACGCTAATGCCAAATTCTCCCCGCTAATGACGCCCGCAATCGCATTTCAGGGAGAAGATATATGAGATCAGGTCTTGCAGCCACGGTCGCGGCCCTCGCCGCCGGAGCCGTGCTTCCGGCAGTCGCCCAGGATTTCCAGTACAACATGATCACCGGGCAGTTGCCGGGGACCGAGATCGTCGCCGCCGACGTCGTGCGCGAGCCTGCCTTCACGGGCGAGAAGGATGAGAAGGTGCAGGCGATGGATCAGGCGAAAAATCGCCTCGACACCGAATACTGCGCCACCCGCACCGGCACCTTCGTGGTCGATAACGGCCTCGTGGTGTTCGACGACAAGACCGGCATGTGGATGGTCGGCGGCGTCTGCCGCTGATCCGATTCGCGCACGGGGCGACGGTTTCGCGCTGAAGTGGCGCGATAACCCTCGCGTTCGGGGAAGGGGCGATCCGATGGTGCGTCGCAGCGCGATTGCCCTTGCGCCGGGCGCCGAGGTTTGCCAGCACTGGACGGCATGATGAAGCGCCTGTTCGGCATCGGCACGACCGAACTCCTCCACCTCTTCTGGACGCGGTTGTCCGATCTGGACCAGCCGCGCCTGTGGCTCTACGCGCTCTTCGTCGGCACCCTGTCGGGCTATGCCGCGCTCCTCTTCTACTGGACGGTCGCCGCGCTTCAGACGCTTTTCTTCGGCGAGACCGAGGCGGCGATCGAGACGAGCGTGGCGCGGCTCGACTGGTGGGTCGTGCTGGGCGTGCCGACGCTCGGGGGGCTGTGCGTCGGGCTGATCCTCGCGCGGTTCAGCCGCAGCGGGCGCGTGGCGAGCGTGGCGGAGGTGATCGAGGCGTGCCGCATCCGGGGCTGCGACATCCCCGTGCGCTCGGGCACCATCTCGGCGGTCGTCTCGGCCCTGTCGCTCGGCGTGGGGGCAAGCTCGGGCCGCGAGGGGCCGGTGGTGCATCTCGGCGCGACGCTCGCCGCGCTCTTCTCCCGATTCGCCAGCGTCACCAAGGTCGAGGCGCGCATCCTGCTCGGCTGCGCGGCGGCGGCGGCGGTGTCCTCGTCGTTCAACGCGCCCATCGCCGGGGCGCTCTTCGCGCTCGAAGTCGTACTCGGCTACTACGCCGTGCGCGCGTTTGCCCCCATCGTCATCGCGAGCGTGGCCGGAGCGGTGATCTCGCGCTCTCACTTGGGCGATTTCCCCGCCTTCTCGATCCCCGACCGCAACCTTGAGACGTTCTGGGAACTGCCCGCCTTCGGCCTGCTCGGGGTCGTGTGCGCCATCACGGCGACGGCCCTTATGGCCACCATCATCGCGACCGACACCCTGACCGACCGGATGAAGGACCGCTGGAATCATCCCCTCTGGCTGGAGCCTGCGGCGGGCGGCTTCGTCATCGGCTGCATCGCCTTGGTCTTTCCGCAGGTGGTCGGCGTCGGCTACGAGACGACCTCCTCCGTTCTGGCCGAACAGGTGCCGTTCTGGACGATGATCGGCATCGTCGGGGCCAAGGTGGCGGCGGTCGCCACCACATTGGCCACCCGGTTCGGCGGCGGGGTCTTCTCGCCGTCGCTGATGCTCGGCGCGCTGACGGGGGGCGCGTTCGGGGTGGTGGCGACGGCGATCTTTCCGGACCTGTCGAGTTCATACGGTCTCTACGCGCTCGCCGGGATGGGGGCGGTCGCGGCGGCGGTGCTGGGCGCGCCGATCTCCACCTCGCTCATCGTGTTCGAGCTGACGGGCGATTACCAGACGGCGGTCGCGGTCATGGTGTCGGTCTCCGTCGCCACCGTCCTGACGCAGCAGGTGATCGAGCGCAGCTACTTCCACTGGCGCCTCGGCAACCGGGGCCTGCATCTGGGCGACGGGCCGCAGCGCTACCTGCTCGATACCATGGTCGTCGGCAACTACATGCTGCCGCGCGGGGGCGAGGGAAGCCCGTCGGAAACCCAGAGCTGGGACCTGATCGAACAGGGCGTGTCGCTGTCGAAGGACGACACGATGCGCGAGGCCCTGCCGATGTTCTCGCGCAAGCTCGACTACATCCCCGTCATCTCGGAAAACGAGGGGGGCGGGCGGACGCTGACGGGCGCGCTGTTCCACATCGACGCCCTGCGCGCCTATAACCGCGCGCTGGTGGAGGCGCACGAGGAGGAGCACGGATAGGCGACTACCGCCGCCTGGCCCCGCCATCGACGGCCATGACCGGCCCGCCCGATACCGCGCCGGTGACGAGGGCGGTCCGGGTCATGCTGTCATTCCTCCGGCGGCCAGGGCCGCGAATCATCCGCCGCGATCCACGCCTCGATCCAGGCGGGTTTTTCCGGGTTCCACTGGGGATAGCCGAGCGCCCCCGTCACCTCCTGCGTCGGCAGGATGCGGCCCTTGCGCGTCACGGCAGTGCGGATCAGCGCGGAGGAACAGGTATCCTCCCCCCGCACCATCTTCTGCACGAAGTAGAACCAGCGATCGTCTCGCCCGATCAGCCGCGTGTGCAGCGTGTACCGCTGAAAGGGCAGCAGCCGCTTGCGATACCGGATCGTCGACCCCGCCACCACGAGGCCCCACCCCTCCTTCTTCAAGAGCGGCAGCAACCCGCAGCGCGCTCCGTAATCGAACCGCCCCAGATCGTAGAGCGTCAGGTGCCGCCCGTTATTCATCTCGAAGAAGATATCGCAGTCCCACGGCCACACGATCATCTTGAGCATGCCGGTATCGTCCGGCCCCAGCGGCGGGCGCTTGGGGCCGGTGAGGAAGACCGAGGCGAGGCGAACGAGCGGGTACATTCAGGCGGTCTTCTTCTTCTTGGGGCGTAACACATGCGGTTGATCGGCATCGTAGAGCGCGGAATCCCGAAAATCGACCTCCCTGAGCGCGGGGCCGAGCAGGATGAGCGCGGTGCGCGTGATCTTCTCGGCGCGCACTTTCTCGCGGATATCGGCCAGCGTCCCTTCGATGAACATCTGGTCGGGCCAGCCGACGCGATACGCCACGATGACCGGGCAGTCGGCCCCGTAGAGCGGCGAGAGCGTGCGCTCGATCATCAGCAGGTTGCGCACCGACAGGTGGATCGCCAGCGTCGCGCCCGTCCTGCCCAGCGTTTCGAGATCCTCCCCCGGCGGCATCGCGCTCGCCTTTCCGGCGGTGCGGGTGAGGATGACGGTCTGGGCGACTTCCGGGATCGTCAACTCGCGCCCGAGCGCGGCGGCGGCGGCGGCATAGGCGCTGACCCCCGGCGTCACGTCGTAGGGGATGCCGAGAGCCTTGAGCCGCCGTATCTGCTCCGCAATCGCGCCGTAAAGCGAAGGGTCGCCGGAATGGACCCGCGCGACGTCTTCCCCGCGCTCATGCGCCGCCGCCATCGCGTCGACGATCTCGTCCAGCGCCATGGGGGCGGTGTCGATGGGGGTGCCGGGGGCCTCGGCGACGATGGCTTCGGGGACGAGGCTGCCCGCGTAGAGGCAGACGGGGCACTCGCGGATCAGGCGCAGGGCTTTCACGGTGATAAGGTCGGGGTCGCCGGGGCCTGCGCCGATGAAATGGACGGTCATTATATTTTACCCCTAGCAGCACTTTTCCATTCGTCCCTTAAAAATGATTGCGCTTTCCTTCCCATACTGCTTACCAATGAATTTATTTGATCTGTATCCTCTTTGCTAATTTCGTCTTCTTTTCCAAAAGAATGAAGTTTGTTACCTATCTCGTCCATTGTGCTAATTATTGGTTTGTGGGTTGGGTTGTTGTCGTCTAATCTTAGCCTTA
>Ga0209831_1002271_pt1 | contig 16893 bp, 10 predicted proteins | sample Maine_Asex4_meta_FD_187451 | JGI IMG/M metagenome (GOLD analysis project Ga0209831, IMG submission 187451) | Marine algal microbial communities from Maine, USA - Maine_Asex4_metaG (SPAdes) (version 2) | ecosystem: Host-associated > Algae > Red algae > Unclassified | place: Maine, USA | collected...
GAAATGACAATTGGGACGTGGCAAATGAGACGTGGCAAGCTAAATCGTCATTAGTGGTTTGTTGCGAAATGGTAAGCGAACTTTTACGAATCTGTAATAAGTTAAAAAAGAAAGCAGCCAAAACCTATATTAAATCGTTTTTATTAAAACAAGTTGGAAGGGTAGGAAATAGTATATGATACGTGCTGCGTCTAGTAAATTCTTCATTATTAATTCTTCATTCTCCAATCTTTCCATTTCAATAGTCGTAAAACCGTCAAACACTTAATATACAAGTCGTCCGTATCACCAATTGTCAAAAAATAAACAGTATAATGAATTAGATTTTTTGGAATATGGTTGATAGCTGGTAAATTTGTGCATCCTGCTAAAAAGAAGTAGATTGTTAGGGAAGTTTGTTTATTTGTTTAGCATGTTTATTTGTTTATCAAGTGTAACGTCAACGTCCTACTTGATAAACAAATAAACATGCTAAGTATTGACGAAAAAATAAACCTCTTCAAACGCCTACATCTACTATAAAACGATACTATATGATTAGATATTTACTAATTTGTTGTTGCCTAATAATTGGGACGACTGCATTTTCGCAGACCTCCCTCGGAGGGAAAGTGATTGACGATACAGGCGAAGCCGTCTTGTTTGGAAACATCGCACTTTATAAAAACGGCGTTTTGGTTTCTGGAGGGACGACAGACATAGATGGCAACTATAGTTTGGGTAATCTTGATCCCGGTAATTATGATGTAGAGTTTAGTTACACAGGCTTACAATCACAAAAAATTCAAGGCGTAGTTGTGTATGCGGGTAAAGCTAATAAATTGGATGCGACCATGACTTCGGGTGTGCTTTTAGATGAAGTGGTGGTGGTCGATTATAAAGTTCCTTTAATTGAGCAAGATAATACGACCCAAGGGGGAACGGTTACCTCCGAACAAATTCGGCAACTCCCTACTCGTAATATTAATGCGATTGCTTCTGTAACCGCAGGTGCTTCCTCCGCAGATGAAGGGGATGATATATCCATTAGAGGATCTAGATCCAATGCAACAGATTATTACATCGATGGGGTGCGGGTAAGTGGTGCTTTGATTCCAGAATCAGAGATAGAACAGTTACAAGTGATTACGGGTGGTTTGGAAGCAAAATATGGAGATGTAACAGGAGGGATTATTTCTATTACGACGAAGGGACCTTCCGAAAAATTTGCTGCTGGTGTTGAAGCGGAAACTTCTAAAGGCTTAGATCCTTTTGATAATAATATATTGGGCTTAAATTTAAGTGGACCTATTTTAAAAAATAAAAATACTGGGCAATCTATTTTAGGGTATCGAGTTTCTGGGCGGTATACATATAGAGGAGATGATGACCCAACAGCGATTCCTTTATTTATAGTGAAAGGCGATAAGTTGGCAGAATTAGAGGCAAACCCAATTACCAATATTAATGGAACGCGCTCTATTGCTGCCGACCAATTAACGGATGCAGATGTAGAAGCAGTGGATGCTAGACCTTTTGAAGCCTTTAAATCTTTAAGTTTAACGGCTAAACTGGAAGCGAGATTAAGCAAAACGATAGATGTTGCTTTTACAGGAACCTATACGGGCAGTGAAGATCAATTTACGCCAAGTAGAACCATTAATGGCACAAGCATAGACAATTGGCGTTTATTAAATGCCCACCACAATCCTTTTGATAATAATGATACCTACAGAGGTATTTTTAGATTTAGACAAAGATTAGGGGCTGGCGCAGAAGAGACCAATAGCAGTGCTTTAATTAGAAACCTAACCTATACTTTACAGTTTGGTTACCAAAAAAGACTACGTGATTTAAAAGATACCCGACATGGAGATAATTTGTTTGATTATGGCTATGTAGGAGATTTTGATTATAGTTGGGAACCTGCTTTTGATTTTAGTTTAGAGCAAGGTACCCTTATCCCTGGACAAGAAAGACGCTATGGGCATGTGGATTATACTAGAACTTTTAATGGCTTTACACCTGCTGGTGCAGGGCATCCAAATGCTGGTTTAGCTGCCTCTAATGGCTTGAGTGATGTTGGTAATGCCAACGATTTTGTAGTGGAAAATGGTTTGTTTGGTTATGTAGATGGTCCTTTTGATGATGTTTGGGGGATTCATTCTAATGTGAATGCCATTTATAATCTAAACTTTAAATCCGAAGGAGATATTTATACCTTCAATGCTAATAGCTCTTTTGACTTTTTACCGGGCGGCTCGGAGAAAGGAAGACATACGATACAATTTGGTGTCAACTACGAGCAAACAGTATCTAGACAATATAGTATTAGCCCAAGAAGATTATGGGATTTAGCTCGACTACAGGCGAATCGCCATATACTAGGGGTAGATACTTCTTTAGTAATTGGTAGAGATACAGTTAGCGTGCCGGGGGTTGGCAACTTACCTGTGGATATTTACGGCACCCAAATCGCAACAGATGGATTTGACGACAATCAATTTTTTAAAAAAGTAAGAGAAGTAACGGGTAATGCCTTAAATGAATATGTGAATGTAGATGGTTTATCGCCTGACCAATTAAGTTTGGATTTATTTTCTCCTTTTGAATTACATAGTACGAATGGTATTATAGACTATCAAGGCTACGATTATCTAGGTAATAAATTAACAAGTGACATAACCTTTGAAGATTTCTTTAGAGCTAGAGATGAAAATGGCGTACGGACCTATCCCGTTGCACCTGATCGCCCTGTTTATGCTTCTGCCTATATACAAGATAAATTTGCCTTCGAGGATATTATCTTTCGGGTAGGCGTGCGAGTGGATCGATACGATGCTAACAGGAAGGTATTAAAAGACCCTTACTCTTTATATGAAATTATGGGGGCTAGAGATTTCTATGCTTCTATTGGCGAAGAACAACCAGCAGGAGTAGGAGATGATTATAAGGTGTATTTAGAAAATGCGGGTTCTGATTTGGTGAAAGCTTTTAGAGATGGTGATGACTGGTTTTTTGCCAATGGAAATCCTGCGAATGATGGAAATGTCATTTTTGGTGGTGGGGTAATCAACCCTAAACTAGTCGATGAAGATGCAGATATTCAATCGGCGGACTTTGATCCTAATATTTCTTTTGAGGATTATGAACCACAGATTAGTGTAATGCCTCGTTTAGCGGTTTCTTTCCCTATTTCCGACGAAGCCAATTTCTTTGCGCATTATGATGTATTGGTACAACGACCACAGGTGCGAACCAATGCAACAGCATTAGATTATTTGTATTTCTTAGATCCAAGAAGAACGCCTTCCAATAATCCCAATTTGAGACCAGAAAAAACCGTTGATTATGAGGTAGGTTTTCAACAAAAAATAAGTAATTCCTCCGCTTTAAAAATAGCAGCCTATTATAAGGAATTAAGAGATATGATTCAGACCAGAACCTATCTATTTGTTCCTGTGTTAGGTCAATATAATACCTTCGATAATCAGGATTTTGGTACGGTAAAAGGGTTCTCTTTTACGTATGATTTAAGAAGAACCAACAATATACAATTACAAGCGAGTTATACTTTACAATTTGCAGATGGAACAGGTTCCGATGCCTTATCTCAAAGTAATCTAACAGAAAATGGCAATCTAAGAACTTTATTTCCTTTAAATTTTGATGAGCGACACCGTCTGAATGCCTTAGTGGATTATCGTTTTGGAAAAGGCAGCAGGTATAATGGTCCTACGATAGCGGATAAAGCTATTTTCGCAGATGCAGGTCTAAACCTTCAAGTGACGGCGGTATCAGGAAGACCTTATACTAGTAAAACAACGCCAAGACAATTTGGTGGAGATGGCACTATCGGGGCAATTAATGGCGCAAGGCTACCGTGGAATTTTACGATGAATTTAAGAGCAGATAAGAATTTTCAACTACCAAGTTTTAGAGCAGACAAACCTGTGTTTTTAAATGTTTATGTAAGAATCCAAAACTTATTAGACGCTAGAAACATAATAGATGTATTTCCTGCAACTGGTTCGCCTGTTGATGATGGTTATTTAGCCTCTTCTGACGGGGTAGCAAGGGTTAGAAACTTAGCTGCTTCTGAAAGAAATACAGAAGCTTTCTTAGCTGCCTACTCTTGGGCATTAGCAAATCCTGATTTTTATTCGCTGCCTAGAAGGATTTTTGTAGGCGCAATTATAGAATTTTAGTAAAATTCAAGAGGATTTATTTTTAGATTTTTTTTTGAAAAATTCTAAAAATAAATCTTTCCTTCTCTCGCTTGGAGAGCGGGAGATTTTTTAAGAGTTATGATTGTTGGCTTGTGTATAGGTAAAGAAAATTTATAAATTTTCTTTACCTATACACAAGCCAACAACACTAAAAAGTGGACAATGAATTATAAGCATTACCTATTTCTTATCTGCGGCTTATTGCTGGTTGCTAGTTTAGAAGCGCATGTAGGACCCAAAAGAGGCGAAGGAAGAACCACGACAACGACTACAACAACTGCGAGTGGTGGTAAAAAGAATACCGTTGCCAACTATAGAGAGGACTGTGTGCAGGCAGAGGCACAAATAGATATGGCGATCAATAATGTTCGAGCCAGACTATTGACAGGAGGCGATGTATGGTGGGATGGTAGTACCAATGGTCGGTATATTATACCTAAAGTAGAACCGGGTACTGGTGTGCCAGAGCGTTCTTCTATTTTTGCAGGGGCCGTTTGGATTGGTGGATTTGACCCTGGGGGGAACTTAAAATTAGCGGCTCAAACCTATAGTACTAATGGAGAAGATTTCTGGCCAGGTCCGCTTGATCCCGATGAAGGTTCTACTGATCGGGATGTTTGTGATAATTGGGATCGTTTCTTTACGGTAAAAGGAGAAAACATAGATATACATCTTAGAAATTTTGAACAGGCTAGAGAGGCAGGTACTGCCTACGATCCAAGCTTAATCCCTGAAGATGTAAAAGCTTGGCCCGCTAGAGGGAATCAATTTTTCTTTGAATTAAGAGGTTTTGAATTACCAAATACTACACAGGGTTTAGCGGCTTTCTTTGATCAGAATGGCGATGGTTTTTATGACCCAGAAAAGGGAGATTATCCTAGAATAGAAATTAGAGGGTGTGATGCGCCACAATATCCAGATGAAATGACCTTCTGGATTTATAATGATGCGGGTGCGCCGCACACACAAAGTAATGGGGATGCCATTCAGATGGAAATTCAAGTTCAAGCTTTTGCTTATGCAACGAATGACCAGATTAATGACATGACTTTTCAGCGATATAAATTGATTAATCGAGCGATAGAAAGTATTGATAGTACTTATTTTGCGGTTTGGGTAGATGCGGATTTAGGCTGCCCAGAGGATGATTATGTAGGTTGTGATGTAGATAGAAGTTTAGCCTATGTTTACAATAGAGATGGTGTAGATGGTATCACTGGTTGTGAGTGTAATGTGGGAGGGCAAATCAACACCTATTGTGATGAAGTTCCTATTTTAGGAGTAGATTACTTTAGAGGGCCATTAGGTCCTAAAGTATTCTCAGGAGATGGTACTTTGAGAAATCCTATCTTAGGAGAAACGCCCGATACGATTGTGGAGTTGCCGATGTCTTCTTTTACTTATCACCTAAGACAAGGCCCTAGTGAAGGAATGAACGATCCTACTTCTGGTAATCAATATTACAACTTGCTTTCTGGTAGATGGATAGATGGAAAACCTTATACTTTTGGTGGCAATGGCTATCGAACTTCGGAGGTGCCAGAGGATGATCCAGATATTGTTAGCTATGCCTTTCCCAATAGACCAGATGATCCCAATGGTTGGTCTATGGCCAGTCAAGGTTTAGAAAATTTTGATACCCGTACAATTCAGGCTTCTGGTCCTTTCCGTTTAGATCCAGGTGCGGTTAATGAATTAATTGTTGGGGTGGTTTGGGTGCCAGATGTACAACATCCTAGCCCAGATATTGATCCTTTATTATTAGCCGATGATATTGCGCAATCCTTGTTTGATAACTGTTTTGATATTACGGACGGTCCAGATGCACCAGATGTAGATTGGATAGAACTGGATCAAGAACTGGTAGCTATTTTCACCAATGATGAACTATTGTCCAACAATGCAGGGGAAGCTTATGCAGAAGTAGATTTACAAGCACCGAATACGCTACCAGAAGAAGATAGACTTTATGAATTTGAAGGCTATAAATTATTCCAGTTAGCAGGTCCAAATGTAAGTATTGCAGAATTGGATGATCCAGATAAAGCACGAGTAGTGTATCAAGTGGATATTAGAAACGGAGTCAATGAAATTTTTAATTGGACACCTGTTCAAAATCCAAATCCTGACCCAACTGCACCGCCTCAAATATGGGTGCCTCAGTCGGAAGTAGAAGGACAAGATGCAGGAATTCGACATACCTTTAGAATTACCGAAGATCAATTTGCGGATGGAGATAGAACGTTGATTAATCATAAAAAATACTATTTCACCGCTATTGCTTATGCACACAATAATTACCAGCAATTTGTGCAGTTTCCTAACTTAGAAGGTCAACGAAGAGCTTATTTAGAAGGTCGTGGAAATATCGGAGATGGTACGAATATTTATTATACCGCCATTCCTAGACCAATCGTAGATAAAAATCTGAATGCAAGTTATGGAGATGGAGCGAAGATAATTCGCCTTGATGGCGTAGGTGCAGGTGGACAATTTTTAGATTTGGAAGAAGGGGTTAGAGAATCTATTTTAGATGGTTCTTTTAACGGAGAAATCGAATATAAACAAGGTAGAGGACCTATAGATATAAAAATATTTAATCCAATAGATGTTCAAAATGGCGAGTTTGAACTCACCTTAGTGGATGAAAATATGAGTAATGATAGGCTGGATGATGAGGTACGTTGGGTGCTTACAAATTTAGCAGACGGAACGGTGGTTGCTTCTGAGACAACTATAGAAAAATTAAATGAGCAAATAGTAGGACAATACGGCTTCACGATTGCTATGGAAATTGGTTTAGAAGCGGGCGCAATTGGAAGTGGTCAAAACGGAGCCATTGGTTCTTCTATTGATTATGCAGACCTCAATGGCGTAGACTGGCTGATGGGCGTGCAAGATCAAAGTATTCCACCTTTAGATTATCTAAAGACGGGTAGAGGTGAGGCTTATGAATTTTATTCAGGAGATATTGAAGATGCCCGACCAGTAGATCAAGACGGAGCGCTTGTAAATATTTCAGGAGGACTATTTGTACCTTTTGTATTAACGGATTATGAAAATAGAATCAACGAGGCTCGTTCAGTAGCAGCATTAACCCCTAATAATTCCTACATTTCTCCTGCATGGATGAATGAGGCTAGACAATTTAATTCTGTTAGAAGTAGAGTAAATGGTGTTGACAATCTAAATAATGTAGATATTATTTTTACAGCAGATAAATCTAAATGGAGTAGATGTTTAGTAGTAGAAACCGCTAGTGCTTTTTACTATGGAGAGGACGGGTTATTAATAACTACAGAAGGAGATGCTAGGAGTTTTGATGTTCGGCAATCTCCCTCAGTAAGTAAGGACGCGGATGCGGACGGTAATCCAATTCCCGATGGGGAAACCTATGCAGATGGCTCTCCTCAAATGGGTATGGGCTGGTTTCCGGGGTATGCAATTGATGTAGAATCGGGCAAACGCTTGAATATTTTATTTGGAGAAAATTCAGTGTACAGAGAAAATAATTCCTCTGTCCGTGGATTTAATCCTAATTATCTAGGAGAGACTCCAAGAGGTGCAGATATGATGTTTAATCCTTCTTCTATACAAACAATAGAAGTAGACATCTTTTCTTTATTCAATTATTATTTAGGGGGTCAACACATGGTTTATGTAACGGACGAGGAGTATGATGAAGGCGCAGCAATGCAACGTCTATTAGATCCGAATTTTAGTAGAATTGAAGTTAGAAAAGTTCGAGCCTTAGATAATATAACATGGGCGGGTATTTTGATGGTTCCAGAAGGGGTAGAAATGCTTTCTTATTCAGACGGGCTGATTCCGAATGATGCTATCGTTAAATTGCGAGTAGATAATCCGTATCAAGTCGAAGAAGGAACGGGCGAATTTAATGGCTACCCAACTTATAGAATCACCATAGGAGATGCCGCTGCGGGTGAAGTAGCTGGTGGTCCAGATATGCACGAATCTTTAAGGGCTATCAATGCAGTGCCTAATCCTTACTATGGCTATTCTGCTTATGAAACTTCTCAGTTTACTAATACGATTAAAATTACCAATTTACCAGCGAACTGTACACTAACAATTTATTCTATGGATGGTCGCTTTATTCGCCAATATGTTAGAAATGAATCAGGTGATCCTGTGCTAGGGAATAATCGAGCGATTCAACAAAAACAAATTTCCCCCGCTTTAGAGTGGGATTTAAAAAATAATAAGGGCATTCCTGTAGCAAGTGGGGTGTACATTATGCACATAGATGCCCCCGGTTTAGGAGAACGAGTGCTGAAATGGTTTGGGGTGCAGAGACAGTTTGATCCTTCTGGATTGTAAGTTTTTCAGAATATAGAAGTGAGAACAGAGAGGCGAGATTTGAGACGTGTTCCTAGATGCTAACTAATACGTCATATATGCGTCTAAGAACACGTCTCAAATCTCACTTCTCTGTTCTCACTTCTCTACTCTTAATTAAATTCTAATATGAATAAAAAGATACACAATATATTTATCTCCTGTTTACTATTAACAATAGGACTGCTACCGCTACAAGTGCAAGCAGGAAACCCAGATAGACAAGGAGAAGCAGGTGCATACGAGTTATTAATGAACCCCTGGGCAAGAAGTGCAGGTTTACACACTATATCTACGTCTATGATTAGAGGCGTGGAAGCATTGCGTCTAAATCCAGCGGGTTTAGGTAGAATTACTTCTACAGAAGTGCTATTTGGTCACGCTCGTTATCTGGAAGGGACAGATATAAAAATGAATGCTTTTGGATTGGCTAAAAAAGTAGGAAAAAATGGAACTTTTGGTATGAGTATTATGTCGCTAGATATAGGCGAAATTCCTGTAACGACGACCAACCAGCCAGAGGGAACAGGAGCGACTTTTTCTCCTAATTTTTTCCATTTAGCTTTATCTTATGCCCATACTTTTGAAAATAAAATTTCAGTAGGAATTACTTTAAGAGCGATTTCAGAGTCGATAGCAGATTTATCCGCTTTTGGCCTAGGGATAGATGCAGGGGTGCAATATGTAACAGGCGAAGAGGAGAATTTTAAGTTTGGTATCTCTTTAAGAAATATAGGTTCTCGAATGAGTTTTGGCGGACAAGGTTTATCTTTTGCTACTGAAAACCCAGATGGGACCTTAGTCTATGATATTACGGTTAGTCAACGGTCTGCCGAGTTTGAATTGCCTTCTGTTCTAAATATTGGCATGTCTTATGATTTTTATGTTACGCCTAAGAATCGCTTAACTGTTTTAGGCAATTTTACCTCCAATTCTTTTGCCAGAGACCAACTAGGGGCAGGCGTAGAATATGGATTGAATGAAATGTTTATGCTTAGAGCGGCTTATAAGTTAGAAGTAGGATTAAGTGCAGATCGGCAAGCGGAAAAATCTGTTTATTCTGGTTTAAGTGCAGGCATAGGCTTGGATGTACCCCTGAATAAGAAAGAAGCCAATAATCGCTTTGGAATTGATTATGCCTATAGAGCAACGCAACCTTTTAGTGGTACGCATAATATATCCGTAAGAATTTCACTATAATGCTATTTATTCTAAATTTTTTATCCCTAATAAATGCTGTTTTAAACTTGTAAATAAGTAGTTGACAATCAATATACTAAAAAAGAAATATTTAAAAAATAAAACTTAACTTTTGTTTTAAGAAAAAAGTTATTACTTTTATAAAAATTTTAAAGAAGCAGGAACATTTCTATACGTAGAAACGTTCCTGCTTTTATCTTAGAGGAATAATCGAATTTCTTTAAGATGATTCCCAAATTTATTAGAATGATACAATCTACACGCTTCTATAGAGATTAAGAAGAAGACTTTCCTTCCTGCCTATTTGCTGCTAAGTTGTTTAGGAAAAATGAAAGCGTAAATGTTTGTTTTTAGAAATGATCAGGTCCTGATAGTCAGTCGCTTTTAAATTATATTTTCATTTTCATTTTCCCTAGGTATTAGTAGCTAGGATATTTTTTTAAAAAACGCTTGTTCATTAAGCCAAATACCTTTCTTTCTGTTATCGTAACAGAAATAACACTAAAGGTTTTTCATTTTAATAAAATACGCAATTAAGAAGGATTGTTTATTTGTTTAATTCGTTAAGTGGTAATGTTTTATATAGATTGTCAGCTAAAAAATGGATGAAACGTATGTTTGCGTCCAACGTAATCACCAAATTTATTTGGCAGATTCAAAATACGCTAAATTTTGTTCTAAAAAACAAGTGACACAAGTGGAATCTGCCAAATAAATTTAGCAATTACGCTGGACGCAAACACACGTTTTATCCATTTTTTAGCTGATGCTCTATAAACAAATAAACAACCAACTCAATGGTCTCAAAAAATTATTAATATTTTTATTATGTCGAACTACGCTTACTTTACAAAAGAAGGTTATGAAAAGCTTGTAGCAGAGCTTGAACAATTAAAAACTACGGAACGATACAAATGTGCGGCTGCTATTTCAGAAGCAAGGGATAAAGGAGATTTATCAGAGAATGCAGAATACGATGCGGCTAAAGATGCACAAGGCTTATTGGAATTAAAGATTAGTGAAATGGAAATAGTCATGGCTAGTGCGCGGATTTTGGATGAAACCCAATTAGATACGTCCAAAGTAACGGTATTTTGCAATGTGAAAATTAAGCATGTAAAGCGAGGAAATGAGATTACCTATAAACTCGTTTCTGAATCGGAAGCAGATTTGAAATCGAAAAAAATATCTGTCAGTTCTCCAGTTGGAAAAGGCTTATTGGGCAAAAAAATTGGAGAAATAGCGGTGATAGAAACGCCTAGAGGAAAAACAGAATTTGAGGTTTTAGATATTTTTATTTAAAAGAAGTCAGAGGTCAGACCGAAAAATAAACTTTTCTGTCAGAAGTGAGATTTATGACGTGTTCCTAGACGTTAACTACTACGTCACATTTGCATCTAGGAATACGTCATAAATCTCACTTCTGACAGAAAAATATAATTTTTCGATCTGACCTCTGACTTCTTTATCATCAATACAACAAACTCATGGCAAGTATTTTTTCCAAAATAGTAGCAGGAGCGATTCCTTCTTATAAAATAGCAGAAACGGAAGATTTCTATGCTTTTTTAGATATTTTCCCAATCGCTAAAGGGCATACCTTGGTCATTCCTAAAATGGAGGTAGATTATTATTTTGATTTGCCGGATGAACAGATTGCTGGATTAAATGTCTTTGCAAAGAAAATTGCCGTCGCTATTAAGAAAACGTTTCCTTGCGAAAGGGTAGGGACGACCGTTATTGGCCTAGAAGTGCCACATGCGCACATTCATCTGATACCCATCAATTCTATTCACGACATGAGTTTTGCAAAGTCGAAACTGCAATTTACTAAAGAAGAATTCGAAGAAATGGCAGCAGCTATTCAGGCTAACTTATAAAAAGAAGTCAGAAGTCAGATCGAAAAATTACATTTTTCTGTCAGAAGTGAGATGTAGGGACGTGTTCTTAGACGTACCGATAGCGTAAAAGATGTTTTTTTGAAACACAAAAGGAACAAAAGATACAAAAGGCTTTTCACAAAAGGTTGCTGTATGTTTTACGCTTTACAGGTATATTTCAAAAAATAAAAACTTTTGTGAAAACCCTTTTGTATCTTTTGTTCCTTTTGTGCTTCAAAAAAACATCCAACTACATTAGCATCACGTCTAGGAATACGTCATAAATCTCACTTCTGACAGAAAAATGTAATTTTTCGATCTGACCTCTGACTTCTTTTTACAGATTTCCCATTTTATGCAATACAGGTAACTGTCCACTATAAGCTCTTGCTATATTTTCCTCATTAAAAACCGTTTCCGTATCACCATAAGCAATCAAACGTTGATTGAGTAAAATGACTTTGTCAAAGTACTTATTAACAGTGGAAAGATCGTGGTGAACGACTAAGAGTGTTTTCCCTTCATCGGCTAATTTTTTCAAAATCTGAATAATTTTTTCTTCCGTTGTTACATCTACCCCTACAAAGGGTTCATCCAGAAAAAAGATGTCTGATTCTTGGCATAAAGCACGCGCTAAAAATACTCGTTGTTGTTGTCCACCAGATAACGCTCCAATTTGTCGCTCCCTGAAAGCTAACATATCCACTTCCTTTAAGGCATTTATAGTAATCGCTTCATCCTCCTTATCTAGCCGTTGATAGAATTTTTTGTGTGGATATCTACCCATTCTCACAATATCATAGACCGTAGCAGGAAATTGCCAATCTACATCATTTTTTTGAGGTACATACACTACTTTTTTTCGTTGCTCTTCTACGGGCTTCCCTTCCACGCTAATATGGCCGTTATCAATCTCCACCAGCCCCAAAATTGCTTTAAATAAGGTGGATTTACCAGCGCCATTGGGACCAATCACCCCATATATCTTTCCCGCTTCTATTTCTAAAAAAATATTAGATAGTACTCTTTTTCTATCAAAAGAAACAGAAATACCTTTTACTGAAATTATGGACATTTTGTTTTTTTAAAGAAGTCTGAAAGAAGAAGTCAGAAGTCAGACCGAAAAATAAATTTTTCTGTCAGAAGTCAGACTTATGACGTGTCCCTAGACGTTAACGAACACGTCTTATTTGCGTTTGGGAACACGTCATAAGTCTGACTTCTGACAGAAAAATTTATTTTTCGGTCTGACCTCTGACTTCTACTTCCTTGGTTTATACCGTGCTTTACTTAACAGTTCTGTAGCATCATCTAAAGCTAATAAATCTTGCAAGCTGGTTTCTGGAAAACGCTTCATATAAGCTTGAACAATTTGCCAACCCATATAATTACCTGCTCTACCGGGAGATTCGGGCGGCATACCAGAAGAAGAAGGGCTCTCGGAAACCAAACTTTTAAATTTTTGCTGGTCATTGGAATACAATAATTCTTCTTTTAAGAACATTGCCCACATGGCAAATTCGTTTTCTTCACACCACTTAGTTTGAGCTGCTGTAAAGCCTAATTTAATGCTATCGGGCTCATAAGGCATGATTTTGTCAAGCATATATAATCGCTTGCCATTATGGATAATATAGTCAATAAATTTACCCCCTTTGTTCTCTCCTTGCATATCAGAGAGCAAACCATCGAATACTTTAGCCACTAAATGGGCTTTATCTTGATTTTTGGCAATATATTTAGGCATACTTAATGGAGGTAAATAATAAGGCTTATAAGATTCCCCCAAAAAGAGATCTAAACCAATACCAATACTATTATCAATGGGGGGTAAGATAACCCCATAAGAAAACTCCGAAATAAAGGTGAAGATAGTGGGTATTTCTTTTTCAGGGAAATAATACTTATAAAATTGAAAACCTTGTTTTAACTGATTGCGGACAGAAGACATATCATTGTAGACAATTTGGGTAGTGTCATACAATTGCTGGGTAAAAGAATACGTTAGAAATCCTTTAATGTGTTGTAAATAAACGCCAGTAGTATCCCAAGGCTTTTGAATTTGTAGGATGCGTTGGAAATAAAAATCGGCAAACTCAGGATATTTCTGTTTTAAAGCAGCAACTCCCGCTACTATATCGTTAGTATCAATAGCAAAGAGGTCTTGTTCAAAACGAAGAAGTTTATAATCAGCACTTATTCCTTTGACATCAGGAATATGCTTATTTTTGTCTCCCCAACAACTCGTCAAACCTAGGCTAATTACTACTATAAACCCAAACATTTTAAATACGGTCTTTTCTGACATTTATTAACAAATAAATTAATTCTACAGTAAGACTTTAGATTTTTGATAGTTTTTGGTATTAGGTAAATAGTAAATTAGATAGACCTTTTTAGAGGGAGTGAATTTGATTTGTTTTTTATAAAAAAACAAATCAAATTCACTCCCTCTAAAGAAGCTTTCTGCCAAATATACTTATTACCTGCTCTTTTAGATAGAAAACTAGACTTTCTTAGAGGCTTACGGTAGAATTAAATAGGTTTATAAAATTGTTTAGTTGTTTATAATGTTTAGTTGGCAGTAGCCAAATAAACATTATAAACTAGTAAACAACCCTACTAAATACGAAGAAACAAAGTAATAATGAAAAAAATTGTACTAGGGAGTATCTTTTTGTTTTGCATAACGGTTTTTACCTTTGCACAATATAGTGATAACAATGTGAGTGAAGGAGAATTGCGGCTAGGTTTTCAATTAAGCCCTACTTTTAGTTGGATGTCAACGGATGACAATGCAATTAATGGAAATGGAACAAATGTTGGGATGCGTTTGGGTATGATGGGCGAGTATTATTTCCGAGAGAATTATGCACTTATTAGCGGTATTAATTTTGCTTTTAACCAAGGAGGTACGCTTTTACACGAGGAAGGGGGAAATCTGTGGCCAAAATCTGAACTAAGCGACACCTCATTAAATACTTTACCAGGAGGCGTTAATTTGAAGTATCATATTCAATATATAGAAGTCCCAATAGGGATAAAAATGCGAACTAGGGAATTTGGCTATTTGAGATATTTTGCAGAGATACCTTTATTTTCTTTAGGGGTAAAAGTGCAAGCAAGGGGGGATATTAAAGGAACGGCACTCCCTCATGAACGAGAAAATATTAAAAAAGACGTTAATCTATTTAATTTGAATTGGGGCTTTGGAGGCGGTGTTCATTATGCGCTATCTGAGGATACAGCTTTGATTGGAGGCTTATATTATCAACAAGGTTTTGCAGATGTTACAGATGATAATGCATTAAAGAATAGTGGTCAAAAAGAAGACTCTAAAGGGGTGATAAAGAGTATTACGCTTCGTATTGGTATACTTTTTTAAAAAAAACATATAACATACGTAACAAGTATCCCTTAAATTGGTTACTTTAGAGTGTTTTAAGTAATATTTACAATTTTATTATTTAATGTTTTGGTGTTTTTTTTGGGTATGCAATGTCTTGTATATCAAAAAAAATATTTTTAGGAGTATTCCATCTACTCTTATTGAGCAACTATAACCGTTTAATTCTGGCGACAAAGTATTGAAGAAAAAATAAATTTTACATCTGTTTGTTTTACAGTAGGCGGATTTGGACACTTTTTTTCATCATTTCTAAGTACAAAACAACCTTATTTGTATGATGGCTATGCTTTCATCTTTAGAGCGTTGCTATTTAGGAATGGGGTAGCAATAGATTTTCTATTTGTCTGCTGTTCTTTAGTACTTTTGGCTGCCTATGGAACGAAGGAAAAATAAAATGAATATTTTATTTTAAAAACCTAGTCCCTACGAGGGTTTGAGTATCAAAAAGTACAAATTTATTATTTTTTGTTCCTATGATGTTATGTTATCTAGATTATTATTACAGAATTTATGGCACTATACAAACTAAAAGGCACAGTACAACACTATGCTTGGGGGGGAATGCGTTTTCTTCCTAACTTACTAAATAAGACGAACGACAAGAAGCAACCTTTTGCGGAACTATGGGTAGGAACGCATGTCAAGGGACCTTCTAAAATTGTGGTTGAAAAGAGAACTCAACCTTTAAATGCTTTTATTCAAAAATATCCAAAAAGAATTTTAGGCAAAAAATCAGTTACTCAATTTGGAGACCAACTACCTTTTCTATTTAAAGTCTTAGATGTCAGTAGGATGCTATCTATTCAAGCACATCCTAGTAAACAAGCAGCAGAGATTGGTTTTGCCGCAGAAGAGGAGGAGGGAATTGATAGAACGGCTCCTAACAGAACTTATCGAGATGCAAATCACAAGCCAGAAGTAATGGTTGCTCTATCTCTTTTTTGGTTATTGCATGGTTTTAAATCGGTAGCAGAAATTCACAAGGTTCTAGAAATCGCTGAATTTTGGCCTTTAAAAGACTATTTTCAAGATAACAATGTTTTGTCGTTGTATAAGGCGATAATGGAAATGCCGCAATCGGAGGTCAACCAAATATTGGCACCTCTTCATCAACGGCTACGTTTGCTAGAAGAAGAGGGGGAATTAGAGAGGGAAGACGCAGACTATTGGGCGGCTAAAGCTTTTCAAGAATATACGATTGATGGGCAGTATGATAGAGGTGTTTTTTCTATTTATTTGATGAATTTAGTTCGATTAAAGAGGGGAGAGGGGATTTATCAAGCAGCAGGCATTCCTCATGCTTATTTAGAAGGTACGAACGTAGAATTAATGGCTAATTCTGATAATGTTTTTAGAGGTGGACTTACCCAAAAACATATCAATGTACCAGAATTATTAAAACACTTGAACTTTGAACCTATAACGCCTAAAATTTTAAAAGGTGTGCCTATCTCTGCTTTGGAAAAAGTATTTAAAACACCCACGCCTGATTTTGAACTGAGCCAAATCAAACTACCTAAAGGCAATATTTATCGACCTAAGAACTATCCTAGTGTGCAGATTTTTATCGTAATTGAAGGAGAGGGTGCTGTTCTAGGACTTAATAACCAGTTACTCTTACGGCCAGGTGATATTTTTCTGGTGGAAGCCAATACACCTTGTAAAATTATGCCGAAAAATGATGTGTTGATTTTTAAAGCTAAGATTCCTTAAGGATTGTATAAGTACCTAACTATAAATAATCGTCACTTTATGAAGGACTCTTTTTCCATTCTACTTCCTAAAAAAATAGTTCAATAAAGGGATTATTCAACGATTTTTTTTTTGTATAATGAAA
>Ga0209831_1002275_pt1 | contig 16880 bp, 21 predicted proteins | sample Maine_Asex4_meta_FD_187451 | JGI IMG/M metagenome (GOLD analysis project Ga0209831, IMG submission 187451) | Marine algal microbial communities from Maine, USA - Maine_Asex4_metaG (SPAdes) (version 2) | ecosystem: Host-associated > Algae > Red algae > Unclassified | place: Maine, USA | collected...
CCCGTGGGGGGGAGGGAGGGCGAGTGGCTGGAGGTGACTTTTGTACCGGCGGAGGATGTGGTGGACGCTGCCGCCATGGCGAAGGAGGGGGCCATTGCCGAGGTGCAGGTGGCGCTGCGACCGTGGCGGTGGTATGGCGGGGGGTACGTTGGGCAGCCTGGGTGAAGGGGGGGGCGCTAGCGGGATGTAGACGATGTGTTGTCAAACGGGTGGAAGCGATGTGACGAGGGGATGCGCCGGACTCTGGGGATGTCACGAGGAGCGTGCTCATTGCACCTACTGACGCGAATTTCTCTTCTGTTGTACCCCCTCCGTTTGTCCATTTCGTGTCGTTTTCTGCTCGACCTGCATTCGTTAGCTCTTTCCATGTTCCGTCCTTTGTTTCCCACTTGGTTGGCCTCCCTGCAGCCACCTCATGTACCAACACTGGCCGTTGGACAAGGCCAACTGGGAGCTCGGCCCGTTTTACCCATTTGACAATGGCCCGGCTGGCCTTTGCACGCTCGCCGACCCATCGTTCGTCTCCTCCTCTGGCCTAGCCCTGACCGTTGACGAGGTCGCCACCCCCTGCCTGCACGTCGGCCTCAACGCGTCGGTGGCGGCGGCGGTAGCCGACCGTCCGCCCCTGGCCTGGGGCGTCGGCGTTGCTAACTTTGACCGCAAACTCCTCCCGGCTGTGGACGCTGGGGAGGGCGACGGTCGCCTGACGCTCCAATCCCGGGGGGGTGGGTACGACTACCCGCACGTGGCGCACCCGCTGCAGGGGTGGCGGCCGGCTGCTTCCGCCGCCGTTGCCGCCGACGCGGGAGCCCCGGTCGGCAGCGCCAATGGTGGCGGAGTGGGCGGTGACGGGGCGCCCGCAGTGTCCGATGCCGCCGGCACGTCGGTGGAGGCGCCCCGGCTGCGCCCGCGGGTGGTGTTGCGCGTGTCGGCCGCCGACGGCCTGCCCGGCGCCGCCCGCTCGTTGCTGCGCGCCTTCCCCGTGCGGGGCGCGGCGGCGGCGCCCCCCCCAGAGCTGCTCGCAAACCCAATCTGGACGACCTGGGCGCGCTACAAGGACGGCGTCACGCAGGCGGACGTGCTGGCCTTTGCGGCTGAGATTGTGAGCCGCGGCCTCCCCCGGTCGGTCATGGAGATTGACGACCGCTGGTCGGTGGCGTATGGGGACATGGCGTTTGACCCCGTCAAGTTCCCCGACCCAGCGAGGATGGTCGACAAGCTCCACATGCTCGGCTTCCGCGTCACCCTGTGGGTGCTGCCATTTGCGTCCGCAACGGCGGCGGCGGTGGAGGCGGATGTGGCCACACGGGCGCCCGCCGACGCCTACTATTTCCGCGCCCGCAACGGGGGCGAGGACGGCAACGACAACAGCAGCGTCGGCAGGCGCGTGGCCTCCTTTGACTGGTGGCAGCCGACGCCCGCCGCGGCGCTCGACTTGACCAACCCCGCCGCGTCGGCGGACCTCCTCGCCCGCCTCCAGTTGCTGGCGGCGACGACCGGCGTCGACGGTTTCAAGTTTGACGGCGGCGAAGCGTGCTTCCTGCCTCCCCACCCGGCCTTCCACAACCCGGCCGCAACGGCCACCGACTACACCCGCGCGTACGTGCAGCAGGTGGCCTCGGCCTTCCCCCTGTCGGAAGTCCGTGCGGGTGTGCCTGGTTGCCAATCCGCCCCACCGCTGACGCGCCTCTTTGACCGCTTCTCCTCGTGGGGGCCCGCCAATGGCCTCGCGTCTGTCATCCCCGCGGCGTTGACGGCCGGGCTCCTCGGCTACCCGTTTGTTCTCCCAGACATGGTCGGCGGCAATGATTACGGGGAGGGCCCCCCGTCGGCAGAGCTGCTGACGCGCTGGGCGCAAGCGTCGGTGGCGATGCCAGCCGTGCAACTGTCCATCGCGCCGTGGTCGTACGGGGAGGCGGTCGGCGATGCGGTGGCCGCCGCCCTCGGCTGGCGCACCCACTACTTTGGGGCGGTGGTGGCGGCCGCCGCGCCGGCGGCCGCCGAGGCGGCGGTGCCCATCATGCGGCCAGTGTGGTGGGGGGCAGACGCCGACGCCGGTGCGGACGTGGACGGGGGGGAGCCGACACCGCCGCTGGAGGACGACGTGCTGTGCATTGCCGACGCCTTCCTCCTCGGCCCAAACGTGCTCGTCGCGCCGGTGGTCAGGCAGGGCGCCCGCGCCCGGGACGTGTGGCTGCCGCCGGGCTTGTGGCGGCGGGTCGACGTGCGGCGGCTCGCGGATGGGCTCCCCGTCACCCCGTGGGTGGGAGAAGAGCTCCTGGGGGGGTTGTGGCTGCGGCAGGTGCCGGCGGCGTTGGACGACATGCCCGTTTACGAGCGCGTCGGTTGATGGGGGCTGCCCGTCGATGGGCTGTTCGAGCGTGGGGCCACGTAGAAAGCCTGTCGTCGTGGTTGATCAATGGAGTCGCCCGTGGGCGACTTGTTTCTGTTCTTGTCCCCGTCTCTTGCGTTTGCTGGTGTGTTGTGTCTTTTTTTGCTGTAGCCATCCGCTGCCGTCTACTGTGTCCGTTTTTGTCATCCCACAAAGGTGGCACGGCTCGACACGGCTTTGCTATTGGGGAAGGCGAGCCAAGCCCGGCTGTCGGACTGGCGATAGCGACGTGGCGCCGCAGGCGGCCCGCGCCTGCGCTCTGCTCCGCCGCCTGCTCGCCGTGCACAGACGTTGCCGCGCGCCCGCCTGCCGGCGGAGGCGGGACGCACAGATGTCAGCTGCATTCGCCGCACCGTCCAATCCCCGACCGTGATCCGGTCCAGCCGTTTTCGAGAGTGTGGAACGTCGAGGCTCGTGTGGTGCACGTTGGCTCTATAGCAGGAGAATGGAACATTAGATTGCAGGAGATTGCAGGGCACACCAATCAGCACGCTGAGAGTGAACGATTCTCGGTCGTGTGGCCAATCACCGTGCCCATGCAAGGAACGTTGACACGATTGTACTTCCAGCGATTTCTCTCTTTCTGCTGATGCGAGACTGCCGGCAGCCGCCCCCAGACCGCCCTGAGCGCGCTGCATGCAACGGGTTGCATGCAACCCGTTTCTCGCCCGATCAACCCCCTCTGACGGGGGGGCAATGTCGCGAGAAAGCTGGCGGGCGCATGCCGCACCTTGCGCGACCGGGCCTTCGCTTGTTGGCACTGCGTGCAGGCTCTGCTGGCGCTGGTTCTCTTTGAACCTGCTGGCCTATTTATGCTGCAGCCGCCACCTCTCGTACGTACCGACGACGAGCACTCTTGTGACCAGCGCGTCTCTCACTCCTGCACGCCTTGCTTCTCACCGCCTCCGCGCACCTCTGTCATCCTTGTCCATTCCGTACAACCGCCCGCTCCCCTCCCCCGCCCTATCTGCCGATCACCTGCCCGCCCCCAACCGTCGCAAGCATGACGGGCATGTCCAAGTTGTTGGAGCCGGTGTTTGACGCCGTCAAGGCTCGGAACCCCAACGAGCCCGAGTTCATTCAGGCCACGGAGGAGATCCTTCACTCCCTCGGCCCGGTCGTTGAGGCCGAGGGAGGCGAGAAGTACATTGACGGTACGTTTTCTATTCCCCTGTGGGTTGCACGTGTTTGATACACAGTTGTGTGATGGAGAGCTGTTTGCTTGCTGGTCTTGTGCGGGTGGGTCGGTCCACCAGCTCCGGCGCGTGTGTGCTCCGACAATGTGCTGACCAGCTGCTTGTTTCTGTTTGTTATGTTGCTGCTGCTGCTGTGCGCTTGCGCGCTATGTCTCTTGTTTGTATGGACCAGTTGCCAAGGCCATTTTTGAGCCGGAGCGTGTCGTCCAGTTCCGCGTCTCCTGGTATGACGATGACGGCAAGCTGCACGTCAATCGCGGCTTCCGCGTGCAGATGAACTCGGCAATTGGGCCGTACAAGGGCGGGTACGTTGTGATGCAGCTGTTGTCGGAGCTCAGCTGACGGTGAAAGTGTCTGAGCAGACGGCCATATGAGAGGGACAAATGTGCTCAAGCTCTGCGGCGAAGCCTGATTCGGCTCTTCTAACTTGCACGTACCGACGTGGGTATCTCCTTCGCACGTTTTTCTCCATGCGTTGTCGTCCCTGTATGCTATTGTCTTCTCCTTTTTTTTCTGTATATCACAGTCTGCGCCTGCACCCGACCGTCAACCTGAGCATCCTGAAGTTCCTCGCTACCGAGCAGGTCCTGAAGAACGCCGTGACGACGCTGCCCTTGGGCGGTGGCAAGGGTGGGTCTGACTTTAACCCCAAGGGCCGCTCTGAAGCGGAGATCCGGCGCTTCTGCCAGGCCTTTATGGGTGAGCTGTACCGCCACATCGGCCCCGACACGGACGTACCGGCTGGCGACATTGGCGTCTCTGGTCGGGAGGTTGGGTACATGTTTGGCGCCTACAAGAAGATCACGAATCGGTTCCAAGGCATTCTCACTGGGAAGGTACGTTTTCTGTTTTTGGGCGGCACGGCGGTCGTTGTCGCAGTTGCGGGCGTGGACGCGCTACCGAATGTGCGAGCGGGCTGGGACAGGGGGGGGCAGTGGCAGGCTGTGCACGCTCGTGGCGGGTGCGTTTCTGTTGTGGTACGGGTAGCCAACTCTCGGGATGGCCCGCTCATTGTGACAACCTCTACGTGTCGTTGTGGTGTTTCTGCCGTTTTCGAATGCGTGCGACTGGTACTCGGGTGTTGTGATACGCGCAGGGCCCGACCTTTGGCGGCTCCCTCATCCGTCCCGAGTCGACCGGCTACGGCCTGGTTTTCTTTGTGCGGCAGATGTATCAGGCGAAGGGCGATACCTTGGAGGGCAAGACCGTCATCATCTCGGGCTCGGGCAACGTCGCGCAGTACGCGACGGAACAGGTAAACAAGCAGGGAGGCAAGGTCGTCGCGCTCTCCGACTCGAAGGGCGTCCTCGTCGACGAGGCGGGCATCACCGACAAGAAGCTCGCCGAGGTCATGGACATCAAGAACTCCCGCCGCACCTCCCTCCGCGAGTACATGGAGAAGTTCCCTGACGCCAAGTGGACCGACTTTTCCGAGCAGTACGACGACGAGGAGGACAAGTGCAACCCCATTTGGCAGCTCAAGTGCGATGTGGCGCTGCCGTGCGCGACGCAGAACGAGCTCAACGCCGCCGGCGCACAGGCGCTTGTTGACAATGGGGTGACTATTGTGGCGGAAGGTGCCAACATGCCGTCGACACCCGGGGCGATTGAGGTCCTGCGCAAGGCCAAGGTGGCCTTTGGGCCAGGCAAGGCTTCGAACGCGGGCGGCGTGGCAACTTCGGGGCTCGAGATGGCTCAGAATTCCCAACGGATGGCGTGGACTGCGAAGAAGGTAGAAGAGGAGCTCGACGGTATCATGACGCGCATCCACGCCGACTGTGTGTCGACTTCCAAGCAGTACAGCACTGACGATTACGTTGACTACCCGCTGGGCGCTAACATCACGGGCTTCCTCAAGGTCGCTGAGGCCATGCTGGCACAGGGGCTTGCTTGAGGTGTCAGTCGCTTGTCATGCGGTCGGGATTCTGAGGAGTGGTGGTAGAAGTGGCGTTCCCGCTTGTGTCTTCCCTTCCTAGTTTCGTACGAGGTGTGTGATTGTGACTCGTGCATAGTGTATAGGTCATACCCTTCCTTCTACTCCCTTGCCACTGTTGGTCGAGCACGACGTATGTCTGTGTGTTTACGTCGGGTGGCACCCGGCCGATGAGGCGCGGTGTAGGGGGGGTGAAGGGGCTCGGTGTCGGGGGGGTGAAGGGACTCGGTGGCTCGGCGGCACGGGAGTCAGCTCCTCGACGCAGCCACGCTGGCCGGCTCGTCGCCCGACTCGGTAGCTGACGCCGTGTGGGTGGCTGCAGCGGCGGCAACGTCGCGGCGGCACCAAGGGTGGCAGCGCGGTGGTGACTAAACCGTGGGCGCATACAACCTCGATTTTTGGGCTTATATGGCTGGCAAGAAATTGCGAGCCCCCCTGTCGCGATGTCAAAAAGAGCGATTTTCGACACAACTGCTTTTACAACGGTGTCGTGCATTTTCAACCGATGTAAATATCAGATAACACGAAGCATGTTGACAAAGCGCACAATGTGGTCGTCGCACAATGTGGTCGTCGACGCACACATTTTATTCTGCACGACTGCGCTTCAGAAGGACGTGTAGCAAACGCCGCAAGAACGCCTGTGGAAGGCTTGCGGCAGGCGTGTGAACGGGTCGATGAAAAAACGATGCACGCGCTCTGGGTGTGGAAATCTCCACAGTAAGCTGCCAGACGGGGGGGCCAAAAAGCGGCGTGGACCCCCCGCGGCCGCACCACGCCCTACGCGACGTCGTCGAGTGCGGGCAGCGATGGCGGAGCACCGCCCGTCTCATGTGGGGCGACCCAGGTGTCGGGCTCGGCCGGGTCTCCCCCCCACGAGACGCCCCCCTCTCCTCCGTCAGTCACATCCCCCAGCTCGTACCCGCTCCCGTCCCCCGCAACCGCAAACAAGTCGTCCGTCATTTTGGCGGCCGGCACGAGCACAAACGTGAGGGGCACGGTCAGCACGGGTAAAAAGGTGGCAGAAAAAAATGAGCCACGAGAGGTTGTCAAAGTCACACCGCGTGCCATCGTCTGGCGTGCGGATGCCAAACTGGTCAATGGCCAGGGAGCCAATCGACGATGCGACGGCTTCGCCAAAATTGGCGAAGCCCGCGAGGAGGGAGTAGACGACGGCCTCCATGCCGGGGGGGCACAGCTTGCTCAGCAGCACAATCTGCGGCATGGCGTCCATCATGAGGACCTGTCACGCGGCGGTAGAGTCGGGCAGGCGAGAAATCGAGCGCAGGGGTTGGCCAGCAGAGAGCAGGAGGCTGACGTGCCGCCAGAGGGAGGACAAAGCAAGCAGGCAACACGCGACGTGGTGTGAGAGAGGCGCCCTTAGAAAACGCACACCCACTGATGCCCTCTACGCCGCCGACATGCTCACGCAGCCCAGGTTCCCTCGTCCCCTCGACGTACAACGTCTTGCACGATACTGTCGCCGAGAAGGTACGCCGCCTTGTCGCTGATGCCAAAGCGCCGGTTCACTCGCTCCACAATGAGGATGTCCATTGCCCCCGCCGCCACCTGCAACAGCGTCGTCGTCCAAAAGGCTCGACGGTACCAGGTGCGGGCAAGAAAAACCTGAAAGATGGCAATGCCCGCCAAGCCAGCCACGGAGCCGACCGCCGCCGACCAGGAGAGGTAGAACCGGAGGCCAAAGCGAGGGCCCGTCGGGTTGCACTTGGCGTCCCCAGTATAAAACGGGTCGAGCGCACCGCGGATGTTGGCGTTTAATGCGCATGTTAAAAACATATAGACGTGGGCCCGCCCTGTGGGTGGGGAAGGAGGTTAGGAGGGGACAAAAACACAGCATGCGGTAAGAAGTGCGCAAGAAAGAGCAAGATAGCAAAGAAAGAAGACGCATCACAGGCGTAAGGACTCGATTCAAAGTGACGCTCAAGACAGGCAGCGCGCGCGCCCCCCTGGCGCGCAACTCCCTCCCCAGGTACGACTGCCAAACATACCGTGCATGGGCGGCAACAACCACAAAGACATGCCACACAACACCACACCCACAATGATGCTGTACACCGCTTGCGTCAGCACCGATGCCCACAACGACGCGGCGCCGAGGCCGATGGCGGACGCCCCCATCATGGAGCCGAGAAAAAAGTAGCGACCGTTGGCGCTAATCTTCTCACGCCGAAAACCACCGACCACACTCTTTTCGCCGAGCCAGCCTGCGCCGACGGGGAGGGCGAGCTGCCCAGCGATGGGGAGGCACACCCAGAAGAAATTGGCGGGGTCCTGGTCAGCTACGCCAGCAACGACGAGGGCGGAGAAAAAAGTGCCGACCTGGTACAAGGACCAGACGGTAGTGACCATGTCAGAGCCTGACTCTGGCACTGCCACCATCTTCTCCGAGTACATGCCCTCGAGAAGCAGGTCCGCTGTCGGCGGAAAGGAACATAACGACCTAACACGAGGAAAAAGCAAGCCCGCGGGTCAGTTCCAACGCTCTCCCATGCGACCGCTGTTCCGCGCCACCCACGCCACGAATCCAACTGGTGCAGGTTCCTGGCCTCCCCCAACACTCCCCACTGCCATCGTCCAACATACAGGCAGCTGTCTCCACGGTGATCAAGAAGAAGAGCACCGCCGCGAGCACCCCCCCCGCCACCTTGCCTACCGGCGCAGCGGCCAGCAGCGCACACGCGAGGACCCCCACGACCACCGACGCCTGAATGTACCACCTCTTGTGGTAGCCCCCAATGGGCAGCACGTCTGATAACATCCCCAGGAAGGGCTTGAGGGACCATGGCAGCAGGAAGACGGTGAAGAGAGACTGGAAGCGCGTCGCATTGTCGACCCCAAGTTTGAAGCGGAAGTAGGGTAGGAATGCCGCATGGGCGATGCGGTACGCCAGGCCCTTGACGCCGAAATAGACAGACGCCAGGAGGAGGAGGAAGCGCCAACCAAAGTTGTCCACCATCCGCCGCCCAAAGGCGATCATAATAACGTCGGCGCACAGGGGGGGGGTGTGCAACCCGGGAGAGCGTGCCCCGCCCAGTTGCCAACGACAACGCAGTAGCAGGCGGAAGGCAGGGCAGCCAGAATGTCAGGTGGCGTGTCGTCACAGACGGCGAGCACACTGCCTCCCCCCGAGCTCCTCAAACGCGCCCATGTTGAACAAGAGTCCTGCAACACACGCAATCGAGTCCGCGCACGCAACGCCACGGCCCCCTCAACAGCGACAGTGCAGCCGGCGACGAAACCTCGCCCGACGCTCCCCCGCCCGAGAAGGACCGCCGGGTCTGGGCCAGTGCCGGTGTGAGTGGGGTCAAGACACGGCCATCGTGTGGCCGGGCCGGCGCGGAGCTATGATGGCGCGGCCGGCGTGACGTGTGCTCCAACGTGGTTGGACTCCATTGGGGGAGCCGCGACGAACAGCTGCAGCTCGTCCCGATGCGCCTATCCCAGTCGCGACAACCGACAGATCTATAGGTGGCAGCCGCGGTGTGCATGCACACGCACCACGACGTCCCGCGTACACACTGTATGTAGAGCCAATACTGTTCATCACGGGAAAGTACAGGAACAAAAACAGTGCGTTTTCGTTCAAAGAGACTCGTTTGCATGAGAATATGGGCCTCGAGTTATCCATTTCAGGCCGGATAGGCCACTTTCATTACCTGATGAGCGGCATCCTCTAGCCGACAGAGCGTCGTACGGGCGCTCGTGTTCTCCCGCCTGGTACGGTACTGTACTTGCGGCCACGCCCCTCTCGCGCTGACTGCCAGCAGCAGACGCGCGCCAGAAAAGAAGAGCTATCATCAACTGCCCGTGGCTTGCGGAAGGGTTTCCGCCGAAGCCAGCTCAAAAGTTCGACGGGCCCGCTCTAGACGCTGGCGGTTCCACAGTAGTCTCGGCCAGGTTTCGCCACCGAACCTACGAGAAGATGTGGGTGTGCGTAGCTGACACAACACGACTGAACGAAGAGCGGCAGCGTCCATCTGTAGACGCTCATCGTCCTCGACACGAACGCGCTGACGGTCTCGCCTCGACCTCTTGTTGTGCCGTTAGGCCCCCCACCCCGACGCGCTTGCACCGCGTCCACCCGGTCGCCTCCCCGCGCGCAACGGTACCGCCGCCGACGCCACCCTCCGGCGTCGGCAGCGGCGTCCTGACACCTGCATGTAGCGGCACACGCCCGCTACCGCTGCGACGGCACGTGCCGCCTCACGCAGCAGCGGGCCCAAGTCGAGGATGAGTCAAAGAAACGAGAAAAACGTGAGTCCCTCTTGGTGCACAGACGTGCCACGCCCCCCGCCACCCATCGTTTTGCAGCGCAGCCCCTGGTCGCCTCGACCCGGCTTATTGCCTCGTCGCCGCTTGCGGGATAGCTCCCCAGCGGCGCGTGGGGGATGCCGCCAGTCTCTGGCTGCAGCGGCAGACTGTCCGCGTCCCCGCCACCCCCACCGCCGCCCCCCAGCCAAGACCCTGGCGCACCGCCGGCGGTCATGGCTCCACGCCCCTTCCGCATCGTGGCGCGGCGGGCAATGCCGCCGTCGAGCCACTGCCGCTCCCACTGCTGGGCGACGCCACTCCCACGGCCACGTCGGTGGCGGCCGCCGCGTCGGTGGCCTCTTCGGTGGCCGTCGTCGCCGCCGCCGATGCCGCCGCCGCTGCCGCCCGCGCGGCCGCCTGCTTGCGCAAGTTGGACGCCCGTGCCGCCTCGCGGTTGCGGAGGATGCGCGCGCGCGTCCGCTCGTCGGCCAATTCGGCCAAGTCGATGCCCCGGCGACGGGGGAGGTTGCGTTTCCGCGGGCCCGTGCGCGCCATGGGCGACGGCGCCCTTTGGAGGGGGGGCGGGGCGGCCGCCGCGCCAGGCACACTGGCGGCAGCGCCAGCCGTGGCGGCGACGGTGGGCGCAGCAGCAGCGGTGGTCGGTGGGGCGGCGGCGCCAGAGGCGGCGGCATGGTCGCCAGCGACGGGGGCGGCGGCGGCGACGGCGGGCCCCGCCGACAGACCGTCGCGGCTCGGTGTGTCGGTGCGCCGCCGGGAGGGCGGGCGCGCGTGCGGCGACAGCGGCGTGGGTGGAAGCGCCGCCGGTGCGGGTGCGAGGGCCACCAGCGCGGGCGCCGGCCGGCGGGTGGTCGGCCGTCCCCCTCCCCGCGCCCGAGGTTGACACGGCGACTGCCGACGCATTCGGGAGCCGCCGCTCTCCCCCTCAGCTCCGTCGGCGGCGACCCGACCTGCCCCCCCCTCCCCGTCTCTGTCGAGCGACCACCGCGCACCGGCCGACATCGAGGCCGCGCCACCGCAACCACCCGCCGCCGTCGCGCCCGCTGCCGTCGCGGCGGTCCCCGCACCAGCGATAAGCAACCCCCCCCCCGCTGCGGCACCCCGCCGGGGGGCACCCGCCGCGCCCACACGTAGCCGCAACGGCTGCACCGGATGCATACGCAGCGCACGCGCGCGAATCGTCGCGACGACATGCGGGTCAGACCAGCCGTCTCGGATGACCGCGCAAAGGGTGTTGGAGGGGCCGGGCGGGTGCCCTGCCGGCGGCGCGCCGGGAACGCCGGCCGGGTGGCCGACCGCATCGGGCGGTGGGGCGACCGACGCGCCAAACACGCCGGTGAAGCTGTCGAGGATGGAGACGAGGCTGTTGGGTACCCCCACCGTGGCGGCGACGGCCGATGAGATGGCGGCGGTGGCGGTGATCGCCGCACTCTCTACCGTTGACACGGGCGCGGAGCACGACGTGAGGGCCGCGGCGATGGAGAGCATGGCAAAGGGAGAGACGAGCGCATCGTCGAGATCCTCCCCTCCCCAGCTCCCGCCGGCACCTCTATCACCACAACTGCTACCACCACCATCACCACCACCGCCGCCACCGCTGCTTCCGCGGCCACCACTGCCTCTGCCGCCATCGCCACCCTCGTCACCGTCGAGGCCATTGACCGTCGGCGGCGGCGCGCGGGCGACAAAAAACTCAGAGTGGGATGTCCCGTTCCTGGGCGTGTGCTCAACGACCGACAGGGCGCCATCCTCCGACGCGCTCATGGCGAGCATCTCTGCCGTGCGCACGTCGACAATGGCGCGGAAGATGGTCGGGCAAAAGGTGCCCGGCGTGAGTCCCCTGGACAAGTGCGAGTTGGGGTCCCGGAGCAGCAGGCAGCAAAGGAGGCCCGCGTCGGCGTCAAACGTGACAGGGATGATCATTTCCGAGTAGGCCGCAACGACGGGGCCGAGCTCCATAGGCCCCTGCTCGGCGTCGTCCAAATGGGAAGGGGGGGGGGGAGCGGCGGGTGGACCCCCACCGCCTCTCCCGCCGCCGCTGCTGCCGTCGTCTTGCAGTAGCTCAACCGAACACTGCCCCAGCCGCGCCTCTGGCGTGGTGAATGGTTCCTTTGGCGCAGCGGTCGGCGGCGGCGGTGGTGGCGGCGGCCGATGCTGCGGGACCGGCAGCGGCGACGGCGGCAGCCCCGAATCCCCCCCGCCCCCTAGCGGCGGCGGGCAACACGCAAACCAGGCGAGGCGCGTGTGGGTGACTGAAAGGTGCAGCTGCTCGGGCGACACGGGCACGGCGAGGGAGGACCCCCCCTCCGCCCCCCGCGGCGCCCCCCCGCCGCCGCCGCCGCTCCGCCCGCCAACCGCCGGCGCGGGCGCAAGCGGTGACGCCGGGCGGAGCCACGACCACCCCATGTGGGAGCGCCGCATCAAGTCGAGTTCGGGCATGGCGCCGATCGTCGCCGCGGACACCCACCGTTGGGGGAGCGACGCGGGCGACATGGCGTCATGGTACTGGCGGAGCAGGCGCGCCATGTAGGGAGACATGTGCGTAGCGTCCATGCCGGGGGGGACGCCGACGCCGTGGCCGCCGGGGGGGGGGGGGGGGGGGGGAGGACGCCATCGTGGCGTGGAGTGGCGGTCACAAGAGCCGGCGGCAAGGAAGCGGGGGCGGTAGCCAGACGCCGCACGCACGGCGGCCGTCAGGTCGCCGTCTCTACGTGCACAGAGTCGGACGGCCGTTGGTGCGGATGCGGGGTGGCTGGCGAGGTCTGGTGGCAGCGTCGGCCGGCACGCCCAGTTGCTCGCGGCGGCGGCAGGTCGACGGGGCTCGACAGCACCCCGCCGCCGCCGGCATCAAGCCCCGTATGGCGGCGCGGCAGCGCGCAAGCGAGCGGCAAAGACCCCACCGCGCATCCATGCATCGGCCGCCGCGGGCACCCAGATGGTCGGGCAGCCGGGATGGATGACGGCGGAGAGGGGCTCTGGACGCGGGGCGGTAGGGGGCGCGGGGGAGGGCCGCGCGCCCGCGCCGCGCGCAACTGGTGCGCGACCGGCGGCCGGCGCGCGCGTGACGCCCCCGTCGCGTGGGAGACCCCGGACCTCGCCAGCCACGTCCGCCCGGTGGGTCACATGTGGTGCCGGCCCGGGCCGGCACCGAGCGCCGGGAGGGCGCCCGCGAAGGTCTCGGTAGACGCTTTGGAGGACGTCACCCCGTTGGCGGTTCGAGGCGGCCCGGCATCATCAGAAAAACGACGTCCCGAACGGGAGCCTGGGCGGGAGTCCTGTTCGCGGACCAGCTGGACGGGAGCCGATTCTGTTCACCCTTCCATTCGAGAACGGGAGACTGAACGGGAGGAATTCCCGTTCAGGAAAATCCGTGCCAGGCTCTGGCTGCCTCCGCGGCATGAGCAGACCAAACACGAGGTCCTTTTTAGGCCATGCCTGTGTCTGGCTGTTGACTTCCTTCGGGGGTGCAGGATGTGGGGGGGGAGGTGGCGTCCCTTTGTAAGAGGGTGGGGGGGCGGTTGCTTGGAGCATCTTGTGTTGCTCGGGTGGCTTGCAGTGGACATGAGGGTGTGACGCCGGTCGTCATATGTGGCGCAAGGTCGTGCCATGATTTCTTGCCTCCAGCGAGACGTCTTCTGACCGTCTTCCTTTTGCTCTGTTGTTCCGCGTTGCTGTTTCCTTGTTTCTTTTCTTTCTTCACTTTTTGTGCTCGTCTGGGCTTGTCTTCTCAGTACGGGAGGGTGGGGGGGGGAGAGATGAGGATGGCGATTTTCTGTGAGGGGCGGAGGGTGGGATGTGGTGGCTCATTGTCAGTGTGTTTGGCCCAGGTGCTTGTGCGGTGGCGTACCAGTGGTGCTGGGTGACGGGCTTGGCTCTGTCTTCGCCTTTGTGACGGTGCGTATGGGGGTGGTACAGTAGTGGTGGTGGGTGCCCGTGGCCGTGGCGGTAGTCGCCGTCTTCCGCCCTCCGTGAGGGCGATTGTCAGCCAATCGAAGTGCCATCGATCCGGGTTTTATCCCGGTTCCGATCGCAGCCTAATGGGTCTGTGCCTATGGATTTCCTCCACGAGTCATCGGTCCTTCTGGCGTGCTTCTTAGCAGATTTAAGCCCAAAGATGCGTGGCAAGTGCGGAAGTCCCGTGACCCAGAGCCATGCACACGAACATGTATGGAACGGGAGTCCTGCCCGTTCGCGAACAGCGCTGCCTGGACGGAAGGCTGAACGGGAGGAGCCCTCGTCCAGGGCGTCGACTTTTCTGACAATTCCGGGGTCGCTGCCGCCGGCGCAGTCCACGCCAGCAGCTGTCCCCCGCATTTCCTTCTGCGCAGCCGTGTGTGGGGGCGGGACCGGGTGGCGACAGCCCGCCGGACCCCTGCAGAGCGCGGCAGACGCGGCCGGATCAGGCGGCTTGCGGGAGTTCTTGGGCCCCACGCGGCGGCCATCCCCCGCCACAGCCACCCAGCCGGGTAGACCGCAGAGCCTTGCCCAATGCGAAACGGATCGGCGTGGCGCACGGACGACCGCACATGCCGGGAGTCTTGATGGACGGTTAGTCCAAGTCGGTCAGCTGTGCCAAATCACATATCTTCGCAATATATGAAACGACCATATCTGACTTCCTAACAAGTTAACAAGCTACCGACGAACATGTGGATAATACTGTTCAAAGCGCACTTCTCCATCATGCTGAACAGTCTAGCCAGTTTTGGCTCGCAGCCCGAGTGCCAGAGACTGACAGGCCCGAGGGCCGCACTCGGGCGAGCCGCACACCCTCGGCGCCAATGCGCCTTTCCCCCAAGCGACGCGCCACTACAGCAGACAAAGAAGCCCGTGATGCACAATGGTGTGAGGGACACTTCGCTCTCCACGCTTCTATCTGGTTCAGCCATTTGTCACGATGCTACGTAGCAGCTCTCGGCTTCCCAGACCATGACCTTGGACTTCTGAGCAGCTCTGAGGGACATCATTGGTACGCTAGTTGCTGTTGTGAGAAAGGCACAAATAGGCTGGCGACACGTGATTTCCCAGCACGGAAGAGAAAGACGACGCCAGGTCAATGTGATCCCGTTTTGCCTCCGTACACGAGAACATAACTCAGATGTCCTGCGTAGTAACACACTTTGGCATTGAAGGACATGGCGCCTGCATTGCTGTTCATGACGGTGTGAAGCCAGTCTTTAGCTGTGGCACACTTGAGCATGCACTCACTCCTCCCAAAGCGACGATCACGTCAAAGCGACGATCACGTATGCCACATATATCACCTCGCCGAAGTCCACCGTTGAAAAAAAACAAAAACAGTATTGGCGCTAAATAAGTGCTTTGCCGATATGTTGAGATATTGCTATTCACAATCATCTTGGACTTGGTCAAACCCTGCTTTATGCCTTTTGAATCAACAGTCCCCTCAGCCGACATTCTGCAGGAGGATTCACGTGGGTCACAGCAGGGCCTGGCGCTCTGAACGCCGCGCGACCATTGGTTGTCGCCCCCTCCACCCTCAACAATAACACACGCGCACAGCCGGCGTGACCTCCCCCACAGCGCACTGCACAGGCGCACCCGGTCGGTGGTCTCGTGCGCGCTCCATCCGGCATGCCGTTGGCACGTGTCGCTGCCGATTGCCTGTGGCTGCTACGCACACACGCTCTCTGCGGGTGCCGGCCACGCGGCCGCGGCGGAGGCCAACCCCGCTCGTGCAGCTGACCACCTCAGGTGGCCACCCTACGTGTCTCGGACGGGATGCGTGGATGGCGGCCCCCACCGGGAGCGGGGAGGCACGCGGCGGTCGGTGTCTCAGAGAGAGGGGCGGGAGGGGGGGGAACCCAAAGCTGATTGACACCCCGCTGGCGCTGCCTGCGCGTGTCCCCGTCGACCGCGCAGTGCCGCGTTTGTCAGACCAAGGCGGCGGCGGTGGGGCCGCGTGGCGGGACGGACGAGGAGGGGCAGCCACCAAAGGTGGCTGCGGCGCTGTGCTGTTGGTGCTTGGGAGCACCCGCGGCCTCGGGCGGGGCCCACTCCCCCGCGCTCCAAGTCCACGCGCGTTCGGGCGTGTCCCCGCGCGAGTTGGCTGCTTGCCAGTCCAGCACCCCGCGCGCCGCTGTGGTGGAGACGCACCGCCCCCTCCCGCCGCCGCGGTGGGCGTGGACACGTGGTCGCTGGCGCCCGCGGTTCGCGCGGCCGCCACCGTTGCTGTTCGTTGCTTTGTGTCGGGGTGTGGCCCCTTGGCGGGTGGTGCGCGGGTGAGGCGTGTCGAGGAGGGGGCGGGTGAGGCTCTGCGGTCGACGTCGGGCGCCCCGGCCGGCGCTAGAGGTTGGACAGCACGTCCTTGGGGGGTGACGCCACGCTGCTAGAGGCAAGGTGGCCTCTGCCGGCCGCACGGTGGCCGGTGCGGCGCGTCCGTGTGGCCACGCCCCCCCCCTACACAAGTCGCCCGGTGGTGGGGGAGGCGGTACCACGCCCCCGCCCGCCGTCCGTCGGTGCCACCGCATGATTTGCACGGCGCCCCCACCCCCACCATGATTATCAGCGAGCTGGATCTGGCGCTCGCGCGCCCGCCCGTGCCGCGCGGTGGGGCAATCCGCCGGGAGAGCCGGTCGGCAGAGCTGACGCGCCGCTCACCGTCCGCGTCCACCACCCCCGTCGCGGTGGCAGAGGCGGCAACGGCGGCAACGGCGGCAACGGCGGCAGCCGCGGCAGCGGCGGCGGTCGACGACGGGTGTGCTTCTGGCGGCGGCGGCGGCGGCGGCGGGAGCAGCGCGGGCGTCGGTGGCCCCGGCGGCGCCGACGGCAAGGCCGCCCCCGCCCATGCCGTTGGCGTCGACGGGCACAACGGCGGCCGCGGCGGCGACGGTGCCGGCGGTGCCGGCGGCGCCCCCACCCCCCCCGTCGCCATGGACGTCTCGCGCCCGGCGCCCAATGGGACAGCGGTGCAGCGGCCGTCGCTGCCGCTCGTCGTGGGCCCTGGCGATTTGGCGGCGCGGGAGGACCAACGCGGGGCCCGCCGCCGCCCGCGGGGCCGGGACGAGCGGCTGTACCGCCGCTCGCCGTCGAGGTCGCCGTCGCCGTC
>Ga0209831_1002277_pt1 | contig 16861 bp, 11 predicted proteins | sample Maine_Asex4_meta_FD_187451 | JGI IMG/M metagenome (GOLD analysis project Ga0209831, IMG submission 187451) | Marine algal microbial communities from Maine, USA - Maine_Asex4_metaG (SPAdes) (version 2) | ecosystem: Host-associated > Algae > Red algae > Unclassified | place: Maine, USA | collected...
GCAATGAAATCCGAAGTATTATTTGAAGTCAGGCAAATGACAACGGCATAATGCAAACCTACATATAACACAGCATTATGACAGAATCACTCCTACGTCGTGACTCTGCATATGCATAATCCGTTATGTATAATGAAGGAGAGTTCTTTGATCTTGGGTCAAAGGAAATAATTTATTGAAATTTCTTCGAGCTTGTGATTGTCAAAAATTTCCATAGCAATGTAACGATAAATTTTACAAAGATTTGCTATCAATAAAATGTAATCAAGCTAGAAGCTCTTTAACTGCGAATCTTCGGACTTAAGATCATCAATTTTTTTTGGACTTCAGGTTGTTTAGCTATCAACTTTCTATAAATAAATAGACACGATAGTTTGCTTGGGATAAAACTTATATGTACTGGTTGCAAAACGATTAACTATTTAAAGTTTGTTATCTCTAAACCATAATCAAGATAGAACTTATTTGACTGTGAATCTTCGAGCAGTCGTTTCTTCTAAATTGTTCAAATTTGTACTTTGCTTACCTACAAGTTTTCGATAAAATTATGCCAAAATACGTAAACTAAAAAGGTACGGTATCAAACAGTTTTCTATCTTTAGAATGTATAACCAATATAGGAGAGTGATGTAAAGCACAATACATAACACCGCATGATCACAGAATGCTTCCTTCGTCAGCACTCTGGATATGCATAATCCGTTAGGTGGCATAAGAAAAAAATGAAATACATCGACACATATAAAAGTTTAGAGCTTCAAAAGGTAAAAATTGAAGATGTTTCAATAGGCTTAAGGCAAATTGGAAAAGGAGATAATTTAGTGTTTATACATGGTTTTCCAACCCACGGGTATACTTGGAGAAAATTAATTCCAAGACTATCCAAATGTTTTAAATGTCATATTTTAGACCTACCTGGACTTGGAGATAGCGAATGGACAGACAAAACCGATTTCAATAGTAAATCACAAGCGAGATACATTATCAAATTGTTAAATAAAATTGGCATTACTAAGTATAGTTTAGTTGCACATAATTCTGGAGCGACAATTACAAGGTACATAGCACTAATAGAGAAAGAAAAAATTGATAGTCTTATAATTTTTAACACTGAAATTCCTAACCACCGACCACCATGGATTCCTCTGTATCAAAAAATAGGTCTATTACCAATGGTGCCAACTATAATTAGAATTTTGTTAAAACAAAAATGGTTTGTCAAATCACCAATGGGACTAAGAGAATTATTTGCAGATAAATCAATGTTTGATGATAAATCAAATATATTACCATATACAAACCCCGTTATCAGATCAAATAGTAAAGCAAAAGGAGCATTTAAATATCTAAAAGGAATTGACTGGAAATTAGTTGATGAATTCAAAAACTTACACAAAGAAATAAACTCAAGAATATTATTCATATGGGGTGAAAATGATAAAACATTTCCTATCAAATTAGGAAAGCAAATGCTAAATCAATTTAGCTGCGAAACTGAGTTTGTTTCCATAAGAAATGCATCTTTATTGCCTCATGAAGAAAAACCTGACGAAGTCATAAAAGAAATATTGAAGTTTATAAAAAGAAATACGCCACCTAACAATAAGTAAGACAGCATATCTGCTTCCTTCGGTCGCAGAGACGCAGCTTACTATCATCCGTTAGTCATAAGCTAAAAACGAAAAAATTAAATGATAATAGTTAAATCTATAATATACATAATAGTCTTTTTCCTGATATGGATTTTTCTGAATGCTTTTTTACAAGAGTCAATAAGGAGAGTAATCAAAGTGTTTTTCAAATATGACTTTGTTAAAGATAAAAATAAGGGTTGTTTGATGTTTCTAATTATGCTCCTTTATCTTATTCCGTCTTTTCCAATTACATATAATGCACTTAAATACTTTGGATTCGATGCACCCTTCAAATCATACGTTTCAAAGACTAATGATTTAGAGAAAAAGGAAGAACTATTAATACTCGAAGACTTAATTGGCAATTATGAGAACCTTTCACTAAAGGAAATTAAAACCGGAATAGGAAATTCGATTGTGTTAATTCAGGAAATGAAATCACAAGAAACGGAGCAAAAGAAACTGCTAAATGATCTGAAAATTATGATAGAGAACAGAAAGAGTGAAGCTCAAATAACACAAGGTCATTTAGATTCCTTAAAAACTATTGAATTAAACCAAGTAAGTAAGATTGAATCTATTCTGTTTAAATCTCAAAAGAACAATTACAAAGACAATTTCTGGATTGGAATTCTAATTTCCTTTATTGTTGGTGTGGCATCTTCAGTAATAGCAACTTGGATGTTAAGGAAGTCAAGTGCTGAAAAATAAAGCCTATGACTAACACTAGATATCAGATCATATCTGTTCGTTCCTCACAGAGACGATCGATATCATTATCCGTTATCTACAATTAAAAAGCAAGAGATGAGCTTATTCAAAAATATATTTTCAAAAAACAACAAGGACGAGATTGAAGAAATCAAGGGATTATTTGAAGGTAAAGATTTTGACTCAGTTATTTTAAAAGGAGAAAAACTTTTAAAACGTCTGAAAGCAGAAGAGCGAAAAACTATTATTAAATTATTGTCATTGTCGCATTTTAACAAAGGAAGTAATAAAATAGCTTTGACGTATTTTAAGGAAATTGCTTCTAGTAGCACAAATTCAGATGATTGGTTCAACGTTACTTCAACTGCAATACTTGCAAAAGAAGTTGATACGGGTATGAATGCATTTTCGAAAGCAATTGAATTTTATCAGAAAAATGGGACGTCTGAAAACATACCAATTGGTCAAATGTCGTATTATGTGATGCAAGCATTTAGAGATACAGAAGAATATGATTTAGCTTTTGTTCAATTAATGAAATTAAGAGATGTTTACTGCGAACTAAAAATAACAGATCCTACTTTTCTACATATTCGGGGGCTGCCTTTTTTAAGTCATGTAATGGAAGCAAGCAAAGCCATCTTAAAGAATCAGAAAATTACTGAAACTCAAATGTGGCTTAAAGAATTTGCTTCTCAGCTTGATGAAGAAGGAAAATCATTAATAGAGAAATTAGCAAACGAATTGAAAAAGTAGATAACAATGGCTATAACGATCATATCTCACTTCGTACCTTGTGAGAGACGACGCATAGCCTGAACCGTTGTACTCCATGAAAAAGAGAAATATAAAGTTCAAACAAATTCATACCTTACATATTCACTTACAGCAAAGTAACATGGAACTTTCGGGAGAACAAAATTTAGTTAAGAAACTCGTATTTCTAGTTGAAAATACCAAGAATCAAGTAGTCTCTCAAGCAAACAGTTCTTTAACGACACTTTTTTGGAGAATTGGACAATCTATCAATCAAGAAATTTTAGATAATAAAAGAGCAGATTACGGTAAAGAAATTGTCGTTACAGTGTCACGAGAATTAGTTAAAAAATTCGGAAGAAGCTATGAAACAAAGAATCTTAGAAGAATGATTCAATTTTCAAATACTTTTTCGAAATATGAAAATGTCGTTACACTGTCCCGACATTTAACTTGGTCTCATTTCTTAACTCTTATTCCTTTAAAGGATCAAAAGGCTAGATATTTCTATGCTAATTCAATAGTATTAAATGGATTAAGCGTAAGAGAACTACGAAAGAATATTGATAAAAAAACATTTGAAAGAACTACAAACGCAGATTTACAAATAGTAAACAGCAATGCGATTGATCAAGGAATATTTAAAGACCCTTATCTTCTTGAATTTTTAAAACTTTCTGAAGGATAATTAGAAAATGACTTAGAGAATGCAATTTTAAAGGAACTGGAGTCATTTATTCTAGAACTAGGAAGTGGCTTTACCTTTGTTGAAAGACAAAAAAGAATGATTATAGATGGTGATGATCATTATTTAGATTTGTTATTCTTTCATAGAAAATTAAGAAGACTAGTTGTTATTGAATTAAAAATAGATAAGTTTAAAGCAAAATATAAAGGGCAGATGGAGCTTTATCTAAAATGGTTGAATAAATATGAGAAACAAGAAGGAGAAGAAACACCAATTGGTTTAATTCTATGTGCTGAGGCAAGCAAAGAACAAATTGAATTATTAGAAATGCATAAAGACGGAATTATGGTAGCTGAATACTGGACAGAATTACCACCAAAAAAACTACTTGAAGAAAAACTTCATAAAGCTTTAATTGAGGCAAAAGCAAGAATTAATCAAAAACCACCACAAATAAAGATTCACGGAGTACAACATTAGATAACAGAGAATCTTCCCTTTGGTCAGACTCTCGTTATCAAGAACCGTTGTACTCCATGAAAAAGAGAAATATAAAGTTCAAACAAATTCATACCTTACATATTCACTTACAGCAAAGTAACATGGAACTTTCGGGAGAACAAAATTTAGTTAAGAAACTCGTATTTCTAGTTGAAAATACCAAGAATCAAGTAGTCTCTCAAGCAAACAGTTCTTTAACGACACTTTTTTGGAGAATTGGACAATCTATCAATCAAGAAATTTTAGATAATAAAAGAGCAGATTACGGTAAAGAAATTGTCGTTACAGTGTCACGAGAATTAGTTAAAAAATTCGGAAGAAGCTATGAAACAAAGAATCTTAGAAGAATGATTCAATTTTCAAATACTTTTTCGAAATATGAAAATGTCGTTACACTGTCCCGACATTTAACTTGGTCTCATTTCTTAACTCTTATTCCTTTAAAGGATCAAAAGGCTAGATATTTCTATGCTAATTCAATAGTATTAAATGGATTAAGCGTAAGAGAACTACGAAAGAATATTGATAAAAAAACATTTGAAAGAACTACAAACGCAGATTTACAAATAGTAAACAGCAATGCGATTGATCAAGGAATATTTAAAGACCCTTATCTTCTTGAATTTTTAAAACTTTCTGAAGGATAATTAGAAAATGACTTAGAGAATGCAATTTTAAAGGAACTGGAGTCATTTATTCTAGAACTAGGAAGTGGCTTTACCTTTGTTGAAAGACAAAAAAGAATGATTATAGATGGTGATGATCATTATTTAGATTTGTTATTCTTTCATAGAAAATTAAGAAGACTAGTTGTTATTGAATTAAAAATAGATAAGTTTAAAGCAAAATATAAAGGGCAGATGGAGCTTTATCTAAAATGGTTGAATAAATATGAGAAACAAGAAGGAGAAGAAACACCAATTGGTTTAATTCTATGTGCTGAGGCAAGCAAAGAACAAATTGAATTATTAGAAATGCATAAAGACGGAATTATGGTAGCTGAATACTGGACAGAATTACCACCAAAAAAACTACTTGAAGAAAAACTTCATAAAGCTTTAATTGAGGCAAAAGCAAGAATTAATCAAAAACCACCACAAATAAAGATTCACGGAGTACAACATTAGATAACAGAGAATCTTCCCTTTGGTCAGACTCTCGTTATCAAGAACCGTTAGCCACAAGATAATTATGAATAAAGAATATTTTCTTTTAAACGATAAAATCGAGGAGATAGAATCATTTTTCAAAATAGAAAATGGATGGTTCAAAATTTACGAAAGAGAACATATATCATTTGATGATTCAACTGGTATCTATTGCTGTTTAGTCTCAAATAAAACTATAAAAAATTATAAAAAAGATTATGGATGGCCAATTCTCTATGGAGACGAAGGTAAGCCTACAATAATAAATAGCCGTGAATATAAAACTCAAGATAAAGAAGGCTTAGAACCATTTCTTTTCTATAAATCATTTTCATTAATAGATGAGAAAATAACCTATATTGATATTAGTGAGGAATTTCTACTCTATTTTAAGCTGTATGAAGAAGTTAAAACTAAAAATGATCGCCAATATTATTATTTAAATGGATATGGAGAATTAGACAAGGTAATTGATGTTAAAGAAAACTTGATTAAAATTAAATCAAAGTACTTGAAGGAATATATAACTATAAGGGAAATGCACCTTGTAGTAAGTTTTGATATTATGCGATTGATTGAAAAAATTCCAGAAAAGTGGAAACTAAAATATAAGGATGAACTAGTCGAAAAGGAAAATATAATCTATAATCATTTAGTAAGATATGTTACTGGAAAAACACAAAGTTGGATAATGGGAAATGTTTTCATTAAACCCAATGATATATTAAAAACGCATTTTGATTATGACCCCTTGGATAATGAAGAATATATTATTGGTTATGACGACAATGGAGACTTATTATTAGAAAATTGTGGAATTCGCAAAGGAAATCACTTTAAATTAACATATTTCGATAAACAAGTTTTAGATAAATATTACAATAATCCTGAACGATATGTTGTAGATGGGTTTAAAGTTTCATCTAAGTTCTTTCATCTTAAAATTGACAATAACTTGCCAGACATTGTGCCTGTTTTTATAAAGGATTTAAGCAGCATTTCGCGAAAAGAACAACTCCACTGGAAACAGTATAATATTCCTCCACCCGACGAGCAAAAAATAAGTAGATCTTATTATAATACAATGATAGAGGGTAATTGGGCACAAGAACCAGAAACAGTCGATTTATTCTTTAAGACTAAGTACAAATCATTCAATATCAATTGGTATAATAAATTTGGTTGGAATTTATACAAGCCTTTGTCTAAGGAAGATGAATATCTTTTTACTTCATTACATAAAATCACTTCGAATAATGTGAAGTCATTTTGTGAACAAACTTTAACGATAGTGAAATTAACTATAGACAGATTAAATGAAAAACAATTGTCTAGAAATATAATACTTGAAGAAAAAGAACGTGGTCTATCAAAGTTCGAAAAATTCTTAGCTAGTCATGAGGTACAGCTTGATGATATGTTTACCTTTTTAAAAAATTTACAAGCATTAAGATCGGGCTTAATCGCACATACGTTTAGTAAGAGTAATAGTTCTTGTATAAGAGCAATGAAGTATTTTAAAATTGATGGAAATAATTATCAAGACGTTCAAGAAGAAATATTCATTAAATCGATTTACACGTTGAACACATTAGAAAGAAAATTTATGCTGGATAAAGAATCCAGTGGCTAACAATGGCTATGACGATCATATCTCACTGCGTACCTTGTGAGAGACGACGCATAGCCGGAACCGTTCTCTGCAAGCAAGGAAAGAAAAAGTGCCACCGCTCAAAAAAAAGCAAAGAGTCTTGCAGACACATTGCTTTTTCTGCCACCCGCATCTAAACCCACCCACCACCCAAATTGGACATCTCATTTAGTGAGATATTGGAAACTTATAAGTATATTGGCATTGAATTACTGCCAAAGTTTAAAATGAATAGAATCAAAGAGGTTTTGGAAGAAAAAGAACTAACTCAAACATGGTTAGCTGAAGAATTAGGGAAGAGTTTTAATATGGTTAATTCTTATGCCCAAAATAGAAGACAGCCAAGTATAAAAGTACTTTATAGAATAGCTGACCTTTTAAACGTTGAAGCTTCTGAACTTCTTTTAAAAAGAGAGAATATAGATAAACAATGAATGAGTCAAATACAAGAAAGGAATTGATAGATCAGCAGCTTAAACAAGCTGGATGGAATGTCGATGACATGACTCAAGTAGTTCAAGAATTTGATATTATTGTGGACGCTAATATTGCAGCAGAGCCACAAACAAAATATGGAGGACATCAATTTTCCGATTATGTTCTTCTTGGTAAAAATGGAAGGCCATTGGCTGTAATCGAAGCTAAGAAGACTTCGAGAAATGCAGGAATTGGAAGAGAACAGGCAAAGCAATATTGTTACAATATTCAAAAGGAAAAAGGCGGTGAACTGCCGTTTTGCTTTTACACAAACGGTCATGATACATACTTCTGGAATTTGGAACACTATCCACCAAAAAAGGTATTTGGATTCCCTACTCGTGATGATTTAGAGAGATATCTCTACGTAAGAAAGAATAAAAAACCACTTCTTACTGAACTAATTAATACAAGGATTGCTGGACGAGATTATCAAATACAAGCTATTCGTTCTGTAATGGAAGCTATAGAAAAGAAACAATCCAAATTTCTTTTAGTAATGGCAACAGGAACAGGGAAAACAAGAACAACTATTGCTTTGGTTGATGCTCTTATGAGAGCTGGATGGGCAGAGAAGGTATTGTTTCTTGTCGATCGTATTGCTCTAAGGAATCAAGCACTTGATGCATTTAAGGAGCATTTGCCAAATGAACCAAGATGGCCAAAGGTTGGAGAAAAGTCAATTTCGAAGTCAAGAAGAATATATATATCTACATATCCTACCATGCTGAATATCATACGTGATGAGTCAGCAAACCTTTCTCCTCATTTCTTTGATCTGGTAGTTGTCGATGAAAGTCATCGATCCATCTACAATACATATATGGAAGTCTTAGACTATTTTAATACTCTGACTGTTGGATTGACTGCAACTCCAACTGATGTTATAGATCACAATACATTCAAGCTGTTCAAATGCACTGACGGTATCCCTACATTCGCCTACTCTTATGAAGAGGCAGTAAATAACATACCTCCTTATTTAAGCAACTTTCAGGTCATGAGACTTCAGACCAAGTTTCAAGAAGAAGGACTTAGCAAAAGAACTATAAGTTTAGAAGATCAGAAAAGATTAATCCTTGAAGGAAAGGAAATTGAAGAGATAAATTTCGAAGGAACTGATCTTGAGAAATCTGTTGTCAATAAAGGAACTAATGTCGCTATTGTCAAACAGTTTATGGAGGATGCAATTAAAGACCCCAACGGTGTTCTTCCAGGAAAAACAATCTTCTTTTGTATGACAATAGCCCATGCTCGAAGATTAGAAAAAATATTTGACTCCTTGTATCCTGAGTACAATGGAGAACTGGCAAAAGTGATGACTTCTGATGATCCACGAGTATATGGCAAAGGTGGACTCCTGGATCAATTCACTAATAAAGATATGCCTCGTGTTGCAATTAGTGTTGATATGCTTGATACAGGAATAGACGTAAGAGAATTGGTCAACTTAGTATTTGCTAAACCTGTGTACTCTTATACCAAATTCTGGCAAATGATAGGTAGAGGCACCAGGTTGTTAGAGCCACAAAAAATGAAACCTTGGTGTCCAGAGAAAGATATTTTTCTCATCATTGATTGTTGGAATAATTTTGAATACTTCAAACTAAATCCTAAGGGAAAAGATGCTCCACCTCAAATTCCGCTTCCTGTAAGATTCTTCGGAATACGATTAGAAAAGTTGGCAGTAGCTAAGGAAAAGAACGAATCTGAGATACTACAGAAAGAACTTAGTGAAATCAAAACTCAAATAGATCAATTACCTCATCAATCTGTTGTTATACAAGATGCAAGATCTGATCTTGCAAGTGTACAAGATAAAAACTTCTGGAAAGCTATAACATCTGACAAAATTGATTTCTTAAAGAACGTAATAAAACCATTGTTTCGAACAGTCTCTCAAACGGATTTCAAAGCGATGAGATTTCATAAGGATGTATTAGAGACTTCTTTAGCTCATTTATCTAATGACAAAGATAAATTTGCAGCATTGGTTGAAAACATCCAAGTTCAAGTTAGTGAATTGCCAACATCTATAAATCTCGTGTCAAAGCATCAAGATACTATCAATGAAGTGCTAAGTTCTTCATTTTGGAAATCGATTACGGATACAGATTTTGATAGATTTTCTGACGTACTTGCACCATTGATGAAGTTTAGAGAACAAAAGCGAACAGGCGATGGACAGGCTACATTAAATATAACGGATGTTATAAAAACAAAAGAAATGATAGAATTCGGTCCTGAGAATGAGGCCGTAAGTATTACCAAGTATAAGGAAATGGTAGAATCCAAAATCAATGAAATGATAAGCCGTCACCCCATACTTCAAAAAATTAAAAGGGGTGATGCTATCTCTGAAAATGACATATCCGTACTGGCTCAACAACTCAATGAAGAAGATCCACATATCACAGAATCATTACTAAAAAAAGTCTATAAAAACAAGAACGCTACTTATCTACAATTTATAAAACACATCCTTGGAATTGAGTTATTAGAGAGTTTTAATGATCAAGTTAGTAAGGAGGTTCAGCAATTCATATCTGAACATAACCAACTGACTACTCGCCAGATTGAATTTCTAAATTTGCTAAAGTCCTATATTATAGAAAGAGGTATGATCGAAAAACGAAACTTGATTGAGGCACCATTTACCGTTGTGCACCCTAAAGGAATACGCGGCTTATTTACACCAGCAGAGATCAAAGAAATATTAATAATCACAGAAAAATTCGCAGCATAATATGAGCTTACTCAGTAGCAATCCGACCATAAAATCGAAAATTGATGAACTCTGGAACAAGTTCTGGAGTGGTGGCATCTCTAACCCATTAACAGCCATCGAGCAAATCACTTATTTATTATTCATGAAGAAGTTGGATGATAACGACTTAGAGAATATAGCGAATGCAGAGTTCACCGGTGAGAAGTATGTTTCAAAGTTTGAAGGTATTTATGTTCTACCTCGTGATAGAGCGAAAGAAGGAGCATCTGAAGAAGAAAGACAGAAAATTGAAAAAGAAAGAGGAATTGACAAAAATGAAATGCGATGGAGCCAGTTTAAAAGGCTGCCGGCAGAAGATATGCTTGCCAAAATCCAGCAATATATATTTCCTTTTATTAAAGACTTGAATGGGAAAGGAACGGCGTTTACAAAGCATATGGCAAATGCTGTATTCATAATACCCAAACCATCACTTCTAAAAGAAGCGATAGGCACAATAGATGAAATATTTGAAGAAATAGAAAAAGATTCCAGTGAGAAGGGTCAAGATTTTCAAGATATACAAGGTGATGTATACGAATACCTTCTGAGTGAGATAGCCTCAGCTGGAAAAAATGGACAGTTTAGGACACCTCGACACATTATAAAATTACTTGTAGAAATGGTTGCTCCTCAACCAGGACAAAGAATAGCAGACCCTGCCTGTGGCACTGGTGGTTTTTTACTTGGAGCATATCAATATTTAGCCACTCAGCTAAATGACGACCTAAGCGATGTAGAACCTGATGAAGATGGTTTCATATTAAAAACTAAAAGTGCCAAGCTTACAGAAGAAATGAAGACACTACTTGGTCAAAGTCTTCGAGGCTACGATATAGATCAAACTATGGTCAGGCTTGGCTTGATGAATCTAATGATGCATGGTATTGAAAATCCTCATATTGACTATAAAGACACTTTGAGTAAGGGGTATGTTGAAGCGTCAGAATACAAAGTGGTATTAGCCAATCCTCCTTTCACCGGAAGTATAGACAAAGGAGACATTAATGAAGATTTATCTCTATCTACGACCAAATCAGAACTACTATTCATCAACCGTATATTCAATATGTTGGAAATGGGTGGTACTGCAGGAATTGTAGTTCCACAGGGTGTGCTTTTTGGCAGTTCTAAGGCTTTCAGAGATGCTCGAAAACTAATGATTGAGGAATCTGAATTAAAGGCAGTCGTCACCGTTCCAAGTGGTGTTTTTAAACCATATGCAGGAGTTAGTACAGCGTTATTGATATTCACCAAAGGTGGAGAGACAGAGCAAGTATGGTTTTATGATATGGAGAGTGATGGATATAGCTTGGATGATAAAAGACAAAAAAAAGATGGTTATGGCGACTTGCAAGACATTCTAAAACAATACAATGATAGAGATCCTAAAAAAGAATACGACAAAAAGGGCAAGTACTTCTTCGTATCAAAAAAGGAAATCAAAGAAGAGAAATATGACCTTAGTTTCTCCAGATATAAAGAAGAAGTTTATGAAGAAATAGAGTATGAAAATCCAGATTATATTTTAGAGAAATTAATTGGAAAAGATGGTTATGGAGGTCTAGAAAAATTAATTGTTGACGGATTGATAGAGTTGAAAAAGATCATAGAATGAAGAGATTGAATATTAGTGATATAGTAAGTCAAGTTGGAGTATATACAGATGGTGACTGGGTAGAATCAAAAGATCAAAATCCTAAAGGATCAGTTCGTCTAATTCAACTTGCGGATATAGGTGATGGCTACTTTGTAAATAAATCCAAAAGATATTTGACTAAAGAAGCGGCAAATAGATTAAAATGTACCTTTTTGAAAAGAGGGGACATACTAATAGCAAGAATGCCAGACCCAATAGGAAGAGCTTGTATTTTTCCTGACATAGATCAAGAAGCAGTTACAGTTGTTGATGTTTGTGTTGTTCGACCAGAAAATGAAAACGTATTTACTCCTTTTGTTAAATATCTTGTCAATAGTCCGACTTTTAGACATAAAATTAGCAAGCACGTTACTGGCACTACCCGTAAAAGAATATCTCGAAAAAACCTTAACAAGATTGATTTTGTACTTCCATCTCTAAAGGACCAAAAGAGAATAGCCAAAGTCCTATACGACAACGAACAATTGATTCAATGGCGAAAACAAAGTATCAAATTATTGGATGATTATTTGGAGTCTACATTTTTGGAGATGTTTGGGGACCCAGTAGCTAATGATCGCAAATGGAAATTAGTGCCATTGCAAAAATTTGGAACAATAGATCGAGGTGTATCAAAACATCGACCAAGAAATGCTCCTAAATTACTTAATGGTGATCATCCCCTAATTCAAACGGGTGATGTTTCAAATAGCGGCACTTATATTGAGTCATACAAACGAACCTATTCTGATTTTGGTTTAAAGCAAAGTAAAAAATGGCCCACAGGCACATTGTGTATTACAATTGCTGCCAATATTGCAAAAACCGGCATACTAAGATTTGATGCCTGTTTTCCAGATAGCGTAGTGGGCTTTGTTGCTGATCCTAAAGAAGCAACAAACTTATATGTTCATCATTTGTTTTCGTTTTTTCAAAAGATTTTGGAGAGGAATGCACCTGCAGCAGCTCAGAGGAACATCAACCTTTCAATTCTTAGATCTTTAAAAGTCCCACAACCTCCGATTGAAACTCAACTTGAATTTGATCTGATTTGTAAAAATGTAGAAATTATAAGAATTCGATGCAATGAATCTCTTAGTGAAATTCAGAACTTGTATAACTCTATAAGTCAACAAGCCTTTAAAGGAAAATTAGATCTTAGAAATGTTGAAATTAAAGATTCTCCTTCTTCAGTTTCGGAACGTTCAGCGATTGACAATGACCTTAAAAAAAGAGATAAAGAACAGTTAAAGAAAATCATTACAAAAAAGAATGTTAAAAAAGACATTCGAACTATTAGCTTGATGGATTTTCTTAAAATCCCATTCGAACTGTATAAAGATAAGATCGCAGAAGACTATGGACCAGAATTAGATTTCATCAATGATGATTTGTTTTATCAGTTTTATTTAAAAGACAATTTTGATAATCTACCTTTTACATTCACAGATTTACAAAACAAATTCAATAGTTATTATATCCCTAAAGGAAAAGATTTTGATCCAGTAAAATGGAAGTCAATAATATTTAAATACCTCGAAGCAAAAGAGCCATTATTAAAGCAATCATTTGAAGAGGAATCAGGAACCATAAAATTAGAATTAACGGATGAAGCTTTTAAGGCTTAAAATAAACAGTGGCTTCCGATCCTTGCCCAAAGGGTTTGAGTTATACTTCCTGCGAGACTTCGACTATAAGGATTCAGACAACTTCAATCCTTATATTTTAGCTGGCAGAAATGGGAGTGGAAAATCTAATGTATTAGAAGCATTAGCTGAGATATTTTATCATTTAGATAGCATTTACTTGTCGAACAAGCCTAGCTATTTTGAAAAAGGTAAAAAAAATGAAAAGGGCTTTGATTCAACTAAGTCCACTATAAACAATTATGAATTAGAATACTTTACATATTTGGAACATGAAGCGTTTCTTGGCTCTGGTAGAATAGAAGAAACAAAGAACCATAGAGCACACATTAAAATTATTAAAGAATCAAAAAAGAGACCTTCTATCGAATGGATTAATGAATCAACCTATAGGACGCCTAAGGAATTGACTCCAGTACAAGCGAAATCATTGTTGCCAGAATATGTGGTTGGATATGCATCAGGTAATAATGAGACCTTAAGTATACCATTCTATAAAAGTAGACTTCTCCAGTATGATGAATACTTAAGTGATTTGGAGGCTCAAGAATTTGTGGATCCAAGACCAGAGTCGTCTTTGGTATATCTTGATGAAAGATATAGTCAAGCTATTTTATTGACTAATTTATTGATGAATGATGTCTCTGATAAAGACAACATACTTAAGCCATTCGCTGAATATGTTGAATTATTGGATGTTGATCGTTTTAGACTAATTATACGCTTGGACAAGAAGGTAGTAATAACCCTAAATGATCAAGAAGGTGATGAAGAAGTACAATTGTTAAAAAATGTAGATCCACCAGAGACTAAGACATCAAGAATTACTCGATCATATATAGAGAAGCTTAAAAGATGTTCCACTACTTATTATATATCCGAAGAATATGAAGAAGAGGACTATGATTCTGAAGACTTCTCAAGCGATGATTTTTTTACAGGAAATAAAAAAGAATATCTAACTCTTGATTACAAAGTTAATCAAGCTACAAAAGATGCATTTCAATTTCACTTTGAAAAAGATTCTTTAAAATTGTTTGAATTCCTACAATTGCTATTGTCACTTGATCTAAGTGAACTGTCAATAGAAGAAAAGAAGAAGATTTATAATTCGTCAAATGTGTTTTTAATAGAGGACAGTGATGTTGGTGTTAAAGAATCAGAAAGAATACTACGTTTTAAATATTTTAAAATCAAAAAGGAAAAACTAAATGATCCGATTTATACTAAGTCACTTTCGGATGGAGAGCACCAGTTTCTTCATGCTATGGGCCTTTGTCTTCTGTTTAGGGACAAGAAAGCATTATTTCTAATGGATGAACCTGAAACCCACTTTAATCCTGATTGGAAGGCAAAATTCATCTCAAGCCTTAGGCACTGCCTACCAGAAAAAAACAGTAGAGATTTCCCAATAATGAGGGAGATGCTAATTACTTCCCATTCTCCATTTCTTATTTCTGATAGTAGAAAGAAATATGTTTTATTCTTTGAAAAGAACAAAGAGACAAATAAGGTACACAAAGTAGAAAGGCCAGATTTTCAGACTTTTGGATCTTCTGTGAATAGAATAGCAATTAGGATATTTGAAATGCCAAATACTATAGGAGAATATGCTCAGAAACGTTTTGATGAATTTGAATTAGAACTTAAAAGGTTGAGATCAACAAAAAGCTTGGAATCTCTAATAGAAAGAGTTAAAAGTGAAATGGGAGACTCTGTTGAAAGAGTAATCTTTGTGAATAAAGTAATAGATAAAATCGAAAGTAAAAAATAATGTTATTCACTTACAAATATAAAAAGCATCATATCACAAAACTTCAAGAGTATCTTGACTTTTTATTCTTTGATCTGTGGATTGTTGCTAAGGGTAAGTTTAATTACCGAAAGCTTAAAGGAAATAAAGAATTATATGATATTTGTATCAAATTGGAGCTTGAAGATACCGCTTGGGGAAATTTCTTTAATTTGAAAATTGCATTAATCTTTGATGAGTTTGTAAAGATTAAGGATGACAAATTTAAAAGAGATCTAATTAAATCATATAACGCAAACAATAACATTAAAAAGTTGTGTGAAGATAAAAAATCAACACCTATAACTTATGAAGATATTGAAAGAAAATATCCAAATTTAGCAATAGCACTTAAATCTTTTTATAGTAAAATTTATGGAAGCGATTCTCCATTTAATTTAGAGGTATTTGGATTTCTTAATAAAAAGCTACTTGCTGAATATGACATAAAATTCATGAAGGCTAACAAATTGGAAGTTTGCCCATTTTGTGGAATCAATCATTTAAAAGGGAATAATCATAGTTATCGTGAAGCATATGATCATTATATGCCAAAAGCCCTTTACCCTTTTAATACATTGAATTTCAAAAACCTTGCACCTATGTGTCATGAATGTAACTCTACATATAAGCTTTCTAAGGTTCCGATTTATAATAACGATGCTAAAAAAATTGATCCCCTAATAAAGGAGACTCATCGAAGCTTAGCCTTTTTTCCCTATTCAAATACACATCCTGAAATTGAAATAAAACTAGATCTAAAAACTAAGAATATTCCAAAATTAAAGCCGAAGGATATCGAGTTGAAAATTAAAGCGAATGGACACAAAGAACAAATTGAGACTTGGTTAAGAGTCTTTGGAATGGAAGAAAGATACAAAGCTCTTTTGTGCAGTCCAAGTGAAGGAATAGCATGGTTCAATTCGATTATTGATGAATTTGAGAATGCAACTAAGCTTTCAGAGATTAAAGATGCTGAAGCTTATTACAAAGCTCAGTTAAAAGATGCTAAAAAGATCCCTCTCTCCAGCTATGGTTTCATTAAAAGTATATTTCTGGAAGAATGTAAAAGTAAAGGATTGTTTAAACGTAATAAGATATGATACAAATCCTAAGCAATTGCAGCACACTGCCATCCTCGTTCCTGCGGTGTCAGAGAGCTACAAGCTAACCCGCTTAATTCTCGGTGAATGAATAAACTACATGAGAAGAGAAAGAAAGCCAGCAGAGAACACTATGTAAGACGGAATACTCCCTCTGGTCGTACTCCGCTTACAATTATACGATATGTGCAATTAAAAAAAGTGACAACTTCAATTCTGGTGAATAGATGAAAACGAAAGTGCCAGATGAAAAATCAGTGACAAAAGAAGTTTGCTTTTAAGTCGACATAAAATTCTTGTTTACACCAGGTTTTACAACTAACAAATTCGAAAATACTTTAATAATTT